>Ga0105237_10003632_pt1 | contig 18206 bp, 23 predicted proteins | sample KBSC24metaG_FD_81520 | JGI IMG/M metagenome (GOLD analysis project Ga0105237, IMG submission 81520) | Corn rhizosphere microbial communities from Kellogg Biological Station, Michigan, USA - KBS C2-4 metaG | ecosystem: Host-associated > Plants > Roots > Rhizosphere > Soil | place: Michigan, USA... | reverse complement strand
CACTGCTCGGCGAGCGCTTTCAGCACGGCGGGCGTGTTGTGCGGCCAGGGGCCGTCGTCGAAGGTTAGGACGACCTCCTTGTCGCGCAGGAAGTCGAGCTCCTTGAAATGCTCAAAGCCGAAGCCGGGGCCGCCTGTCGTGTCGATCTCGACGGTGCGGGCGACGCCCAGCGCGTTCGGATTGTTGCAGGCCGCGCGCGCCGGCTGCGGCGCCTGTTGCGGCGGGGGCGGGAAGGCGGCGGCCTGCGGCGCCGCCGCTGCGGCAGGGGCTGTAGCGGGTGCCGGAGCAGTAGCTGCAGCCGTCGCGGCCGCTGGAGCTGCCTGCGAGGCGGCTGCGGGTTTTGCGGCCGGGGTCTGCGACCATGCCGCGCCTGTGAGCGCAACAGACATCGCGCTTGCCAAAATCAGTTTTGCCGCCACACGCATGGTGTTGTCCTCGAGATTGATCCCGTTGTTCCGCCGTGGCTTTTCGCCCTCCGGCAAAACCTGTCCTGCCCTGATCATCCTAGCCTAGATGGTGCTCTATCGCCATTGCAACGGCTGTTTGGCCCTCCGCCACAATTGTGCCCAACCGCTTTGCGGCCGCTCCGTCAGATGTCAGCCAAGGCCCGGGCAATCGCGGTCTTGATGCGCGTGTCTGCGGGCTCGACGGCCGACGGAAAAACCTCGGCAATGTAGCCGTCACGGCCGACCAGATATTTGTGGAAGTTCCACTTCGGAACATCCCTCGGGCGCGCCTCGGCGGCCCATTTGTAAAACGGATGGGCCTTTGCTCCTGATACGACGGCTTTCGCCGCAATCGGGAAGGTAACGCCGTATTGGTGATGCGCGGTCTCCGAGATCTCGCTGGTGCCGCCAGGCTCCTGGCCGCCGAAATCATTGGAGGGCACGCCAATCACGGTGAAGCCGCGCTCGCGAAACTCGCTCCAGAGCTCCTGCAGTCCCGCATATTGCGGCTTGTAGCCGCACAGCGAGGCCGTGTTCACGACCAGCAGCGGTTTGCCAGTGAAAGCAGCGAGGCGGATGTCGTCGCCCGATAGGGCTGGAAAAGAGAAGGCGTAGGCCGGGATCCGGCTCATGCCGTTGTCCGCACGAGCGCGCGTTGCCGAACTGGCCGCTGCAAGAAGCGCCGTCGTGAGTACGGTCCTGCGGTTCAACATGGCGGTGTCCCCCGGATGTGATCCGGACGAGAGTTTACTCCGGCTCTGCGGCCGGCCCGCTCAACACCGCGTTATCGCGGTACCGGGTTAGTAAAGACGGACGATGAAGTCGGTGCCTTCGCCGGTCTCGCCCTGGTTGATGCCCTGGTCCGAGACAATCACCGAGCCGCCAGTGGTCAGCATCTCGTTGATCTTCGCCATGGTGTCGGCAGGGATTGTGATGCGATCCAGCGCCTCGGCCGGGCTGTCAGGCGTGATGACCGGCTTTGCGGCCACGGGAATCACGGCCGCACCACGCTGGCGGCGCACCAAATGACCGTCGTCATCGCGTGCGGCGGCGCGAACGGCGACGGGCAGCGATACCACCGACCAATGCAGCGCATTGGAATCGGTCTTGTCGACCTCGGCGGTGAAAATATGCGTGCCGAGCGGACGGTCGCTGGCCGCGATCGTCACTGGCACATCGAACAGCGGCGCAAAGTTCTGCCGCACATAGAGCTTCGAGTCCTTGCGGCTGATGAACACCGCAATCTGGCCGGTCCGCTTCGGCAAATCAGGCTTCGCCGATGGCGCGGGATCGGCGATACGGGTCTGGTCTTTCTTCGCGTCCGGCGAGGGGGCCTGTGCGGGTGCGGTGGCCGTCACCGGCGCGTCGGGCTGCTTCTCGGTCGCCGCCGTATCAGCCTTGACCGGCTCGGACTTGGTCGGTTCGGATTTGGTCGGTTCGGATTTGGCAGGTTCGGAAGCTGCTTCCGCCTTCGGCGCGTCGGTCTTGGCAGTATCTGTCTTGGCAGCATCTGAAGGCTCGGTGAGCTTCGCTTCGGTGCTCGCTGCATCCGCAGGCTTGGCGGTCTCGTCGGACTTCGCCGCCGCGTCGGGCTGCTTGGCTGGTTCGGACACCTCGGCGGACTTGGTTTCAGTCTTTGCAGCTTCCTCGCGGACCGGTGCGTTGCCCGTGGTCACGTCAGACATCACGGTGTGACCGACCGTGGAGCGCAGTTCGAGCAAGCCTTCGGCGCTGGCGGTCTTCTCGAACGACTTGGTCTCGACAGGCTTCGTGTCAGTGACCTTGGTGTCCGGGGCGCCCTTGTCCGCCTTGTCGCCGACGCTGGTCGCGGGCTCGAGGCTGGCTGCGGGCTGCGGCGGAACGCGCAGGGAAGCGAGCATCGGGTGCGAGAAGCTTTGCGGTGTCATCTGGCCGGGCGACACGATCACGCGCGCGCCCATCTTGGTCCAGTTCCACATCTTCACCGCGAACGCCATCGGCATGCGGATACAGCCATGCGAGGCCGGATAGCCCGGCAGCACGCCGGCATGCATCGCGACACCGGACCAGGTGATCCGCTGCATGTACGGCATCGGCGCGCCGCTATAGATGTTGGAGTGGTGGAATTTGTGCTTCTGGATGACGCTGAACACACCCATCGGCGTCGAGTGGCCCTTCATGCCGGTCGACACCGGCGATTCCGCGAACACGCCGTTGGAATCGTAGATTGTGACCTTCTGCCGGTCGATCGAGACGACGATGACGAGCGGACCTTGCGGCTTCGCGCCGGTCTCCTTCTCGACGAGGGTGTCCTTGTTCTTGGCGGTCGCGCCGCGCTTGTGCGGCTTCAGTCGCGGCTCTTCGCTACGCCGCTCCGGCCGTCCGTAGGATCCGTCGGAATAATCAGAATAATAATAGAACGCGGCTTCCGCCTGGCTCGCCGTACCGAGGGCACCCGCCGCCGCCAAGATCGCGACCTGCCAAAGCCTTGCCGGCGCGGTCGAAAAACTGGACCCGTTCACGCTATTCATCCTCGAATCCATAATCCAAATCAGACGTTAGTGTCGCAGAGGGGATACGCGTTCACCAGCACGGCGGTTCTGCCGTCCGCTACTTTTGTCCAAGACGTAGCAAAAAAGCCTCACAGACCGGTAAACGGCGGCCGGGTTCGTCTGCCGTCACCTTCCTGACTGCACCCGCGATGCCTACATCGCGGGGACTTGTTAACGGAGAACTTCATGTCATCTCGTTTCCCCGGTCTTTCCGGCATCCGCTTGAAAGCCCTTGCTTTATTCCTTCTAGCCTTGGCCGCGCCCGCAGCATTTGCGCAGGCTGCCGACGAACCGGATCTCATTTTCCGCCGCTCCACCGTGTTCAAGTGGATGAGCCCGAATGACAAGCTCGCGACCTATGGGCTCGACGATCCCGAAGTCGAGGGCGTGGCTTGTCATTTCACGGTGCCGGAGAAGGGCGGCTTCAAAGGCTGGCTCGGCCTTGCCGAGGAGGTTTCGGACGTCTCGCTGGCCTGCCGCCAGATCGGCCCGATCAAGTTCAAGGACAAGATGGAGCAGGGCGACGACATGTTCCGCAAGCGGCGCTCGCTCTTCTTCAAGAAGATGCAGATCGTGCGCGGCTGTGACGCCAAGCGCAACGTGCTGGTCTACATGGTCTATTCGGACAAGCTGATCGAGGGATCGCCGAAGAACTCGACCTCGACAGTGCCGATCATGCCGTGGGGGCCGGCTGACGCGAACGTCCAGAAGTGCGGCGACTTCTTTACTCAGTGATTTGATCGCGGCTGACACGCGGTTTCGCGAGATGCGAGCCGCTCAGCCGCACGAATGCCTGCGGCGCGGCCTCGTAGCCGCGCCCTGATTGCAGCGCCATGGCGCCGGCCGAACCGGTCCGTTGATCGGTGTGGTCAGCCTGTTGCTCCGGCTCGCGCGCCGTTGCGCGATCTAGCGCCGTCATGATGGCCATTCCTCGAGTGTGAGCCCGGTTGCCGAGCCGTTGGTATTCGATGGCTTCGGTCGCACCCGACAAGCTCTGGGTTCAGGGGCGACCGGCCTTCGTTTGCTGACCTCTTCAGCAGAAAACCGTAAAGTGCATGTGAAGCGCTGACGTCCCTGAAGTGACGGCGTCAGCTCACCCTATCCGCGCGGTGGCTCCCAAGCGGGTTCAAGCGGGCGCGCGCCCTATTTGAAATAATTGATATTTTCGGGGAATTGTTTCGTCGCGCGACGAGCGACGAAACAATTCTGGCCGGGAACGAAACCATTTTGGGCTTTGGGCGCATCACGGAAGAAACCGCGAATGGTTATCACGCTGACAACGACGACGGCGCACCGCCGGCCACGCAATTCAGGGACAAGTCCATGCGCACGCTCAGCCTCATCCTTGCTTTCGGTTTCGTGCTCGCCGGTTCCTCTTTCGCTGGTGCGCCGGACGGTGATCTGCCTGGCATCGGCACCTTCCAGTACAGCGGCTCGCCCATCACCAGCCCGGCACCGCAGCCGATGGTCCTGGCGGCGCGTTTCTGATCACCAACAAGAAAATCAGCTGGCAAATCCCATCATGTACCTTCGTCTCTGCGCTGCGGCGTTCCTGTCTCTCGTGACGATCACCTCCGTTCAGGCGCAGGTTCGCTCACCGAGCCGATTGCCGGATCCGCGCATTGAGTTCGTGAGGCAATGTGCCCCGCGCATGATCGGTCGCTGGGAGCATCCGGAAGAAGTCTGCGGCTGCTTGCATGATCACGCCGCGGCCGCCGTCGAGGACCGTGACCTGCGCGAGGCGCTGCTGCGCGGCATCAGCGAAACCGGTGTTCCCACCATCGAGACCGATTGGGTACCGGCGGCTAAGCAAAGCGAGATCGGTGCGACCTTCACCAAGATCGCCAAGCCGACCCTGCAATGCATGTTCGACCCGGCGAAGTCTTAGCTCCTCATTTCGTCTTGGGCCCGAACCGCGCCACGCAGGATGCCGTTCGCACGACGCCCTTGTCGGTCATCTTCGAACCGCGCACCTCCCTGATTTGTCCGGCCGGGCAGGTTCCGTCATCCACGAGCACGCGTTGGCCGAGCTTGAGATCGACGATATCCTGTTCACGTCCGACCGTGGTCGCGTTTGCCGTCGCGGCAAACGCGGTGGAGATCAGGAGCGCGAGGCAGGTTGCGCGGCCAAATGAGACGACAAGTGACATGATGAGAGATCCCGGAATCGATGCCGCGATGTTAAGCAGCAGCCCCGGATTTTGATAGTGAACCTTTGTCACCCCCGCCGGGCCGACTTGGCTTTGCTGCGCAGGGCGGCGCGTGCTTCCTTCGCCAGCCGTTCCGCGGCCGTGACGAGCTGTGGAACTGAGTGTCCTGAAAATCCCAGCACGAAACCGGGCAGGGGCCGCGCCCGCGCATAGGTCTCCGCGAGCAGCCAGCCTTCCGCGCCTGCCGTCTGCTTCACCTCGGCCGCGACCCCTGGGGCAACCGACGGATCGAACCGCGCCACGAGGTGCAGGCCCTGTGACGGCACCGGGACCGAGAGCGCGCCGTCCGATGCCGCTTCGAGCGTTTCAGCCAGCACATCGCGCGCCTCACGATAGAGCTTGCGCACGCGCTTCAGGTTCGCGGCGAAGGCGCCGGAATTGAGCATGTCGGTAACAGCGCCTTCCATCAACGTTCCGGGGAAGCGGTCGAGTGCGGCGCGCGCGGCCGCGACGTCCGCAATCAGGCGCTCGGGCAAGGCGCAATAGCCGATACGCAGGCCCGGAAACAGCGTCTTGGCGAATGTGCCCATGTAGATCACGCGCTGGAGGTGATCGATGCCGGCGAGCGACATCAAGGGCGCGCCGTCATAACGGAACTCGCTGTCGTAATCGTCCTCGAACACGAACGCGCCGGCGTGCTTCGCCCAGTCCAGCAGCTCGAGCCGCCGCGGCATCGACATCTGGACACCGAGCGGAAATTGGTGCGACGGCGTCACATAGGCCGCGCGCGCGGAGGGCGCTGCGGCCCGGCCTTTCGCAACTTGCAGGCCGTGTGCGTCGACGGGAATTGGCACGGGGCGATAGCCGCATTGCGCGATGGTCCTGCGCGCGATGGGATAGCCGGGGTCCTCGCACCAGACCTGATCGTTGGCCTTCAGGATCGCGCCGAGCACGATGCGCAGCGTGTGGAGTGTGCCCGATGTCAGCATGATCTGGTCGGGATCGCAGCGCAGCCCCCGCGCCGACAGCAGATGATCGGCGATCGCGACCCGCAACTCGCGGCTGCCGCGCGGGTCGCCGTAGTGCAGATGCTCGCTGCCAAAGGCGCGCATGCGCCGGCCGACGAAAGCGCGAAAACGTTGCACCGCGCGCTCGTCGATGTGCGTGCAGCCGAGTGCGAGCGCGCCTTGCCTGGGCGCTTCAACGATCACCTTCGGCTTCCTGGGCGCGGCGGCACGCGCCGGGATTCGCGCAGCGACGAAGGTGCCGGAGCCGACGGTGGCCTGCGCAAATCCGTCTGCGATCAGGCGTTCGTAGGCGGTGACGACGGCGTTGCGCCGAAAGCCGGTCTGCGTCGACAGCGTGCGCGATGGTGGCAACGGCTCGCCTGACTTGACGAGGCCAGAGACGATCATCTCGCACAGCGCCTGGTAGAGCCGGTGTGCGGAGGAGGCGCCGGCTGTGACGTGCGGGCCGGTGAGGTCGAGTGGCAACTCGGGCTTTGCCGGCGAAGGGGATTTGGCCGGAGAATTGGTCGGAATTTTTTGCATGGAATTGGCACTATCGCAGACCAAATGCGCCGCTACAACTGCGCTGGACGAGTTCCAGAGACGATGAGGAGCGGCCGTGAGCCAGACCGAGAGCCAAGATTCCTATCCGACGTCAGCGCGCAATCAGGTGAAGCGCCGGCACGACCGCGGCTTCTACGATCACGAGACGGTTCACCGCATCCTGGATTCCTCGATGATGTGCCACGTCTCTTATGTGATCGACGGCCAGCCCTATTGCACGCCGACCTTCTTCTGGCGCGAGGGGACGAAGCTCTATTGGCACGGCTCCAGCGCAAGCCGCATGCTGCGCAACCAGACCAAGGGCGAGCGGGTGTGCCTGACGGTCGCTCATCTGGACAGCCTGGTGCTGGCGCGCTGCGGCTTCAATCACTCGGCCGACTACCGCGCGGTGATGGCGTTCGGCACCGCTTATCTCGTTACAGATCCCGAAGAGAAGGAGCGAGCAGTGGTCGCGATGGTCGATCGCTTCTTCCCGGATCGCACGGCGAGCCTCCGGGCCAGCAACGTCAAGGAGATCAAGGCGACCTCCTTCATCGCGATGGAGATCGAGGAGGCCTCCGCCAAGGTCCGCGCCAAGGGTGTCGCCGACGACGACGAGGACTACGAATTGCCTATCTATGCCGAGCGAATTCCGGTGCGAACTGTGCTCGGCGCCCCGGAACCTTGCCCGCGTCTGCTCGATGGCGTCACTCGGCCCGCGACACTCGACAGCTATTCGGAAGGTCGACTGCTCGAAGATGCATTGCGGGATGCTTATTTTGTAGAGTACCCGAACGGCTGAAATCGGCTAGCTTGCGCGCACCCTTGACCGTTTGGATGCCCGGAGTTGCCTGATGAATGCCGAAACGCAGCAGCGCATTCTTGACGCCGTCGATGCCGGCTTCGAAGCCCAGCTTGCGACCACGCGCGATTTTGTCACGATCCCTTCGACCCGCGGGGCGGAGGGGCCGTGCCAGGACATGATCGGCGACCTCCTGCGCGCGCGCGGTTATGAGGTCGACGACTGGCACATCAACGTCGACGACTTGAAGGAACTGCGCGGCTTCGGCCCGATCGAGCATGATTTCTCCAAGGCGCGCTCGGTGGTCGGCACCTATCGCCCGACGACCGAGGCCGGCAAATCGCTGATCCTGCAGGGGCACTGCGACGTGGTGCCGGCGGGGCCGCTGGAATTGTGGGACACGCCGCCGTTCTCGCCCGTCATCAAGGACGGCAAGATGTTCGGTCGCGGCGCCTGCGACATGAAGTCCGGTACCATCGGCGCGCTCTATGCGCTGGATGCGATCAAGGCGGCCGGGCTCAAGCCGACGGCGCGAATTCACTTCCAGTCGGTGATCGAGGAGGAAAGCACCGGCGTCGGCGCACTCTCGACACTGCAGCGCGGTTATCGCGCGGATGCCTGCTTCATCCCTGAGCCCACCGGCGGCAAGATGGTGCGCTCGCAGGTCGGCGTCATCTGGTTTCGCCTGAGGGTGAAGGGTCATCCCGTGCATGTTGCGCATGCCGGCTCCGGCGCCAATGCGATCATGGCGGCCTATCACCTCATCCAAGCGGTGCAGAAGCTCGAGATCGAATGGAACGAGCGGGCGAAAGCCGATCGCCACTTTGGGACGATCAACCATCCGATCAATTTCAACCCTGGCATCATCAAGGGCGGCGATTGGGCCTCGAGCGTGCCGGCCTGGTGCGACGTCGATTGCCGCATTGCCGTGTTGCCGGGCTGGTCGGTCGCCGATCATCAGAAGGAGATTCTGGCTTGCGTTGCGGCTGCCTCACGCAATCACCGCTTCCTCGCCAACAATCCGCCGGAGGTGGAATGGTCTGGCTTCCTGTCGGAAGGCTATGAGCTGACCGATTCCGCTGCGCCAGAAGCCGCGTTCGGCAAGGCCTTCAACAAGGTCTATGGCGGCGAGGTCGAGGACCTCGTCTTCACCGCGCTGACCGACACCCGCTTCTACGGCCTCAACCACGGCATCCCGAGCCTGTGCTTCGGCGCCAGCGGCGGCGAGATGCACGGCTTCAACGAATATATCAATCTGGACTCGCTGAAGAAGACGACGAAGGCGATGGCGCTGTTCATCGCGGAGTGGTGCGGGGTAGAAAAGGCGTAGCGAGCTGCCTCGGTCGCAGCTCTCGTAGGGTGGGCAAAGGCACACTTGTGCCGTGCCCACCATCTTTCGCGATCGCGAAAAATACGTGGGCACGCTTGCGCTTTGCCCACCCTACGGCACCTCTGCCGGAGCACCCGTTGCCCAATCCTCCGGCTGCCCAAATCCTTTAAGCTTAAAAGAAAGACTAGGATGCCGCCTTGACCGGTGGCAGACTGGCCCTAGGTTCGCTGGACGAGTCCGTGGGAGCAACGATGCGCGATTGGGATGATGCTTATGCCAATTCGGCCCATATCCCGGGCTCGGACAAGATACCGGCGCAGTGGGCCGAGCGGGCAGCGGCTTACCGCGCCGGGCTTAGGGGTTTTCGCCCTGATATCGCCTATGGCTCCGGCGAGCGCCAATGTTTCGACCTGATCCTGCCCGACGGCGACAGCAAGGGTCTCGTCGTGTTCGTGCACGGCGGTTACTGGATGCGCTTCGACAAGTCCGCCTGGACCGATCTTGCCGAAGGCGCGCGGCATCACGGCTGGACGGTTTGCCTCCCGAGCTACACGTTGACGCCGGCCGCGCGCATCTCCGACATCACCGCCGAGATCACAGCGGCGATTGCGAAAGCGGCGTCGCTTATCGCAGGGCCGATCCGGCTCGCGGGCCATTCCGCCGGCGGTCATCTCGTCACGCGCATGCTGTGCGACGACAGCAGGCTTGAACCTGCCGTCTACGATCGCGTCGCCGGCACGCTCTCGATCAGCGGCCTGCATGATTTGCGGCCGCTGTTGAAGACGAAAATGAACGAGACACTGCGCATGACCATGGAGGAGGCGACGCTCGAAAGTGCCGCGCTGCATCTGACGCGCGGGCATGCGCCGGTGACCGCCTGGGTTGGCGGCAGCGAACGGCCGGAGTTCATCCGCCAGTCCGACCTGCTGGCCAACGTCTGGACCGGCTTCGACGTGCCGACGCGGCTGGTCGTCGATCCCGGGCTGAACCATTTCACCGTGATCGACGGTTTGAAGGATCCGATGTCGTCGATCACCGCGCGCCTGATCGGGCTCGACTGACTGACGCAGGGATGATCGATCGAGAGGGCTTGTCATGACGTCCAGCGATTACGATCCCGCAAAAGAAGGCGCCGAAACCGATTTTGCCCGGCGCATGTCCTATGGCGACTATCTCGCGCTGGATGCGATCCTTGGGGCGCAGCATCCGCTCTCGGAAGCGCATGACGAGATGCTGTTCATCATTCAGCATCAGACCACCGAACTGTGGATGCGGCTTGCCATTCACGAGCTTAGCGCCGCGCGCCGCGCCATCGCTCGGGACGACGTGTCGCCGGCCATGAAGATGCTGGCGCGGATGTCGCGCATTTTCGAGCAGCTCAACAACGCCTGGGATGTGCTGCGCACGATGACGCCGAGCGAATACACGCGCTTCCGCTCGCAACTCGGCCAATCCTCGGGATTCCAGTCGCGCCAATACCGGCTGATCGAATATCTGCTCGGCAATCGCAACCACGCCATGCTGAAGCCGCACGCGCATGATGTGGAAACGACGAAGCTGCTCGAGGCCGAGCTCGCAACGCCGAGCCTCTATGACGAGGTGCTGCGACTCGCGGATCGCAACGGGCTCAAGATGCCGGCGACCGTGCTGGGGCGTGACGTCCGCGAGACCCACAGCTTCAGCGAGGGCGTGCTGCAGGCGTGGCGTATCGTTTACGAGGCGCCGGAGACGCACTGGATGCTGTACGAGCTCGCCGAGAAGCTGGTCGATTTCGAGGATTATTTCCGGCGTTGGCGTTTCAACCACGTCACGACGGTCGAACGCGTCATCGGCTTCAAGCGCGGCACCGGCGGCACCGGCGGCGTCAGCTATCTCAAGCGCATGCTGGAGGTCGAGCTGTTCCCCGAGCTCTGGCGCGTCCGCACCATTCTGTAGAGATTAAGTCCATGACCAGGCTTCGCGTCTACGACGATACCAGGGCGCTGTTCCATCTGCCTGATGGTGTGATCTATCTCGACGGCAATTCGCTCGGTGCGTTGCCGCTTGGTGTCGCCGAGCGCGTCAATCGGGTCATCACCACGGAGTGGGGCAACGAGCTGATCCGTGCCTGGAACACCGCAGGCTGGTATTCCCAGCCGCGCCATGTCGGTGATCGCATCGCGCGGCTGATCGGCGCGGAAGCTGGCTCCGTGATGGTCGGCGATACGCTATCGCTCAAGGTGTATCAGGCGCTCGCCGCCGCGCTCGACATGAACGCGTCGCGCAAAGCGATCCTATCGGATACCGGCAATTTCCCCACCGACCTCTACATGGCTGAAGGCCTGATCGCGACGCTCGGGCGCGGTCACCAATTACGCCTCGTCGCGCCAGAGGAGATCGAGGCCGCACTGTCGGAAGAGATCGCGGTGTTGTACATCACCGAGGTCGATTACCGCACCGGCCGCCGCCACGACATGGCGAAGCTGACCGCAAAGGCGCACGCGCTTGGGATTGTGACCGTCTGGGACCTCGCGCATTCGGCCGGCGCGCTGCCCGTCGATCTCGCCGGCTGCGGCGTCGATTTCGCTGCGGGCTGCACCTACAAGTACATTAATGCCGGCCCCGGTGCGCCCGCGTTCCTCTACGTTTCACCTCGCCATGCCAACGTCGCACGCGCTGCGCTGTCGGGATGGATGGGGCACGCAAAACCCTTCGCGTTCGAGCTTGGCTATGCAGCCGCCGGCGGTGTCGAGCGGATGCGCGTCGGCACGCCGCCGGTGCTGGCGATGGCCGCGCTGGAGGCCTCACTCGACATCTGGGACCGGGTCGACATCAAGGAGGTCCGCGCGCGCTCGCTGGCGCTCGGCGATCTCCTGATTGCGGAGGTCGAGCGCCGCTGTCCTTCTCTAGAGGTCGTGACCCCGCGTGCGCACGAGCGGCGTGGCTCGCAAGTCTCCTTCGCCTTCGATGGCGGCTACGCTGCCATGCAAGCCCTGATCGCCCGCGGCCTCATCGGCGATTTCCGTGCACCTGACATCATGAGGTTCGGGATCACACCGTTGTACATCGGCGAGAGCGAGATCATGCGGGCAGCCGAGATCATCGAGGAGGTGATCGCGGGTGAGGTGTGGCTGCGGCCGGAATATCAGGTCGTCAATGCGGTGACGTGAGGGCAGTCTCGTGCCCCGGACGCAGCGCAGCGCCTCTCGGCTCTGCGCAGCAGCGTTTCACGCTGCAGCGCGTCCGGGACACGAGAGCGGTGGCCGACCTGCTCATCGCTCACCCCACAACGCATTCACGATCGCATCCAGCCCGTCCGTCAACGCCGCCGGTCCTGGCTGGAGAATGATCGGCGACTTGATCTCGACGATGCGATCGTCGCGCACCGCAGGAACCTCGTTCCAGCCATCACGCGCGCGGATACGGGCAGGGACGACCTTCTTGCCGCACCATGACGCGAGGATCAATTCGGGCGCGGCGTCGCGTACGGCATCGGCCGTAACGATACGATCCTTCGCTGCCTGCCGATGCCGCAGCTCCGCGAACACATCCTCACCGCCGGCGATCTCGATCAGTTCCGAGACCCAGCCGATGCCCGAGATCAGAGGATCGTCCCATTCCTCGAAATAGACGCGTGTCCGTGGCGAGGAGCGCGGCGTTGCGGCAATCGTCGCGAGGCGCAGCTCCAGACCATGCGCGAGTTCCTCCGCACGCCCGGCCGCGCCAACGAGCGCGCCCAGCATGCGGATCATCGCGAAGATTCCGGCGACGTCACGCTGGTTGAAGACGTGGACATCGACACCGGCGCGTACGAGGTCGGCGACGATATCGGCCTGCAGATCGGAGAAGGCCAACACGAGGTCCGGTTCCAGCGCCAGGACCTTCGGGATGTCAGCGGAGACGAACGCCGAGACTCGCGGCTTCTCACGCCGGACCTGCGGCGGGCGGACGGCATAGCCGGAGACGCCGACGATGCGGTCCTGTTCGCCGAGCAGATAGAGCGTTTCGACCGTCTCTTCGGTCAGGCAGACGATGCGGCGAGGTGGGAAATGGCGCATGAGCCAAGCATATGCGCAAACACGGGCGCGATGTCACGGCAGCCATTACCCCCGACGTCATTGCTTTGCCGCGCGAAGCCATTCACGCTGAGGCAACAAGGCATTGGGAGGAGATCTGATGACGCCGCTCGAAAAACTTAAAGCGATGAAGATGCCGTTCGCCGAGCTCAAGGGCGTCGAATTTGTCGAGGCGGAGAAGGATCGCGTGGTGGCGCGAATGGCGGTCAGGCCCGATCTCTGCACGTTGCATCACACCATCCATGGCGGCGCGGTGATGGCGTTAGCTGATTCCGTCGGTGCCGCCGCGACCGTGATCAATTTGCCGGAAGATGCCAAGGGTACGACCACGCTGGAGAGCAAGACCAATTTCATCGGTGGCGCCAAGGAGGGAACCACCATCATCGCGACCGCAACCCCGGTTCATCGGGGCCGCCGGACCCAGGTCTGGACCACCCGGCTGGAGACCGAGGACGGCAGGCTGGTGGCCGTGGTGACCCAGACGCAGCTGGTCCTGTAAGACTACGGGGGCTTGATTTATTAACGAATTGGTCGTTTCCGATGCCTCAAACTTCAGCAGGTTCCCGTCTTGAAAAGCTTGTTGCGGCGCACAATATTGGAGGCCTAGGGATTCGAACGCCTCCTCGAGGGACACCAAGAGGAGTTTTGACGTGGTACTTGAAGACACCGCCCCGCCAACGTCCGTTCCGGGCTATGTGCGGACCCTGAGCCAGCAGGAAGAGTTGCCGCTGTTGCGCGATCACCTGTTGAGGCTCGATGCCGGAAGCCGGCACGACCGTTTCAACGGTTTTCTCGACGACAGCTTCATCGAGCGTTACGCCGCCCGCTGCGCCGAAGATGGCACCGTGATCGTCGCCTATATCGTCGACGGCGTGGTCCGTGGCGCGGCCGAGCTGCATCCGCCGGAAGGCGATTCGCTCCCCGAGGTCGCGTTCAGCGTGGAGGCGTCCGCCCGTCGCCAGAACGTCGGCACCGTGTTGTTCAGCCGCCTCATCGCGGAGGCGCGCTGGAAGGGTTACCAGAGCCTGCGCATCACCACCGGCGCCGAAAATCACGCCATGCGCGCGCTCGCCAAGAAGTTCGGCGCGCATCTGCAATTCCGCCATGGCGAATCCACCGGCACGATCGATTTGACCAGGGCTCCCGAGGATGAGTTTGCCGATCTGGCTGCGGCGCCCTTCAAGGCCGGCCGTGCGCTGCTCAGCTTCAACTCGACCTGCTGGAAGTTGATCTCCAGCATGTACGGCAATCGCGCGGCCTGACATCAAAGGCCTGAATCAAAAAGCGGACCGGCGAGGCCGGTCCGCTTTTGTATTGAGCAAGGGGTTAAGCGCTCAGGTGCCGGTGCGCTTGTCGTTGCCGAAGCGGCGGACGACACGGCGTTCGACGACGATCGAGCGCTGCGCACCCTGTTCGCCAGCGATCACGCGCGTCGCGGTGATGCGGCTGTTGGTGCGGGCCTGCTTCTTCACTTCGACCTGAACGACGTCAAGCGGCATACCCATCAGAGATGCGGCGATCTCGGCCTGCTGTTCCTGGTCGTCGGTGATGCCGACGGCGGCGAAGATCGCCTCGTCCAGGGTGGGCGGGTCGTGGCGCACGCGCCGCGTGCCGTACTTGGTATTCCAGTCTGCGTTCATAATGGCCTCGTTTGGATGCCAGGATACCTAGTGCCGACTATGTTGCATTGCAATATGAATTTGGTGTGGCATCTCAGCTATGCACCGGTCGGGTGTCATGACGGTGACGCAGCACCGTTCTCGAGACATTGCTGCGGCCAGCGTTTCAGCGCTGCATGCCCCGCCTGCGTCAGTCGGTAGATCCCCCGGTCGGCACGCTCGAACCAGCCATACACATTGTTAAGCAAGATTTTGCCCGCATCGGGACAGCTCTGACGCAATTCGCGCACGCGCCGCGGGCCTGCGGCGAGCTCCGACGCGCAGGCCAGTGCCTGCTGCCGGTAGGCCGTCATGATCGGCGCGCGGGTGCTGCCGCCGAGCACGGGATCGCCCTTGCGGCGCTGATGCTCGGCAACCAGCCGCGAGCGCGTCTTCGGTTCACGGCGCGGTGCCGCCGTCGGTGGCTTCACCAGCACCTCGACCTGGCCGTTGTCGGTTATTCCGAGCATACCGAAGCCGAGGCGGCGACAGAGGTTGCGATAGCGCGCGTCGCTCTCACGTCCCTTGCCGCGCGCCGATATTTTTGCCGCGATCCAGATCTCGTCGCCCGCCGGTGCGCGATCGACCGCTTGCAGAATCAGTTCGAGATTGAAGGCGAGCTTGAGCTCGCCAATCACCACGACAGGAGGATCGCCGGCGCTCAGGCCCACGAGATCGCAGCCGCGAATCTCGCCCTTCACGTCGAAGCCGAGCCCTTCGAGGAATCGTTTGACGGGGAGATAGAGCGCGGTTTCCAAGGTGAGCTTCCGACCGGAGAATCAGTTGCGGCCAGTCTAGCCTGGATCGGACTATGGGCTGATCGGCATTTGCCCGGATGCGGTGAAGCCAGCTATATGCACGCGCGGGGAACAGGCGGGCGTTCGCGACTATGACGATCAGGAACGGGCTTTATCACATCAGGATCGAGATGCTGGATGGTGTCCAGGGCGGCAACCAGGGCGTCGTGGTCCTGCGCGACGGCACCATGCGCGGCGGCGATTCCTTTTTCTTCCACTATGGCAGCTACACTGCCGCCAATGGCAAGTGGAAGGGCGAGGTCACCAATGAGGAGCATTCGCCCTCATTCGATGAACGTCCGGTGTGGGGCCGTAAAGTCGTGACGATGGGCTTCAGCGGTACTTATACGGACGAGACAGCTTATGGCGAAGGCATCGCACTCGCCGGCAAGCAGAGCATTCGCTTCAAGGGCACTCTGAGGTTGCTGGTGCCGGACTGATCAGACGCGTCCGCTGACCGGAATGAGCGCACCGGTGATGCCGCTCGCGGCGTCGCTTGCGAGGAACAGGATCACCTCGGCAAGCTCCTGCGCCGTCACCCATTTGGAGAAGTCCGCATTGGGCATGTCGGCGCGGTTTGTCTTGGTGTCGATGATCGAGGGCAGCACCGCGTTCACGGTGACCTTGCCCTTCCACTCGTTGGCCAGCGCTTCGGTGAGCCGATGGACGCCTGCCTTCGACGCAGCATAGGGCCCCATGCCGGAGCCGGCCTGGAGCGCGCCCATCGCACCGATATTGACGATGCGGCCCGCCTTCGAGGCGGCAAGGTGCTGCAACGCCGCGTGCGAGGTGTTGAGCGCCGTCAGCAGGTTCAGCGTATGCATGCGCTGCCACGTCTTGATGTCGCCTTCGCCGACGGTCTCGAAGGCAAAGCCACCGGCGATGTTGATCAGTGCGTCCAGCCTGCCGAAGTGCTTTGCGGCAGCCTCGACCGCCGTCTTCGCCTGTGCTGCGTCAGACAGATCGACACTGCCGATTTCGATGCGCTCGGCCGTCGCAGGCATTTGAGAGGGCGCATGATCGATGCCGGCGACCCGCGCGCCGCGGGACAGCGCAGCCTCAGTGACCACCTTGCCAAGCGCGCCGAGCGCGCCGGTCACGATCAGAACCTTGCCTTGCATCATCGAGCTCCCGCGGCCGCCGCTTACGATTGCAAATAGCGCGCCTTCAGCGCGGTGCGCTCTGCTGTGCCGAGCTTGAGGCCGTCGCGCAAGTAGGTTTCGACATCGCCATAGTCGCGGCTGACGGCGTCGAAAGCGGCGCCGAGATAGGAGGCGTTGACCGAGCCGATCGCGTCGAGGACTTCGGCCGGCAGATCGGAGACGCTCGACAGGTCGCGCTTGTAGTGGCTGTTAGTCAGCAGGTAGTCCTCGGCAATGACGTCATCGGGCACGCCGAGCGCATGCAGGATCAGCGCGCTGGCAAAGCCGGTGCGGTCCTTGCCGGCGGTGCAGTGGATCACAAGTGGGGCGCGATCCTCCAGGAGATGGCCGAACAGCGTGCGGAAGCTGTGTGTGTTATGTCGGACATAGTTGCGATAGGACTCGCGCATGAGCTCGAGCGCGACCGGCCCCGTTAGCGCGCCCCTGGCGAGCTCGGCGCGGAGAGCAGCCACCACCGTCGGTTCTATCGGCAGCGAATGCACGGTGATCTCGTTGACGACGCAGACGCCGGTCGCGCGCTCCTCGATGCCGCGGAAGTCGAACGCGCTTCTGACGCCGAGCGCGCGGACGATCGCGATATCTTCGGCGGTGAGCTGGCCGAGATGATTGGAGCGGAAGATGTGGCGCCAGCGCGTGGCGCGGCCGTCCGTCGTGGCGTAGCCGCCGAGGTCGCGAAAATTGCTGGCGCCTTGCAAGGCGAGGTGACGGGCAGGGGAGTCCTTTGGGGAAGCTTCTTGCATGGGCTCAGCTTGGGTTATGGTTCCATTGGACGCACTGGGGGCGTCCTTGATGTCTATTACAGGGGGCGATCATGGGCCGGCACAAGGCCATTCTTTTGGGGGGCACCATGCTGGCGGCGGGACTTTCCGGCGCGCGGCAGGCTGACGCGCAGACCTTCCGGTCCTATCGCTGCGCCGATGGTACCCAGTTCATCGTAGCGTTTTATGACGACGACAATCGCGCATTTCTCCAGATCGATGGCGAGCCGGTCACGCTCGCCAAGCGGCTGACGGTCTCGGGCGCGCGCTATTCGGGGGCGGGGATCACGCTGCGGCTCGACAAGACCGGAGCCAGCACGGTCAAGCATCTGAAGCGGCCAGTCACGGCCTGCTCGGTGATCTGACGAGGTCATCAGGTCTAGAATCAAAAAGGGTCGAAACACCGCTGTTTCGACCCTTTTTTAAACCTCCGCTGAGCGCTTGAACGGGCGCGGCGGTCTCAAACCAGACACGGGCATTAGCGTTCCCATTTGGGCTTTGCTTCGTCGACCGCCTCCTGGTGGTACCAGCTATCGCTGCAGATCGACGCGTTCGCGGGAAGCGACAGTTGATCAGCGGGAAGGCGGGTCTCGCCATAGCGGCGCCCCGCAAGAGCCGCGCGGCCCCCGACAGGGAATTGGTAGATCTTTGCAGATCCGTGACTCAGACCATTGTTCATCATTGCGATTGCTCCTTGGTCGAAGCGCCTTGGCCTCCATGGTGCGCCCGACTCGTTCGATAGTGGTTACTGGAATCCCCGTATCGGCCCGGCACTCCGAAATGCAAAGTGCTGAAAAGGAAATCAGTTTCCGCCCAATTCTTGGGCAATCGACCGTCTGCACCCCCCAAGGCACCGTGTCGGTGACTAACGCCTGGGCCATTCCAAAGGTTGCTAGGCAGGGGCGGACGGCTTTGCGAAAGTTGCCGGACGTTGATGCGCGTTTGATCGGCAACCCGAGGCCGGTG
>Ga0105237_10003631_pt1 | contig 18207 bp, 15 predicted proteins | sample KBSC24metaG_FD_81520 | JGI IMG/M metagenome (GOLD analysis project Ga0105237, IMG submission 81520) | Corn rhizosphere microbial communities from Kellogg Biological Station, Michigan, USA - KBS C2-4 metaG | ecosystem: Host-associated > Plants > Roots > Rhizosphere > Soil | place: Michigan, USA... | reverse complement strand
CTCCGCAAAAATTGCGTCCACCGCCCTGCCCCCGTAGCCGCTTGGCTCGGACCGAAGAGCGTGGCACGATGAGGCCATGGTGACGCTCGCTCAAATCGTGCTGCGCTTGATCGAAGACGCGTTGCGGTGGCTGATGTTGCTGACGCGTTCGGATGAGTCTGTCCGCGCCGAGAACCTCATGCTGCGTCGGCAACTGGCCATGTTCATCGAGCGAGGAATCAGGCCACGTCGAATCGATGCCGCCACCCGAGCCAGCTTGGCGGTGCTGACGCGACTATTCGACTGGCGCAGCGCGTTGGTGGTCGTGCAGCCGGCCACGATCGTTCGCTGGCATCACGCAGGCTGGAAACTCTTCTGGCGAATGAAGTCTCGGCCCGGTCGACCGCCCATCGCTCGCGAACTCCGGGCGCTGATCCGGCAGATGGGCGAGGACAATCCAGTCTGGGGCGAAGAGCGCATTGCCAACGAATTGCTGCTCAACCTGGGCGTGCGGATCTCGCCGCGGACGGTCCGCAAGTACCTGCCCAAGCGACCTCCAGGTCGGCCTCGCGGTGATCAGCGCTGGTCGACCTTCCTGAAGAACCACGCGAAGAGCATTCTTGCGTGCGACTTCTTTGTCGCCGTCACAGCGACGTTTCGGCTGCTCTACGTATTCGTCGTCATCGAGCACGGCAGCCGCCGTCTGAGGCATGTGAACGTGACAGCCCACCCGAGCGCTGCCTGGACGCTGCAGCAAATGAGAGAAGTAGTCTCGAACACCGATGATTCCAGGTATCTGCTTCATGACCGGGACAGCATCTTTGCGAAGCACTTGGACGATTCGATTCGAGCGTTGGGCCTCACGGTCCTGCGCTCACCGTTGCGAAGTCCGAAGGCGAACGCAATCTGCGAACGAGTGATCGGCACAATCCGACGAGAGTGCCTGGACTGGGTGATCCCGCTGTCCGAGGCACATCTGCGCTCGATCCTACGTGAGTGGGTCGCGCACTACAACGGCGGACGTCCCCACAGCGCATTGGGTCCTGGCATACCGGGACCTCCCGTAGCACTGGCGCTCGGCTCGAAGCCTGAACCCCGACACCGCTGGGTGCCGGGTGCGCTGGTGCGAGCGACATCCGTGCTGGGCGGATTGCACCACGAATACGGGATGGTGACGGAGCCGGTGAGCGCGTAGTCAGGGTCGACGGATCTTTCGGTAACGGAAGACAGCCCTTCTGAACGTGCTGCCGGCAGTCTGCGCGATGGTTCGGACGACATTTCTGCGGACCACAACAGCGGACCCTTTGCGGCGATGCTTTCTGGATTCCCTCTGGGCGGAGGCCACGTCGGCAAACTCAAACGGTACGTTCATGACGCTGACAGCGCGCCGGGCACCCGCTTCCGCGGCCGGAACGATCCCTTCGGAGATCGACTGAACCCACTTTTCAAGAGAGGCATCGGTCGTGGACGCCGTAAAGGGAACGGTGTCAGTACCCTCTCGACCCACCAGGAACGTTCGAGCACAGCAGCTTGAACTGACTGCCGGCGCTGAGCTGCTGCGTCGGCGGTGTCGCTCGTCGTCTGGAACATCCGGCCGAGGTCGCAGCATCCCTATTGGGGCATGAAGATCGACGACGCCAGCGTGCTGCGCTGTCCTCCCCCTGTCCCTGGCCACGTAGCTCACATCGGGCGGCGACGGTATCACCTTCTCGCTCGCCTCAACTCGCCAGCAAGCCCTTCAAGGCCTCGTCGAGCACCTTGATGTCAACCGGGCTCGTCCCCGGCCCGCCGGCGAAATGCCCCCAATGCGTCTCCACCACTTGCAGCGTCGCATTCGGCATGTGCTTGACTTCGAACACATTATCGTCCGGCGGGAAGTACAGATCGGTGGAGGCCGGCATCACAATGGCCTTGGCCTTGATCGCCCCGAGCGCCTTGACGAAGTCGCCCTTGAAAATTTCATTGTTGCTGATGTCGCCGTTCTGCCAGGTCCACAGCATCGTCAGCAGATTGTTCGCATCACGGTTCAGGAAGAGGCCTTCCCAGAATCCGACGAGGAAGTCTTCGATCGAGGCATAGCCCATCTTTTCGAGATCCATCTCATGGCGGTAGAAGGCCTGCGAGAAGCCCCAGCCCGCATACACCCGGCCGAAGGCGCGCAGGCCGCGTTCCGGCGGTGTCTCGTACCAGCCGTCCTTGAACGCCGCATCCGCCAGCAGCGCGGCCTTGGCGCCTTCGAGGAAGACGAAGTTGTGGCGCGAGCACTTGGCCGAGCCCATGAAGGGCAGGATGCGCTCGACCATGTCGGGGTACAGCGCGCCCCAGTGGTAGGTCTGCAGCGCGCCCATCGACCAGCCGGTCACCAGCGCGACCTTCTCGATGCCGAACAGCTCTGTCACCAGGCGGTGCTGCAGGCGCACGTTGTCGTAGGCGGTGATGTTCGGGAATCGCGACTTGTTGTAGGGCGCGGGATAGTTGCTGGCCGAGGTCGAGAGGCCGTTGCCCAGCATGTTCGGAATGATGATGAAGTACTTCGACGGGTCGAGCGCCTTGCCTTCGCCGATCAGCCATTCGTTCTCGTAGTGCTGGCCGGAGTACCAGGTCGGGTAGACGATGACGTTGTCCTTCGCCGCGTTGAGCGTGCCGAAGGTCTTGTAGGCGAGCTTCACGTCGCGCAGCGTCTTCTTGCATTGCAATACGACGTCGCCGAGATCGAAGAGTTGATAGTCTTTCATTGAGGAGTCCTCGGTCGTTGAGTGGAGTGGAGAGAAACCGGCAATCAGGCCAGTCACGCGAGGCCGTGCGCTTCGCCGAAGGCCCAGTGGCAGCGCACCCGTTGGCCGACGCTGACCGGGTCGCGGAAGAAGGTGTTCTCTTCGACGTAGACCACGCAGCCGGGCGTGGCCGGGTCGTCGGTCGCGACGCTGACCTTCATGTAGATGCCCTGGTACTCGAGCTCGCGCACCCGGCCGCCGAGCGTGTTGGGAGCGAAGCTCGGGTCGGCCGGCTCGCCGCTCACGCCCATGCGGTCGCGGCGCACCGCGAACGAGAGGGTTTGCCCTTGAGCCACGGGCGCGGCATCGCGCGGCAGCACGTAGTGCGCGCCGTTGGCGCCGGCCAGCGTGACGCAGGCGTCGTCGAACCGCGTGACCTGGCCGTGCAGCACGTTCTGGCCGCCGATGAAGGCGGCCACGTACTCGGTGCGCGGCTGCGCATAGATCTCGCGCGGCGGCGCGGACTGCGCGATGCGGCCCTTGTCCATCACCACTACCTGGTCGGCCACCGCGATGGCTTCGAGCTGGGTGTGCGTGACATGGATGAACGTGATGCCGAGCTCGCGCTGCATGCCGCGCAGTTCGCCGCGCATCTGCAGGCGCAGGAACTCGTCGAGCGCGGAGAGCGGCTCATCGAGCAACAGCACGGTCGGCCGCATGATGATGGCGCGCGCCAATGCCACGCGCTGCTGCTGGCCGCCCGAGAGCTGACCGGGCAGCCGCTCGGCCAGCGCGCTCAGCTGTACCTGCTCGATCACGCGGTCGGCCTCGCGCAGGCGCGCCTTGCGGTCGATTCCGCGCACGCGCAATGCGAAGGCCACGTTGTCGCGCACCGAAAGATGCGGAAAGAGCGCGTAGTTCTGGAACATCATCGCGGTGCCGCGCTCGCGCGGCGAGCGGCCGGTGACGTTCCTGCCGTCGATCAGGATCGCGCCTTCGCTCGGCGTCTCGTGGCCGGCGATCATGCGCAGCATCGTGGTCTTGCCGCAGCCGCTCGGGCCGAGCAGGCAGCAATAGGTGCCGGGCTCGATGCGCAGGTCGATGCCGTCGACAGCGACCAGACCGTCGGCGAATCGTTTGGTGAGACCGGCCAGCACCACGCCGCCGTTCGGCTCGCCGCGCGCGGGTGCGGCAGCTTCGGGGGAAGAGATCGTCGATGCCATGTCGGAGGTCTAGTGGGTGCGCGGGGCCGCAGCGCGGCGCCGCTGGATCAGCGTGACGGCGGCGAGGGCCGTGCCGATGAAGAGGAACGAGACCGCGGTGGTCACCGTGCCGAGCGCATAGATCGCCGGCGAGGTCACGTTTTGGGTCATGCTCCAGATCTCGATCGGCACCGTGTTGCTCGGGCCGGTGGTCTGAAGGGTGCGCGCGAATTCGTCGTAGGAGAGCGTGAAGCCGAAGAGCGCGATCGCGATGATCCCGGGCGCGAGGATCGGCAGCACCACCATGCGCAGCGTCTGCGAAGGGCTGGCGCCGAGATCGCGCGCCGCTTCCTCGTAGGCACCGTTGAAGCGGCCGAAGACGGCGAAGGTGATGAGCACGCCGAACGGCAGCGTCCACGAAAGGTGCGCGCCGAGCGCCGAGCTGAACCAACTCGTTTGCCAGCCGAACAGGCTGAACATCAGGCCGATGCCGATGCCGAGGATGTAGCCCGGCGCCGTCAAGCTGACGATCACCGCGTAGAAGATCGCGCTGCTGCCGCGCACCCGCCGGCGAAAGCCGAGTCCGGCCGCGACCGAGAACACCACGGTGATCGCCATCACGATCAGCGCCAGCGGGATCGAGCGCGAGATGGCGCCGGCCAGATCCGCGGTGCGGCCCGACCAGAGCTGCTGGAACCAGTGCAGGCTCCAGCCGCGCATCGGGAACGACAGTGCGCCCTGCGGCCCCTGGAACGAGAGCACGTACATGCAGAGCATCGGGCCGTAGAGGAAGAGCACGTAGGCGGAGAAGAAGGCGGCGAGAGCGTAGAACGTCCACGCGCGGCGCGGCACGTCGCCAGCCACCCGGGCGGCGCGCTCGGCTCGCGGGGGCGAGGCCGCTGCCGTGGCCGACCGAGGCAAGGAGAGCGAGTTCCTCATGATCGGTTCCGCATCGCTCATGGTTGCTGCACTAGCTCCTGCCGCACGTCGACGAAGCGCGTGAGGATCGCGATCAGCACCGTCAGGATCAGCAGCAGGATCACCGCCGAGGCCGCGGCGGGCGGGAAGAGCAATGTCGAGACGTTGTCGTACATGGCCGAGACCACCGAGGCCGAGCCGCCGCCGCTCATCACCTTGACGACGTAGAAGTCGCCCATCACGAGCGTCACGACGAAAATCGAGCCCATCACGATGCCGGACTTGGTGAGCGGCAGCACGACCAGGCGCAAGGTGTCGAGGCGGCTCGCACCGGCATCGAGCGCGGCCTCGAAGAGGTTGCGGTCGATGCGGCTCATCGAGTTGAAGATCGGCACGATCATGAAGATGGTGAAGAGGTGAACGTAGGCCAGCACCACCGAGAAATCGGAGAACAGCAGGATGCGCAACGGCACCCGGATCAGCCCGAGCTTGAGCAGCGCGCTGTTGACCACGCCCTGCTCAGCGAGCACCGGCATCCACGAGATCATGCGGATCACGTTCGAGGTCCAGAACGGCACGGTGCAGACCAGGAAGAGGCCGATCGCAAGGTTTCGGTTGCGCACGTGGAAGACCAGGAAGTAGGCGACGAAGAAGCCGATCACCAGCGAGGCTGCCCAGGTCATCGCCGCGTACTTGATCATCTTCAGGTAGAGCGAGGCGGTGAGCCCGGAGCTCAGGATCGCGTGGTAGTTCTCGAAGGTGAAGGCCGGGATGGTGTCGAAGCCATCGCTGCGAAAGAAGCTGACGACGACCACGAGGACGAGCGGTGCTGCCACGAAGAGCAGCAGCACTGCCGTCAACGGCGCGAGCTGCAGGTAGGGCTTGTAGCGCGCGAGCATGGCATCAGGCCGCCTTGAACTCGTTCCAGCGCTGCACCATGTACTGGTTCTCGTCCATCACCGTGTTCCAGCAGGCGATGTTGGAGAAGCGCTGTGCCAGCGAGCCGCCGTCGCGCACCGAGCCGACCGCGCCGATCGGCTGGCCGTGGTCGCTCTTGATGATCTCGGCCGCGGGCTTGCCCATGTACCAGTACTCGAATTCGGCCGAGGTCATCTGCAGCTTGGCGGTTCGCGGCACCGGGCTGTAGTAGCCGTGGCGTGCGACATAGGCGCCCTGCCAGCCGGAGTAGTACCAGTTGAGGTACTCGTAGGCGGCTTCGAGCTTCTTGCCGCTCAGGTGCTTCATCAGGCTCATGCCGTTGCACCAGCCACGGTAGCCTTCCTTGCCGTTGGGCTTGATGCCGACCGGTGCATAGACGCACGGGATGCCCTTCTCCAGGACCGCAGTCACGGCGGGTGACCACATCGACTGGATGAAAACTTCGCCACTCGCCATCAATTCGACCGACTGCTCGAAGGTGCTCCACGAGGCGCGAAAGTGACCCTTCTTTTTCAGCGCGATCAAGGCATCGATCGTGGTGTCGATCTCCTTGCGCGTCATGTTGCCCTTGTTGCCGTAGACCAGGTCGCCGCGCGATTCGAGCGCCTGGGCCGCATCCATGATGCCGATGTTCGGGATGTCGAGGATCGCGGCGCGGCCCGAGAATTTCGGGTCGATCAGGTCCTTCCATTCGCTGACTTCGCGGCCGACCTTGTCGGGCCGGTAGCCGAGCGAATCGGCATTGAAGACCTGCGGCAGGAAGGTCAGCCACTGCTGCTGGCCTTCGACGATCTTCTTCGCCTCGGGCCCATCGGTGTACATCACCTCATACGGCGAAATGCCCTGGCGCGAAATCTTGCGGCCCTCGTAGACGCCGGTGGTGAAGATCGGCAGGATTCCGTCGAACTCCAGGATCTTCTTCGAGTCGATGCCCTGCAACAGGCCGCGCGCCATGGCAACCTTGACTTGCCAGCCTTCCATGTCGGCGATGTCCACGCTGCTGGGCTGCGTGACGAAACGCGTGATCGAGGCCGAGGTGTCGAGGTTCTGCATCTCGATCTTGAAGCCGAGATCCTTCGAGGCCTGTTCGCCGATCTCGCGCTGCACCGCGTACGAGACGCCGATGTGGCGCAAGGTGATGCCCTGGAAGTCGCGTTTCATGATCTGCGGAAAGCCCGCGATCGGCACGCCGGCGAGGGCCGTGCCGACAGTCGCTGCAGCGGCTTTCAGTAGCCTGCGCCGGCCGCTCGAAAGGGCGGCGGCATCGGCCTCTTGCGGGGGCGCGACACTCGGTTCGGTCTCGTCGTTCATGCGAATTCTCCAGAAGGACTATGTGGTCGGAATGACTGGCTCATCGCCTGAGCCGCCGTGTGTTCAGCGGGCTGCGGGCCGATGCGGATCAGTGTCGCGAGACGGGCGGCGCAGCGGAATACGCGAGACCGCGAACATCGCGGCGGGCATCAGGTCGACAAGCGGTTCAGCACCGTCGATACGGCTGCCGTGCGGGTCTCGACATGCAGCTTCTCGAACACGTGCTGCAGATGCTTGTCGACTGTGCGCGCGCTCATGCCGAGGATCTCGCCGACATCGCGGTTGAGCTTGCCGCAGGCGACCCAGTACATCACCTCGGATTCCCGCAAGGTCAACCCGAAGGCGGCCTGCAACGCAGTCGGCTCGGGCGGCCCGGGGCGCTTGCGCAGCAGCAAGGTGATGCCGCCGGGGTCGCCCGAGAGCCGCGTCAGGCTGAGTCTTCGGTCGTCGACGACGACGTTCAATGCGGGCGCATCGACGTGCCTGAGCCAGGCCATCGCGGCGGCTGGCAGGGCTCCGTCGGCAGTCAGCCAGCCGCGCAGCCATTCGCGTGCCGAAGGCGATTGCCAGCGCACCTGGCCCTGGGCGTCGACCGCCAGCATCGCGTGCCCGGCCGCATCGACGGCGTCGCGCGCGCTCGCGGTCTGCCGCGCGTTGCGCACGTGCGTGGCGATGCGCGCCAGCACCTCGGGCGCCTTGATCGGCTTGGTCAGGTAATCGACGCCACCGGCCTGGAAGCCGGCGAGGATGTGCGCGGTCTCGGTCAAGCCCGTCATGAAGACGACCGGGATGTGCGCGCTCGATGCGTCGCTCTTCAATCGCCGGCAGGTCTCGAAGCCATCCATGCCGGGCATCACCGCATCGAGCAGGATCACGTCGGGCGCCATGCGGGCGAGGCGGTCGAGGGCGCCCTGGCCATCGGTCGCGACCAGCACGCGGTAGCCGGCTTCGTCGAGTGCCTCGTGCAGCATCGCCAGGTTCTCGGGGGCGTCGTCGACGATCAGTACCACGCCCGGGCCGCGCTCGTCGCCGGGCGCGGCAGCGGGTGGGCGCAGGCGGGGCTCCATCAGCAGTCGCATGCCAGCTTCAGCGGCGCGCCTCGGCCAGCATGCGCGCGTAGGACTGCAGGTCGAAGCGCTGCACGCAGTGGCGCAATCTGCGGGTGATCGGGGCGTAGGCGACGTCGAGCCGATCCAGTTCGTCGAGCTTCTCGAGGATGCCGCGCACGTAGCCGATCTCGCCGAGCTGCTCGAGGGCGTTGAGGCTGGCCGCTGGCAGGGGCCGCTGCATGGCGGCCTGCGACGGCATGCCGTCGTCGCGCGTCAGCCACTGCAGGCCGAGCCGGGTGCGCACGCGATCGAGCAGGTCGTCGATGCGCAAGGGTTTGACGAGGAAGTCCTCGCGGCCGAGTCCGGCCTCGTTGCGCTGGTCGCTGTCGAAGGCATTCGCCGAGACGATCAGGATCGGCGCCGCGGAGATGCGGTTGGCGCGCAGCAGCAGCGCGGTCTCCCAGCCGGTCATCTCCGGCATGTCGATGTCGAGCAGGATCAGGTCGGGCACGAACTGGCTCGCGACGCGCAGCGCCTCGATGCCGGAGGCCGCATGCATCACGCTGAAGCCGAGCGGCTCCAGCACATCGCTGAGCAGTTGCCGATCCGCCGCGGCATCGTCGACCACCAGCACGCGGCGGCGCGTGCCGCGGTAGCCGCTGATGTGGCGCGGCATCGGCACCGCGGTCTGCACCCTGGGGTTCATCACCGAAGGCAGGAAGAGCCGCGCGGTGAAGCAGGACCCGCGGCCGGGCTCGCTGCGCACACTGAGCTCGCCGCCCATAAGGCTGGTCAGCATCTTGGAGATCGTCAGCCCGAGCCCGACACCGCCGACGCCCGCGTTGCCCGCCTCCTCGGCCCGTTCGAAGGGCAAGAAGATGCGCTCCAGATCCTGCGGCGCGATGCCCGCGCCCGAGTCCTCGATCTCGAACACCGCGATCTCGCTCGCATAGCGGATGCGAAAGACGACCTGCCCGCGCGCGGTGTACTTGATCGCGTTGCCGAGCAGGTTGATCAGCAATTGCGCGACGCGCTTCTTGTCGCCGCGCACGGCCGGCGGCAGCGGGGGCTGCGGCAGGCTGACGAATCCGATGCCCTTGTGCTGGGCCTCGAGCTGAAAGATGTCGTCGAGCTGGGCAAGGAAGTCAGCGAACGGGATCTCGGCGTTCACGAGCGTGAGGCGGCCGGTCTCGATGCGCGCGATGTCGAGCAGGCCGTCGATCAGCGAGACCACGTGGTCGCCGCTCTTGCGAATGACTTCGAGCGCTGCGCGGCGCTTCGGCGGCAGCTCCTGATCGCGCTCGAGGATCTGTGCGTAGCCAAGGATGCTGTTCAGCGGCGTGCGCAGCTCGTGGCTGATGGTGGTGATGAAGCGGCTCTTGGCGAGGTTGGCGCGCTCGGCGACCCGGCGCGCTGCCTGCAACTCGCCATCCGTCGCTTCGTGGGCCTGGATCTCCTCGCGCAACAGTACCGCCTGGCGGTTGGATTCGTCTTGCGCGACGCGGCGGCTGTCGGAGGTGAGCAGCAGCCAGCACGAGCCGATCGCGACCACCAGCAGCACCAGCGCGCAACTGATCTTGATCTGCATCAGATGCCAGAGCGCAGGCGAGCCCGGGGCCAGCTCGCGCAGCACGTGAGCCTCCTGCGCGACGATGAAGGAGAGGATCGCGCCGAGCACCAGCGCGAGCGCCAGCATGCAGGCGAGGTAGTGCATGCGCCGGCTCAACGCCACCTGCAGCACATCGGGCGCGATGCGGGCGATGGTCTCGCCGAGCTTGCGGCCGAGGCCGGCGCTGGGTTTGCAGACATCCTTGCAGCGCGCATCGAGCGAGCAGCACAACGAGCAGATGGTGCAGCCGTAGGCCGGGCAGCGCGCCATGTCTTCGGACTCGTATGGCTTCTCGCAGATGCCGCAAGTCAGCGAGGCGCCGGGCGGCAACGGCGCGGGTGGGCGCGCGATGTAGTAGCGGCCCTTCGTGAGCCAAGCCATCAGCGGTGCGCAGCAGAAGGCCACGCCGAAGCCGAGCCCGGTGCTGAAGGCCTGCGCGACCGGCCCGAAGGTGCCGACGAAGGCGGTCAGCCCGAGCAAGGTGCCCAGGCCCATCGAGACGAAGCCGACCGGGTTCACGTCGTGCAGATAGGCGCGGCGGAACTCGATGCCCGGCGGGCTCCAGCCCAGGGGCTTGTTGATCACCAGATCGGCCACCAGTGCGCCGATCCACGCGACCGCGAAGTTGGCGTAGAAGCCGAGGATGCCTTCGAGCACGTCGAAGATGCCGACCTTGATCAGCGCCACGCCGATCAGCACGTTGAACACCAGCCAGACGAGACGCCCGGGGTGCGCTTGCGTCAGCCGGGCAAAGAAGTTGGACCAGGCGAGCGAGCCGGCATAGGCGTTGGTCACGTTGATCTTGATCTGCGAGACGATGACGAAGAGGCAGGTCACACCGAGGATCCAGCCCGGGTCGCTCACCACCTGGGCGAAGACGACGAGGTACATGCGCGTCGGCTTCACCGCATCGGCCGGCGCCACGCCCTGGCGCACCGCGAGGTAGGCCAGCATCGCGCCGCCCAGCATTTTGGCGCCGCCGATGACGATCCAGCCCGGCCCCGCGGCCAGCACCGCGAGCCACCAGCGCCAGTGCTTGCCGGGGCGTGGCTTGGGCATGAAGCGCAGCGAGTCCGCCTGCTGGCCGATCTGCGCCACCATCGAGGCGACCACGGTGCTGGCTGCGCCCAGCATCAGCCAGTCGAAGTGGCCGTCGTTGATGCCGTAGGAGGCATGCATCAGCCCCTCCAGCTGCAAGGGCCGGCGGATCACCAGGAAGGCGTATGGCAGCAGCAGCAGCACCAGCCACAACGGCTGCGTCCAGGCCTGCAGGCGGCTGATCATCGTGATGCCGTACATCACGAGCGGGATCACCAGCACCGAGCAGATGAGGTAGCCGAGCCACAGCGGGATACCGAGGCCGAGCTCCAGCGCCGTGGCCATGATCGATGCTTCGAGCGAGAAGAAGATGAAGGTGAACGAGGCATAGACCAGCGAGCTGAAGGTCGAGCCGAGGTAGCCGAAGCCGGAGCCGCGCGTCAGCAGATCGATGTCGACCGCATGGCGTGCGGCATAGACGCTGATCGGGATGCCGGTGAGGAAGATGAAAACGCTGACCAGCGTGATCGCCCAGAAGGCATTGAAGAAGCCGTGGTCGAGCGCGATCGAGGCGCCGATGGCTTCGAGCGCAAGGAAGGAGATCGCGCCGAGCGCGGTGTTGGCGACGCGGAACTCGCTCCACTTGCGAAAGCTCGCCGGCGTGTAGCGCAGCGCATAGTCTTCGATGGTTTCGTCGGCGACCCAGGCGTTGTATTCGCGCCGTATCGGCACGATGCGCTGGGTGGGAGGAGCGGCTGCATGAGCCGCGCCGATGGGCGGGTTCACGTCGGCCGCGGGGTGATCCGTCCCGGTTCTCGGGGGCGAAGTGAAAACGTGAGGCGTGGTTGCATGGGGGCAGTGTGCGAGGCACCGCGGCTGGCGCACATACGTCAAATTGCGTAGGCCGGCGGCCGCTCCCGCCAGTCGCCCGCTGCAGACTGCGTCCAAGCAACGCTTGCAGCACCGGCCGCGCGGCAGTTTCGCTGGTGACGACAGGTGGCCGTTACGATGAACGATCGATACGGCCCGCCCTGAGCAAGCTTGAGAATCTCCGCAATCCCTCACGCCGTCTTCCTCCTGCGCGCTGCGCGTCTGGCGCGGAGCACCAAGCCTTTTCTTGCACGAGGCGGGTTCAAGCGCGAGCGATGTGCCGGCTGCCGGTTGGTGCCGAGCCACTGCATGTGCGCCCTGCACCCCTCCGTACCAACGCGCGCGGGCGTGTGCCTGCTGATGGCTGCCGTCGAGCCGCTCAAGCCCAGCAACACCGGCTGGTTGGTCGCCGATGTCGTGGCCGACACCTTCGCCTTCGGGTGGACGCGCACGGAAACCGACCCCGCGCTTCTGGCCCTGCTGAGCGATGCGCAGTGGCAACCCTACGTGGTCTTTCCGGGGGAGTATGCGTCACCGGGACGGGTGGTACACATCGTTCAGACGCCCGGCACGGCCAGTGCAGAGACGTGCAAACGCCCCCTCTTCATCCTGCTGGATGGCACCTGGGCCGAAGCCCGCAAGATGTTCGGGCGAAGCCCCTACCTGGACCACCTGCCGGTGCTGAGTTTGCAGCCGGACCAGGTATCGCAGTACAAGCTGCGCCGCTCCCGCCGCGACGACCATTTCTGCACCAGTGAGGTGGCTGCCCTGTGCTTCAAACTCGCAGGAGAACACCTTGCCGAGCAAACGCTGGTGGCCTACCTGGACGTGTTCACCCATCACTATCTGCAAGCAAGAAACCAGTTGCCCATTGCCTGGCAAGGCCCGGCTCACCAGCGATGGCGGGAGGTGTCCGTTTTGCTGCCACGGCGCGCCGCCGCGCAGGCATGACAACGAGAATCGGGCCACCGATCAGTCGCCTTGCGGCAGCCGATGATCGCTGAAGCGCTGCAGCAGCGCCTTCGCCGCTTCGATCCTGAGGGCAAGCTCCACAGTGTCGTCTTGGGCGTATCTCCCGAGCATCTCCGCCGGCGACATGCCGGGCGACACGGCACGTCCAGCGGGCTGGGATCGACCGGATTGCTTGTGCCCAACAAGTGTCGCTCGACCGCTCGACCGTTCCTTCATGGCCGATACCGGCTGGTGACGGTACCGTTTTCGGCCACAGCGCAAGCGCGCCACGGACGCCCCCGCGCTGCCGCGGCTTCAGGCGACGCCGCCAAGAACCCGAAGGGAACGCAACACGAAATGGTGTAGGATTAAATCCTACGTCCTTTCAGGAGATTGCGCATGCGATCAACCCAGCAGTTCAGCATCACACTGCCCAATGAGATGGCGGAGGCAGTGCGCGCAAGGGTAGCCTCGGGCGAATACGCCACAGAGAGCGAGGTGATCCGTGATGGTCTACGAGCCCTGATTGCTCGTGAACAGGCGGTAGATGCCTGGCTGCGAACAGAGGTCGCGGCTGCCTACGACGCACTCAAGGCCTCACCCTCCCGTGCAGCGTCAGCCTCGAGTGTGCGCGCGCGGCTTGCGGCGGCCCAACGAGACTTGATTACGAAGCCGTGAAGACTTACGCCGTTGTCTTTGCGCCTGAAGCGGAAGACGACTTGATTGATCTCTATCGCTACATCGCGGAGCATGGTTCACCAGCCGTCGCCGCCAAGTACACCGACGCCATCGTCGACTACTGCGAAACTTTGGCAACAGTTCCGCATCGCGGCCGCTTGCGCGACGACATTCGCCCGGGACTACGAATTACGAACTACAAGCGGCGGGCAGTCATTGCTTTTGTTGTTGACGACCACACCAATACCGTGTCGATCCTCGGTGTCTACTACGGAGGCAAGAGCTATGAGGCAGAGCTCGGGGAACACGAAGACGATCAATAGTTCATTCGTCAACAATGCTTGCGGCCTTACAGATTGGATGGGATTGCGTGACCCAGGTGTTCTGGATTACGCATCTTTGCGACGCCCACGCGCCGCCCTTCTCGAAGGAGACCATCCATGGAGAAAATCGATACCGTCCGATCGGGGCGCATGCCTTGGAACAAGGGAAAGCTGATTGGCCAGAAGGCACCGTTCAAACCCAAGGACATCTGGGCGATGCGAGTGCAGCTGCTGCAGCAGCATCGCACCCGCGAATTGGCGCTAATAAATCTCGGGCTCGACAGCAAGCTGCGCGCCTGTGACCTTGTATCGCTGAGAGTGCGCGACATCCTACATGGCGACCGCGTGGCGTCGCGAGCAATCGTCCAACAGAAGAAAACCGGCCGACCTGTCCAGTTCGAAATCACCGAACCCGCCCGAGAGGCGGTCGAAGCCTGGATCAAAGAGGCCAAGCTACGGCAGTCAGACTACTTGTTCCCCAGCAGAATCCACGATTCTCCGCACATCTGCACGAGACACTATGCGCGAATGCTTCGCGTGTTGCTCAGAGACATTGGGCTAGACTGGCATGACTATGGAGCGCATTCGATGCGACGCACGAAGGCGACTCTCATTTATCGCAAGACAAAGAATCTGCGTGCGGTACAACTGCTACTCGGTCACTCCAAAATTGACTATCTCCCGTGTCGGCCTATGCCCCGTCGCTCCGGACACTCCCTCGAACGATCACGCTGCAATCGGGACATAGTCGGTCTACAGACTCCTCAGGAAGGCGAGCAGCTTGTCGTCGGGTCGGTACCGTCCGGGCTTGCCACTCGGCGGCGTCGTCCGGTCGAGGAGCTTCTGCTTCAACTCGAGATCGGCGTCCAGATAGATCTGCGTCGTCTCGACAGACTCATGGCCGAGCCACAGCGCGAGTGCGAGCTGCTCGACGCCTTCCTGCAGTAGGTCCATGGCCGTCGTGTGCCGCCTATTTCTTGCAAGACATAGGAGACACTATCTACCCTTCCTGACTATGTCTCGTACTTCGCTGGAGGCCGGATGTTTCCACGAAATTCGTAAGGCTAGGAAGACATAGTCTCGGCGCCACTCAACAGGGTCAGGCAGGGATTCAGTTCACCATGGGCAGAAGGGCTACGAAGCTTCCCTTCGTTCATGCCGTCAAATGTTTGCGAGATTTCGCTCGACAGCTGCCGTCTTGCCGTGGCGACTCTGACGCGTAGCCGCCTCATTGACCCTGAGCAGCACGAGCGGTTGGACGTTCTCTACAGTCCGTGGCAGCCAGCAGACTATGTCGCGTGATTGAACGCGCTTTGGCAAAACGCGTTCAACAATTTCCGGCATTTCTGCCGACGGCGTTTGCATCACAAGACATAGTCAGGAAGGGTACATAGTGCCTCAACACGTGGGGGCTGACTCGCTTGGTCTTGAGCGACGGACAGTCCTCTGCGGCCGCAGCAACATGCTTGGACAGCAGGTAGTGCACGCCGTGCGCGCTCAGCCTGCCGCCGCGCGCGTTGGGGAACACCGGCTGATTCGGCGCCCGCGGCGGCTCGCGCAGCCACGCAGCAAGGACGGCTCGTGTGTCCTTGCTCAGCGGCGTGCAGCGCTCTTTGCGCCCCTTGCCGATAACGTGCACATGCGCGCCGGACCCGAACTGCACGTCCTCGCGGTTAAGACCGGTGAGTTCCGACAGACGCAGGCCGGTCTGGACCGCGAGCAGGATCAGCGCGTGGTCGCGGCGACCGGACCACGTGCGCTGGTCCGGTGCCGCCAGCAGCGCGTCGACCTCCGCGCGCCTCAGGAACGGCACGAGCGTGCGCGTGAATCGCTTGGCCGGGATCGCGAGAATGCGCTGCAGTTGTGCTGCATGTGAGGGCGCCTCGAACGACGCGTAGTGGGAGAACGAATGAATCGCCGTCAGCCGAAGGTTGCGCGTCCTGGCGCCGACCTTGCGCGTTGACTCCTGATCGTCGAGAAAGGCAAGGATTAGCGGAGCATCGATCTGCTGCAGTGCCAACGCGCAGGGCGGCTTGCGAAGGCGCTTGGCAGCGAACTGCAAGAGCAGCCGGAACGTGTCGCGGTACGAGGCGATCGTGTGCGCGCTGGCGCGACGCTGCTTCATCAGCCGCTCGGTGAAGAATCCCTGCAGCAACCCGGCGAGTGTGGGTTCGTCCTTCATGACGTCTTCCTCCAACGCCGTTCCAGGCGCGTCAACGCGTGGGCCATCAGCGACGGCTCGCCGCTGAGGTACCAGTAGGTTCCAGCGACGCAGACGTGCCCGAGGTAGGTCGACAGCACTGGCAGCCGTCGCTCCGGCTCGTCGTCGCCCGACTCGTACCACCGCGTGAGCGTCAAGACAGCTATGCGATGCCGGAAGTCGTGCAGACGCGGGCCCTTGCTAGCACCTACAGCGCGCAGGCCGACCTGCCGCGACAGATCGTAGAAGGCGCGGTGGACGCGGCCCAGATCCAGCCGCGTGCCGCGGTTGGAGACGAAGAGGTGGGTCGAGCTGCGCCGGTACTGGCGCAGGAAATCCTCGCGCCGCCGCAGGTAGTTGGCCAGCACCTCGCAGGTCGATGCGTGGACCGGCACCAGCCGCGTCCGGCCGAGCTTGGCGGCCCGCACCGTGAGCACCGCCTGCTCGAGATCAACGTCCTCGAGCTGCATGTCGAGTGCCTCGGAGATCCGCAGTCCCGTGACCGCGAGCAGGCCGAACAGGCAATGGAACAGCCAGGGCCGCAGCGGCGTCGACGGCCACTTGGTGGGCAACTGCAAGGCGGCATCGAGCAAGCGCCGGACCTCTTCATCGGTGTACAGGTATGGCTTGGCCCGCGTCGAGCGATATGGCAGGAGCCGCACTGGCGGAATCTCGGTGAGGACGTCCGTCGCGCTGCGATAGCGGGCGAATCCGCGCACGAAGCACAGCCGCCGAGCCCACTCCGCAGGCTGGGCATTGGTCTGCTGCGCCCACTGCAGCGCACCTTGCGTCGTGATGTGGTCCGCCCGACGTTGCTCCAAATAGGCGACGAAGCGCGGCAGCAGCCGGCCGGCGTCGTGCATCTTGTAGCCGAGGCTGCGGCGCAGCGTCAGGTATTCCTGCAGGTCTTCGCGAAGCGAGCTCATCGCGCACCTCCCGGCCAGCGCAGCGCCAAGGGCCGCAGCGCCTCGAGGTCCACCCTGGCGTAGATCGAGGTCGATTGCGGGCTGCGGTGACGCAGGACCTCGCCGATCTCGGGCAACGAAGCTCCGCCTCGCAGTAGACGCACGGCCAGCGCGTGGCGGAACTGATGTGAACCGCGATGCGGCGCGTCGACGTTGGCGCGCTCGAGGGCGTAACGCACGATCGAGCCGACGCCATCGCCACCGGGCTGCAAGCCGCGGATCGGCGCCGTCGAACGTAGGAACAGATGTCGATCCTCGCAGTGCGGCCGGCCGCGCTCGAGGTAAGCGGCGATGGCATGCCCGACGTCGACTGGCATCGGCAGGACGCCGACACGGCCGCCCTTGCCGAGCACGCGCAGCTGGCCTCGATCCCAGTCGCAGTCGTCGAGCTGCAGCGAAATGATCTCGCAAGCGCGCAACCCCAGCCGCGCCAGGATCAACAACACGGCGCGGTCGCGCAGACCGAGCGCGGTGCCCAAGTCGCAGCTGTCGATGGCGCGCTGCGCGTGCTCCGGCGCGATCGCCTTGGGCCAGTCCGGCGTGGTCGTCCAGGTGGCTACGGGGGGCACGGCCGCCACCAGCTCGGGCGTGGCATCGCCGCAGAACTGTGCATAGCGCAGAAACGAGCGCATCGCGTTCACGACGCACTTCGCTCCCGGCGGCCGCAGCCGCTCGGCCTGTCGCCGGACGAAATTGATGACATCAACGGCGTGAACGACGCGCAGATACACGTCTGCGTCGCCGAAGCGCTCGGCAAGGAACTGCTGCACAACACGGCCGTATCGCGCGATCGACGAGTCGGCCAGGCCCTGTTGTTGCCGCAGATGGTGCTCGTAGGCGGCCGCGAGGTCGACGGCCGGCGTCGTGACGCGCGGGACGTCGGGACACGCAGCGATCGCGCGCAGGTAGCGCAGGACGTGGAGGACATCGAATCGTTCCCGCCGCCTGGTCTCTGGACGAATGCATCCTCGGCAGCGCCGACGCCGCCGCCCGAAGTGGGCGGCGTGAACCTCGGCTAGATCGCTCAGCGCAATGCGCTGCCGCGCCAGCCATCCATCGAACGACAGCGCATGCATCGCCCTGACGTAGACGACGGCCGGCACGTACTGCTGCCGGATCAGCGAGTCGACATACGGGCTGAGGTGCTGAGACAGCGGGCCGGCAGCTCGACCCACGAGCGCGACGGCGCTCTCATATGAACGTTCCATGATGCTCTCCTTGCGGGCGATGGCGCCCGAGCAGAGCACTCCTATGCCCGGTTCGCAGTGGTCGGATGCCACTGAACAGGCCGCGGTTGAGCATCAGCGGGACATAGGCCGGCGCGGGAGATAGTCCAGCCTATGGACTTATGTCCATAGACTCGAGTCAACAGTCCGCTACCTCGGCATCGAAGTCGGAGATGCGCTCGAGATCTCCGAGCAGACTGAAATCTGACCCAAACTAACGCGCCGCCTCGCCTCT
>Ga0105237_10003630_pt1 | contig 18215 bp, 13 predicted proteins | sample KBSC24metaG_FD_81520 | JGI IMG/M metagenome (GOLD analysis project Ga0105237, IMG submission 81520) | Corn rhizosphere microbial communities from Kellogg Biological Station, Michigan, USA - KBS C2-4 metaG | ecosystem: Host-associated > Plants > Roots > Rhizosphere > Soil | place: Michigan, USA... | reverse complement strand
GCAACGTTCGACAGCCGGCCTTCGATCGCATCGAGGTTGAAGGCCATCACGTGCGGCAGGAGCATCGCGTTCGCGACGCCGTGCGTGACGTTGAACATCCCGCCGAGCGGGTAGGCGAGCGCATGCACCGCTGCCGTGCCGGCGGCGGTGAGTGCGAGGCCGCCGTACATCGAGCCGAGCATCATCGCTTCGCGTGCTTTCAGCGACCGGCCGTTTTCATACGCTTCGACGATGTTCGCGCCGATCAGGCGCATCGACTCCATCGCGTACATGTCGCTGATCGGGTTCGCCTTCGTCGAGATGTACGATTCGAGCGCATGCACGAATGCGTCCATGCCGGTCGCGGCCGTGATCGGCTTCGGCAGGCCGAGTGTCAGCTCCGCATCGAGAATCACGATTTGCGGCAGCAGGTGACGGCTGACGATCCCCACCTTCAGTGCTTCGTCCGGCAGCGTCACGATCGCGTTGGGCGTGACTTCGGAGCCGGTTCCGGCGGTGGTCGGCACCAGGATCATCGGCACGCCCGGGTGCTTGATCAGGTCGATGCCGAGCCAGTTGCGCAGCGGTTCGTCGTTAGTCAACCTAACCGCGAACAGCTTCGCCGCGTCGAGCACGCTGCCGCCGCCTATGGACAGAATCGCCTGCGGTGCAAAAGGCGCGATCTGCTCCTGGTACACCGTCTCGACATTGCCGATGGTCGGCTCCGGCTCGACGCCGAGAATGATGCGCACGTCGACGTCCTTCGCGTTGAGCGATGCGATCACGCGATCGGCGATGCCGAGTTCCTCCATCGCAGGTTGCGTGATCAGTGCAATGCGCTCGACCGGCGTATCGAGCAGCGACAGCTTGTCGGTAAGCGTGTCGAGGCTGCCTGCGCCATGGACGATGTGCTTGACGGTCTGGAAGTGATAGGTAGTCATGCTGATGACCCGTCTCAGTGGCCGCGCGCGGCGTCGTGGTAGAGGGAGAGCGCTTGCGCCAGCCGCTCGCGCGCGCTGGCGTCGAGCGGTTGGGCAGGGGACCGCGCGGGGCCTGCGGGCATCCCGAGCATGTGCGCGGCGGTTTTCAGCACGACGGGCATCGTGCCGAGCGCGAACGCATCGCGCAGCGCACGCAGCGATTCCTGGGCCGCGCGTGCGCCGGCGATGTCGCCCTCCTGGAACTTGTTCCAGATGGACATGACGACCTGCGGGACGGCATTGGTCGTCGCGGCGACCGCACCGTCGCCGCCGGCGATCAGCGTCCAGAGAATCATTGAATCGGTGCCGGTGAAGACCGCGAAGTCGTCGCGTCGCAGGTTGATCAGTTGCAGCAGGCGATCGAAGTCACCGCCGCTGTCCTTGATGCCGCGAATGTTCGGAATCTCCGAAAGCCTGCGCACGGTATCGACCGTCAGCGTGATGCCCGCTTTCGCGGGGATCGTATAGAGCATGACCGGAAGCGGCGTGGCCTCGGCGATCTTCTTGTAGTGAGCGTAGAGCTCCGGTTGCGTCGCGCCGTTGAAATACGGCGTGATCACGGAAACGGCATCCACGCCGACCTCGGTCATCTTCCGGTTCAGGTCGATCACGTCACGCGTCGCATAGGCGCCGGTGCCCGCGATCACGGGCACGCGCGAGCGGGCCTGGCTGACCGCGATGCGCGCGACGCGCAGTTTCTCTTCTTCGTTCAGTGCGATGAATTCGCCATTGGTGCCGAGCACGAAGAGGCCATGCACACCCGCTTCGATGAGCCGTTCGACCAGCGCGCGCAGGCCGTCTTCATCGACGTCCTCGTCCGCCGTCATTGGCGTGATCAGCGCGGGAACGATCCCCTTGAACGACATTGACATGCAGGGCTCCATCGCGGAAGGGACGGCGAAGGCGCCGTCGCCATGGGTTGGGCAGAAAATCAGCGGGCTGCGCGCTTGCGGACACTACGGTGCCGCCACACAACGTCAGCCGGCGCAACGCGGACCACGGAACGATGTGCTCGTTCCAGTCAAAACCGTTGCGTGATGTGTGCATTCTAGCTGATTTGATGACTGAATCAGTCAATGAAAACCCTAATATGACTGAATCGATCATTTTGATCGGCGTCATCGGTCTCTTCCGTTCGTCCCGACCAACCAGGTGGTGCGCGCCCTGTTTTGGCTCCATGTGCGCATTCCGATCGCGTGGCATGTCGTCAATACGCTCACGGCGGCGACGAAGCTGTGCGGGTGAAGGCGCGTGGGCGCGCTGATCTGCACGGTGCGATCAGCGCCAACCGCTAGAATTGCGGTTTTAGCCCGGAACACGCCCATGTCTTTTGCCTCGCTCGGCCTGATCGACCCCTTGCTGCGTAATCTGCAGGACCTCAATTACCAGACACCTACGCCGGTGCAGGTCAAGGCGATTCCCGCGGTGCTCGGCGGCAAGGACGTGATGGCCGGCGCGCAGACCGGCACAGGCAAGACCGCGGGGTTCGCGCTGCCGCTGTTGCAGCGGCTCGTGCAGCAGGGCCCGGCGGTGTCCAGCAACCGCGCGCGGGTTCTGGTGCTGGTGCCGACGCGTGAGCTGGCCGAGCAGGTGCTGCAAAGCTTTGTCGCGTACGGCAAGGGCCTCGACTTGCGATTTCTGGCCGCCTACGGCGGCGTGAGCATCAACCCGCAGATGATGAAGTTGCGCAAAGGCGTCGACGTGCTCGTTGCGACGCCGGGCCGTCTGCTGGATCTCAACCGCCAGAATGCGGTGCAGTTCGATCAGGTCGAAACGCTGGTGCTGGACGAGGCCGACCGCATGCTCGATCTGGGCTTCGCGCGTGAGCTCAATGCCGTCTTTGCCGCGCTGCCCGTTCAGCGCCAGACCCTGCTGTTCTCCGCGACGTTTACCGACGATATCCGCACGATGGCGGCGAGCATTCTGCGCAGCCCGGTCAATATCAGCGTCAGCCCGCCCAATGTCACGGCGAGCAAGATCAAGCAGTGGGTGGTGACGGTCGACAAGCGGAACAAGCCGGACCTCTTCATGCACCTGGTGGCCGAGAACAACTGGGATCACGCGCTGGTGTTCGTCAAGACCCGCAATGGCGTGGAGTATCTGGCGGCCATGCTGGACGAGGCGGGCTATGCGGTCGACACGATCCACGGCGACAAACCGCAACCCGCGCGGCTGCGTGCGCTCGAGCGCTTCAAGACGGGCGAAGTGCAGATGCTGGTGGCCACCGATGTGGCGGCCCGCGGGCTGGATATCGATGACTTGCCGCTCGTGATCAACGTCGATCTGCCGATCGTCGCGCAGGATTACGTGCACCGGATCGGGCGTACCGGGCGCGCGGGCGCGAGCGGCGTGGCCGTATCTCTCGTGTGTGCGGATGAAGCCCCGCAACTGGCCGCGATCGAAGCGTTGATCGGGCAGACGCTGCGCCGCGAAGAAGAGCCGGGGTTTGAAGCGGAACACCGCGTGCCGGAAACCAGCTCGACCGGGCAGATCATCAAGAAGCCTAAAAAGCCGAAGAAGCCCAAAGTGCCGCACGGTGGGGCGGCGGCCATGCCGGTGTCCGGGAAAAAGCCGCGGCCGAAAGGCGGTGACGGCAAGCGCAAGGGTGGTGGGGCCGCGGGCAAGGGCGCAAGCGTGTTGAACGGTAGCCCGTTCAGCGTGCAAAAACCGCGCGGCAAAGGCAAACCCGCTGGCAAGGCGGTTGCGGGACCGCGTAAGCCGGCTGGGAAGTCTGCGGGTGGTCGCGGTAAACACTAACGCTGATCCGTTGGGCGACTGACGCCTGCCATTGAAAGGACAGTCGATTGGAGGCGCGCAGGCGGGTGGCGCGGCTTTGTCGCACATCAGGGCGGCGGGCAAAGGCGCACTGAATCAAGGATCGCTAACAACTTGGCGGCCGAACGGACGTTTAAAACTGTGCAAGTCAAGACCTATTCTCTCAGTCAGCGTCGGATCAGCTCTGAGGTTGCTCGGCCGTCACTTCATCAAGGGCCGTGATCGACCCTTCTGAGCCATTCACCGTACGGCAGGCTCGATGTCTCTTTTCGAATAGCAACCGGTCACTGCAAGTCTAGCGCTTAACCCCTCGGGCATTCCTGCGAATGCGCAGTCACGCTGCTATGCCTTGCGTCCTGCTGGTTTCCGTCTTAGCGCCGCTAACGACGGAAACCGTAGGTCCAAGCGAGTGCGCTCGACTGGGAGTGCGCCTCCCCAAAAAACGCCGACTTACGCCGGCGAAAAGTCCCGAGCGGGATCTGAGAGAACTTTACCTTTGACAGAAACGGAAACGCTCACATTAGCCGATGAAAATGATCGCTGCCTCTAAAGGAAAAGGGCGCCGGCGCCTTACCTCGCTTGTGAGCATACACCCGACACGGTGCACACGGCGGCGCTGAAATGGTCAAATTGCAGTTCCGTGGAACGGCAGTCGCCACCGACAAAGCGCGCGGATCCTCTGTTTTACCCAATCCGCGGCCGTGAGACTGCCCGCCGATCTGCGATGAGTCGCCGCTGCACACATCAGAGTTCGACGCTACAACTCTGAGAGGCGTGAATTAGCGACCGCGTACCTTCAAGTTGTTCCATGGCATTAGGCAGGCGGAGTTTTCGGGAGATGAGTCTGGGTAGCAGGCTATCGCGAAGCGCCACTAAGGTTGCGATTCGGCCACGTCCCATCCTGATCTCTTCAAAGACCGGGCGTGTGAGCTCCGCGAAGGGTCGCGGGACCCGACCCGAGGATCGCCCGGATCCCCTGCTCAACCCGGCCCGCCGTCGGCACCCATGACTTCGGGGAGGGGCACGTCCTTCCAGAGCCGTCGTCGGGCGGACATGGGGTCGTGCATCAGATCGGAGTGCTCGTCGAAGTGCATGGTCGGACGCTCGCTCAGGTTGTACTGCGGCCATCCCGGGTCCGAGCCCCGGATGAATGACACCCAGGCCGCGTGCATCTTGTTCGCGAGCGCCCGGTCACCTTCCCCGCCCAGCATGTCCTTGGCCTGGTCCGTATCCAGCGTATCGAAAAAGTAGGGAAGATCGGTGACGTGCGCCGCGCCGAGCCTGCCGCCCAAGGCCCGCGATGGCCAGCCGTAGTTGTAGAACCAGACAGGGTCGCCTGCGGCGACCCGAATCTCCGCCGCGCGCAGAGCCACCATGCGGAAGGTTTCGTCGGATAGAAAGGCTGCGTACAGATCTCCCGGCGAGGGCTTCGCGAACAGAGAGCCATAGACCTGCTCCGCGTTGGACCCCGGAAGATGGGTGCGTGAGAACGCGTCGTGCAAGGCAGCCGGCTGGATGCGATCGATCTGGCCGCCGGGCACGAGATAGAGCCTGGTCTCTTCATCGGTGCAACCCGTGAGCAGGGGCATGCCCGCGGGCGCTGCGCGCCTGAGATCGGCCAGAACCGAGCCCGCCTGAACATGCCCGTCGACGACCGGCAAATAGGGGGGATGTCCGATACGTCCACGCATGACTGGCGCATGATAGCGTCTCGCCATCTCACTGCAGGTCGCGACCAGTCGCTCCATCGGCACCTGGGCAAAGCCGGCGCGAGTGGCCTGCACGTTCAGGATGGCGCTGGTCTCGTGGGTGATTCGGCGGGCGAGCTCCGGCGTGAAAACGCTACCGGCCGGGCTTTCCGCGATCGCCCTCTGAAAGGTACCTCGTGCAACCGGGTCCGCCATCTGCGTCAGTACCGATTGCGCGCCGGCGGACTGGCCCGCCAGGGTCACTTTGGACGGATCTCCACCGAATGCCGCGATGTTGCGCTGGACCCATTGGAGCGCCGCGACCTGATCCAGAAGGCCACGATTGGCAGGTGCGTCGTCGATCCACATGAAGCCGTCGATGCCGACCCGGTAATTGATCGTGACCGCCACGATTCCATCCCGCGCGAACGCGCTACCGTCGGACCACGATTCGCTCGCATCGGCTCGAAAAAAGGCCCCGCCGGGGATGAAGACGAGCACGGGAGCGCCCTGGGCGTTGCGCGGCGCCCAGATGTTCAGGGTCATGTCGTCCGGCGCGCCCCACATTCCATGAGCAGGCGGCCGTGCCGGTTGGGGGGGCATGGGTCCTGTCAGCGTGGCGTCGCGCACGCCGTCCCAGGCAGGCATCGGATGCGGCTCCAGGAATCGCCGCTCGGGGACATAGGGATTGGCGGCGTACGGCACGCGCTTGAACGAGACCACACTCCCGTCGCCACGTCCGCGCAGTTTGCCTTGCTCCACGGTGGCGATCGGCGCCTGTTCCTGCTCACGAGGACCGGATCCCGACGTAGCGCCCGCGCAGCCTGCCAGCGCGAACGGGCTCAACGCCATCCCGGTTGCGATTTCAAGGAATCTACGCCGAGCATTGGGTGACGATTTCATGGTTTATGCTCCAGAATTTTAAGGAATTTCCGAGAATCAGGGCTTCACGTCTTCCATCCCATCCGACGGCCGGCCTGCGCCCATGTGGGCTTCGAATTCATCGCGCTCAGATTAGAACTTGTGACGGATACCAGCCGTCACGTCGATCTGCGAACGGGAGGTGGAGGGCGAAGCCGTCCACGTAATCGCCTGTGCACGCGGGCCCGAGGCGGTCACCACGTCGGCAAAAACATAGACGTCGGTACGCTTGGACAGGAAGTAGTCCGTATTGATGGACAAAATATTCCAGTGCATCGATGGATTGCTGCTCACACCGCCGTAGTTGCCGGTCGTGTAAACGTAGCCGGCACCGACGAACAAAGGCGGGCTGATTCTATAGCTCAGCGATGTATCGAAGTTATCGAGGTGTAGCGATGTCTTATCGATGTAGTTATATCGCACATCCGACACGACGCCGCTCCACGTCAGAGCGCCGAAAGTATAGGCTGCGCCGGCACCGAGGTTACGTTGACGATCAACACCAATAACCTTAGTACCCGAACTATTCGGACCCTTGTGGAACGGAGTGAACGGCAGGGCATTGTAATCGTCTGCGCTCGCGCCCGCCGAATTAACAGCCGATGTCGTGCCCGCCGTACCCGGACGATCGATATTCGTGAATGCCGCGCCGAAACGGAAGTTCCCCTGATTATAGGTGGCACCGGCTGCCATCATGCGGTTGAACGAGAAATCCGAGTTGTTGCCGAAGCCGTACATACCGGCCAGGGTGAGACCGTGCCACGTCGGGCTGACGTACTTGACCGTGTTGTTGTAACGGAAGCTTGCGAAGATGTCGTCGTTATCGCCGATGTGGACACCGAAGTCGCCTAAAACTGCCGCTTGTTCGAACTGGACCAGATTGTCCGAGAAGAAGTCGTATTGACGACCCATCGTGAACTTACCATAGGTCGTCGATTGGAGACCGACAAAGGCTTGGCGACCGAAGAGGCGACCGCCTTGTTGCAAAGAACCCGACGTCAGATCGAATCCGTTTTCGAGGGTGAAGATAGCCGACAGACCGCCGCCCAAATCTTCAGTGCCACGCAGACCCCAGCGCGTGTTTTGGTTGGTGCCCGAAACGACGCGGACGAGGGAATGGCCGCGGCTGTTGCTGAGATATTGAACACCCTCTGAGAGCAGACCGTAAAGCGTTACGCTGCTTTGCGCTGCTGCGAACTGCGAGAAAAGACCACACGCCGCTACTGCAACCATCCTCTTCATTGAAAGTCTCCAATATTATTGAGGTTTATTCCCGCGTCCATCTATCATTGCGTTCTTTAAAATCTTGTAGGTTTCGAGCTGATTGATATCCCGTCTTTCGGGGACTCCACCCAAAAGTGAAAGGCGGACAGTTCGATTTCTTCGGCGGTTGGGATATGACAAGACTAGAATGAGCTTCGTTATCCTAATTACTTGACGTCCGACACGCTATGGGCGGCAGCATGTGTCCCACAATCAGTGTTTCGAAGCTAATCTATTTCGCCGATGAAACCCTGCAGGGTCTCGGGGCCGGCATAGGCCGCAGGCGCGGTAGCCTCGGCTACCGCGGCTATTGGAAGGCGGCACTAGAAGTGCAAACGCTCACACCACATGTCGCGGACCGATGCGCCTCACGGTCTCAAATGGGTGACGTCGAACCAGTTGATAGTCACCTAAGCCGCTACTTTGCTGTCAGGGCTTGATGCGCAGATGGTCAGGTGACGCGATTGTCGCATCGGGCTGGTCTAGCGCGCCCTCGTCATGTCGGCGCGTCGCCGCCTGCAGATTACCAGTACGCGCGAGGCAAACGCCGGCGATTGCTGCAACAAAAAGCGGAACGGCACTGGCAAACAGCATGTTGCTTACTCCGATGTGCATCGAAAAAAGTGCGCCGCCGTACAGCGACCCTACGATTCCGCCGAAGCGTCCCGCGCCGAAGGCCCATCCTAGCCCTGTCGATCGCAAGGCAGTCGGGTAGGTGTCTGCCGCGACGTAGTGAGAGCAAATCACCCCTCCGATGACCGTGACACCCGCGGCGCCCGCCAGTACGCTGAGCAGTATCTGCGATTCGATACCAAACGCCCCAATGAGACACACCACGATCCCGCCGGCGCCCATAACGATTGCCATGACACTGGCAGGTCGCGACTTGTCCATCACGCGGCCTAGAACGATTGAGCCGAGGGTGCCGCCGACCTGATAAAGCGCAGTGATGAAAACCGCCTGCCCGACACTGGCACCGGCGTCATGAATCATTACGGGAAGCCAGTTTGACAGCAGGTAAAGTACCAGGAAGCAAAGGAAGTAAATGGCCCATAGAAGCAGCGTTTGGACGGCGCGCTTCGACTCGAAGAGTTGAGCGACCGGAGAGTGTGACACCTGTAGTTCAGTCGAACCGAAAGTTGTGCCAACAGGCAACTTGGAACCTGGCGTAAATTTCTCGAGCAGCGCCTTGATCTGTACCGTTCGATTACCTTTTGCTGCCATGAATCTGATCGATTCCGGAAGCCACAGGAACACTGCCACAGTTACCACCGCGGGCAATATTCCGCCAAACAGCAGCACAGATTTCCATCCGTAAGCGCCGATAAGCCATGCTGACAGAAATCCGCCAACGGCCGCGCCAAGCGAAAAGCCGCTATACATGAGCATCAAGATAGTTGCGCGGACTCGTTTGGGCGCATACTCGGCCGTGAGCGCGACAACGTTCGGCATCGCACCACCAATTCCCAGACCGGCCAGGAAGCGCAATACAATCAATGTCTGGACGGAATCGGCGAAGCTGGCAGCGAAAGTCAACACGCTGAATAGCAGACAGCTCAATATCACGACCGGGCGACGACCCACTCGGTCCGCCATCATGCCGCAGAGCATGCCCCCCAGAGCCATGCCCGTCAGTCCCGCGACGAACACTGGTCCGAGTGCAGCGCGAGTTATACCCCATCCTTGTACGATAGACGGGCCAACATAGCCAATCGCCTGTGCGTCGAACCCGTCAGCCATGGCGACGAACGCACACACGAAGTAGATGAGTATTTGCCTCCCACTTACCCGCATCTCATCGATGTAAAGCGCGACGTCCAAAAATTTGTCTCTCCGTTCCATGCTTGTCTCCTAAACCTTCGGGCGTGCGCCTGTGCCAGCGCTTTACGCCTCCAGTAAGCCGTTATGTTCAGGCAGCCGCGATCGTTATGTAGATACGCGCCGTCGATTCGACTGGTCAAGCCAGTCGCACGAGTTCGTCCTAGTAACCCAGATCCCGGTTTAACTCATACAGAAGTGGTTCCCCAGCAGATAGTCGGCGAAGATTCTCGATAAACTGATCAACGACCGGCTCGACAGCGGGCTGCGCTGCTGAGTGGGGTGTCACAAGTATCTTGGAGTGCCCCCAGAATGGACTGCTCCGTGGTAGTGGCTCCTGATCAAAGACATCAAGCGCAGCGCCGCTCAGCTCCTCATTGTCGATCGCTTCCAGAAGGTCGTCTTCGACAACGATTCCCCCCCGAGCTGCGTTAATGAAGTAGCAACCTTTCCGAACTTTGGAAAAAATCGACCTGTTCAACATCCCGCGCGTTGCATCCGTCAGTGGCAACAGGCAAACAAGGAAGTCGCACTGTCTCAGAAATTCAGGCAGCGCTTCCCGCCCTGAAAAAATCTCAAGTCCTGTTTCTGTTCTAGCCGTGCGTGTCCATCCAACCACGCGAAATCCGAGACTGGCGACGGCGCGAGCCACTACCGATCCTGTCTGTCCTACTCCCATGATTCCAACCGTGCATTTCGTTGCATCCGGGATCGGAAGCCGAGCCCAATCGCCGGATGCATGCTGCCGCTCAAGGGTCGGTAAGCCCCGGAAGACTCGCAAAATCTGCAAGACAACATACTGAGCCATACTCAGGCCCAGACCGTCATCGCACGCGCGCGTGACGCGCACGCTAGCAGGAAGGTCTGATGCACTGAGTATGCCGTCAGCACCGGCACCGACTGACGCAGCAAGTCGTAAGTTCGGTAAGCGGGCAGCCATGCCCGTCGGCAATTTGAACGTGAATAGCGCCGTCACGTCCTCATTCAAGCCGGGAGCGAGCTCGGTAACGATTGTCAGTCCAGGCGCCTTGCGTCGAAGTGATTCGTACCGTGTGACGACAAAGTCTGACGTGAGCAGCATCAGGACCGTATGCCGTTCATCATTAGGCGGTGGCATCAATGTGTCCGCTCGGTCGAGAAATGAGGGTTGTGCCGTTTGCTCTGTCTCGTCAACAACTGCCAACGAAGGTCGACCACATCGGGTCTCTGAAGGAACGCCTTCGTCTGCAAGGCTTCTTTCTCGGGGAGGTTTTTTGATACTCCGCTCGCCATGCATTGCAATTGCACGCGCGCGGCGAACTCGAGCACTGTGGCGGCAATTGTGGTGTCTGCGATCGAGCGCCCGACCACGAGCGATCCATGGTTCCTCAAAAGAATCGCCCGTTTGTCTCCGAGCGTCTGGGCGATACTTGTGCCTTCTTCGGCGCGAAGGACAATCCCTTCGAATTCATCAAAAAGAACGATATCGTTATAGAATAACGCGCCACTCTGAGTAATAGGCTCCAGAACGTGGCCAATAATGCCAAGCGCGAGGGAGGCCTCCGAATGCGTATGCAAAATGCATGTGACCTCGGGGCGCCGCGCATAAATCTCGGTGTGGATATTGAGCGTAGGGTTGCATTTCTTCTGCCCTGTAACGGTCTTCAGATTGAAGTCAGACTCGATTAACTCGTCAGCGGTCGCTTCTTCGAAACCGAATCCATAGGGAATACTCCAAAAAGTATTCTTGCCAGGCAGGCGAGCCGTCAGGTGCCCAGAGATTCCGCTACCCTGGCCATCCATAGCGAGAATCTGAAACGCGAAAACCAGATCTTTAATCAGCTCTCTTGTATCGTTGTCCATATTTTCCTCTGTATTGAACACATCCGATTTTTTTCGGGCGCTATATCATGTATGGTTAAACAACGGCGCGACCGGTCACATCCACGCTCGTGGCGTCATATTCAAAGAGCCAGTCATAGCGCTCACGGACTTTTTCCTCAGCCCACTCTCTGCCGACATATTCGGCAGCGTAATCTGCATCGGCAAGCATGGGATTGTGGAACCGCGCACCGTTGGCCGAAGAGCCTCTGACGATTTTCGCGGTTCGCTCTATCCTCAGCGCTTCATAGGTCTCAAGCGCGACGGTCGGTTTGCGAGCATTGGCCTCAAGACAACGCGCCAGAACAACGCCGTCCTCGATCGCCATGACCGCGCCCTGCGCAAGGAAAGGCAATGTGGGATGGCAGGCGTCGCCGAGTAAAGTTACGCGTCCCTGGGTCCACTTACGCATTGGTGCTCGGGAAAGCAATGCCCATTTGAACGGTTCCTTTATGCCCCGGATGAGCGTCTCGACGTCGGCGTTCCAACCTTTGAAATCGTTCAGGCACTCCTCAGTGGTGCCGCGGGCTGTCCACGACTCTACTTGCCAGTCGTCTCTCTCGACGATGCCGACGAAATTAACGAGCGTGCCCTGGCGCAAGGGGTAGTGAATGACGTGAGCGCCAGGACCGATCCAGTTAGTCGCGGTGCTTGCCCGCAGATGTTCCGGAAGCGCTTCGCTCGGGACGAGCCCGCGCCAAGCCATGCAACCGGTGAATTCGGCCGTACCTTCTCCGAACAGCAGGCGACGCACGGCAGAATGGATTCCGTCCGAGCCGATGAGAATATCGCCGTTAGCGATGGCGCCATTTTCGAGATGGAGATGGACGGAAGTCTCGTCCTGTGCGAACGCGCTGACCTTTGACCCGCAATGAATCGCGTCGGGCTTTAATGCACGAACGCTCCGCGCGAGCAGGCCGTGCAGGTCAGCGCGGTACATCAGGTAATAAGGGAAACCGTACTTGGCGACGGAGGTCGCCCCGAGATCGAAGAGAGGCCATGTCTGGCCGGAATTCCAAAGCCGAACTTCCTTCTTTTCGGCTTCAGTGGCGAGTTCTCGCAGTTCAGCCTCAAGGCCGAGATCGAACAGGCAGCGCGTGCCGTTCGCGCTCAGCTGAAATCCGGCACCGACCTCCCCCAATTGAGGAGCCTGTTCGTACACGTCGACGTCAAAGCCGCGTCGCAGCAGAGCTAGAGCACAGGTGAGGCCGCCAATACCCCCGCCTGCAATCAGTACATGTGGCTTACCCGCATCCAATTGATTCTCCCGGAATGTGTTTAGCAGCACGACTGCCATGTCACGTATTGAACACTGCTCCGGCCCATTTGGGAATTGAATATATCAAATCAATTCATTGGAAATGGAAACCAATCGTTCCATGTGCCTTGCCTAGTCATGAGTCATCGTTTGAGAAACGGCGTCAGCAAACACAGCGACGAGATCTGACGCCTCCCGTCCCTTTTTTGTGACCATAAAGAAGTCGATTGGCGCGACGGGGCTGCCGAGCGTTTGGCAGGTCACTTCAAATCGCGCGCACATAGGTAGGACGAAAGAGGGGACGATTGCAGACCCGTAGCCGGCCTCGACCAGTGCGATCGCCGTAAGGAGGTTGTTACATATATCCCTTTGCTCAATGGAGCGTCCTACGTCCTTTAGACATCCATCGATGACCTGTTGTATGGGATTGTCGGAAGGGAGGCTAATTAGCGGCTCGTCGGGGAGCATCGCCCACGGGATCTCACCTGGCTTCACTTCGTCACCTCGTTTATATCCACCGTTGGACGTCGCCGTCAGATAAATAAGGCGAAATCGACCGATGCGCTTCCGGGCTATCCCGGAGGCAGGCTTGAAGAAAGCACCGAGCCCAAGGTCTGCTTCGCCTGACTCGACAAGGGAGAGAATTTCCTTGCGACCGACGTCTTTCACGTGCAGACGTACATAGGGATGCGCATTTGAAAAGTCCCTGCAAATCCCTGGAAGGATGCTGGCAGCCATAACAGGCGTCGCTGCTATCGTGAGCTCCCGGCGCGCCTGGTCAGACATCCGGTCAATGCTCGCAATTACTGACTCCAGTTCGGAGATCATACGTTGCGCGACTGGAAGAAGCTTTGCCCCCGCTTCGGTGATGTGAACGGACCGCGTGGTCCTGTCGAAAAGGCGCGCCCCGATCTGGGCCTCCAGCTCTTTGACCATCAAGCTGAAACCCGACTGTGTAACGGCAACCTCTTCTGCCGCTCGGGTGAAACTGCCAAGCCTTGCTGCCGTCAGGAACGCCCTAAGTTGCCTAGCTGTTACATTCATTTTGATCTCGAATTAATTCATTATACAAAGCAATTTTACAAATGATCGCCATTAGAGTCTACTTGCTTGACTCGGTATGGGTAAGCGCTCCTGAACGAACGTACTCGGACGCCTGCCAGCCCGAAACAAGCCCTTAGTCCGGCCTGCTGCTCGCTCCATGCATCGAGCCCAAAATTTGATCCATAGACGAGATATGTGGGGCTGCCGCTCCGGTTTGCACGGCACAGCAGTTGTCGGGCACCCGGCATTACAGGCGGTGGCTTTCTGACCAGGTTTCTTTGGCTGAGTAATTGCGCGGCGCAGGATGACTCAAATGAAACTCAACTTAATCGACATCCAACGTTAGATCGGAGTGGACCATGTCCGAAAACCGCCACGGCTTGACGCTTGCAGCTGGCTTGCCGTATCAGTCTGGCTTTGGCAATGAATTCGCGACTGAGGCGTTGCCCAACGTCCTGCCGGTTGGCCGGAACTCGCCGCAGAAAGTCACCAGAGGCTTGTACGCGGAACAACTGTCAGGCACGGCATTTACGGCGCCGCGCGCACACAACCGGAGGTCGTGGCTCTATCGGGTGCGACCCGCGGCCGTCCATCGTCAGTTTGAGCCTATCGAAAACAACCGACTCGTCGGTGATTTCTCGACGGTCCCCAAAACTCCTCCGAACCAGCTTCGTTGGGACCCGCCGCCATTGGGCATAGAGCCGGTCGACTTCGTCGATTCGCTGGTGACGATGGCCGGTAACGGCTCCTCCGATTCAATGTCGGGCTGTGCGATTCATCTGTATGCCGCGACGCAGTCGATGAAAGATCGTTTCTTCTATTCGGCCGACGGCGAATTGTTGATCGTGCCACAAGAGGGTCGCCTGACGCTTGCGACCGAACTTGGCGCGCTCGACGTGGAACCGTTCGAGATCGCCGTGGTGCCGCGCGGCGTACGTTTCGCGGTTACGCTGCCGAATGGGTCGGCTCGCGGTTACATCTGCGAAAACTTCGGCGCGCTGCTCGATCTGCCGGACCTTGGCCCGATTGGGTCGAACGGCCTGGCCAATCCGCGGGATTTCCTGACGCCGGTCGCCGCATTCGAAGATCGCGAAGGCGATTTTGAACTGGTCGCCAAGTTTGGTGGACACTTATGGCGTGCCGATATAGATCATTCGCCGCTTGACGTCGTCGCCTGGCACGGTAACTACGCGCCTTACAAGTACGACTTGCGTCACTTCAACACCATTGGATCGATTAGCTTCGACCATCCTGATCCCTCAATCTTTCTCGTGCTGCAATCGCCAAGTGACACGGAAGGCGTGCATTCGCTCGACTTCGTGATTTTTCCGCCGCGCCGGCTCGTGGCCGAGGACACGTTCCGGCCGCCCTGGTTTCATCGCAATGTCGCGAGCGAATTTATGGGCCTGATTCACGGAACATACGACGCAAAGGAAGAAGGCTTCGTGCCGGGAGGGGCGAGCCTGCATAACTGCATGTCCGGTCACGGTCCAGACGCAGAGACGTTCGAAAAGGCCTCGAACAGCGATACGACGAAGCCGCACAAGGTGGACGACACGATGGCCTTCATGTTCGAGACGCCGCGTGTCATTCGACCGACGGAATTCGCGCTCAAAACATCGCAGTTACAAGCTGAATACTTTGAGTGCTGGCAAGGGCTTAAAAACAACTTCGCGAAGGAGAACAACGCATGAACGTGGCGCAAGGTGACACCTGGCAGGTGGCCAACGATCCGAAGCTGAGGAGCTGGCTCGAGTCGGCCAACGGCCCGGATTGCGATTTCCCGATTCAGAACCTGCCGTTCGGTGTTTTCAGCGATCGCGCAAACGCGTCGGCGCGGGTCGGCGTAGCGATTGGGGATTCGATTGTCGATCTGGCAGTGCTTACAAAAGAAGGCCTGCTTCCGCACGACGCGGCACTGTTCGATCGTGCGTCACTGAATGCTTTCATTGCGACGGGGAGAGCACAATGGCGAGCGCTGCGCACGAGACTGTCCGCTTTGCTGCAGGCGGACAACGCGGAATTGCGCGACGACGCGGCGTTGCGCAAGCGCGCATTGATCGCGCAAGCTGACGCGCGGCTGCACCTTCCGGTGGAAATCCCCGGCTACACCGATTTCTATTCGTCGCGAGAGCATGCGACGAACGTTGGATCGATGTTCCGCGATCCCAAGAACGCGCTCTTGCCAAACTGGCTTGAGATTCCGATCGGTTACAACGGACGTGCGTCATCAGTCGTTGTGAGCGGCACGCCAGTCATGCGACCCAACGGGCAGATCAAACTGCCGGACAGCGAGCGGCCCGTCTTCGGCGCCTGCCGAAAACTCGACATCGAACTTGAGATGGGCTTTATCGTTGGTGTCGGCAGCACGCTAGGGGATGCGGTCCCTTGCGAAAGCGCGGAGGACCACATCTTCGGAATGGTGTTGCTCAATGACTGGAGCGCACGCGACATACAGCAATGGGAGTATGTCCCCCTCGGACCGTTTAATTCGAAGGGATTTGCGACGACCATCTCGCCGTGGATTGTGACGCTGGACGCCCTCGAGCCGTTCCGGTGTCAGCAGCCGGAGCAGAAGCCGCAGCCGCTCTCCTATCTGCGTCACTCAGGCGAGCATGCGTTCAACATCCATCTTGCAGTCGATCTGCGCGCGAGCGGTGAGTCGCAAGCGCAGACGGTCTCCCGCACCAACTTCCGCTACATGTACTGGTCGATGGCGCAGCAGCTCGCGCATCACACCAGCGGCGGCTGTAATGTACGCATCGGCGACCTCATGGGTTCCGGCACCATTAGCGGACCGACGCCGGCCTCCTGCGGCTCGCTGCTCGAATCGACGCGGAACGGGCAGCGTCCCTTGCAACTTGCGTCGGGGCAAACGCGGGCTTTCATCCAGGACGGCGACGAACTGACATTGCGCGGATGGTGTCAGGGCGACGGTTATCGCGTCGGCTTCGGCGCGTGCGCGGGAACGATCCTTCCGGCGAGAGAAACCGCATGAGCGCGTTCACGCTGCACGGCTACTTTCGCAGTTCGGCGTCGTTTCGTGTTCGCATCGCGCTCAATCTCAAGGGCATTCCCTATGATCAGGCGCCGGTGCATCTCGTGCGCGATGGCGGCGAGCAGCATCAGGCGTCCTATCGCGCGATCAATCCGGACGGTCTCGTGCCGTCGCTCACATGCGATGACGGCAGCGTGCTCACGCAGTCGCTTGCGATCATTGAATACCTCGACGAGTGTTTTCCGACGCCGGCGTTGCTGCCTGGATCGGCGGTGGATCGCGCTTTTGTGCGTTCCGTCGCATTGCAGATCGCGTGCGAGATTCACCCGATCGCCAATCTGCGCGTTCTCAGATATCTGCGCGGCGAGCTCGGCACATCGGAGCCGCAGAAGGACGCGTGGTACCGGCATTGGATCGATCTCGGCTTCGCCTCGCTCGAAGCAAAGCTGACCTCGGACGCGCGCCCGGGACGTTTCGTTTTCGGCGATACGCCCACGCTCGCCGATATCTTTCTCGTCCCGCAAGTGTGGAACGCGCGCCGCTTCTCGATTCCCCTCGACACCTATCCGACGATCCGCCGCATCGCCGATCACGCTATGCAGAATGGAGCGTTCGCCGCTGCCGAGCCTGCGCGGCAGCCGGACGCTTAACGCTTGAAGCTTGCTGACGTCGCCGCGCCACCGCTAAGACTGCATCACGGGAAGTGAATCAGAAAACTGATCGTGATTTTCATGCGCGACAGATGACTGTCCGCTAGCGGATTCTGAGCCGTCGTTTGTACTCGCCGGAGTCCGCATGGGCGAATGGCGGATACTGGCCGAACCGAGTCGGACGAACTGACGCTGCCTGTTCGGTCTAGTCCAGCCTTATACATTTAAACCATGCGTCGCTAGCGTCGGATCGCGGGCGTCACGGCGATGTGTCCGCTTTTCACAGCGGCTCGGCGTGAACATTCCGGTGCTGTCCGCCCGCGCTTCGCCGCCTGCTACTCCGTCTGCTGGCGCCGGTATTCGTCCTGTTTCATCCGCATGTACTGCTGCCGGTCGATTTCGTGCAGCTGCCGCGCATATTGCTCGCTGGAATTGAACCACGTGCTCAGGCGTTGCTCGAGCTGCTTGTCGGGCGGGCTCGATAGCGCGGCAAGATAGGCATCGATGGCCAGGTAGTAGCGTATGGTGTTGCGCTCCACGAGGCCTCGTATGCCATCGACGTATTCCACTTGTGCCGCGGACGGACTTGCGACGTTGGTGAAGCCGACCTTGCCGCGGTCGAATGTTGCCAGAAAGCTTTTCATCGCAAGGCGCCCGACCAGGCCATAGCTGAATGCATAGGTCAGATGCAGGAACGTATGGTTGCTACCGAGCTGCACCGCTTCCAGGACGATCTGATAATCCCGGGTGTTCAACGGCCCGCTGTCGGCGTGGAGTTTGACCTTGAAGTATCCCGGGGCCCGGGCCGCCGCGTCGTAACGGAAATACAGGCGGTAAGTAGCCGGGAGCTCCGCGGCGGCTTCCCGTTTGCTGATATTCAGGGTCAGCATGTTGTCGCTATTGTTGCCGGCGGCACGGCAGTACTTGATGTTCGGATGCAGGATCAACAGCTCGCACCAGTTCGCGAGGCCCTGCGACTGG
>Ga0105237_10003626_pt1 | contig 18223 bp, 14 predicted proteins | sample KBSC24metaG_FD_81520 | JGI IMG/M metagenome (GOLD analysis project Ga0105237, IMG submission 81520) | Corn rhizosphere microbial communities from Kellogg Biological Station, Michigan, USA - KBS C2-4 metaG | ecosystem: Host-associated > Plants > Roots > Rhizosphere > Soil | place: Michigan, USA... | reverse complement strand
GTCGGAGGTTTTTTCCTGATCAGGAATAACTATAAGGCCTTTCAGCTGAATAATGTGATCATCATCGGCGGGTTTATCCTGGCTGCCGCTGCTACAGTCGGCTACCATCTGCATATGATCTCTCCCGTCACCTGGATCATTACTGCCTCGGCCGGCCTCTATCTGGGGTATGTGCCATATAACTGTTTTTATTTTGAGCGGATGCTGGCTGCTTATAAGGTGCCCGGTAATGTGGGCTTCCTTATATATATTGCTGATGCCTTCGGCTATCTGGGCACGGTAGTTGTCCTGCTGGTAAAGGAATTTGTAAAGATCCATTATACCTGGGTTGATTTTTTTACAACCATATTCTATACCGCTGCGGCGGGCGGGATCGTGCTGGTGCTGTGGGGGTCCGTGCTATTTCAAAGAATATACAAAAGATGAAATAATCTATGCAATCTCGATCGGCCATTGTTATTGGGGCGGGCATTGTCGGACTGGCTACTGCCAGGGCTCTTGCCATGCGGGGATTTTCGGTGAAAGTATTCGAACGCGGCGAAAGGGCGGTAGGCGCTTCGATCCGCAATTTCGGGATGATATGGCCCATCGGCCAACCGGCAGGTAAGCTATACCACCGGGCGATACGCAGCCGGGAGATTTGGAAGGAGCTTTCTCCGAGGGCCGGGTTCTGGTCCGAAACTGCCGGAAGTCTTCATCTGGCCTATCATGCCGACGAATGGCAGGTCCTGCAGGAGCTGGCGGAGATCTTTTATAAAGAAGGAAGGCCTGTGCAATTGTTGGGAAAGGATGCTGTTGGGGATATTTCCGCCGCTGCTGTACCCGATGGGCTGATCGGGGGGCTGTATAGCAGGGATGAATTGATCGTAGACCCGCGCGAGGCGATTGCCGCACTCCCCGGATGGCTCACCGAACACTGTAAGGTGGAGTTTTATTGGGGGAAATGCGTTTCGTATATTTCTGAGCAGGTGGCATATATTGGCAATGATGAGGAGTATGAGGCCGACCTGGTCTTTATCTGTAATGGCGCCGATTTCGAGACCTTATACCCCGAACATTTTATACAGCAGCCCGTCACCAAATGCAAGCTGCAGATGATGCGTCTGGCGCCTCAGCCTATGGACTGGCGTATTGGGCCTGCGCTCTGTGGGGGACTTAGCCTGATCCATTACAAAAGTTTTAAAGAAGCCCCTTCATTGCCGCAGCTGGCGCTGCGTTATTCAGGGGAGATGGCCGAATACCTGGAATGGGGAATTCACGTCATGGTATCCCAGAATGGCAAAGGTGAGCTTACTGTAGGGGACAGCCATGAATATGGTCTTACGCATGATCCTTTCGATAAAGAGTTTATCAACCGGATGGTCCTGGACTATCTTCGGAAATTTGTCCGGGTCAGGGACTGGTCAGTCACGCAGACCTGGAATGGCATCTATACCAAGCTCACTGATGGGGAGGCTGATCTTTTCTTTTCCCCCGAGCCTTATGTATACGTGATCAATGGAGTCGGAGGGGCCGGCATGACCCTCTCTTTTGGGCTGGCCGAAGAATTAGTGGACGGATTATAGTAGTTTTACGGGATGAACAAATTGAGATCAATCATTGCGGGCAACCGCAATTTTCTTCTCTGTTATGGTTTTTTCTTTTTAGCGGGGCTTATCTTCCTTCTTACAGAAGGGAAGGCAGGGACCTTCCGGTATCTAAATCCCTATCATTATACGTTATTGGATGCTTTCTTTATACGATTTACCTGGTTGGGTGATGGTTGGTTTGCTGTGGGGGTGATCGTTCTCCTGCTGATATTACGCCGATGGGGGCAGGCCTGTCAGATATTGACGGCTTTTTTGCTGTCGGCCCTTTTGGCGCAAATACTCAAGAACATCTTTTCTATGCCCCGTCCCCGTGAATTCTTTCCGCCGGGGGAGTATCTGTATTTTATACCCGGCATTACCCTCAACGGGCATGCCAGCTTCCCATCCGGGCATAGCACTTCCATATTTGTCCTGGCCACCATGCTGGCCATATTCGAGCCGAACAAGCGGTTGAATATCTTTTATTTGCTGGTAGCCGTTGCCGTGGGATATTCGAGGATCTATTTGGGCCAGCATTTTCTCCCCGATGTGCTTACAGGTTCTTTTTTGGGAGTGATGACGGCTATTGGCATACGCTGGCTGTTTTTGCAGAAATTCAATAAATATGCTTTCCTGCAGTGATACTTCTGTGTTTCCACTTAAAATTTTCTGTATTGATATGATATCCGTAGGTTTGCCGTCTATTTTTGGATGAAAAATCCGCTTACTGCATGATTGAAGGTAAAAAACTGGTGATCGTCCTGCCGGCTTATAATGCCGCACTTACTCTCCGTAAGACCTACGCCGAGATCCCATTCGAGATCGTGGACGAGGTGGTCCTGGTAGACGACAACAGCAGTGATAAGACTGTGGAGGTAGGCAGGGAGCTGGGGATCTCCCATATCATCAAGCATGATAAGAACCGTGGATATGGCGGCAATCAAAAAACCTGTTATAACAAGGCCCTGGAGCTGGGCGCCGACATCGTCATCATGCTTCATCCGGACTACCAGTATACCCCCAAGCTGATCCCATCCATGGCATGGCTTATTGCCAATAATGTCTACCATGTCGTGCTGGGAGCGAGAACCCTGGGCAAGGGCGCGCTGCAAGGAGGCATGCCTCTGTATAAATATGTCTTCAATAGGATGCTCACCTTCTTTGAGAATGTGATGCTGCGCCAGAAGGTGGCCGAATACCATACGGGCTACCGGGCCTTTAGCCGGGAGGTGCTGGAGCGGATCAACTATGAGGTGAATTCAGAGGATTTTGTCTTTGACAATCAAATGCTCTCCCAGATCATTTACCTGGGGTATGAGATTGCGGAGATCACCTGTCCTACCCGCTATTTCGAAGAGGCTTCGAGCATCAACTTCAGCCGCAGCGTGACATACGGTCTGGGTGTTCTCCAGGTGTCCGTAGTACACCGCCTCTGCAAATGGGGGGTCCTGAAAAGGGATATGTATAAGCCGCGGAAATAGTCTCGTATTCATATCTTTGCGGCCAAATGTCCGGCCATGCGTTTGAATAAGACCACTACCATCATCACCATTGCCCTTTTGGGTGTCCTTTTCTTTATCCCTTTTCTTGGCCGTGTGCATTTATTCGACTGGGACGAGATCAATTTCGCGGAATGCTCCCGGGAAATGATCAAGCTGGATGACTATACCCGTGTATATGTCGACTACAAGCCATTCTGGGAAAAGCCGCCCATGTACTTCTGGATGCAAAGCACCGCTATGAAGGTATTTGGGGTCAATGAATTTGCGGCACGGCTCCCCAATGCCATCTGTGGCATTTTCACCCTGATCGTCGTCTTTTGTATCGGCAGGCGTATCTATGACACCCGCTTTGGGGTCTTATGGGCATTGGCTTATGGCGGGTCCCTCTTCCCCAACATGTATTTCAAGTCGGGGATCATCGACCCCTGGTTCAATCTCTTTACCTTCCTTTCCCTGTATTATTTTATCCTGTACCATTGGAAGAGGAATGGGTTCGACAAGGAGGGTATTAAACGATCCCAGCTCTTTTATGTGTTTTGGTCCGGTGTGTTCATGGGATTGGCGATACTCACCAAGGGACAGGTGGCCCTCATGGTCTTTTTGCTCGTGTTGGGCGTATATTTTATCTACAACAGATTTAAGATATACTTCAACTGGGGGTATGCCATACTGTTCTTGATAATTGCCACGCTTGTGCTGGGGACCTGGTATGGATATGAGACCTGGAAGCGCGGTCCCTGGTTCATCAATGAATTTCTCAAATACCAGTATCGCCTGTTCACTACGCATGATGCGGACCAGGCAGGGTTCTTCGGATATCACTATATCGTGCTGCTGGTAGGGTGTTTCCCCGCCTCGATCCTTGCCATCCCTTCTTTTTTCAAAAGTCAATATAACAGCCGGTATGATAAGGACTTTAAAAAATGGATGGTCTATTTGTTTTGGGTGGTGACGGTGCTCTTTACCATTGTCCAGTCCAGGATCATACATTATTCTTCCCTGGCGTGGTTCCCTGTCACCTTCCTGGCTGCCTACTCCCTGTATAAATGGCAACGAAAGGAGGCTGACTATAAAAAGTATGTCAGTATTGGTCTGTACATCCTGGGGGGGATTATTTCGCTGCTGATATTGGGAGTGGCTATCATCGGGCTGAAAGTAAGGTATCTGGCGCCTTATGTAGACGATGTATTTGCAAGGGCGAATATGGAGGCCGACGTACATTGGGGTGGATGGGAAGGCATCGTTGGCGTCATCCTGGTCGTTGCGCTGATTGTTGGTATAAAAAGGTTAAAACAAGGCCAGTTCGACAAGGCTGCCTGGACCCTCTTTGGCGGTATGGCCATTGTGGTATTCCTGGCGTCAGCTATCATCGTACCTAAGGTGGAGCGATATTCGCAGGGGGCGAACATCGATTTCTTTATTGCGCGTCAGGGTGAGGATTGCTATGTACATTGCCTGGGCTTTAAAAGCTATGGCGAGCTGTTCTATACCATGAAGGAAAAGCCCACCAATCCCAATTCTTACAATGAGCAATGGCTTTTATGGGGTGATATCGACAAGCCTGTTTATTTTGTTACAAAGGTGGATCGGGAGCAGAACTATAAATTTCCGCAGCTGAAAGAGCTGTATAGGAAGAATGGGTTTGTGTTTTTGAAAAGGGATTTGCCGGGTCATTGACCCGGCAAATCCGGAAACGCACTAACAGGCGTTTCCGGGGGAAAGATTATTTCGTAATCTCCTTAAAATCCTTGTTGAAGTAAAGGTGGGCCGCTTTGGTATCGCTGCTGAGCCGTATGTTGGAGAAATGCATCGTTGTGGTGTTGCCATCGTCGAAGGTAAGGTCCAGGTCTACTGTACCCATATTCCATTCATTGCCTCCATCGGGATAGTAGCGTATGATCAACTCGCCCCCATCTTTTGAAAAGTCATTGAGCGTAAGTGGTTTGCCTCCCTGTACGAGTTTCCGGGTCTGACTGGTCTTCTCCTGAAATTCCATGCCGGTGCTACCTTTGTATGCAAAATATTTTACATCGGGCTGCATGATCTTGTCGACATCCATCATCCCTTTTACATTGGTCAGCACGAGGGTAAATTTGTCGTCTTTATCCTTGGCTTCGTCGCTGGTGTGCATGGTGACCATGGCGCTGACCAGATTGGGGTTCCCGCCATTGGCCAGGGTACAATGCCGGACAGGAAATTCATCCGTAGCGCTTTGGGAGCCTACGAGCTCTCCGGCCAACGTGTACAATTCGTATTTGACAGGCATGGCATTTTTGTAGGTGGTTTTGGCAAACACCTCTTCTATCTGTTTTTGGAGGTCCTTTTTATTGAAGGTGAGGGTTGAATTGCCCGGGCCGCCAACAATGTAGCAGTTAACGGTATTGTTCACCGCTGCAGTCCTGGATATTTCCCCGAAATCCACTTTGGCGGTGACTCCCCAGCCGCTGTAAGAGGCGGAAAAGGCGGCTGCTTCGTCTTCGGAATCAAACTCGAGCGTAATATTGGCCAATACACGTACCCCATAGCTGACGTTGCCAATGAACACAAGCGACTTATCTTTTTCCATGTCCTTGTCGTTGCCCTTGAAGAAACCATGCTCGGGCGGGACCGTACTGATGCTAAACATCGTCTTGATAGCATCGATGGTAAATTTGCGTGTCTTGGAGTGCGAGCTGGTGTTATAGCCGGCTGACAGGGAGACGCCGTAACCGCTGACCCCGCCGCTGACCTTCAGGGCTTCATCCGCCATGGTCGAGGTTTCATAGATCTGATAGGCCAGGCTTTCCGTAGCCACAGGCGTCCGGCTGTCATGGAAGAGCTCGTCCACGGCGGCGCGAATAGTGGCAATGTCGGGATCTTTGACGGTGATATAGGGATTTCCTTTGATGTTCGTATTATCCGTAATGATGGTCTGAGGATTGCGATCGCCTTGTTTTTCTTTATAATTCCCGTTATATAATTGCTTTGCATCGTAGATGGCGCCAGGGTAGATATGACCTGCCAGATTGGAATAGTCGTTGTTGAGGAAAGTGGTGCTTTGGGCTGTCAGCTTAATGTGTTCGGTGGTGCAATCAAACGCCTTTCCCTTACTGTCTTTGGACTTGTCTGTCTTGGGATCCTTATTAACGTCTGGCTTGAAAGACGTGGCCTGACCGCCGAAAGAAGGGTTCTTTACCAGCTGCAGCGAAAGGGAAGATCCGTCTGCAAAATGTTTTGGCGCGGAATAAACCACATTGGTGGATTTGTCACCGTACTCTTTCAGGCGGGCAATCCCCGCCGGAGTCGATGCATATTGCTTCATGTTCATCGCGATGGGCTTTTCCGCCATTGCGACCATCTTTGTCTGTTGGGCCTGGGCCCTCAGTCCCTGCGTGATAAACAGGAGAATAACCGTAGTAACGGTAATGATTAGCCGTGATTGTGTGTTCATGATCGGAAGTTTTTAGGTTTATATGGATAAGGCAAATATCCACACAACCTTGACCGGGATCAATACACCAATCAGGGTATATTACCTCGCATGACCGATCATTTCTTTTTTGAAAAGAATTTCAGCATGTTGCTGACCACCTTATCATTGGCGCCCAGTCTGCCCTTGATGGCTGTATACAGGGATACCATGGCATTGTCCAGGCGAACCAGGATCTTTTTGCCGCCTTCGCCGGGTCTGGCCTGATAGTGGGTGGCTCTGCGGAAAGGATTTGCTTCCACCGTATAATAATAGAGGGCGATAGATCTTCTGAAGACGCCTTCGGGGCAGGTCATCGGTTCGGGATGTCCATGGTAAGAGTCGGCGTCCGTATTGAATATGACACAGCGGTTGAAGACCGGGAGAACAGCTTCCTCGCAGGCCTTCATCTTTCTGTCCCAGAGTTCCAGCTTGCCGCCCCAGGCTTCTTCCCATTCCTTGTTCAGATAGACCAGGACGTTGACCCGGCGCTGCCAGTTGCGGTGATGAGGGTGGACCGTGAAGTCTGCATGGATGTTGAGATATCCGCCGCGGGTTGATTGGTGGATACCGCCTCCTTCGAGACCGTCGTCCTTTTGAAGGTCCTTGATACCTGTGAGCTTGCTGAGGAATTCGAGGAATTCGGGGGAGTTCAGCTCGTTGATCGTGCCTTTGATCGTCTCGGGCAGGAGGTCGAGCTTGTTGAGACCACGTTTGTTCTCGTTATAGTGCTTGTAATTGATCCATCCATCCGTCTCGTTGAGCTTGTTGAATTCTGCGATGCAGTCTTTCAATACTTCGGGATTCAGGAAGTTCTCCAGTACGATGTGAGGATATGGACTCGCTTTTTGATACCTTTTGCTTAGTTCGTCCAGTTGGCTTGTCCATTTGCTATAATCAAAGATTTGAGTCGTGGTTGTCACTTTTGGATTTTTTTTTATTTGGTCTTTCGAAGGGGCAAAGGTACCAAAATCCTGCAATTTTGATTCAGTTGAACAGTTATAGGGGAGTTAAGAGCCTGATCGGCCTGGATCCCAAGGCTAATCTCTTCTGGATTCCAGGGTAAATCCGATGGTGGTACCCACATCCGGGGTGCTCCTGACATGGATGGACTGCCCATGCGCCTCAATAATATGTTTGCAAATTGCGAGCCCCAGCCCCGTACCGCCCTTGTCCCTGCTTCGGGCGGCATCCGTACGGTAAAAACGCTCAAATATTCTTGAAAGATGCTCTTCTTCTATGCCTATACCGTCATCGCTGATCTCAATTAACACATTTTTCTCATCTATCCTGTAGATGCTGGCTACGATGGTCCCCGCTGTTTTGCCGTACTTGGTGGCGTTTTCCACCAGGTTGATCAGCACCATCCTGATCTTTTCTTTGTCTGCAAAGACTGTAATGGGGGACTCGCAGCCTTTTTTGATGGAGGTCCGGATATTCCTCCGGCTTGTCTTGATAGAAAGGGATTCGAATATCTCTTTGATAAGGTCCTGGATGATAAAGTTCTGTTTGTACAGCAGCTGTTCCCCTCTTTCCAGGGTAGAGATCTCATCAAGGTCATTCATAAGGTTGACCAGCCTGTCCACATTCTTAGCGGCATTCTCCAAGAACTTTTTTCGTATCCCTGCATCTTCCATCGCCCCATTGAGCAGGGTATCTACATATCCCTGTATGGCAAAAATGGGTGTCTTAAATTCATGCGCCAGGTTTTGAAGGAATTCTTTGCGATAGGCTTCGTTCTTTTTTAACAGCTCGATCTCTTCATTGCGCTTTTCTCCCCATTTCTCCACATCTTCTCTCACTTCGTCGATACTTTTTTGGGGAAGTATATATTTGAAATACACTTCTTCCTTTTTGGTAGCTTTTGTCTGGTGGATCAGCTTGTAGATGAGCTTTATCTTCCGGTAGATAAATTTTTCCAGCGTGAACTGGATCAGCCCGTAACTGCCGGAGAAGATGATAAGAAGACTGGCTGCTCCAATGATGCTATTGCCACCTGTGAGAAAGAAGATACCCGCAGAGATGGGCAGGGCCAGCAACCCGGCTGTCAGCGCGGAAAGTTGTTTGGGGGATAAATTCTTCGTGGAAGGCATTTAGTGAAGTTACGAAGTAATGTCTGTCCTTCGGACGAGCCGCTTTTGCGGCTCCTGATTGCGGCTCCGGAAGGCTACAGATTGAACTTATAGCCCACGCCTTTAACAGTCGTGATACAATCCAGTCCTAATTTTTGGCGGATCTTACGGATATGCACGTCTATAGTCCGGTCGCCGACGATGACCTCATTGCCCCATACCTGGTTCAGGATCTCGTTGCGTAAAAAAACCCGGCCGGGCCTGGAGGCCAGCAGGTATAGCAGCTCGAATTCCTTTTTGGCCAGGGTAACGTCCTTTTCATCCACGGTGACCTCGAATTTGGCGGGATCGATGCTGAGGTTTTCTATTTTCAGAACTTTTTCTTCTGGTTCCTTATTCACCCGCCGGAAAAGAGCGTTCACCCGGCTAACGAGGATCTTTGGGCTTATAGGCTTTGTGACATAGTCGTCTGCTCCCATCTCCAGTCCCTTTACGTGGGAGCCTTCATCGCTGAGCGCCGTGAGGAACAGGATCAGCGTCTCTTTAAATGCCGGCTGCGCCCGCAGGATCTCGCATACTTCCACGCCATTTTTTTTTGGCATCATTATGTCCAGGATAATAAGGTCCGGGCGGGTCATCTTGGCTTTACCCACTGCTTCGTCCCCATCTTTAGCCGTCACTACATCATATCCTTCCTTGCTAAGATTGTACTGAATAATCTCCAAAATATCTGGCTCATCGTCGGCTATCAGGATCTTCTTGCCTTTGGATTCCATCAAACTAAAAATTTACGCAAACCTACTGGAAATAAAGCTATGGGTGGATTGCCCGTAGATCAGTTTACAATTTGTTAATACATAAATAACATGTTTCCCGTAGCCTAGTTGATCAAAATTAAATAAAAACCCTCTCACGGATACCTTTGGGCGCATGCCCGTCGTTTCATGTCTTCCAGGGGTATTCACCTGTAAAACACGAACTTATCTGGTTTTTGGCATAGTTTTCCTTTGCTTTGCATTATATTACATTTGGAGCGAGCAGTTATGAGTCTATTTCTACGATCTGTTCTATTTTCCGGAGCCTTATTTCTATCCCTTCGGGGGGAGGCGCAGAATACTGCCTATCCCTATAAGGTAGCGCAGGATCTGATGCTCTGGCATGACAATGTGGATAAGGAGCAGCTGAAGTTCATTATTGCCGGCGGACGTAATGATACTCTTATCCGTCTTGCAAAGGATGAGACCGTCAACTTTCAGATCACCGATGCGCTATTACGCCGGGTGGATAACCTGCAGCAGCACATCGAGCTCGACTCTACGCTCAATACCAACAACAAAAAGAAATATCTCCGGGCATTGGAGCTCCTTTTAAGGGGATTCTATCAGTCTTATAAGACAAAGGAGATACAACCCGCGGCAGCCCCCGCCCTTATCACCGCCTTCGATACGGCCATGAAGCTGGACAGGAACGGGCAGAGCATCGAACCTGTCATTACTGACGGAACTTATGAGATAGGCAAGATACTGGTGGAATGCTTTCTGTATCCCTCGGAGAATATAGGCGTCAAGCCTTCCCGACTTTATCTCACCCGGCGTTACTGTGAAATGCATCCATCGTTGATACTCAACTACTTATCATCCCATCCGGGGCTTCCTTTCGAAGATAGTCTCATCGTTATGGCTGGTCATCATGATGTCCGTCAGCTATATGATTTTGCGACCACCAGCGGCGAATTGGGCGCCCATATCCGCAATAGCAAGGACACTCTTGTGCATACCGTGGCCACGCTGGCGAATAGCCGGAATGGCAGCGGGCAATTGTATTTTCCGTTCCTGGACAACCTGGTAAAGGGGCGCATTACCACCGAGGAAATAGATAAGGTCAAGGATGATAACCTGAACTACTACCGGCTGCTGGTAAAGACCCGGATGGACTATGCTGCCCGGATACTGCCGCCCGAAAGAGATACCCCATTGGAAATGAATGCATTGACGGATATGCTTATGAAGAAGGGGAAACAGGTCTTTGTCCAGGAGATCAATGGGCTGCATACAGTCGACAACCCTGCTGTCAGGTTTAAGATATTGGACCCGCTGACACCGGCGGAATTGTACTATCTCATTGTCCTTAGCGAGGATGAAATATATACTTCCAGCTACCTGGGGGTCTATGACAGGATATTCCAGCGGATGGCCAATCCTTATGGGGACAGCCTGATCATGCAGATGCACGGAGATTATTTCCGGAAGTTTATCAAGATGGCCGCCGCTTATAATAAGCTGGATCATTTCCTGGGCACCATGGACAAGCAGAATGCCGGCACCATCATGAAATCCTTTATCATTCACCTGGAAAAGGCCAATGAAGAGGAAGCCGTGGATGTGGCAGACAGCTACAGCAGCATCTTTGAAAAAAATCCGGCTCTGGCCCGGTTTATCCTTGGTGAGGTAAAGGCCAACTATGATAAGATGATCGCTGCCGGGGATAAAAAAGGCATTATTATCTACAGTCTGCTGCAGACGCTGTTCGAGTCGGCCGACAGCACCACCGGGACCGACCTGTCTGCCAGGCTGGGTATTCCACCTGTGTATAGTGTCGATTATAATTCCCTGGCAGATGACAGCGGCCGGGTGATCCAGCAAGTGTTCTTCTATGGCGACCAGGATAAGGATGGGCAGAATTCATTTGTAAACTTTATGGCTTTGTTCCGTCCACGGCCAGGTGTCAAGCCGGAATGGAAGATCACGGAGAATCCCCAATGGGTCACTATTTCCTCCCTGAAAGGCAAACCCGTGCTTATTTTCGCCAATAAGCCCCTCTATGGGGAAGACGACCCGGATGATAAGGCCCAGAAGGCACTGGCTGCCTACCTGGAAAGCCGTCATATGAAGCCTACGATCGTCATTCACAGGGGGCATAGCTATCACGTAAAATATACCATTTACCAGATGCCGGCGACCGCCCGGATCGTAGTTCTGGGGTCATGCGGGGGGTATAATAACCTCAGCGAAGTGCTAAGGATCAATGAAGATGCGCATATCATCTCCTCCAAGCAGGTAGGTACCAAGACTGTGAACGAACCGATACTTCAGGCTATCAACAATACGCTCCTGGCGGGTAAGGATATCGAATGGCTGCCGATGTGGAGGGAGCTGAGCGCCCGATTCCAGAATGACCCCGCGGCCAAAGAGAAGTTCGACGATTATATTCCTCCGTATAAGAACCTTGGCGCCATCTTCATAAAAGCATATCGCAAGGCAATGGATAATGAATAAACCATTTGCCGGCTTGTTTGTAGTTTTGCTGTCTGGCCGAGCCAAGGGACCTGAACGGACCAAAGGTCCGTTGCCCGAAGGGCCATCATAAAACTTTGGCCCGAGGATACTTTTAAACTAATCCTTGGGCCCACCACCAATATGTCGACGGAAGAGATAAAGAAAAGGAAAATATTCGATTTTAGCCTGCTGAGAAGGGTATTCAGATATGCCGCCCCGTACAAGAATCGCGTGTATCTTTCCATAGCGCTGTCTATCCTGCTGGCCGTGCTATCTCCCCTTCGCCCTTTTCTTATCCAGGTGACGATCAACAATTTTATCCGGAAGGGTGCGGCTCCGGGGGCCACCCTTACTATCAAGGAAGCCGTGGTGATGTCGGTGATCTGGATCACTGTTTTGCAGATCGTGCTGCTCCTGATCGAGACCGTGTCCCGGTTTTATTTCTCTTTTATCACCGCGTGGCTGGGTCAGACCGTGGTAAAAGACTTGCGGGTGGATGTTTATAAAAAGGTGCTGGGTCTGAACCTTTCACAGTTCGACAAGACTCCCATCGGGACCCTCACTACCCGGACCATCAATGACATCGAAGCCATCAATGATATATTCTCCGATGGGTTGATCCCTATCATTGCCGACCTCCTGTCCATCGTATCCATCCTGTTGTTCATGTTTTTTGTGGACTGGCGGCTGACCCTGATCTGTCTGGCGCCCTTTCCTTTCCTTATCCTGGCCACCTGGCTTTTTAAGGAGTCTGTAAATAAGTCCTTTATCCGAGTGCGGAATGCGGTGGCCGCCCTTAACGCTTTTGTACAGGAGCATATCACCGGCATGCCTATTGTGCAGGCCTTTGCCGCCGAAGATCGGGAGGCTGCTAAATTCAACAGGATCAACAAGGATCACCGCAATGCCAATATCAACGCCATCTTTGCGTATTCGATATTCTTTCCCCTGGTGGAGATAATTCTGGCCGTATCCACCGGATTGCTGGTGTGGTGGGGAGCCCGCCCGGTGCTGCATTTGCCGGAGCACGAGGCCGCGGCGCTGAGCGGAATGATCATCTCTTTCTATTTGTATCTGAACCTATTGTTCCGTCCGCTGCGGGTGATCGCGGATAAGTTCAATGTGCTGCAGATGGGTATGGTAGCCAGCGAGCGGGTGTTCCGTGTGCTGGATAATGCGGATACTATCCGGACGGAAGGTGATTATGCGCCTGCCCGGATAAAAGGAAAGGTGGAATTCAGGAATGTGAACTTTGCCTATGTCGAGGATCGCTATGTCCTGAAAAATATATCCTTTACCATCCAGCCAGGTCAGACTGTGGCCATCGTAGGTCATACCGGCAGCGGCAAGACCTCCATCATCAGTCTGATCAACCGTCTGTACCAGATACAGGAGGGGGAGATCCGTATCGATGATGTGCGGATAGAGGATTATAAGCTGGACCAGCTGAGAAAAAATATTGGAGTAGTGTTACAGGACGTCTTTTTATTCTCAGGGTCTGTGAAGGACAATATCACCTTACGCAATGACGAAATACCGGAAGAGAAAGTAATAGAAGCCGCCAGGCTTATAGGGATGCACGATTTTATCATGCAGCTGCCCGGCGGCTATCATTTTAATGTAATGGAGAGAGGCAGCACACTATCCCTTGGTCAGCGGCAATTGCTTTCCTTTATAAGGGCATTGTTGTATGATCCTTCCATCCTTATCCTTGACGAGGCCACCTCTTCCGTGGATACAGAGTCCGAGCTGCTGATACAGGAGGCTATCGATAAGCTCATCGCCGGCCGGAGCTCCATCGTCATTGCCCATCGCCTGTCCACTATCCGTAAAGCCCATCAGATCATTGTGATGGACAAGGGCGAGATCAAGGAGGTCGGTACGCATGAGGAGCTGCTGCAGCTGCAGGGGTATTATTTCAAATTGCACCAGATGCAGTTCGAGCAGCATCAGAAGATTGCGTAGGGGTGTTTGCTACAAAATGGCCATTGTTGCTGCGATTGAAGGAATACCAGTGAGATGTCTACATTACAATCATCTTATCGCAAGCAAGAAAGCGGCTAATCGCCTCAAAGATCAACTAGATGTGCAGGAGTTGGAAAAAATACATAGATCCTCAAATTAAAAAACCGCCCACCAATTGGGGGACGGCCCTTTGAAAAAACCTATGCGAAGTAATAAAGCCCGGATATCAAGGTAATGTCACCACTTTCGTCACCGCTCCTACTTTCACTGTCGCCGTTGCATCACAGTCACCACTACCATAATCGAATGTGCCATCCAGAGAAGTGCCGTTATAGGTATAGGTGAATCCGAGCGTTCCGGATACGATATGCGGGCAGGTAAGCTTCCATGTGAGGGGTGTCGTTACAGAGTCCACCAGGCTTTTGCCGGCGGAGGAGCTGAAGTTGTGCTGCCCTGTGATGCTGTACACATCGTCCAGCAGCGAGAGGGTCCCCACACCGGCGGTCTGTGTTACCGTACGGGTGCCGGAGAAACTGTAAGAAGTGGCATCGGGGAAAGTGATCTGCCCGCCGCTGACGCTTGTTATAAAAGAAATGCCGTTGCCGGAAGAGTTGTTGGTGATGCTATAGGTACCACCCAACTGATAGCCATTGACCGAATAACCATCAAAGGTAGCCGAAACAGTGGTTCCGGAGGCCAGTATCCTGCCCGAGAATACGTAGGTTATTTTCCCTTTGCGCGTTACTCCATTCCCATCCGTACATCCTGTTCCAAAGTCGATGGAGACCGTCTTAGGATAAGAGGTGGTGTCGGCGGGTGATACGGTGATCGTAGCGCAGGATGTGAAACTACTGCCGCCTGTGATCTCTTTACCTGAGGCATAAGCCAGACCGGAAGAGTAGCCCGTAGACGTCGTACTTCCGTCGACCCCAGTTTGAAGCGCTGTGTTCAATACATCATTGTATTGATTATCAGCTGTAGCGGAAGAGGCGCTCAGGTTGGCCGCGTCGGTGTCATTGGAAGAGCCGGAATTGCTGTCTTTTTTACAGGCGGTGAATAGCAGGGCTGTCGCGAGCATGCTGCCTGCGCATACGATAAGGATTGCTTTGGTCGTCTTCATGATTGTTTGGTTTTAAAGTTTTTTATGAGATGCTCTTACAACGGGGGAGTTTAAACCTTCGTCTGAGTTTTCAGTCAACGACAGTATTTATTCAATAAACTGCATAGGCCGAATGGGGCGCCGGGGTTAATTTTATAGACAGATGAGAAAAGCCACACCTTTCAATTTTGCGTTGTATACACAGGTCTTGTTCTGGCTGGCCCTTTTCACGTTGCTTTTATTCTCTTTTTTGAACAGTGGTTCGGTTATAGGCGCGGCTATCACGGCTGCCGTGATACTCGTGGTCTGCCACATGATCAATTTTTACATTGTCTTTTCCTGGCTGACTCCCGCTTATTTTGAAAAAAGGAAATATGCGGCGTTCTTTTTGGGTGTGCTCCTATTGCTTCTGCTGCTGACCCCTATTCGTATGTGGATCGAGGACAGGTTTATCCATCGTCCTTTTTTGCTGTTGAGAGGTCGTCGCCTGAGGGGACTTGTCATTTTCTCGGAGCTGACTGCGGTCGGCTTTGCCTTTCTTTTCAGGATGGCCATTGACAGTCATATTCACAAGCGTCGTGCCGACGACGTGGAGAGGCTGCAGCTGGAGACTGAATTGAAATTCCTCAAGTCACAGATGAATCCCCATTTCCTTTTCAATACCATCAATAATGTATACTCTTTGTCCCTTGCCGGGTCGGAACGTACCCCTGAGGCGTTGTTAAAATTATCCGGTCTGCTCAGGTATCTCCTGTATGAATGCAATCATAAGGTTCCTTTTTCCCGTGAGCTGAATGCATTGGAATCCTATATTGCCCTGTTCCAGCTGCGGTTTGAGGATCCGCTTAATATATCCTTGCTGTCCGAAGTTGTCAGAAGAGAGATGCCTGTAGAACCCATGTTGTTGATCCCGTTAATGGAAAATGCCATCAAGCATTCCGGGATCGGGGTGGCGGAAGGGGCCTATATTGAGATGAAATTTCGGGAGGAAGAAGGGCGACTTTTGGCAGGGATCAGGAATTCCAGAACTGCTGAAGATTATTCTAAAATGCCGGCGGCAGGTGGTATTGGACTCCCCAATATCCGCAAGCGGCTGGAGATGTTAGGGCCTGGCTTTTCGGTGGATGACCTGCGGATCATGCAGACCTCCGATGTATTTGAAGTATGGATCAGAATCCCAGGATATTGAAATGTGTCATCATCGATGATGAATACCTGGCCATCCGGGTGCTGGAAGGCTTTAGCCGTAAAATTCCGGATGTGACTGTGCTGGGGTCGTTCAAGGATGCGCGGGAAGCCATTCCTTTTTTGAGGGCTAACGCGGTCGATCTTATATTCCTGGATATACAAATGCCTCATATTTCCGGGGACGAGCTGGCTGCGCAGCTTAGTTCCGGGAAGATCGTCGAGGACCCTCTGCATCGGCCCCAGATCGTATTTACTACGGCAAGACATGAATTTGCGGTACAGGCCTTTGAGTGGGAAGCCCTGGATTATTTGGTTAAACCTATTGCTTTTCAACGATTTGAGAAAAGCGTCCGGAAGGCGAGAGAATACCTGCAGGCTTCCGGCCCGGGTGGCCGGGAGAGTCGCGATGTCCCGGAGGCGCTGGTCATCAAGAGTGACCACCGGACCATCTACCTGCAATATGGGGATATTGTCTTTATCGAGGGGTTGAATGAGTATGTAAAAGTGCATACCAGGGACAAGAAGATCATCACCCTGGCGGCACTCAAAGAGCTGGAATCCAGGCTGCCTGAGAAGAAATTTGTCAGGATCCATCGTAGCTATATTGTCTCCCTGGAGCATATTCGGTCCTGGAATGCTTCGGAGGTGGAAATGGTTGACGGGCGGCGGCTGCCTGTAGGCCGGGTGTATAAGGAGAGCTTTCTCCGGCAGGCCCGGCAGTGGAGGGGATGACCCTTTTTTTAATGTAGTTTTCATATTCTCGGACGCCAACCTTATCTTTGCGGCAAAATTGAGGGAAGGTATGGTCTCCAACAGCTTCAAATCTTTATTGGTCGCGGTTTTCAGCGTAAGTTGCCTGTTTTTTTCGACGACATTGCCGGCTCAGGGAAAGGATGTCCCCGGTGGTGAGGACGGTAAGAAGGAGGCTCCCAAGCTGGACCCTGCCAAGATAATTTTGGAGCACGTTGCGGATGCCCATGAATTTCACTTTTTTAACCTCAGCAAACACCCTGTCAGCATCCCGCTGCCGGTGATCCTTTATTCTCCCGCTCAAGGCTGGTCTGTATTCATGTCATCCCGCTTCAATCATGGCGAGGATGTCTACAACGGCTACCGCCTGCTGGAAGAGAATTATGTCGAAGAGAATCATCTGGACCCCAAGACATACGCGGCAGGAAAGATCTTTGCCGTGGATGCCACGGGCAAGCCGGATGCCAGCATAAAGGTCTATGACCTGTCCCTGGGCCGCAATGCTATCCAGGTGATCATTTCCGTCATCCTGCTGGTCTGGATCATGACCGGCATTGCCGGCAAATATGCCAAGGGGCAGGGGGTCAAGACCGCGCCCACAGGCTTTCAGAATGCAGTGGAGCCTGTGATCACCTTTGTACGGGACGAGGTAGGTAAATCCAACCTGGGCAACAAGTACGAGAAGTACATGCCCTTTCTGCTGACCGTCTTCTTTTTTATCCTGATCAATAATCTTATCGGCCTGGTGCCGGGTACGGCCAACGTAACGGGGAATATCGCCTTTACCGCAGTATTGGGTATCATCGCCTTTGTCGTTATCATGTTCAGCACCAATGGCCATTATTGGGGACATATCGCCAACCCGCCTGTTCCCTTCGGTGTAAAACCCATCATGATACCCGTAGAGCTGCTGGGCATCTTTACCAAGCCTTTCGCCCTGATCATCCGTCTGTTCGCCAATATGATCTCAGGCCACATCATCATCCTGAGCTTTATCTGTCTGATCTTCATCTTTGGCGCCATGAATACCGCTCTGGGTTGGGGCACTTCGCCCTTCTTCGTCGTGCTGGCCGTCTTTATCTATCTCATTGAAGTATTAGTTGCATTTATACAGGCATTCATCTTTGCAAACCTCACTGCGGTGTTCATCGGCCAGGCTTTCGAAGGCCATGACCATGGTGAAGGGCAACATGATGATGCTGTGATAGTGTAACCTCTAAACTCTTTTTTAATTATAAAACCAAGTATCATGACGTTGATGACTATTTTGTTGGAAGTTCAGCCCGGGTATGGCGCCATCGGCGCAGGTCTTGCCGCCATCGGTGCCGGTATCGGTATCGGTCAGATCGGTAAAGG
>Ga0105237_10003623_pt1 | contig 18236 bp, 13 predicted proteins | sample KBSC24metaG_FD_81520 | JGI IMG/M metagenome (GOLD analysis project Ga0105237, IMG submission 81520) | Corn rhizosphere microbial communities from Kellogg Biological Station, Michigan, USA - KBS C2-4 metaG | ecosystem: Host-associated > Plants > Roots > Rhizosphere > Soil | place: Michigan, USA... | reverse complement strand
GCACGTACCGCACAGGGCATCGGGGCGGCCCTGGCCATACCGGCAGCTATCTCCCTCTTAGGACGGCATTTTGAAGAAGGACGTCCGCGCCAGACAGCCATGGGTATCTTCGGCGCCTTTGCAGCCATCGGTTTTGCAGGCGGGCTGGCATTGGGTGGAATGATCGCCACCTGCTACAACTGGCATTGGATCTTTGGAATAAACGTCCCGGTGATCCTCCCGGTGCTGGTGATAAGCTATTACTTTATTCCGGGTGGAAAGATGGATACGAGTCAGCCATTGAGTGCGCTGGCCGCCTGCTGGCTTACGGCAACACTGTTGCTCGGCTGTTACAGCATCCATGAATTACCGGCGCTGGGATGGATGGGTGTCCCCCTGTTGGCCTTGGCCCTGGTGTCCGGACTCGTCCTCTTACGTTGGGATCGCAGACAAACTCACCCATTCTTCGGAGCAGGATCTTTCTCGTCCGTGGCCAGCATCCGGGCTATTGGAGCGTCTCTCATACTGGGCGCCTGCTTTCTCAGCTTTATATTCCTGTGTACACTGGGATTGTTCGAGGTCATGCACCTGGATACGCGCTCCATCGGGCTTTTGCTCTTTCCATACAGCATAGGATCGGCCCTCATATCGAAATATGTGCTGCCCTGGCTCTTCGCCCGTATGCGTGTGTCACAGGTGGCATTGCTGGCGCTCACCTGCCTGGTGCTGGGTTTGCTGTTATTGCTGGCGGGTATCGAAGCGCGTCAGCTGATCTGGTTCCTCGTCGCGCTATTCCTGGTCAACAGTTTTTGTATCTCTATCGCCTATCCTTCCCTCACGATCCTGGCGCTGACAGACGTTCCTTCAGCCAGACAGGGTATTGCAGCGGGACTGCAATCAGCTACTTATTCCATCGGCTCCAGCGTGGGGCTTTCCTTGGAAGGTCTCTGTCTGCAAACTTCCGGCATAGCCCTGCCAGCTTCGCAGATCAGCCTTACCTGCCTGGTGATCGCATTACTTTGCGCGGCCGCCCCCATCCTGTTGGCAAAATTATGATCCCGCCCCCTTCGGCCACCGGAAGCTATATGTTCGAATGGCTTGCCTTCTTCAATTGATTCCTGCCTGCATCGATGACATGATGCAGATCATAGCTCAGCGTCAGACGGAAATTCCTCGTCTGGGTAGTGCCATAGCTCTCCTGGTAAAAATTGGCGCCATACGTCTGGCTTAGACTATGCTGCTGGATAAAAGGATCCGAAATGTTCAACGTTACGATCAGCCGGCGGTCGAAAAACTTCCGCTGCACACCCATATTCATGTTTACATAGCTGGAAGAAGTACCCTGCGGATTCGCCCAGCGGTTGAATAAAAAGCTGCCGGTAATATTCCATAAACGCGTCGGCGTATACGTAAGATTGAAATTGGAATACAGCGAACCACCATCCCGATAGTTGTTGGTGATATGGTCGTACTGGCTGTACTGGTTATACGTATAGCTGGCGCCAACATTCACCCGCAGTTGCCTCGAAAAGGTATAGCCGGTCCAGGTGCTGGTGGAATACTCGCTGCGATCGCTGATATTCTGATATGTCGTCTGCGTGACGCCATTGGGCAATAAGGTCTGTATCTGACTAAAGATATCCTGCACCTTGTTATAGCTGATACCATAGTTGAGATAGTATTTGCTGCTGTTCTTGCCCAGATAGAAGTCAAAGTTATGCGACATGGATGCCTGCAGCGCCGGATTGCCAAAACGGATATTATAGGGATCAGAGTAGTCGATGCTTGGGTTGAGCTCTCCAAGCCCCGGTCTGCGGATGGTCCGTCTGTAGACAAGGGTAATACTCCACTGGCTTTCCCACGTCTTATTAAAATTCGCAAATGGCAGCCAGTCCCAATAATGATTGGACGTGTCCTGTTTAAGAGAATAGAGATTGAAACCTACACCCGTCCTTTCAAGGGCCGTACCCGCCGTAAAAGAAAGCCCCTTTCCAAAGTTCTGACGAAGTGATGCCTTAAAGTCGGTGATCGTCTGAACAAAACGGAGATGACTGCTCAGCTGGTCGCTGGTGACCCAGGAGCTATCAGCTTTGTTGAGGAACTGCGTCCCCACATCCACCAGGTTCCCACTATAATTATAAAAAGAGCCCAGGTACAGGAATGTCTTCTGGCCTATCAGAGGCTTGTTATAATCTGCCCTGATATTATAGCCTTTTATCCAACTATTGTTATCCTGCTGCTGGATGGAATCTATCCCCGTGGGAGTATGATCAGGGAAAAAATACGGTTGATTAAAGTCCCGGTGCACCAGGTTGGACGAATGGTCATAAGATCCGATGATCTGGAAATCCTCGCCAGGCTGACTGCCCTTGTGCCGGTAAGTAACACTGAAATTGGGATTGATATTCGTGCCCCTGCTAAGTTTATTACGGTCGCTGATCTGGTAGACGCTATCCGCCTGGTTGATATTCGTATACTCCGTAAAATTCCGGTTGTGAAAATCATTCCGGTTCATCTGCGCCACGACATTGAGGAAATCATTCTTGTCCAGGTCGTAGTCGACGCTCAGCCGGGCATTGGGACGTGTATTTTTATACGTGTAATTGCTGGTGGTATTTAAATGGCTCGTGCTGTCGGGATAGATATTATCTCTTTTCGACCACCCATCCCCCTGATATAAATTATATCCTTCTCCGCCGCTGAGATTGATAGCAAGTTTCCTGTCCCGATAGTTGCCGTTAAAGTTGGCCCCTGTCTCTCCCCGGGTACCACCATATACACTTAACCTTCCACCGATGCCGATCTTCCCTTTGCGGGTCACGATATTGATCACGCCGCCTTCTTCATTGGCGTATTGAGGCGGAGGGTTGGTCATTACTTCGATACGCTCGATCATATTTCCCGGCAGGGCGTCCAGGAAGTCCTGCAATTGGCTGGCATTGAGATTGACGGGCTTTTCATCGATAAGTATCTTCGGCTGTTTGCCTCTTACAGTGATATTCCCATCGGCGTCAGTGCTGATCAGCGGCACGTTTTTTAGCAGCTCGCTGGCGCTGGAGCCGGCGCTAAGGGGCGATTCGGCCGCATTAAAGGTGATATTTCCATTCTTGCTCTGGACCAGCGGTTTTTCCGCATATACGACGGCGGCCTGCATCTCCGTAGTCTTGGGCGACAGTTTGAGATCATTCAGGCTAAAATCAGAGCGCTCGGGTCTCAGCCGGATACTGTCGATGGAGAGGGTATTGAACCCTATCATGGATACCCGCAGCTGATAAACTCCCAGATCCAAATTGGAAAAAGAAAACTCGCCGCTGCCATTGGTGGTGGTAGACCTTCCTTTGGAGGGCTCAGCCGGACAAAGTAATTCTACAGTAGCCGAGACAACAGCCTTGCCATTTGCCTCTTCCAGAACATTACCTGTAATGATACCCCCGCTTCCGGAGGTCCTTTGGGCAGATACGTGGGCGCCGGTTAACAAGGATATCAGAACGAACAATAGGGGCCATCTAACCTTCATGCCGCAAAATTAAACGTCCTTCAATAGGATTAGATTAAATTGTGATTAACGGTAGCTTTTTCACCTTCCCTTAACGAATATTAGCAGTTTTAGCAGCCTTTAACGAAAAATATCTAATCGGACCTATCTGCGGCTAGCGCAGGATTTTTCCGTACCTTTGCCCCCCGATTTTAATATAAATACAATATATGGCTACAATAACCAGGGAGAATATAGGGCTCCTGACGGACAAGATCACCGTCAACGTGGCAAAGGGCGACTACCTGCCGTCTTTTGAAAAGTCTATCAAACAATACGGCAAGCAGGCCAATATTCCCGGTTTTCGCAAGGGAATGGTTCCCCCCGGCCTCATCAAGAAAATGTACGGTAATTCCGTACTTACTGATGAAGTATTGAAAACGGTAGAAAAAGAGCTGAATACCTATATGACCAACGAAAAGCTGGAAATATTCGCTCAGCCATTACCTCTTCCTGAAAATGACGCCCGCCAGATCGACGTGGCCAGGCCGGAAGATTACACTTTTGCATTCGAGGTAGGCCTGAAGCCCGCCTTCAGCCTGGCAGACCTCGGCACCGCCAGACTGACCCGTTATAAATTAGACATTACCCCCGCCATGGTAGATGAGGAACTGGAGCGTCAGCAGACCCGCCATGGCAAAATGACGGAACCCGAGACGGTCACCAGCGATGAAAATATCCTGTACCTCCACTTTGAAGAGACAGATGCCGATGGACAGCCCCTGGAAGGAGGCGTTCACAAGGACAATTCCCTGCCGGTAAAGTACTTCAACGAAGCCATCCGCCCCAAATGGATGGGCCTGAAAAAAGACGATTCCCTCGTGCTTCAGTTATCCACCTCCTTCGACGACAGGGAAAAGGATTGGGTATTGAATGACCTGGGCCTGGCAAAAGAAGACGCCGACAAATATTTCCTGATGAAGCTCACCAAAGTAGGACTGGTGGAAAAAGCTGATCTGAATGAGGAGTTCTTCCGGGCTTCCGCTCCCGGTAAGGAACTGAAGACAGAAGAGGACTACAGGAACTATCTGAAGGGCGAGATACAGACATACTGGGACGGCCAGACGGGCAATCAATTACAGCATAGCCTCTACCACGAGCTGCTGGACCACACGAACATCGAGTTCCCCGAAGCCTTCCTGAAACGCTGGATGCAGACGAGCGGCGAGACTCCCAAGAGCCAGGCGGAGGTCGAGCACGAATTCCCCTCCTTTGTCAACCAGCTGAAATGGACGCTCATCATAGACAAGGTGGTTCGGGACAACAACATCGAAGTGGGTCCGGATGATATAATGGAGTTTGCTAAAAAACAGCTCTTCGGATACATGGGCATGCCCGCCGGTGGCGAAGAACAGCCCTGGGTTGCGGACTATGTACAGCGTATGTTGAAGGACCGGAAGTTCGTGGAAGATACCGTACACCGCATCCAGACGGACAGAGTTTTTGATTGGGCCCTCACACAGATCCACCCCACGGAAAAGTCCATCAGCCTGGATGAATTCCAGCACATGCAGGAAGAACATCAGCACCATCATCACTAGTAGAACTATACCCCAACATATAGCCCGGGCGGTCAGCCCGGGCTTTTTTATTGACTCATATAATCATTTTTTCATGAGAATGGGGTATTTTGCGTACCCTGATCGGCCGGCCGATCACGGCCGTACTGGCATACTGTCAGTTTTTTGGCAGTTTAAAAGTTTGGTCAGAGATTTGGAAGGAAGTTAACTGTCCTGGAAAAGAACTTAACGAATAGAAAAAAATCAATATGAATCTATCAAGCGAATTCGAGAAGTATGCTGTGAAACACCAAGGAATTTCCAGTAATACATTGAACGACTACAACAAATACGTTGTCACCAATCTTACCCCCAACATTATTGAAGAGCGCCCGATGAATGTAGCGGTCATGGACGTATACAGCCGTCTGATGATGGACCGTATCATTTTCCTGGGCTATCCGATCAACGACGAGGTGGCCAATATCGTCACCGCACAGCTGCTGTTCCTGGACAGCACCGACCGTCACCGTGATATTCAGATGTACATCAATTGCCCCGGCGGCAGCGTATACTCCGGACTGGGCGTTTACGATACCATGCAATATGTTACCCCTGATGTGGCCACCATTTGCATCGGCATGGCAGCCTCCATGGGACAGGTGCTTATGTGCGCCGGCACAAAAGGCAAACGTACAGCGCTGAAGCATAGCCGTATCATGATGCATCAGCCCAGCGGCGCCATCGGCGGACAAACATCCGACATCGAGATCACGGTCAACGAGATCAAAAAACTTAGGAAGGAATTGTACGAGATCACCGCTTACCACACAGGCAAAACGGCCAAACAGGTGGAAAAAGACAGCGATCGCGACTACTGGCTGACAGCCCTGGAAGCCAAGGAATACGGCCTGGTAGACGAAGTGCTGCTGCTCAATCCCCGTAAGGAAAAGAAAGACTAATCCCCATCGACAGATCCAATTACGAGAACTATTAAATCACACAATAATGAATTATTCGAAATATCTGCTGAAACCTACTTATTTAGATGACGAGCCGGATGAGAAGGAACCTAAGGATGACAAAGGCCCTGAGCTTGGAATGCTGGCCAAAAAGATGGAGAAATATTTCTTTGAGAACAGGACCGTGGAGCTGTGGGGACCGGTCGATGACCGTAGCGCTAAGGAAGTAGTGACCAAATTGCGGTTGCTGGATGCCGACAAGCCTGGAGAAGAGATCCGCTTTTTTATCAATAGTCCTGGAGGAGTAGTCTCCTCAGGTATGGTTATTTACGATACGATGAAGCTGTTGAAAAGCCCGGTAAGCACTATCTGTATGGGGCTGGCTGCTTCCATGGGCTCTATTCTCCTGAGCGGAGGGGTAAAAGGCCGTCGTTTCGTCTTCCCTCATTCCGAGATCATGATCCACCAGCCCAGCCTGGGGGGCTATATGCAGGGAGTGAGCGTTGACCTCGAGATCACCGCCAAGCAGACACGGAGAGTAAAAGACATCAGCGCCAGGATCCTGGCCGAGAATTGCGGCAAGAAAATTGAACAGGTAATGAAGGATTTTGACAGGGATTACTGGATGGATGCGAAAGAAGCCATTGAATATGGCATCGTGGATCAGGTCATCGAAAAGATCTAGTCCAGATAATTAGCTAATAATCAAATAACTAAAAAAGCCGCTTTCGTTTAGCACGGGGCGGTCTTTTTTCCCACATACTGGCATAATCCAATAAGTTGGGTAACTTTGTAGTCAATCTGAATACTTAGAGAAATGGCAAAAAACACCTTACATTGTTCCTTTTGCGGGCGTAACAGAGATGAGGTAAAGATCCTCATTGCAGGACAGGAAGGACATATTTGTGAGAACTGTGTGGAGCATGCCCAGGAGATCATTCAGCAGGAGCTTATGATCCGAGAGGACACACCGGGCGGCAGTTCCTTCAAGCTCACGGTAAAGAAACCTATTGAAATTAAGCGTATCCTGGACGAATATGTCATTGGCCAGGATGATGCCAAGAAAGTGCTGTCCGTAGCCGTATACAATCACTATAAGCGTCTGCAGCAGAAGGTGGTGGAAAACGAAGTGGAGATCGAGAAGAGCAATATCATCATGGTGGGAGAGACCGGTACAGGCAAGACCCTGCTGGCCAAGACCATCGCCAAATTGCTGAACGTGCCCTTCGCCATTGTCGACGCCACGGTATTTACAGAAGCCGGCTATGTGGGTGAAGACGTGGAAAGCATCCTTACCCGTCTGTTGCAGGTATGCAACTATGATGTGGCGGCGGCCGAAAGAGGCATCGTCTACATCGACGAGATTGATAAGATAGCCCGTAAAGGCGACAATCCTTCCATCACCCGTGATGTCAGCGGCGAAGGCGTACAACAAGGTTTGCTGAAACTGCTGGAAGGCACGGATGTCCTGGTACCTCCTCAGGGCGGAAGAAAACATCCGGAACAGAAGCTGATAAAGATCAATACGCAAAACATCCTCTTCATCTGTGGCGGCGCCTTCGACGGAGTGGACAAGATCATCGCCCGCAGGATCAATACAAATGCGATAGGCTTCAACGTGAATAAAGAACAACAGGAGCATGCGAAAAAGAACCTCCTGCAATATGTGAATGCCCCCGACCTGAAGTCTTTTGGCCTGATACCCGAATTGCTGGGTCGTCTGCCCGTCGTCACACACCTCGATCCGCTGGATAAGACCACACTGCGTTCCATCCTTACGGAGCCCAAGAACTCGCTCATCCGGCAGTACAAGAAATTGTTCGAGCTGGAAGGCATACTGCTGAGCTTTGAATTGGATGTGCTGGACTTTATGGTAGACAAGGCCATCGAATATAAATTAGGCGCCAGAGGCCTGCGCAGCATCTGTGAAAGCATTCTTACGGATGCCATGTTCGAGCTTCCATCCGGCAAGGAAAGCAAGTTCCATCTCGACCTGGAATATGCGCGGAAGAAGTTTGACAAGAGTAAGATGAATCTGCTGAAAGTAGCTTAAATAAAACGGGGACCCGCTAACGCAGGTCCCCGAATCTTATAATTATGCAGGAATTGATCGATAGAATGAAAGCCATCGGGCTTACGGAAGAGCAGGCTTATAACGCCATCGAAGTCATCAAAGAGTTCTCCAAAGAAAAATTCCCCATCTTCGCCGGCGCCATCGACAAGCTGTTCGACAAATATGATAAAAGACAAGAAGACGACTTCATGCCTTAATCCTAGGCCTTGCTCCTGACCTTGTACAAAGTCACCTCTACAGCGCTTCCGGCCGGCACTTTCACCGTAGTAGCATTCGCCGTAATGACCAGATCTTCTGTTTTACTGGCAGACCAGGTACCATCCGCAGCCACAGCGCTTCCACCCAAAAGGACATCGGTGGTCGAGCTGAGGGAAGGAGCGCTCAGACGCATGGCGGATGCCAGCTCAAAGGACAAGTTCGTATTGATAGCAGACAGGGTTACAAAAGCTTCTTTCGACAGGTCTTTATTGATCAGCGTCACCTTCACTACCCCATTTGTTTGTTGCGTCGCATAGGCTGTCAGGTTGATCGGGCTTTGTGGTGTTGATGTCACCGCAAGCATTTTTTTCCCTGTGGTGGCTTGCGCAAAGAGCAACATTCCATAGTACAGAGGATTGGGTTTGGCAGGTCCGCTGAGAAAAGCAATGGGCGTGCTGGGAGCATTCCCCGCATGGAAATTGACACCGGCAACGCCATGCTGCGCCAGCGTAAACATAAAATCCAGTCCCCAAAGCGCAGACGCGAATGTATTGCTCACGCCTTCCTTGTCACCCGCCACTGAATTGCATTCAGTGATGCGAACAGGCAGATCGTAAGGGGCTGCAGCAGCCTTCAAAATAGCCACCCGGGAAAGTATCTCGTCATTACCATCCAGCAATCTTTGTATGCCCTCCGTAGTATCATTACCTGTGCCCAATTTATAATAATGCTCTGTCAGCCATTTGATGGAGCTATGCCTGTCCCGGGCAAAAGCAGCCACCCAGGTATTGGAAGACGTACCCGGCCCTTCGAAAGGTGCATCCGCGAATTGCTCATGGACAATAACAAGCGTGGAGGACCACTCGTTCTTAAAATCTTCGTAGCTGTATGTCGAAGGACGCATCCCATTGAGGCTGTACAGGTCCGGCTCATTGCCAACTTCAAAGGTAGTATTGCTATTGCTGAAATACGTCTCCGCCAGATAGTGGACTTCCGGCTGGACCCATCCGTTCTGCGCCGGATTACCGGCAACACCGTAGATCATCGGCCAGCCATTGGCCTCTGCGAATTGTATGAATTGGCCCTGATCGTAAGGAATAAGGCTCAAAGAATCGGCCGGGTATATACCGTTCAAAAAATACACCTTGTTTACACTGGCTCCGCCGGCGCGCAGATAACCCTGACCCAGCGCATGTACCATATTGTTAAGCGGAATATTGTAAGGGCCGAAATATCCGCTGGAATTGATCAGCGTTGTCTTCTCAAAACTAAGCCCGGTGAAGGCGTCAGGTATCTGTCCCACCTGCTGGGAAGGGTCAACAGTAACGGCCACGGCTATATCCCCCGCTGAAGGAACTTGATTGCCTGTATCAGGAATAGGAGTAGGTTTCGTACAGGAGGAGACAAAAAGTATGGCTCCTGCTGCAAAAGCAGCTAGCTTGATTTGCATGGGGATAAAAATTTTTTTATACACTACAGCGAAAATCATACCCGCACATGCTCCGTAAGGGTATCTACTGTAGCAGCAACAGCGCCGCGCTGTAAGGGGGTATTTTCACGGTGCACCCATTTTTTGTCAGGGTAGCATTTTCCACTTGTCGGGGCGACCAATGTCCTTCTGCATCCACAGCGGTGCCGCCCAGCATGACGGAACTATCTGCGGGCGACGCACCGACCAGTCGCAACAGGCTGGCGTCGTGCCATCCGGGATGATGTAATGTCAAGGTAACAAATGCCTGATGGGACAGATCCTTATTGATCAGGGTTACCAGGACGGCGCCGTCTTGTCTTTTGACGGCATGCACAGCCAGGTTCAAACCATCTGACAGCCGGGATGTATCACCCGATACGGGCAGCAGATTGCCGTCTGCCGCCTTGGAGAAGAGCAGCATCCCATAATACAAAGGTCGGGCATTGAACTGCCCCTTAGAGAAAGCAATCGGCGTATAGGGCCCCGCCCCGCCCCCATGGAAGTTGACACCTGCGGCTCCCTGTTCAGCCAGGACAAACATAAGATCCAGTCCCCACAAGGCAGAAGCCAGGGTATTGCTGATACCGGACTTGCCTCCGTCATATACGGAATTGCATTCGGATATACGATAGGGCAGATGATAAGGTTCTCCCGCGGCGGACATGGTCCTGGCCTGGCTGATGATGGATGAATTCTCATTCAACAGCTGGGCAATGGTCAGCCTGGGATCGGTGGCCGGCCCCATTTTATAATAATGCTGTGTCGCCAGCCGGATACGGCTGTGCTCATCCCTGACAAAAGGTTCGAGCCAGGTCATGGTATGTGTTGCCGTGGTGGGACCCGAAAATACAGCATCCGGTATCCTGCCTCGGATACTATCATAATATACGGCAAACTCCTTTTCGAAATCAGCATTGGAATAACCTGGCGTACGAAGCCCATTTGCGTAATAAAAGTCGGGCTCATTCCCTATCTCGAAGGAGAGCAGCTGATCATGGTAATGGCTGTATACATAGGCGGCCTCCATCGCGGCATATCCTGGCGTACCCGTGCCGAGATTGAGTCCATACATTACTTTCCAGCCCGTAGCTCCCGTGAATTTGAACAGCCGGTCGATATCCTGGTTGGTGATGACCTTGCTCAGGTTCACACCGGAAGCTGCAACAGCCACCCAGGGGCTTCGATCTACGGTATTGCCGCCGATGCGGATCACACCCTGTCCCAGCTCTTTTATAAGATTTACAAACGTCGTATTCGTATCATTGAAATAAGCAGGATTAGGGATCGAGCCTGCTTCAAAGCTCAGTCCGGAAAAATCCGCGGGAATAAGCGCTCCAGGCTTTGTCAGGTCAATGGAGTAGCTGACCTCCACATCCCCCGCATCAGGATGCGAATTCGGATTGGGTGTTGATGTTTTTTGACAGGATGCAACAAATAGTAGGATCACTATTACAGGCGCCGTACGCGACATAAGAGCTTTTTAAGGATGATCTATCCAAAAATAAGCCTAACGGCATGCCGGGTCATGTATTAGTATACGCTTAACAAGTCGCCGTTTTTGAGCAGAAAAAGCTTACTTTAATACTTCTCTGGCAATGACCAGCTTTTGTATCTCGGAAGTACCTTCCCCGATGGTGCAAAGTTTGCTGTCGCGGTAATATTTCTCCACCGGAAAATCTTTTGTGTATCCATAACCCCCAAATATCTGGACCGCCTCCGTAGCAGTACGGACCGCTACTTCACTGGCATAGTATTTAGCCATAGCAGCTTCCTTTGTCATGGGGAGATGTTTGTTCTTTTTATCGGCAGCCTGCAGGGTAAGCAATTCCGCAGCGGCGATCTCAGTAGCCATGTCTGCCAGCTTAAAAGAGATGCCCTGGAAATTGGAGATAGGTTGATCGAACTGATATCTCTCTTTTGAATATTGCAGAGCTGCATCCAGCGCCCCCTTGGCAATGCCCAGGGAAAGAGCTGCGATGGAGATACGGCCTCCGTCCAGCACCTTCAGCGACTGTTTGAAGCCTTCACCTACTTTTCCAAGCCGGTGAGCATCCGATACCCTGCAATTGTCAAAGATCATTTCGGCCGTCTCGCTGGCGCGCATACCCAGCTTGTTTTCCTTCTTGCCGCCGCTGAATCCCTTTGTTCCTCTTTCCACGACAAAAGCAGTAGCGTTGTCCTTTGTCCGCGGCTCGCCTGTCCTGGCTATTACTACGGCAATGTCGCCGCTGCGTCCATGAGTTATCCAGCATTTGGTGCCATTGATCACCCAATCATCCCCATCCTTTACGGCAACACAACGCATATTGCCGGCATCGCTGCCGGTGCCCGCCTCTGTCAGACCCCATGCGCCCAGAGACTGTCCCGAAGCCAGACAGGGTAAATATTTTCTCTTCTGCTCCTCATTGCCAAAAGCGAGGATATGCCCCGTACAAAGTGAATTGTGTGCAGCCAGGCTCAACCCGATGGAGCCACAGACCCTGGCTATCTCCTGGATGATGGTGACATATTCAATATAGGAAAGACCCGATCCGCCATACTCTTCCGGGACAAGCACACCCATCATGCCCAGGTTCCCCAGCTCTTTGAACAGCTGACGGGGAAACTCCTGCGTCTCATCCCATTCCATAACATGCGGCTTGATATATTGATTGGCAAAATCCCGGGCCGTGTAGGCCACCTGTTCTGTGATCTCGTCTCTTGAAAATTCCATGTATACGTTTATTTTTTGGACGTCAGCTCCTGAACCCTTGCTGGGATGATTGTTTAAAAGAACCAGGCAACAACCTGATGGCCATTGCCTGGTAACACTTGGCAAACAATCATTATCAGAACGAATACCTAGGCAGGTATTTATATATATAAAGGTAATAATTTTTTATCAAAAACTAACGTTTGTTAGTATTTTCCTGAGCTGCGGACGCCAAAAAGAAAAAGGCCAGCATAAAATGCTGACCCTTAAGATAATACGGATTAACGTTCTCCTCTCTTTGAGTCGCTGGAAGCGACTCGTCCGAATGACAGACCTCAGCACTAATAGTAGTATCGATAGGGCCTTGGACGGGCACGGGGCCTGCTGCTCCTGTGATAAACCTGCTCAGGAAGGACTTGCCCGAGTCCTATGATCAGGCCTGCATTCAGGCTGAACTGGTAAATACTGGAATAACCTGAGATATCGCTGCCAACTCCGTAATTGCTGAAATAAAAACCGCCGCCCGCCCCGTCCACGGGCGACAGCAGCTGCGCCTTGAGCTGAATGCCTACCCGGGGACTACAGTAGATATTTGTCCCCAGTTGAAGCCCCATGGCAAACTTCGTGTCGCTGGAATAAGCTGAATTGGCTCCAGGGGTAAGCACAGCAGCGCCTAAAAAAGCTCCGATAAAAGGCCGGACAGTAGAGCCGGGAATATTGAAAGACGGCACCATGCCCAACATGATATAATCAAGGGTAAGATCACCACCCGCCAGTTTTTGGCCATCATAACCATATTGGTAAACACCGGATTGCGTATTCATATGATTATACAGCACTTCAAGGCCAAGACTTCTGTTGAGATTGAACTTCAGAGAGCCTCCCAGGTTAAGTCCGCCATTGATGCGGCCATATACGTCATAGAAATCGGTACGGCTTGGGAAAGTATACCCCGCATTGGGGATCAGTTCCACCTGCGTCTGCGCAAACGAATGCAGGGCCAACAAGATAGCCAGAGGCAGGATCATCGCAATTTTCCGCATATGTTAAAGTTTACGATGAGATAGACGACCTGAATGTTAAAAGGTTTAAAGAGAGAGGAAGATTAGAAGCACAATAATTGTTAATCAATTGCAAACAATTTGCGTCCGTCGGCAGGGAACTTTCCCACCGTCACCGATAACATCGATACAAACCGGGGTTGAAAGTGGGCAATTGCGACAGTGAAACCGGTTTCGAAAAAATACTTGTCTACTAATTTGGTAGACTAATAACAGTACTGTATTTTTATGGCCTCGTATTTGTAATACCTGAGAAGAAAAAATATTCGGCGTGACCGTCGAACTCTTTCATATGGCAAGCAATCGTTAGACGGGGCTGTATTTCTATACGGCCCTTACTTTTTCGGGCCGGTGGCCACCGGCCGAAAAAAGCCTGCCGTCAGGCAGGCCATCATTAGCGTCCGTGTAAAAGCTGATCGGGCCTGCCGGCCCGATCACCACCTCGAAAAGGCATATTAAATCCACCCGTGAAAAAAACTCAGTAACAGTCATATGTATACGCAAAAGTAGTGATATCACCGGGGCCGGAACTTTCGCTCGCACCCGTGATCTTACCGCTCGCATCGAATGTATAGGTCAATGTTTCAGTGACATTACCGGCAGTGTTCGACTTGGTGAGATGCCGCACCTTCTGGTAAACCACGCCGAATTGAACCATCTGCCCAAATACTTCCAGATCACCCATCGAAGATGCCTTATCCGTATAATACGCATAGCTGAAGCTCCCGCCGGGCTCGTCCACTTCGGTGATATCCCCATCGCTGTATTGGTAGGTGGCTGTTATGGTCCCTCCGCCGGCAGTATACGCCGTAGACTTTGTCAATTGCCGGTTCGCATCATACGTAAAGCTGTATACCGAATACATATTGGCCCCATAATGCATAACAATATGGTCGGCGTCGCCATTGGCATTTAAAAAGACAGTGTCGACAGCAGGCGAGCTCCCAGTCACATTGATGATGATCATGCTGCCAGAGTAGGTAAAGCTCCTCGTAAAGGAGGTGCCCCCATCGGAATATTGTACCGTGCTGAGCTTGCCGTCACTGCCATAGGTCATGACATAATTCTCTGTAAAATTGCTACCCTTCACCTGCAGCCCGGTCAGCTTACAGGAGCTGCTGGCAGGATGTTCGCTGCTCTTATGACAGGAGAGAAAGGTCATCGCTCCAAAGAGGACCATTAATAAAGTAAATTTATGCATAGTTGATATTTTATTTGTCGCGGCAGTAAAACTAATCCGTCATACACCGCCCTGCAACACTCCCTGCGCCGGCGGACGCGCATTTTGCGTAACTGGCATGCCAAGGCAAGGCGCCGGCGGCATAGCCAAAACCGCCTCCTGCGCAATACTTCCACCTCCCTGCCCTCATCCAGGCATTTTATCAGGGCTTTTTACTATTTTTCCGGAACTTCAACAACCTGCACATGAGTAACTTCCTGGGATATTTGCTAATGCTATCGATGCTCATGACGGGCGTGGGTACAACGGCACAAACTTTTCCAGGGCTTCCATTCAATCATATCACCACAGACGGCGGCCTGAGCAGCAATACTGCCACCTGCGTCACAGAGGATCAACAGGGTTTTATCTGGATCGGCACAGACAATGGGCTTAATCGCTGCGATGGCTATCGCGTAAAACAGTATTTCCATCACGATACAGATAGTAATTCATTGGTGTTTAGCGACATCCAAACCCTTCATTGCGACAGAAAAGGACGCATCTGGATCACAACTGGCGGAGGCGTCAGCTGCTTTCTGCCGGACAGAAATGTCTTTGTGAACTATTCCACAGATATGCCGCCGTACCGCCGATTAAAGAACAATAACACGGTCTCGGTAGTGGAAGAAAAAAATGGGACGATCTATCTTACCAATCAAAAAAATGTCATCTACCAGGTACAAAAAGACATGAGTCTCCGGGAGATAGTGATTCATACAAACCCCTTTCCCTTTGAGAACATCTTCAAAGTAGGTTACGATGGGGTCATGATAGACCATAACGGGAAACATTGGGCCTATTGTGCCAACCGGCTTTACCTCCTGGATCCTTCTACATGGCAACCTGTGCAGACATTCGAGTTTTCCCGCCAGTTGACCCATGCATCCATACGCCATATCCTGGAAGACCAGCAAGGACGCTATTGGGTCTGCACCTGGGGACGATCATTATGGTTCTTCGAACCAGCCACCGGATCATTAAGGACAGCCCATACACTGCCCATAACAGATATGGTGGAATGGCGCTACAATGATCAGAACTGGCTGGTAGCTGAAGGCATTTATTCGGGGGTGTATCTTTTCGACCAGAAAGGCGATTCCATGAAAAAACTGGAATGGAATCCCGCTGACCCTCATTCGCTCGAAGGGACCTTGTTCATCTCCTTATACACAGACAGTCACCGGAATTTATGGATCTGCACCAACCGGGGCGTACATTATGTGCAGGCCTCCGAAAAGATCTTCGATATCCTTCCCGTCACCCTGCCTGGCCGGCCCGACTATGAACGGACATCGACAGGTATTGTCTTCAGCTTTTTCGAGGACAGCGGCAACACCTGGCTCACTACAAGATATAAGGCAACGTTCCTCTATGATAAGAACATGCAATTGAAGAAAGGCTTTACAAGCCTGTACCCATTATCCTCCACCATTAATCGATGGTCCCGGAATGCCTATTATTTCTTCCGAAGAGGATCGGATCTGTATATCAGCACGGACAGCGGCCTGGTCATGTATAATCAGGGCTCGACAAAACTGTACCTCCCTCCCGAAGCAGGTAATGACGGCAGCTTCCGCACCATCATTCCGCTGAACGACAGCCAAATACTCATACGCACGGTGACCAAAGGGCTGTTTATATTCAATACGACCGCCAGGACTTTTACAAAGCACCTTTCTCCCCAGGATACTGCTGCCGGTGAATTGCCGGGAAGATTGAACTACCTTCTAAAGACATCGAAGGGAGATCTGTTCCTTAGCGGTAACGATGGCAGGAATCTCTTAAGATATTTGCCGGGAGAAGAGCGCTGTGCCCCCATAACACCATCAAATGATTCCGTCTACCACTTCCTGTCAATGGGTATCTATGGCATGGCAGAAGACAGACAAGGCAGATTATGGCTGGCCGCCAGTAACGGGATCTTTATTTACAACCCATCAGAAAATAAAATAGAAGAACATTTCAGCGCAGACGGCAGAATGGGCGCTATGTTCCGGATCTGTTTCGACACGGCGCAGAATGCCTGGGCCAACGGCAATTCCGGCGTATGGTGTTACATCTCGTCAAAGAAAAAATGGATCAACTTCAATGGCCGGGACGGTCTCCCGGGTAGTGACTTCGCCGGAATTATCAGCGCGGACAGGAAAGGGAACATCATCGCAGGACTCGAAGGAGCCATCGCGGCATTCCACCCGGAAAAGTTGAATTCCGCCAGCAACCAGCCTCCTGCTATCATTACAGAAGCAGCGGCCGGCGATAAGACGCTGCTGTTCCCTCTAACCAGCGGACAGCAAAAAAACCTGTTGCTTCCGGCAGGCCGGAACTCCTTTTCCGTGGACTTTGCCATACCAGGCTATTACAATTCGGTCTCCTATTTTTATAAGCTCGAACCCCTGATGAATGAATTCAGGACCAATGACAACGGACATGTCAATTTCAACGGGCTCATGCCTGGCCGCTACACGCTGTATGTAAAGGGCGAGGACAAGACGGGCGATCTGAATGCACGGGAAGATAAGATGGACATTGTGATAGCGCCGTTCTGGTATCAGTCCTGGTGGTTCAGGACCTCGGCGTTGATGATGCTGGTGGCCCTGGCCATCTTCCTGGTCAAACGACGCATCTCTTCCATTCAAAAGGGATCCGCCCTCCGCCAAAAAGTGCTGGAGACGGAAATGCAGGCCCTCCGCGCCCAGATGGACCCCCATTTTATTTTCAACAGCCTCAGCAGCATTGAGAACTTTATCATGCAGAATGAAAAAAGGCTGGCCAGCGACTATCTCAATAAATTTGCCCGGCTGATACGCATGATCCTCGACAGCAGCCGCAACGAGCTCATGTCGGTGGCAAAGGACATGGAAGCCCTTCAGCTGTACATCGATCTGGAACAGATCTCCTGTAACAATAAGTTTACGTACAAGGCCATTATCGATCCGGTGCTGCTGAATGAGGACTATGCCGTCCCCCCGCTGCTGATCCAGCCCTATGTGGAAAACGCCATCGTACACGGGCTCATGCCCAGCCGATCGGAAGACCTGGTGCTGACAGTAGCAGCCCGGCTGGATGGAGACAGCATCCGTTACGTGATCCAGGACAATGGCATCGGACGCGAGCAGGCGCTGCTATACAAGGTCCGCAACAAACCTCACCATAAAAGCGTAGGTTTGAAGATCACAGAAGAAAGAATAAATATCTTCAATCGCCGGAGTAAAAGCAACGGGTCGGTAATTATCACGGACCTGTATGATGAAGAGAAGAGGGCCGTTGGCACCCGGGTTGAGATCACCATAAAAGCTATGTGACATGACGCCGCTGAACGCCATCATCGTCGACGACAATTACAATAGTCTGCAGAATTTACAGCAGAAGCTCTCCGAGTTCTGCCCTGATATCAAGGTCCAGGCTACGACACAAAGTGCGGGAGAAGCCAGTGTCGTTGTCCGGGAGCGCGAACCGGAAGTCGTCTTCCTGCAGAGCGAAGAGCCGGGAATGCACGGCTTTCGCGTGCTGGACGCGCGCGATGAATAGGCGTCGCGCGCCGTT
>Ga0105237_10003621_pt1 | contig 18248 bp, 16 predicted proteins | sample KBSC24metaG_FD_81520 | JGI IMG/M metagenome (GOLD analysis project Ga0105237, IMG submission 81520) | Corn rhizosphere microbial communities from Kellogg Biological Station, Michigan, USA - KBS C2-4 metaG | ecosystem: Host-associated > Plants > Roots > Rhizosphere > Soil | place: Michigan, USA... | reverse complement strand
GTCGACGACATCTACGCCAGCGGCGCGCACAACCCGGTCGCCTTCGCCCACGGCATGTCGATCATGGCGTGGACCCTGATGAACGTGCAGAACCCCGACCTCACCCTGATGCTGAAGCACCCGCTGGGTAATACCGACATCGTCACCGTGACCGGCAACCCCGCGGACGGCTGGACCCTGGAGGACTGGGGCGGTATCGCCGTCACGCAGAACCCGGCCCTGCCCACCAAGCTGTTCGTCAATGTCCGCGACGCCGTCAAGGTGCCGCAGATGGCGCTCTACAACGTGGCGACGGCCCTCCGCAGCGGCAATATCTCCAACATCGCCAACGCCATTCGCGACGGGGTGTTCGATACCGCCAAGGCCGTCGTCAACCTTCCGATCAACGTGGTCAAGAGCGTCGTGAAGTCCGTCCAGACCGGCACCGTCTTCAAGGCGGCGCCCCCGCCGGCATCGGCGCAGGCCGTCACCCCGAATGCCACCGCGGCGAAGGACACCGCAGCGAAGGACACCGTCAGCACCGTCAAGCCCGCGGTCACGCCGACGCTCGCCAAGCAGGTCTCTGCCCTCAAGCCTGCCGTCACCGGCGCCAAGGACAAGACCGTCAAGGCCGTCGAGGAGACCAAGGCCTCACAGGTCGACAGCACCAAGGCCGACGACGCGACGGCGGGAGACACCAAGGCTGACGACAAGGGCACCGACGACACGGGCACCAAGGTCAAGAAGGACAAGCCGAAGAAGGGCAAGGCCGACAAGGCCGACAAGCCCAAGGTCGAGAAGCCCAAGAAGGCCGAGAAGCAGAAGAAGGACAAGGCTCCGGCCGGCCACGGCGACGCCAAGTAACAACAGCAAAAAAGCTCCCCCAGAATGAAGTGGTCCCCGAAAGTTGGACTCTGACGTTTGGAGACTAGGCGGCAAGGGCCTGGGCTCGGTATTGGACCGGGCTCAGGCCCTTGAGCTTTGTCGAGATTCGTTCGGTGTTGTACCAGTGAATGTAGGTGTCGAGGGCGGTGGTGAAGCCCTCTACCGTTTCGAATCGGTTGTGGTGGAACATTTCTGACTTCAGGTGACCGAAAAAGTTCTCCATGACCGCGTTGTCATAGCAGTTGCCTTTACGCGACATCGACTGCAGCGCCTCAGCGTCTGCGAGCAACTTGCGCCAGGATCCATGCCGGTATTGGAAGCCCTGATCGGAATGCACCAGCGGGCATTCACCTGGTCCCAGGGCGGCGATCGCCGCGGTCAGTGAAGTGTTGGTCAACTCCAGGTTCGGGCTCATCGAGTACGAGTAGGCGACCACTGACCGGTCGAACAAATCGAGCACCGGGGACAGATAGACCTTGCGATCGGCGATGCGGAACTCGGTCACGTCGGTGACCCACTTCTGATTCGGCGCGCTCGCGGTGAAGTCGCGGCCCAAGACGTTGTCAGCGGCCTGCCCCGCCTGCCCGGTGTAGGAGTTGTAGCGCCGGCGCCGCCGCACCCGGCAGATCAACGCCAGCTCACGCATCACCACCAGCACGGTCTTTTTGGCCACCACGAAACCCTGCCTGGTCACCACGGTGTGGATCCGGCGGTGCCCGTAACGACCGTGGGCAGCCTCGAACGCCTCAACGATCGCGGCCTTGAGGTCCGCCCTCGGATCGGGCGCCTGCGGTTTGGCGTGGTGATAGAAGAACGTCGACCGCGCCAACTGCGCGACCTCCAGCAGCACCGGCAACGGATGATCAGCCTTGAGAGCGGCGACAGCGGCGGCCTTCACCGCCGCTCGTGCGCCCTCAAGGCCCGCAATTTTTTTAGGTAAGCGTTCTCCGCCCGCAACCGCACGTTCTCCTGTTCCAACCGCTGCAAATCCGTCAACTCCTGCGACGAAGAATCAGCAGCTTTGGGTTGGCGCCCTTTAGGTTTAGGTTTCAACCCGTCCTCACCGAGCCGACGATAAGTCCGCACCCAGGTCTGCACCAGTGTGGCCGAAGACAGCCGGTACTCCTGAGCTACTTGCTGGGCAGCCGCACCCTCGTCGATCACCTTGCGCACCACTTCGAGCTTGAACTCGAACGAGTACTGCGTTTTGGTCGGTTTTGCCACCAGTGCCTTCCTGCCATGCAGAACCCAACGGCGATGCATCTCACGAACCGGCCCACGGCTCACACCCAGATACCTCGCTGTGGCGCTATAGCCCCGACCCTGCTCGAACAACGCTACCGCCGCACCACGCTGGGCCTCACTCAACGAACTAGAAGGATGCAAAAAAGTACTCCCCAGAAGAAGAAACTGAATTTCTCAGTCCAACTTCCGGGGAGCACTTCAGAGAAGGGGCAGTTTTGCGTCTGGTCGCAAGAGTTGGAAACCCGACTCGCCTCGAAGGTGCGTACAGATCACGGATTTGGCCGGATCCACGATCTGTACGCACATTCGCGAGCCTGACGCCCGACCGCCGCCGCTTGGAGCTGAGCGAAACAAAATTCTGCAAGAGACCATATTTTGGTCGACAAACGCTCCCGCCGCTGCGCCAAACTCGGTGGGAGGTGTGACCCGGACGACATTCTTTGGCCCGATGTGTTCGACGTTTTATGCTGATCCCCATATCGAGGAGGGCGCCATGTGGGTGGTCGAGGTCAACGTGAAGGGTCATCGCTTCACGCATACCGTCCTGGGCGCCAACGAGCGGCTGCGTGAAGCAGCGCGCGGCGTGCAGGATCGGATGACGCAGCTTCGGAACCGGGTCACGCATTGACGTCAGCGGAGTCCGTCACCAAGACGGTCAACAAACGCGGCGCCACCCGGCAACGGATGGTGCGCAGCGCCGCCGCCGTTCTGCGTGAGCGTGGCGCCGCCGGCCTCACCATCGACGAGGTGCTGGTCCGCAGTGGTGCGCCGCGCGGTTCGGTCTACCACCACTTTCCCGAGGGCCGCAGCCAGCTACTGATCGAAGCGCTGCAGTTCGCCGGTGATGCGATCGCCGCCCACATCGACGGTTCCGCCGCGTACGGCGGCATCGCACTCGTCCGCGGATTCGTCACCTTCTGGGATCAGATTCTGGCCGACAGCGACTTCACCGCCGGGTGCCCGGTAGTCGCCGCCGCCGTCGGCTCGGGCGACGAAGCTCCGACCTTGACCCCCATCGCCGCCGAGATCTTCGGCCGATGGCGCACCGCGCTCGGACACGCCTTCACGGCAGAGGGCTTCAGCGACACCGACGCATCGACCCTGGCGGTCACCTGCCTGGCCGCGCTGGAAGGCGCCGTGGTCTTGAGCCGCTCCGCGCAGAGCGTCCAGCCGCTGCACGATGTCGCAAAACAGCTCGAATTCCTCATCAAGGCAAAGGCTTTCGTCAAGAACAACGGACTGCCCACCGCCGGAAATTAGCTGTCGGCGCGCGCCCAGCGCGCGCAGACGAAATCCCCGTTGACCGCGGACTCCAGCAGCCGCCACTCCGAGCGCACCGGCAACACGGGTGCCCCTTCTCCCAACGAACACGGCGCGTAGGACACCACCAGTTCGTCGACCAGGCCGGCCGCCACGAACTGCGCCGCGACGTCGCCGCCGCCGACCACCCACACGTCACGCTCACCCGCCGCCGCGACCAACGTCGCATGCAGCTGCGCGACATCTCCGCTGACGGCCTGGACCGGATGACCATCGACGACGATGCCCGGCCGGGAGGTGAGCACCCACGTCGGTTGGGGATACGGCCAGTCACCCGGCTCGTTCTCGACGACCCATCGGTATGTCGTCGAGCCCATGACCAGAGCACCCACCGACCGCTCGAAGGCCTTGTAGCCGAACGGCCCGTCGACGTCGATATCACGCGAGAGCAGCCAGTCCAGGCTGCCGGCGGAGTCGACGATGAAGCCGTCCAGGCTCGATGCGGTGAAGTAAATGGTCGCCATCATGCCGAGTATGCCGTGACCCACCGACAATCCGGCACACCGCGATTACTGTTGCCGGATGGACGATTTCGACGCCCTCCGCGCCGACGATGACGACCTGGCGGAACTGCGCGGCGAGCTGCGACGGTTCCTGGCCGAGGACGCCGAGCAGTTCGGCTGGCAACCCGGCGTGGACTGCTGGCTGTCGAAGTGGGACGCCGACTTCAGCATGCGGCTCGCCGCAGCCGGCTTCGTCGGATTGACCATTCCCGTCGAGTACGGCGGCCGCGGGCGCAGCCACATGCACCGGTACGTGGTCACCGAGGAACTCCTGGCCCATGGCGCCCCGGTTGCCGCGCACTGGATCGCCGACCGCCAGGTGGCGCCCGCCCTCCTGACATACGGCAGCGAGGACCAGCGGCGGCGCTTGCTACCGCGCATCGCTTCCGGCACTTTGTATTCCGCGATCGGCATGAGCGAACACGAAGCCGGTTCCGACCTGGCCGCTGTCGCCACCAAGGCGACCCAGACCGACGGCGGCTGGCTGCTGAGCGGTAGCAAGGTGTGGACCAGTGGCGCGCACCTGGCACACCAGATCGTCGTACTCGCGCGCACCAGCCCGCTGGACCCGAAACATCGGCACGCGGGATTCAGCCAATTCATCGTGCCCACGGACGCCCCTGGCGTCACCATCGAACCGATCGTCCAGATGAACGGCGAACACCATTTCAACGAGGTGCTGTTCGACGATGTCGCGCTGACCGACGCCGATCTGCTCGGCACCGTCGGCGCCGGCTGGCACCAGGTGACCTCGGAACTGGGCTTCGAACGCAGCGGGCCGGAGCGCTTCCTGTCCACGGCCACACTGCTTTTCGCCCTCATCGAGGCACTGCGAGACGAACCCGGCGTCGACATCGGCGACCTGATGGCACGAATGATCTCGCTGCGGCAGCTCTCGATCTCGGTCGCCCGGGCACTGACCGCCGGGCACGACGCTGCCGTGCCCGCCGCGCTGGTGAAAGACCTGGGCACCCGTTTCGAGCAGGACTCGGTGGAAATCGCGGCGGCACTGCTGGACCGGTACGAGGGCCCCGACCGGCCGCGACTGCAGGCGATGCTGGACATCGCACGCGTGCACGCGCCGCTGTTCACGCTGCGCGGCGGCACCAACGAAGTGCTGCGCGGCATCGTCGCCAAGAACTGGACCAAACAAGCTGCCGCGAAACAGCATTCGGATGAGTTCGCCGAGCTGCGCGAACTGGCTGAGCAGATCGGCCGGACCGCGCAGCCTGCCCGGACCTTGCCGCTGACATTCGACGAAGCGCTGTGGCGCACCGCCGAGAACTCGGGACTGACCCGGCTGAGCAGCGATGCCGACGCCGGACCCGCCGCGGCGGCCATCGTACTGGGCACCCTGGCTCGCCATGCCGCTGCGGTGCCCATCGCCGAAACCGACGTCCTGGCAACATGGTTGGCTGCCGAAGCCGGACTCGCGGTGCCGCCCTCCGGCCCGATGACCCTGGCAACAGAGGGGGTCGCCACCTGGCCGCACTGCGGGCCGGTGCTCGTGGCGACCCGCGGGCCGGACGCTCTTAATGTGGCGCTGCGGGACGCACCGACATTGAGCGACGACGGGCACAACCTCGCCGGCGAACCCCGGGCCATCGTCGAATTCGACACGGCCGCAGCCGATGTCGTCCGGTTGCCACTCGCGATCGCCGATGAGCTGGCCATCCGCGGCGGCTGGTGCCGTTGCGTGCAGATCGTCGGCGCGTTCGACGCGGCCGCGCAACTGACTGTCGCGCATACCGAAACACGTGTGCAGTTCGGCCGCCCGCTCGCCGCGTTCCAAGCGGTGCAGCACTCGCTGGCCACAATGCTGGGTGAAATCGAACGAGCCAGGGCGGCAACCACTCTGGCGGTCACCGCCGCCGCCCAGTACGGCTTCGGCGACCCCCGCACCGGCTACGCCACCACCGTTGCCAAAGTCGCCGTCGGCCGGGCCGTCGCCCCGGTGACGACCATCGCCCACCAGTTGCACGGCGCCATCGGCACCACCGCGGAACACCCGCTGTGGCGCGCCACCATGCGGGCCCGCAGCTGGGCCGACGAGTTCGGCAGCACCAGTCGGCACGCCCGGCGCCTGGCCGGCCTCACCGCGACGGCGGACGCGTGGGATGTGACGGTGGGTCGCATCCGAATCCCGTTGTGATCTAAGTCAACATCCGCGCCCAAAGTGGGTTCGGTCCGCTTGTGACGGCGGCCATAGCGCTACCGCCGGTCCCGGTAAAAACTCGACACATGTCGAAAGTAAGCGGCGCACTGGCTGCGCTGGCCGTCTCTGCCTTGCCTGTCGCGACCATGGTCGCGGCGCCCGCCCAGGCCGCCGGCACGCACCGCATGACGCTGATGTCGCGGACCTACACCTGCGACCGGCAGCCGATCAACTACATGAAGTTCCGGTTCCCGGCGGTGCCGACGGCCGAGATCACCTCCGACGGGCATACGGCCGTCGCCCGCATCGACATGCTCGACGGGGCCCGCAACGCGCAGTACACGGTCCGGGTGATCCCGGCCCCGCACGCCGCGCTGGGCTGCCTGCCGGGCGACCCGAGCATCGCCACCGGCGCGCTGAGTACCGATGGCTTCGGCAACGGCAGCTCCACCGTTCAGCTTTCTGTCGCCCCCGGCACCACCGGCGTCTGGGTCGCGGTTGATCTGCCCCAGCCGCATTCGCAGAGCCCGGCCGAGTTCTACAGCAGCGACTTCGTCGCCTCGGTCTGACCCAGCTGGCCGACGGCAGCCATCTCCCGGTAGAACAAACACATGCGCTACCGGGAGAACATGACGTCGCGGCGACTCGATGGCCGTCAGGTCGCAGTGCTGGCAGCTGCCCTGCTACTGGCCGGGTGCTCGGCTGACAAGCAGCCGGCGCAGCCAGCCACCTCGACGTCGAGCGCTGCGGCACCGAGTACGTCGGCCGCCCCGAGCACGCCCGACGCCGGTGCGCCGCCGTCCCCCACCAGCCGTCAGCTCGACGGCGGGACGTGCCTGCAACTCACCGGCGCCGTGGTGAACCTGATGTCGGGCGCGTCCCCCGACGATGCGAAGGCGGCCGGGGACACCATCAACGGCTTCCACCCGCCGGCCGATGTGCAGGCCGCCGTGACGCATTTCGTCAAGACCAACGGCCTGCACACCAGCGATCCCGACCGCAGCCAGTTCAGCCGCACACTCAACAACTGGGTTGAGCAGCAGTGCCCGGTGCAGCAGCCGGAGAAGAAACCCAAGTAGCGAGGGTCAGCTACCGGTCCACTGCGGCGCGCGCTTCTCGGCGAAGGCCACCGCACCCTCGCGCGCGTCCTTCGACATGAAGACCGGCCCGAGGATCGCTGCCTGCTTGTCCCACTTCTCCGCGTCGGACCAGTCGGACGATTCGACGATGATGCGCTTGGTCGCGGCGACCGCGAGCGGGCCGTTCGCGGTGATCCGCTCAGCCAGCGCGAGGGCGGCATCCAGCGCGCCACCGGGCTCGGTCAACTCGTTGACCAGGCCCAACTCGTGTGCCCGCGGAGCGGTCAGGTTCTCACCGGTGAGGGCGAGTTCCATGGCGATGGCGTACGGAATGCGCTGCGGCAACCGCAGCAACCCGCCGCCACCGGCGACCAGGCCGCGCTTGACCTCGGGGATGCCGAAAGCCGACGCGTTCGAGGCGACGATCAGGTCAGCCGACAGGGCCAGCTCGGTGCCGCCCGCCAGCGCGTAGCCCTCCACAGCCGCGATCAGCGGCTTGGCCGGCGGACGCTGGGTGAAGCCGAGGCCACGGTCCGACAGGACGTTCTCGCCCTTGGCGAACGCCTTCAGATCCATGCCCGCACAGAAGGTGCCGCCGGCTCCGGTCAGCACGCCGACCGACAGTCCCGGGTCTTCGTCGAGGCGATCCGCGGCAGCGGCCAGGCCCTTACTGACCGCTGAGTTGACGGCGTTCTTGGCTTGGGGCCGATTGATGGTGATGATCAGTATGCGGTCGCGCTGTTCGACGAGGACAGCATCTTCGCTGGTGGCTTCTTCGGTCACGACGGTGATGCTAGCCACAGGGGATTGGCGTCCGGCGGTCAACCAGTGAATAATCGAAAATTAGAACATGTTCTAGTTTTTGCCGCAGTCAGAGGAGAAACCGTGGCCAAGCTGCCCGAAATCACCAAATTCGACCCGGACCTCACCGAAAAGGTCATGGGGATTCTCCGACCGCTGCTGAAGGTCTATCACCGATCCGAGGTCCGCGGATTGGAGAACATCCCGCTGGGCGGCGCACTGGTGGTGAGCAACCACTCCGGCGGCATGCTGCCCATGGACGTCCCTATCTTCTCGTCGCACTTCTACGAGAAGTACGGCTATGACCGTCCCGTCTACACCCTCAGCCACGCCATGCTGATGGTCGGCCCGACCGCGGACTTCTTCAAGAAGACCGGCTACATCCTGGCCAGCCACGAGAACGCCGACGAGGCGCTGCGCTCCGGCGGCCTCGTCGTCGTGTTCCCCGGCGGTGACTATGACGTCTACCGGCCCTCGACCGACGCCAACAAGATCGACTTCGACGGCCGCAAGGGCTACGTGAAGGCTGCCATCAACGCCGGCGTGCCTATCGTGCCCATGGTCGGCATCGGCGGGCAGGAGACCCAGCTGTTCCTGACCCGCGGCGAGCGGATCGCCAAGGCCCTCGGCCCCATCGCCCGCGCCGCGCGCGCCAAGGTGGTGCCGCTGTCCGTCGGCCTGCCGTTCGGGTTGTCCGCCGTGCTGCCGTTCAACCTGCCGCTGCCGTCGAAGATCGTCATGCAGGTGCTGCCGCCCATCAACATCGAAGCCGAATTCGGCCACGAGCCCGACATCGACGCGGTCGACGCGCGCGTCCGGAAGGTCATGCAGGACGCCCTCGACGAACTCGCCGAAGAGCGTCGCTTCCCGGTACTAGGCTGACCCGCCGTGGGTATCACCGACAAGCTGACCGCGACAGCCGGCCTGGTCAACACCATGGTCCGGGCCGGTGTCATCGCCCCGCTCCGTCCGGACAAGTACGTCCGGATCGCCGGTGCCATGGCCCGCGAAAACATGAGCGTCACTTCGGGTTTCGCGAGTTCCGCGCAACGCTGCGGGAACCGCCCGGGCCTGATCGACGAGCTGGGCACGCTGACCTTCAGCGAACTCGACAAGCGTGGCGACGCGTTCGCCGCCGCTCTGCAGATGCTGCCCTCGGCCAAAGTCGTGGGCATCATGGCGCGCAACCACCGCGGTTTCGTCGACGCGTTGATCGGAGCGAACCGCATCGGCGCAGATGTGTTGCTGCTGAACACTTCTTTTGCCGGGCCCGCCATGGCCGAGGTGGTGGCCCGCGAGAACGTCGACGTCATCATCTACGACGAAGAGTTCACGGCGACGGTCGATCGTGCTTTGGAAGACCGCGCGGGGCGGTCCGAAGCGACCCGGATCGTGGCGTGGACCGACACCGCGGACCACCCGCTGACCGTCGAGTCGCTCATCATCGACCACTGGGGGCTGCAGCCGCGGCGCACCGGCGAGAAGAGCCGCGTGATCCTGCTGACCTCCGGGACCACCGGAACTCCCAAGGGCGCCAAGCATTCCGGTGGTGGCCTCGACGCGCTGAAGGCAATCCTGGACCGCACGCCGTGGCGCACGGAGGAGACCACCGTGGTCGTCGCCCCGATGTTCCACGCCTGGGGCTTCTCGCAGTTGGTGTTCGCGGCGTCGATGGCCTGCACCGTCGTCACCCGCCGCAAGTTCGACCCGCAGGCCACACTGGCCCTCGTCGACAAGTACCAGGCGACTGGATTATGTGTTGTCCCAGTGATGTTCGACCGCATCATGGAACTGCCGGACCACATCCGCAACCGCTTCAGCGGCCGCTCACTGCGCTTCGCCGCGGCCTCCGGGTCGCGCATGCGCCCCGATGTCGTCACCTCGTTCATGGACCAGTTCGGTGACGTCATCTACAACAACTACAACGCCACCGAGGCCGGCATGATCGCCACGGCGACCCCGGCCGACCTGCGCGCCGCGCCCGACACCGCCGGCCGGCCCGCCGAAGGCACAGAGATCAAGATCCTGGACGCCGACTTCAAGGAGCTGCCGACGGGCGAGGTGGGCACCATCTACGTGCGTAACTCCACGCAGTTCGATGGCTACACCTCCGGCGCCACAAAGGATTTCCACTCCGGTTTCATGTCGTCGGGCGACGTCGGGTACCTCGATGCCGCAGGCCGCCTGTTCGTGGTGGGCCGCGACGACGAGATGATCGTGTCGGGCGGCGAGAACGTCTACCCGATCGAAGTGGAGAAGACGCTGTCCACCCACCCGCAGGTGGCCGAAGCCACGGTGTTGGGTGTCGACGACGAACAGTACGGCCAGCGCCTCGTGGCGTTCGTCGTGCTGACCGACGGGTCGGCCGCCACCGAGGACGCCCTCAAGCAACACGTGCGCGACAACCTGGCCAATTACAAAGTGCCACGGTCGATTACGGTGCTGGCCGAATTGCCGCGCAACAGTACCGGCAAGATCGACCGCCGCGAGTTGAAGGCGCTGGCCGATGGCGCGTAAAGCGGTGACCCTGCTGCGGGCCGTCGTCGGACTCGTGAACGCCACCAACGCGGCCAGCCCGCTGGCCCGCTCCGGAAACCCCGGCATCGTCGCGTTCGCGTACGGCTGGCCGTCCAGTGAAGCGGCCGGTTTCGTGCTCAGTTCCTCGGTACTGTCCGCGATCCGCCGCGGCCGGCGCGGTCATTTTGCGGGTACCAGTGGCCGAATCGCGTTGGGTATCACCGCGATCACGTGGGCCATCCTGGGGTACATCTTCGTCCGCAGCCGGAGCTCGCAGCCGGCGTTCGAGGAGCCGCTGACTGACGTGATCGGTCCGCGCAATCCGGCCGATCCGGGCGTCCCCCGCCTGCCCGGCATCGGGCGCACCATGCTGTCGCGCCGCAAATACAACAAGGACACCGTCAAGTACGGCCCCCACCGTGCCAACCTCGCCGACATCTGGCGCCGCCCCGATCTACCGCGCGAGGGCAAAGCCCCTGTGCTGCTGCAGGTTCCGGGTGGTGGCTGGATGCTCGGCGACCGTCGGCCGCAGGCGTACCCGCTGATGGGCGCCCTGGCCGACCGCGGCTGGATCTGTGTGTCCATCGGCTACCGCGTCAGTCCGAAACATCAGTGGCCTGCGCACATCATCGACGTGAAGCAGGCCCTGGCTTGGGTTAAGGAGCACATCGCCGAGTACGGCGGCGACCCCGACTTCGTCGCGATCAGCGGTGGCTCGGCAGGCGGTCACCTGTCCTCACTGGCCGCTCTCACGCCCGGAGATCCCCAGTGGCAGCCCGGCTTCGAGGATGCCGACACCTCTGTGGTGGCGGCGGTTCCGGTGTACGGCAGGTACGACTGGTTCGGCTTCGAAGGCCCCGGGCGTAAAGAGATGATGCACGCCCTGCAGCAGTTGATCATCAAGAAGCGGTTCGCCAACGACTCGCAGGTGTTCATGGACGCCTCACCGATCAAGCGGATCGGCCCCGACGCGCCACCGTTCTTTGTGTTGCACGGCACCAACGACACACTGATCGACGTCCAGGAGGGACGGGATTTCGTCGCCGCACTGCGGACGCAGTCCCGGGCCCCTGTGGCGTACGCCGAGATTCCCAACGCGCAGCACGCATTCGACATCTTCGGATCCGCGCACGGTCGCTACACGGCCGAGGCGATCACGCGGTTCCTGGAGTGGGTGCGGGCCGAGAAGGGGCACGCTGCGGTCCCTGCCGATGAGGTCGGGTAGCGGCGGTCCACCGAGGCCGGCGGGGTACGCGAATGCGCCGCTCTCATGGACATGTTCGAGCTGGACCTGTCACCGAACGCTGACATTGTCACCTTGGATTGACACTGTCAGCCCAAGATGACGACTCCCAGCGCGGACCCACTTGGAGACAGGTCACGTCGGTTATCGGTCGAACGCAACATGTCGGTCCCCCGACACATACTTTCCGCAGTGATCGAACCCGGAAGGTACACGCCATGACCTACCCAGCCGAGCGATTCTGGTGGGAACCGCAACAACGCCGTCCGACGCGCGAAGAGATCGACGCCGCCGGCGATGCGTTCCGGAAAGCACATGGCCTCGACGACGAGGACGACGACGACTGGTCCTTCGAGGAAGAGCCTCCAGAGCCCGATCCAATAGCCGCCGACGTGTTCGGCGGCATCAGCCGACGTGCGCTGGCTCAGGCCCGCGACGATCTCGCCAGCGCCAAAACGCGATACGAGCAACCCGTTCGACAGGCCCGCGCCCACGGATGGACGTGGGCCGAGATCGGACGAATCCTGGGGGTCTCGCGGCAGGTGCTCCACAAACGATTCCGCAACCACCCATCGGATTGACGAGCCACCGGAAAAATCCCTACTGGGCCATAGCGGTCTCGACGACCGTCAGCTCCTCGGAAAGGCCTGCAGCCCTGCGGATCTGCTTGAAGTCCTCGACCATGCCGGTCGTCACTTCATGCGGATCATCGGTGGTCGCGCCGTCGGCGAGCACCGAGATGTTGAGCTGGTCGACATAACTCCACACGGTGATGTTCAAGCCACTGCCCGCGGTGAGAGGGCCGACCGAATAGATCTCGGTGACGGTGGCACCGCCCACCTTGCCGCGTTCGCGCGGCCCCGGCACGTTGGAGATGTTGAGATTCAGCACCTTGTTCTGTCCGTCCATGTTGGACAGCCGGCGGAACATCGACTCCATGGGCGCAGGCGGCATGTAGGCGGCCCACCGGGCGACGAGCTCGGGGCCGACCAGCTGGTGGCTCTCCTTGGCGAGCAAGGCGGCTTCCCGGGCCTGCTGGACACGCTGCGCGACGTCGTCCACTTCGACCGGCAGCGCGATCAGCACACCGCTGAATCGGTTGCCGGAGATGCGATCCGGCGAGAAGTCATAGCTCATCGGCACCGAGGCCAACAGCGGGTGATCGGCCTTGCCGTCGTACTTCAGCAGTAGCTTCCGCAACGCGCCCGACGACATGGCCAGCACCAGGTCGTTGATCGTGACACCCAGCTTCTTGCTGGTCTCCTTGACGTCCGCGAGCGCCAAAGTGGCTGTGGCGAAACGTCGTTCGGGCGTGATCATGTGGTTCATGAAACTCGGCGGCGGGGTGAACGGCCGGGTCAGCTCAGGCGACAGCTTGCGGCTGCTCTTGCGTACCCGGGCCATGCCATCGGCGGTGTACTTGACCACGCCGGGAATCCGGGCGATCTGCCGCAGATGGTCCGCGAACGCCGACCGGACGAGCTCACCGCGTGACGGCGCCGGATCGGTCACGTACAGATCATTGTCACGCTGCGGGCTCTCGGTGATGTCCATGCCGAGCGCCAGCAGGTTGGCCGACGCCACCCCGTCCGCGAGCGCGTGATGAATCTTGCCGACCACGGCGACCCGCCCGTTGGCCAGGCCTTCGACGAGGTACATCTCCCACAGCGGCCGGCTGCGATCCAGTGGGGTACTGGCGATTTCGCCGATCGCCTCGTCCAGTTCGCGGCGGCCACCCGGCGCGGCCACCCGCCACGGCCGGACGTGATATTCGAGGTCGACCTCAGCGTGCTCCCGCCACATCGGGTGGTGGAACTTGAACGGGATGTCGACGAGTTGATAACCGAAGGGCTCAAGCTTGTGCAGTCGTTCGCGGAGCACGCGGCGGAATTCGTCGATTCCGAAGGTGCGGTCGCCCAGGCCGGCGAGGTCGATGACGGCAATCTTGAGGGTGTGCATGTGCACGTTGCGCGTTTCCGAATACAGCAGGAACGCGTCCCACCCACTCAGTCGTTTCACTCGACCTCTCCTGCGCTTCGGGTCAGAACCTCGGCCGGTCGAATGGTCTAGACGACCCGTTCGACGCGGTGCTGATTCTGGTTCCGGCGAACCTCGTCGAGGAACAACCCTATGGCAGTGGCCATCGATCCCGTGCGGGCACCGTCGGTCATGTCGAAACCGTGTCCGGCACCGGGCAATTCGATGTAACTGACCGTCGACGCGGACACCGCGCGCAGCTCGTGTACGAAGTCCCGCGCCTGCGCCACCGGGATGACGCTGTCGCCACTGCCGTGAATGACGAGGAACGGCGGCGCATCTCGGTGCACGCGCGCGATCGGCGAGGCCTGCCGGTAGATCTCAGGATGCTTGTCGATGCGACGCCTGACCACGACGCGCTCCAGGAAGTCGACGAACTCCTCGCGCTCCTGGGTGGACCGGTCCTCCCAGTCGTACCGGCCGTAGATGCCGACGACGGCGTCGACCGACGTGTCTGCGCCCTCCGGCAGGTCTGCCTGCAGTTCGGGGTCGTTGGCCGTCAGGCCGGCCAGCGCGGCGAGGTGCCCACCGGCCGAGCCACCGGAGATCGCGATGAAGTCGCGGTCGCCGCCGAACTTGTCGACGTTCGCCCGGGCCCACGCGATCGCCGTCTTGACGTCCGTGATGTGTTGCGGCCAACGGTGGTTCGGCGCGACCCGGTAGTCGATGGACAAACAGACCCAGCCCTGTTGGGCGAGATGGCTCATCAGCGCGTAGCCCTGCAGCAGCCGACTGCCGTGCACCCACGCACCGCCGGGCAGGTAGATCAGCACCGGAGCCGGCTCGCTGGGCAGGTCGTCGGCGCGCCAGACGTCCAGCAGCTGTGACGGGCTGTCGCCGTAGCGGACCGAGGTGCGGTGCACCTGGCGCCGGTGTTCGCGGGCCCGCCAGAACGGCGGCGTGCGCTCCGGCGCGGGCCATTCGATGTCGAGTTCGGCCGGCGGCACGACGCCGGTCAGCGCGGCCCGGACGACCTCATTGGTGCAATCACGCTCAGCCCGGCGGATCTCAGCGACGCTCGGGGTGAACAGTGCCTTGGATGTCGACGCCCAGAAGCTCGGCACATGCCGCATACCCCACAAGGTCATCGCGGTGGCCCCGCCGAGGGGCTCGAGGCTCTTGCCGATCACCGGCAACGAGGCGGCGGCCGTCGCCATCGCCAACAGGTGATCGGAGGGCTTGGCTGCCATGAACCAGCGCAGCCTGGTCGCCAGCGAAGGGCTGTGCACGTCATTGTCCGGTCGAGCCGTCATTTCGCGAGCGTACACCGGCCTGACCACGCGATTTCGGGGGCAGGGCCAGTTAGTGGTCACATTTCGGCGACTGTTCATTTGTGAAGTGCATCACAGCTGATCAGGGCCTATTCGAAGTCGTACCGTCGTGCTTACAGTCGAGCGATGGGTACCTCCGCGCTGGCAATCACCGACGACCACAACGACCTCGCGAACTCGGCGACCGGACTGCTGCACCGGCTCGGCAGCCGGGCCGCCGCCCGCGCCACACTCGAGGGCGGGCCGTCGCATCCAGCCGATTTCTGGACGGCCGCGGCCAATCTGGGCTGGCAGGGCCTGGCGATCCCCGAGGAGTACGGCGGATCCGGATTCGGACTTTCCGAGCTGGCGGTGGTGCTGGAGGCGCAAGGCCGCGAGTTGTGTCCCGGTCCGTTCCTGCCGACCGTCGCCGCGGCCGTCGTCATCGACCGGTGCGGAACCGAACCGCTGCGCAGTGCCCTGCTGCCCGGACTGGCCGACGGCAGCACCGTCGCCGCACTCGGACTGTCCGGCCACGTGCACATCACCGGCCACACGGTGTTCGGCGAGAGCCCGACGGTGCTCGGCGCCCCCGATGCCGCGCTGCTGGTCCTGGTCGCCGGCGACGACGTGGTGGTCGTCGATGCCGGCGCCACCGGCGTCACCGTCACGCCGCTGGATTCCACGGACACCACCCGCAGCATCGGCTCGGTGACACTCGACCAGGCCGAGGCGATGGCCGTTCTGCGCGGCGCAGCAGCCAAGGCGCACACCGCTTTTCGCATTCTCGCGGCTGCCGAGGCGGTCGGGATCAGCTGGGCGACACTGGAGATGGCGGTCGAATACGCCAAGGTGCGTGAGCAATTCGGCCGCACCATCGGCACCTTCCAGGCCGTCAAGCACCACGCCGCCAACATGCTCGTGGCCGCCGAACTCACCACTGCCGCCGCGTGGGACGCCGCCCGCGCCGACGATCTGGACGACGCGTGGTTCGGCGCGGCCGTGGCGGCGGTCCAGGCGATCCACAGCCAGGTCTTCAACGCCGAGAACAACATTCAGCTGCACGGCGGCATCGGCTTCACCTGGGAACACGACGCGCACTTGTACCTGCGCCGCGCCCTCACGCTGGCCGCGCTGACCGGAGACGGCGCCGACCCGCAGGCCGATGTGGTCGACGGACAGCGCACCGGCCGGGCCCATGGCGCGTCGTTCGCGCTGCCCGAGGAGGCAGCCGAGTACCGCACCGCCGCCCGCGACGCCGTCGCGACACTGCAGTCGCTGCCAGAAGACAAGCAACGAGATTTTCTCGTCGACTCCGGCTATCTGGTGCCGCACTGGCCCAAGCCGTGGGGCCGGGACGCGGGCGTGCTGGAGCAGCTGGCGATCGAGGAGGAGTTCCGGGCCGCAGGGGGCACCGGCGCAGCGAGCGGGGGGAAGAAGCCGGTCGAGCGGCCGGACCTCGGCATCACCGGCTGGGTGACGCTGACCATCGCCCAGGCCGGCACCGACGACCAGCGCGAGCGCTGGGTGTACCCGGTGCTGCGCGGCGAGATCATGTGGTGCCAGCTGTTCTCCGAACCCGAGGCCGGCTCGGATGCCGCCGCGGTACGCACCAGCGCCAAGAAGGTCGACGGCGGCTGGCTGGTGACCGGCCAGAAGGTGTGGACCAGCCTGGCCCAGTACTGCCAGTGGGGGCTCGCCACCGTGCGCACCGATCCCGAGGCCCCCAAGCACGCCGGCGTCACGATGATGGCGATCGACATGAAAGCCCCCGGGGTGACCGTCAACCCCCTCAAGGGCCTGACGGGCACTGCCCATTTCAACGAGGTGTTCTTCGACGAGGTGTTCGTGCCGGACGACGACGTCGTCGGTGACGTCAACAAGGGCTGGCTGGTGGCCCGGGCGACGTTGGGCAACGAGCGGCTGTCGATCGGCGGCGGATCGGGTGCGCAATCCGGCTTCAGCGCGGACGACCTGATCGCCCTGCTGGACGCCGCCCCGCCGGAGTTGGCCGCCGGGCTGCGCGACCGTGCCGGCGCGGTGATCGCCGAGGGACACACCCTGCGGCTGCTGAATCTGCGGCGGATCAGCAGGGCAATCGCGGGCACCGGCCCGGGCCCCGAAGGCAATGTCACAAAACTCGTGGTCGCCGAGCAGGGGCAGCGGCAGACCGAGCTGGGGATGAAGCTGGCCGGTCCTGCGGCCGTGACCGGGCAAACTCCGACGCTCACCCAGGCCTACCTGGGCTACCGCGCGATGACCATCGCGGGCGGTACCTCGGAGATCACCCGGAACACCATCGCCGAGCGGATTCTCGGGCTGCCTCGCGATCCTTTGCTCAAGTAGGCCGGCACGCGTCACGAGTCGGCCGCGACTCGGTAGAGATCGATCCACCAAGCTGCGCCGATCGGTCAGATATGTCACGCTATGGACCGATGAGTGTGCTATCGGTCAAGACTTGGGCGTCGCGCCGCGCTTTGCTAGCGGCTTTGCTGTGCGCCCAGCTGATCGCTGGCGTGGTCACTGTGGCGGCTGTCGGCCCATCCGCCGGGGGCGCGACCGAAGACGACCACACCGACGCCGTCTTCCGCAGCGCACACGCCGGCAGCTGCCTGACCTGGCAACCTGAGCCGCCGCAGCGACCCGCCTTCGTGCAGTGCAGCAGCGCGCACCTGTTCGAGGTCGTCAACGCGGTCCAGGGCGACGGCGACCAGGAATCCTGCGCCGTGTCGGGACGCCGGTACCTCGGGGCGCACTATGACCCGAACGGCCGGTTCGCGTACGGCCTGCTGCGCTCGGTGGGCGCAGAGGGTTCCGGGTCGTCCCGCATCGCGCTGTGCGGACTGCAACTGCCCGGCCCGAACGGCCAGCAGCTGCCGTTCCGTGGTCAGGTCGCCGAACAGGACCAGTCCCGGGTATGGCCGCCCGGCACCTGCTTGGGAGCCGACATGAAGGGCGGGCAGACCGGCCTGGTGCCCGTCGACTGCGCCGAGCCGCATTCGGTCGAGGCCGTCGGCCCCATCGACCTCGGCGCGCACTTCCACGACGGCCCGCCGCCATCGGACGCGGAGCAGGAGGCGGTGCTGCGGCCCGCCTGCATGACGATGACCGCCGCGTACCTGGCGCCCAAGACGTTGTCGACCAGTGACCTGTCGCTGAACTACCGGCCCATCGGTCCGTCCAGCTGGACCGCCGGCAGCCACCAGGTGCTGTGCGGTGTGGCATCGCGGACGC
>Ga0105237_10003620_pt1 | contig 18249 bp, 13 predicted proteins | sample KBSC24metaG_FD_81520 | JGI IMG/M metagenome (GOLD analysis project Ga0105237, IMG submission 81520) | Corn rhizosphere microbial communities from Kellogg Biological Station, Michigan, USA - KBS C2-4 metaG | ecosystem: Host-associated > Plants > Roots > Rhizosphere > Soil | place: Michigan, USA... | reverse complement strand
TGGATGATCTTGTTGTCAAAATAACTTTGGTTGGCTAACAGACAGGGGGCGGCGGCACGGAAACCAAAAACGGGGTCTTCGACGATGGGTTTGCCTGTGCGAACGCTGTCGAAGAAACGGGTGAGGTGGTCGAGGTGTTCATTGTACCCCTGGGGCAATTGGTAGACCGTGGGAGCGGGGGTGTTATAATCACGTTGCAGTGGAGTCCAGCGTTGATTATAGGCGCTGGTCAGCTGATCCTGCATGGCCTGGGGATAGGTGGCGAGCGAATCCCAGCCGCCGATGCCGGGTGCCGCGGGCATTTTCCGGTGGTGTATGGTGAAGCCATTATACCCCATTTCGAGGACACCTTCCGAGCCGATGAATTTGACGGTGCTGGTCTCGCCCTGGCCGCTGATGAAATTGACGCGAAGCATCAACTGGAAGGCGGGGTGTTCGGGAGTGGCGGGATAGTGCATAATAGCCGTCAGCACATCGGGGACGTCGCGCCCATCTTTCCAGTAGGCGATCTGACCGGAAGACATGATCGTGTCGGGGCCTTTCGATCCGGTGATCACGTGGATGCCGGACAAAAGGTGTACGAACAGATCACCCGCGACACCGGTGCCAAAGGCGCGGTAGTTGCGCCACCAGAAGAATTTTTTGGGATCATAGGGCTGATGGGGAGTCCCGGCGATGTAGCGGTCCCAGTCGACGGTAGTGGGAGAGCCATCTGTGGGCTGAGTATATTCCCAGGCTCCCAGGGCGCTCTGTCTGTCAAACGACGCTTCGATACAGGTGAGCTGTCCTATATCTCCTTTTTTATACAGGTCCCGCGCAGTTGCATAAGCGATGCTGCTGACGCGCTGGCTGCCTATCTGCATCGCTTTCCCGGAATGTTGCTGAGCAGCGATCAGCGGCAGGCCCTCACTCACCTGGTGGACCATCGGTTTTTCGCAATAGACAGCTTTACCTTTTGCCAGGGCCGCGGTAGCGATGCGGGCATGCCAGTTATCGCTTGTGGCGATGATCACCGCATCAATATCTTTCCGACCGAGTATTTCGTGATAGTCCCGGGTGGTATAGAGGTCTTTGCCATAGACTTCTTTTGCCCGTTGCAGACGCCCGGTGTAGAGATCGCAGGCAGCGACGAGTTTGACCCCGGGTACCTGGACAGCAGTTTGTATATCGTTGAATCCCATGATGCCCATGCCGATGCAGGCGATGCGGACGGTGTCGTCAGGGCCGACGTGGCGAGGAGCTTCGAGTATATGTTTCCGGGGGCTGCTGTTGGAAAAAAGAGAAGGGATGTCGCCGCCTGAAACCAGCACCGACATCCCTCCCATATTTTGAATGAATTTACGACGCGAACTCATAAAGCAAATTTTGTAACTGAAGTTACTTATAATTTGCTTACCTGATCGTTATAGAATTTCACTGTTGCGATGACGTCAGGAACATTGTGATACCAGTTGTCTTCACGTTCGATGGAGAACATTCCTTTAAAACCCTGCCGTTTCAATTCCTGGAAGATGGGCGTAAATTTGATGACGCCGGTTCCTACGACAAGATCTTTGGCTTTTGTGTTGCCGGCGGAGTCAATGTCTTTCAGGTGAACACCGAAGACATGTCCTTCGAGTTTTTTCAGGCATTCCACGGGATCCAGACCGTTACGCGTCCAGTGCCCGACGTCTGCGCAGGAGCCAATGTGCGGGTGACCCTTGACGGCAGCCAGGACCGAGTCGGGATGCCAGTAGGCGTTGGGGCGGGGATGATCGTGGATGGCGATATTGATGTTGTAGATGCCCGCGTGACTGTCGATGCCATCCCATTGATTCTTCAAGGGCTCGCAGGTGATGTAACTCAAACCGAATTCTTTGGCCAGGTCGAAGTATTGTTTCCATTCATCCATCGTTTTGGGAGTAATGACACCCATCGCCACTATTTGAATACCTTTGGATTGCAGGAGTTGTTTGATCTTCGCCTTGCTGTCAGCGGACATTCTTATGCCGAACGTATCTTTCATGTCGCCGCCCAGGGGTTGACCAGGGAAAGCTTCTACATATTTAAGCCCTGCACTATCGGCTCTTTCGATGGAAGAGACGAATGGACCGGCGGTGTGGAAGGTCCACAACTGAACGCCGATCTTCCAGTCTTTGGTGACGGAGTTGGCAGAGTCGGTGGTTTTGGTGGTGGAGTCGGATGTTTTTGTGTTGTCACTGGACGGGCCGCCGCAACCGGTGAGTCCGGCGAGGGCGAAGAGGCAAAGCAAACAGCCGTAAGCTAGTTTTTTCATGTTTAAGTTCTGTTTGATCAGGAAATAGGGTTGAAGATAGCAGTTTTTGGTGAGAGGAAAATTGCTAAACAATCTGCAAAAACTAATTGCCAATAACGGAAAGTGCCGTTTCCAAAGTAGGATCATGGCCGGCATGCAGGGCAGCCGTATCAAAAGGGACGCGGATGTCCGGTGGAAATCCAACGGATTCATAGCTTTTCCCATCGATGTATCTGAATTCTACGGATGAGGTATACACCGATAAAAAATCTCCTACTAAAAATTGTCCATCATTGTACACCTCTTCTGCCGTGAGCGGACCCGTAGCTCCCCAAGTCGTTTCTCCGACGAAGATGCCTTTGTCCATAGTATGTACGGCCATCGCCGACGCTTCCGCCAAAGAAACAGAGTAGTTATCGGCAAGGACCACTACGGGGACCGTCGTTGCTGCGTTACCCGGCTGAGGTGTGATCTCGGTTCGTATCCAGGGGGTGTAAGCCAGTCTGCCGCTGCCGCTCTTTGCCCGGGTAAATCCCCATGGCAGCGGTGCGTTTATAAAATGACCGATAAAAAAATCGAGGTCATTCACATCCCCACCAGGATTATTCCGAACGTCGATGATGAAGCCTTTTACGGATGAGCCTTGCCTCAATTTGTCAAAGACATATTGCAAGGCGGTTTTAACGGGGTTGGCATTATTTACTTCATAGGCCTGTTGTAATGCAAAACGATCACAATGAAAGTAAACGATGTTCCCATGAATATTTCCACATAAGGCTGTCATTCTCTGACCGGCGGATGTTATAAAGGACCCTGTTATATATCCTTTATCCAGGTAGCCCGAATCGATCTGCATATATTCAAAGGGAATGTGAAAAGAAGAGTCAGTCAATTTCCTATCCGATGCAGGATAGATGAGGGTACCGGTGACAGGTGATTGGTTAAACCGGATGGAATAGTGCCCATCAATAAGCCCCATCGTCATTTGTCTGAAATACGTGAGGGATGTATATATGTCCTTATTATTTTTATTATCGAGGTTTGAAAAAAGAGGTTTATAAGTCTTATACATATTATTCCAGTCCGTAGTGTCGATGTCCCAGTATACATAATGGGTGTTCATTCGAAGCCAGAAGTCGTCGAATATTTGCCCAAAGGAGGAAGGCGATGCATAATCGACAGGTGCCTGGATATTTTTTTTACAGTCTGTCAATAAAAGGACAAATACGATAATCGTATAGTTAGTAATCTCTTTAATTCGCATCCTTGCGTTTTTTTTTCAATGTCATTAAGGCGCCGAACAGCACCGTCCATGCCCTGTTGTAAAAAGGGACCTGGTGGATCATATACTTTTTTTGCTGATCGGTAAGCGCCTGGTAATACCGGCAGGCTAAAAACAAGGTATACCGGTGGTTTAAGCAGTATTGTATCCCACCACCCGCCTGCCAACCGAATTCCCAACGTGCATCCCGCCGGGAGTCGAAGTTATATTGTGTATTATACTCAATTAGCTGAAAGCTTTGCAGTGCGCCGGTATTCGTTGCGGAGAAGATATCCGGCATAGCTCCCTTTACTCTTCCACTCAGCCAGTATCCGATATAAGGGCCGGCATTTATAAAGGGCTGTATTTTTCTACCGTAGGAAAACTGGACCATTAAAGGCAGCTGCAAATAAGTATTATGGATTTTTTCGTATACACCAGTGCGCACATCCGTGCCATTGAGGGCATAATTTTTTCCTGTTAAATCCGGCAAGGCCACCAGGGATAGCCAGGCATTTATTTTTTGTTGTAAGGTCAATCCTATGGCATATCCCCAGCCGGTGGCCAGGGCCGTCGAAGCTGTGTTGGCAATATTGGTGGCAGGGCTATTGTTAGTAACCCCCGCTTCCACTCCCAGGGTTGTTTGGGCCATGGCAGGGAAGCGGAGGGTGATTATCAGCAATACAGCAGCCGTTCGCTGAAAACAGGATGCCATTATAGGTTGACTCTATTTGCTATAAATGTTTTTGTGAGCCTTATTTGAGGGATGGAGGTATCGTGTGGTGTTATAATCCAGGTGACCCGTACTCCTATCTGAGGTATGGCGAGAGTCCTCGGGCCCTGTAAGATCACCGAGCCGACCGGGTAAGCCGAGTAATTACCTATGATCTCTGCCGGTCCGTATACATCGTCATTATTAGAATTATATCCGTTATAAATGGCCAGAATATTTCTCTGTATAGTAACGGTGGCGTTGGTGCTCAGGATGGGATTTACTATGGACTGGAAGGAAGCCGGCTCAAGCGTGAAATCATATCGCGTAGTTGTATTGGCTATCGTAGCAGGATGTCCGGAGGTCACTGTCCTTTTGACGTCGACCGTCGGCCTTTGCAGGAGATTGACGGCGCCCAGTGAAAGGCCTGGAAATCTGCTGTCGGTTAATGGCAGGGGTGCGCCGATGGTGTTCGCTACGGTTTGACCGGGGGGTACCAGGCTATTAGGTATAAAAGGCTGACCTGACGAAAGGGTGCCGTTGAGACTAATAGTAGTATTCATTTTCAGATCGACTTCCTGCGGGTTGTTGCTGTTACCGCCGAAGATAGCGCTGAAAAAACCGCCGATATTGCCGGCGAGGCCGCCAGTTGCTGCGCTGGTCAGATTCGTCCCCATCGTTCCGAATGCGCTGGCTCCGGCTGTTCCGTATATTTCTGCAGCGGCGAGTATTCCATTAATAAGCGCGCCTGACCAGTTAAATCCGCTGGATTGTTGCGTGATGCTACCCGTGATCGTTCCGGCCTGGGTGCCACTGATGAGTATCTGAGTAATATCGACGACACGGGAATTCCAGCTAAGTCCGAGGTTGGGGTAAGTCGTCGCGGGGAAATCGGGATCATAGGCAATTTCATATTGCATTACATACCATCCGCCGCCGATGGCGACCCCTACATTATTGGTTTTAGTGAATGCATTGACACGGGCGCCGGCATCGACAAGATCGAGTCCGTCGAAATTAAGCATACGGCTTGTCGAACTATTAGCGGTGTAAATGCTCAATCCATGTTCAATATTTTCGTTGTTACCCATGAAGCCGCTGGGCACATAAACATAGAATCGCAATATGCCTCTGTATACGTTGTATAATGCAAAATATAATCCGCCTGTAGGCATGGTATTGTAGTAAGGCAATACCGAATTGTTAAACGTGTTATAGAGCATCATCCACCCATCACTCTTTTTAAAATCGCTGACTATGGCTGCGTCTATCGGGGTGCCCGACTGGCTTTGCCAGGGCATGGAGGGTATGTTATTAGCGGGAACCGTAGGGGAAACGGGCATTCCTGTCGCGGTTTCCCAATTGTCAAAAGGGTAGTTCTGTCCGTCCTGTGTCTGTGCTTTTACAGTGATCTTTTGAGAGGAGATATCTTTTTTGCAGCTGGTAAAAGCAATGAATCCCATCAGTGAAAGCAGGCATAGCGTTTTTTTCATAAAACAAGGTTTGATAATGATATAATAGGAAAAAAGTTTCAAACAAATTCCCACCGGGGCTTATAGCACGTACGAATTCGAAATAGCACTGCAAGCTGGTCGCAGTAACTACAATAATTGAGAAGCCTTTCGGATGGAATTGTTTAAAGGACAGTCGGAGGAGATATTACGAATATAAGAAAATGATTCAAAAACAAAAGAAGCGCGGTAATAATTAATTTTATGAAATGATCTCTACAGGAAACAGGTGCAGACAAGCTTTATTGATGGTCCTTTTATTGGATACCGGGTTTATGACTTATTCGCAGACACGGCGGGAGGATATTCATACGGACTTTGTGTTGTATAACCGGCGGGTAGCGCTGGAGAAGGATCTTCGGGAGCGGATCATCAACAAACATTTTTCGGTGCCACTGGACAGTGATTCGGAGGATGGATATTTATCGGGTTGCTGGGCCGTCTCTCAATTCCTGTTCGATGGTGCGGAAGTGATGGCTGGTTTTCAGCGATTGTTTGCCGGCTATGATTCTTTATCCTACGATACCCGGCGGGCCTTGCTGGAGGCGGTGTATGCTGTTGCGCCTGACCGGTATGCTGCTGAGGTGGGCAGGGTATTGGATCGCGAGACGGATGCGCGGTTGTTCGCCCTTTGCGCCGTATATCTATACCGGCAGGATACGAGTACTGCTAACGCCAACCGGCTGAAGATACGGCTGGTGGAAAAATTTCCGGCCGACACGCTGGCAGTGTTGCAGGAACTGGAGAATTATTTAAGCTATCATACTTCGGGACTGCGGGGGAAGACACCGGACATCGGGGAGCTTTTGCGCTACCGGCGGGGTGACGGGATGAAGACGATCTATTCTTTTCAACGCTGGGACAGGGATTATGCGGGACTGGCCATCGTACAGAATGCGGATGGGAGTTTTGTCCGCGACGGGCAGGGGCGATTGCAGGTGTTTGAGCAATTGGCGAGGTCAGGTCCCGGCCTACCCTATTTCCTGACCAATGGGAATACGCCGCAAGGAATTTTCAGTATACAGGGGACGGACGTGTCGAGGACGAATTTTATCGGTCCCACACCCAATCTGCAGCTACTGATGCCTTACGAAGGGGGATGGGGCGCCTATTTTCATGACAGTTCGCTCATGGCTGCGCCGGCGTTGTTGGTGCATACGCCGGAGGACAGGGATATACCGCGGGTGGATTCTTTGAATTTGTATGTACAACTATTGCCGCCGGGGTGGAGACGGTATGCGCCGATGATGGAGGCCTGGGCGGCGGGGCGTACCGGGCGGACGGAGATCATTGCCCATGGGACGACGATAGACCCGGAATATTTTAAGGGCAAGCCCTTCTATCCTCTGACACCTACTATGGGGTGTCTGTGTGCCAAGGAGTTGTGGAATCCGACGAGCGGGCATTTGCTGGTAAGCGAGCAGAATAACCTGGTGAATGCTTTTTTGTCTACGCCGGGGAGACAGGGGTTCCTGGTGGTGATCAATATCGATGACCAGCGAAAACCGGTGAGCAGGACGGAGGTGGAGGCCCTGGTGAAGGGGGGGCATCCGCAGGGGGGCCTTTAGAGGGGTTCTGCATAAAAAAACCCGCCTGACGGCGGGTTTTGATTTTTTTGAAGATCCTTAGAAGGGGAGATCGTCGATGGGTTCGTTGATCTCACCGGCGGAGGGAACCCGGGAGGGGCCTGCCTGTGAAGCATACCCGCCTTCGGAGCCGCCGGAATATCCGCCGCCGCCTTCGCCTCTGCTGCCCAACAACTGTACGCTCAGCACACGTAAGGTAAGGGAAACGCCGGTGGTGCCGTCATTTTTGGGATAGGTCCTTACTTCAGGAGTGCCTTCTGCGTATACTTGTGTTCCTTTTTTGAGATAAGGGGCGATGCCGGTGCGATCCGTCCAGTAAGCACATTCCACCCATATTGTTTTATCCTTCTGGTTGCCTTGTGCATCGCGGAATTTCTCGGTGTGTGCCACGTTGAAATTGATCACGTTCTTGCCATTCACCGTATTGGTGACACAGTCCTTCCCCAGGTTGCCGATTACTTGAAGCTTTATCATAATGGTAAATTTGAGTAAAGGGGCAAATTACGCCATTTTTTAGATGAGGGGGAGGGAAGTTTTCCTGAAGTTTCCCACCCTTTATTGCGGGGGTTGGGCTTTGGGGTTTTGGGCCTGTGGGCATAGGGTCCAACGCCGCTGTGCATTATCTTCTTGTAAGTGTTAGTCGTTGAGAAGGCCCATGCAAGGCGGCTTTTGGACTATGCCACAGGCCCTGGGCCGCGGAGGGGCGAGGGGTGGGGAAATTCAGGATGAGGTGGGGGTGGTGAGGGGGGAGGCGGGTGAGAGGGGGCGAGCGTTGGGGTGAGAGTGAGGGGGCTGGAGCGGAGCGTCAATGGCTCAATGGGGATGGTAAATGGCGGGATGGGCAGGTCAATGGCTCAATATGGGTGGGAGGATGGAGAGGAAGATGGATATTTGAATGGGTCAGGGCGGGGATTTGCGGCGGGGTATTTTGTGGGGGGTGGAGTAAATTTAGGGGATGTTATTTCATGAGAGTGCGTTACACTATATTATTTATTGTTTTGCTTGCCGTAGGAGGGGTTGCGCGGGGGCAGGCCGGACGAACGCAGGGAGGGCGGGCGCAGAGGGCGTATGCGCAGATAGATAGCCTTGAGCAAAAGGCTATTGCCTATATGTTCAGAAAGGATGACCCGGGGGTCGACTCTATGGCCTGTTATGCCAACGTCGCCCTGGCGGAATCAAGACGGATGGGTTATGCACATGGCATTGCGGTTGCCCTGGCCTGTCAGGCATTCGTCATTAATAAACAGGCCAATGATTTTCCCCGCAGCGAGAAGCTGGCCCGGGAGTCTATGGAATGGTTCGGAAGGACAGATGACAAGTCCCACATTACGCTGGCACACTATACCCTGGGGTTCTCTCTTTTTGCGCAGAGCCGTTTTGACTCGGCGATCCATCATTTCGAGCAGGGACGGCAGATAGCCCGTCAGTCAGGAAACGACCGGGCGGAGGTCTCTATGCTGGAGCTGACGGGTGAGGCTTACCGGGAGCGGGGAGATTATGAAAGGGCATTCGATATTTTACAGAACTGTATCCAACTGGCCGAGGATATGCACGACCCCCACATGGCAAGGAGTCTATATCATACCCTTGCCGAGCTGTTTGTACAAATAGAAGATTATGATGCCGCTGAAAAATATTTCCGGATGGCTTTCGGCGAGTACCGGCCGGAGCAGATGGATCCCTGGACCCTGATGAACTATACCGAACTGTTGACGCGTCAGCATAAATACGACAGTGCGCTTTATTATTATGACCGGGCGGACAGCGCGCACCTGGGAAAAGCCATGCTTCGGACCTTCCTGGTGAGCAAAGGTGAATATTATTTATTCCGGAAAGAATATGCTACCGCCCTACCCTATTTCCTCAAAAGCCTTTCCTATCAGCGTGAGCTGAACGACCGCAACCAGGTGATGCGTTGTTTGGAGGACCTGTACCGGACCTACGAACGACTGGGGCAGGATACCACCGCCTTCCGGTATGCACGCGAAGGACTTGCACTGGCGCAGCAAACAGATGCCCGGCAATTCATCCGGGATGGGTGCCTGATGTTTTCCACGCTCTATGACAAACAAAAGAAGACGGACAGCGCCTATTTCTATTACCGCCGGTACATCGCCCTTAAAGACAGTGTGCTCAATGACCAGATGAAGGGGAAATTTGCGTCGTATGGATTTGAGCAGAAGATAAAATGGCTAAACCAGGAGAAGCAGCTGCAGGACGTGTGTCTGCGAGAGGAGATGATGACCAAAAATATTCTCATCGGCGGCATTGTCGTACTGGCGTTGTTCGGGTTCATCTATGTCTGGAATATCCGGTTGAAACGAAAGAATGAAGCACACCGGCGCCGGCGGGCGGAGAATGAACTGGAGATCCAACGCCTGGAAGGGGAGCGGGCAAAGGCGGCTTTACAGCAGCGGACGAAAGAGCTGGAAATTCAAGCCCTGCGCTCGCAGATGAACCCTCATTTTATTTTCAATTGCCTGAATGCGATCAACCGGTTTATCTTAAGTCATGAAACAGAGGCTGCCTCGGATTATCTCACGAAATTCTCCCGGCTGATGCGAATGATCATGAATCATTCCCGGCATTCGGTGATCACCCTGACTGAAGAGGTGGAGATACTGCAACTGTATCTGAATATGGAGCGTCTGCGGTTCAAGAATGCATTCGACTACGAGATAGTGCTGGATGAAGCCATCGATGCCGACGATATACATATTCCGCCTTTGCTGATGCAGCCTTTCATTGAAAATGCCATCTGGCACGGGCTGATGCATAAAGAAGAAAGGGGGTTTTTGTCCATTCGTATGTTGGCCGAAGGCGAGACGTTGACCTGCATCATCCGCGACAACGGGATAGGCCGCAAACGGGCGGCACAGTTAAAAAGTAAATCCGTAGAAAAACACAAATCCATGGGTTTGCAGATAACGGCGGAACGCATGGCGTTGCTAACGGGCAGCGGCGAACCGGGGCATTTCTTCCGGATCGAAGATCTGTATGATATCGATGGCAACGCGGCCGGAACGGAGGTAGTGTTGACCATCAAGACAAATAATGCCGGCGGCGAGACGGTGGAAGGATTGTCGAGGACTAACCAGTGGGTGAGTTGACCTAAAAACAGAAATTATGATCAATGCCATTATTGTTGACGACGAGCCTTATTGTTGTGAGGCCCTGGCTATTTTGCTGCAACGGTATTGCCCGCAGGTAGCGGTAAGCGGCATTTATCATTCAGGTGCCGAGGCTTTGCGCGCCATTCGGGAGCAGCCGCCTCAATTGTTGTTCCTGGACATTGAAATGCCGCGCATGAATGGGTTTGAGTTATTGGAAAAGATCAAGGACCTTTCATCCGAACTCATCTTTACAACGAGCTACGATCAATATGCCATTAAGGCGATCCGGTTCAGCGCGCTGGATTATCTGCTGAAACCTATCGATCGGGAAGAACTGGTGAGGTCTATACAAAAAGTAGAGCAGCGTTTGCGGAGTCCCCTACCCCAGCAGATCGATCTTCTCTTTCAAAAATTACAAAGTCCAACACATCTTTTTAGTAAGATCGCCATTCCCACGATGGAAGGGTTGCAAATGGTGGCAGTAGACAATATCGTTCACTGCACCTCCGACAGCAACTATACCATACTGTCTTTAAAGGATCAACAAAGGATCGTCGCGTCGCGTACGCTAAAAGAAATAGAGGAATTGCTGGAAGATCATTCCTTTGTACGGGTGCATCATTCCAATGTTGTCAATCTGAATGAGATATGCAAGTACGTGAAAGGGGAAGGGGGTTATCTGGTGATGTCTGACGGTTCTACCATCAATGTTTCGCGCAGCAGAAAGGAGGGATTGCTGAGAAAGCTGCAACCGAACAGGTCCTGAGGCGGCGGGGGCCAACTACTCAATCAAAAAGGATAATCAGGGTTGATTTCTACCAGGTGCTGGTTCTGGCTGGGATCGCGGTTCATGGCTAATTAGTTTTATACAAAATTATTACCATGAAAAAAGTAATCGGGTTGCTGCTGGTGGTGGTTTTCGGCACCGGCGGCTACTGCGCCAATGCGCAGAATTCAGATAAGGCGTATATCCTGAACGCACACATGATCAAATCCGATGCCGCGGCGGTGAGAGCGACGCGGGATCTCTGGAAAAGAGTTGGAGACCAGAAAGATGAAGCGTGGTATAAATTGCCGAAAGGCTATCTCGCGACATATGTGGAGGCAGGGATCGAAAGCCGGTACGTGTACGACAAAAAAGGGGTCTGGATGTATGCACTGTTAACATACCAGGAGAAGGATCTGCCCAGGGAAGTAAGAAAGGAAGTAAAGAGCGATTATTACGATTACGCCATCACGTGGGTCAAGGAAATCAGGCAGGGAGAGGATATTGTATATGTGGTACATGTAGAAAATGAAAAAGAATGGAGGGATGTATCCGTGCAGGAGGGAAATATGCGGGTGCTGAAAGCGGTAAACAAGCTATAAACGACGGAGACATTGTTATTCAATGATTTATGTTAGCCGGGTCGCGAGGGCGGAGGTCAGGAAGGCGACATTGCCCGTACGGGGAAATTGGTGTAAATTTGCGGTTCTGAATTTTTTAATATGAGCCGTAAAGGAAAAGTCCTGGTAGCAATGAGTGGCGGTATAGATAGTACCGTTACGGCTCTCATGTTGCATGATGAAGGCTATGAAGTAGTGGGCATCACGATGAAGACATGGGACTATGCGAGTGCAGGCGCTTCGAAGAAAGAGACCGGATGTTGTAACGTGGATAGCTTTAATGATGCCCGCATGGCAGCGGTGCAGCATGGCTTTCCGCATTTCGTACTGGATATCCGGGAGGAGTTCGGGGGATTTGTCATTGACAATTTCGTAGACGAATACCTGGCGGGCCGGACCCCCAATCCCTGTGTATTGTGTAACACGCATATCAAATGGCGGGCGCTGTTAAAACGGGCGGATGCCATGGATTGTCAGTTCATCGCCACGGGGCATTATGGCCGGATCCGTCAGCATACGAACGGCCGGTATACGGTGGCCAAAGGGGTGGACGAGACAAAAGATCAGAGTTATGTGTTGTGGGGACTGCAGCAGGACCTGCTGAGCCGGACCCTGTTGCCGTTGGGGCCTTACCGGAAGACGGAGATCCGGCAGATGGCGCTGGACTATGGTTATCCTGAACTGGCTAAAAAGGCTGAGAGTTATGAAATTTGTTTTGTGCCGGATAATGACTACCGCGGTTTTCTGAAGCGTCGCGTGGACGGGCTGGAAGAAAGGGTAGCCGGCGGCAATTTTGTCGATAAACACGGGAAGATCCTGGGACAGCATAAAGGGTATCCCTTTTATACCATCGGTCAGCGGAAGGGGTTGGATATTACGTTTGGCAAGCCTGTGTACGTGACGGGTATCCAGCCGGAAACAAATACGGTGGTACTGGGGGATGAGGCTGATCTGGATCAGCACGAGATGATGGTTGGGAAGATCAACCTGATGAAATACGATACGCTGACGCCAGGGATGGAAGCTACGACCAAGATACGATATAAAGATGGGGGTACGCTGAGCAATCTTTATCCGGATGCTGCCGGGACAGTGAGGGTGCGGTTTTATGAAAAGGCGAAAAGTATCGCGCCGGGTCAGAGTGCGGTCTTTTATGAGGGTGACGAGGTGATTGGCGGGGGAATTATACAGCGGGCGATACAGCAATAAAACGATATATAATACGTTACAATCCGGGAAGTTATCGCTTCCCGGATTTTTATTTTACCAATATGAGAAATCGCCTGGGTCTCTTTATGACGTTCGCCCTTGTGGTGACCATAACCAGTTGTAAGAAAACCATTAACATGAAGGATTCGGCTGATTTTGTTGGTGATCCGGCCGATTATTTTTTGCCTATGCAACTGGGCAAGTATGCCACTTACCGGCTGGATTCCCTCAATTTTGTTCAATTTGGCACAGTGGATCTGACGACGAGTTATCTGGCCAAAGACTCTGTAGAGCAATCCTTTACCGATGGATCGAACAGACAGGCCTGGCTGGTCACCCGGTATCTGAGTGACCTTTCGGGGTCGAGCTGGACACCAAGTCAGACGTATACGGTAACGCCATCAATCCAGCAGGTGGCGATGACTGAAAATAATCTGCGTTATATCAAGCTGGCTTCTCCAGTTGCGGAGGGGTTTACCTGGGCAGGCAACAGTGCGCTGCCATATAATCCGTTCCAGGATTTCTTTGATTATAGCGATGCCGAGCATATCAGCCTGGGCGATTGGACGTATATGTATCAGAATGTAGCGCAGCCTTTTACGGCGGGCACCACCAAGTATGATAGTACGGTGACGGTGATAGCGGCTAATGATTCGAGTAATGTGCCGATACTGGATCCGAAATCTTTTGCCTCGAAGACCTACTGGGCCGAGACGTATGCTAAACATATCGGGTTGGTTTATCGTCGTACCCAATTATGGGAGTATCAGCCGCCAACGCCGAATGGGTCGCAGACGGGGTATAAGATAGGTTTTGAGGTGACGATGACGTTGATCGATCATAATTAGCCGCGGGTGAAGCGGGCGGCGAACATGGTATCGGCGCGCTGGTCATATCCTTTTATATTCTCCATTTTATCTTGTTGCAGGCCGGGCATATCGCTGATGAGGGCGGCTATTTCTTCATTTTCTTTTTTAAAGACGGAGCAGGTACTGTATACGAGCCTGGCGCCCGGTGTCAGATGGGGGGCGATATGGCCGATGATATTTTTTTGTATTCCGGCGTACTGGCTGATCTTTTTGGGGTCGAAGAACCAGAGGTCTTCGGGGGTGCGGCTCCAGGTGCCGCTGCCGGTGCAGGGGACGTCGGCAAGGATGAGGTCCGCATTGGCTGCTGCGTCGGGGGGATCGTTCCGGGTGAGATCGACGAGGAAGGCCTGGTATTTTTTGATGCCTGCTTTCGCAAAACGGCTACGGAGATTGCGGAGGATCGTATCTCGTATATCTGATACCGTTAGATCCAGCTGAGGATAGAGATCGTGGGCCAGGATGGATTTGCCACCGGAGGCGGCGCAGGCATCCCAGAAAAATTCAGGGGGTGTCGGCAGCTGGAGGTATTCAGCGATGCGTTGGGAGCTGTAGTCCTGGACGACCACTTCGTGATCGGGGGTGAAATAGTCTTCTATTTTTGTGCCGTTGGGGAGACGGAGGGTGAAAGGGGGAATGGCTTGGGCCAGAGGGGGGACGGCTTTGGCCAGTCGTTGACGCACGTTCTGTTCGTGACCGGGGCGGATGCGGAGGAAGAGATCGGGTTGACGAAGGAAGGACAGGCAGAAAGCCTGGGGGTCGATGCCCGCGGAGAGCTCGTCACGCCAGGGGAAGATATCGGTGACCTGGAAGCCGGCGCCGGCGGGTTGGGTTTGGAAGAAAGCGATCTTCTCGTCGAGGGGAAGGGCCATCTTTTCGTTGTATTCCGGAGAGAAGTATTCCAGGAATTCGTGGGGCTGTTCGTTACAAAGGTACAGGCCGGCCAGGATACGTTCTTTGGGCGGCAGGTTTTTAACGGCATGGCCGAGACGGTAGAAGCTGTACACGAGAGTGCTGAGCAACTTGCGGTCGCGGGAGCCCATTTGTTTGTTCTCGCGGAAATATTCTTTTAGCCAGGCGTGCAGGGGCACGTCTCCCTGGTATACCGAGATGACGTGGATGGCGTAGCGTAGCTGGTTGTCGAATTTCACTATAGCTCGAGCAATGCTTTCAGTGGATCTTTACCGAACAGCAGCTGATCTGGATTCTCCAGCAATTCCTTGATACGAACCAGGAAGCTGACGGATTCGCGGCCGTCGATGATGCGGTGGTCGTAGCTGACGGCCAGGTACATCATGGGGCGGGCTACTATCTGCCCGTTAACGACAACGGCGCGTTCTTCTATCTTATGCATGCCGAGGATGGCAGACTGGGGAATGTTGATGATCGGTGTGGACATCAGGCTTCCGAATACGCCGCCATTGGTGATGGTGAAGGTGCCGCCCTGCATTTCTTCCATGCTGAGTTTGTTATCGCGGGCCTTGGTAGCCAGCTCGACGACTTTCTTTTCGATGTCGGCCATGCTGAGGCTCTCGGCATTGCGAATGATGGGGACGACAAGACCTTTGGGAGCGGAAACGGCGATGGAGATGTCGCAGTAATCGTGATAGACGAGTTCGTCGCCGTCGATGTAGGCGTTGACGGCCGGCCATTCCTGCAGGGCGTAACAGGTGGCTTTGGTGAAGAAGCTCATGAAGCCGAGGTTAACACCATGTTTTTCCTTGAACTTGTCTTTGTATTTTGCGCGGAGGGCCATGACGGCGCTCATGTCCACTTCATTAAAGGTAGTGAGCATGGCCGTGGTATTCTTGGCTTCTACGAGACGGCGGGAGACGGTCTTGCGGAGGTTGCTCATCTTCTCGCGGCGATCGGCGCGGGTGAAGAGTTCTTTTCCGGGAGTGCGGCCAGGATGGGACAGCGCTTCGAGAACGTCGTGTTTCAGGATCTTTCCGCCGGTGCCGGTGGGGGTAATGGAACCAGCGTCGATCTTTTTATCGGATATAATAGCGGCGGCTACGGGAGTCGCTTTGATATCATTGGATACAGCAGTTACCGGGGCCTGGGCGGCGGGGGCAGCGGTTGTTGTCTGAGGGGCGCCTGCGGCTTTGGTGCCGTTGGCGGAGGCGGTTGCGACGGCTGCCTGTGCGGCGGGGGCTGTTGTCGTTGGACTCGCGCTGCCTTCGGGGCGTGATGCCGTTTCGTCGATCTGCGCGACGACGTCGCCGATCTTTAATGTGTCGCCTTCCTTACCTACAGTTTTCAGCACGCCTGCTTTTTCTGCGTTGACCTCGAATGTTGCCTTTTCACTTTCCAGTTCTGCGATGACTTCGTCACGTTCAACATACTGTCCTTCCTGTTTGAGCCATTTTACCAGCGTTACTTCGCTGATAGATTCTCCTACTGCCGGAACTTTAATATCGATCATTTAATCCTCCTTCTCCCTTTTTCGGGAGTTGTGTTTATTAAAAATGTTTATGCCGCTAAATGCTGAATGCCGTTTCGATGATCTCTGCCTGCTCCTGAGCGTGCACCTTGGAATAACCCGTAGCGGTAGCGGCGCTGGGCTGGCGGCTGATGACGCCATAGTTGATGCTTTTCAGGTTCATCTGCAGGAAAGAGGCGGCGCCCATATTGAGGGGTTCCTCCTGTACCCAGAACCAGGTGGATGCCTGGCTGTACTTTTTGTATAGGGCTTCCAACTGCTGAACGGGCAGGGGATACAACTGTTCGAGACGGACGATGGCAACATCTTTCCTGTTATCTTTCTGCTGACGATCGGCCAGGTCGAAATATACTTTCCCGCTGCAGAAAAGGACTTTCTTCACCTGATGGGCTTCTTCTACAAAGGTATCGTCGATGACCTCCCTGAATGCGCCGGCCGTGAACTCTTCCATTTTCGAGTAGGTGCCGGGGTGACGGAGATTGGCCTTCGGCGAGAAATTGACCAGTGGTTTGCGGAAGGGCCAGGCCATCTGACGGCGGAAGGCATGGAAGAGATTGGCGGTGGTGGTGATGTCGGTGACAACGATGTTCCACTCGGCGCACATCTGCAGGAAACGTTCCATGCGGGCGGAGCTATGCTCCGGGCCTTGTCCTTCATAACCATGGGGCAGCAAAAGGGTAACGCCGTTCATGCGTTGCCATTTTTGTTCGGCAGCGACAATGAACTGGTCGATGATCGTCTGTGCGCCGTTGCTGAAGTCGCCGAACTGGGCTTCCCACATGATCAGGGCATTGGGGTTGGCCAGGGCGTATCCATATTCAAAGCCTAATACGGCGTATTCGCTGAGCAGGGAGTTATATATCCGGAACTCGCCTTTTGCGTCCGGGAGACGGCTGAGGCGGTTGTATTGTTCGTCTGTGTTTTCGTCACGCAGGACGGCATGGCGATGGGAGAAGGTGCCCCGTTGAACGTCCTGGCCGCTCATGCGAACGTCCCTGCCGTCGAGAAGCAGGCTGCCATAGGCCAGCAGCTCGCCGGTAGCCCAGTCAACCTTGCCTTCTTCCGTAAACAACTTGATCTTGTCCTGGAGCAGCTTTTCCACCTTTCTCAGGGGTTTGAAGTTTTCCGGCCAGATCATTATGGCGTCGAATATCTTTTTAAAATCCGCCTCGGTAATCGCCGTGACGGGGGATGCGTCGAAATCGTTGCCGGAGGCCTTGCGAAGGCTTTGCCACCACAGGTCGGGTTTCTGGTAGGTGTATGGAAGCGGATTTTGTTTGACCTCATCGAGCCGTTCCTGAAGATCGGCCCAGAATTTCTTTTCCATCTCTTTGGCCAATTCCTGTACGTCGGCTTCCCCATTCTGGGTGAGATACTGCTGATACATCTCCCGGGGATTGGGGTGCTGGTCGATGAGGGCGTACAGATGCGGCTGGGTGAATTTTGGATCATCGCCTTCATTATGGCCGTGGCGACGATAACAAACCAGATCGATAAAGACGTCTGAGTTAAACTCCTGCCGGTAGCGGGTAGCTATTTCGGCGCATTTCACTACGGCTTCTGCGTCGTCGCCGTTGATGTGTAACACAGGAGCCTGAATGGTAGCCGCAAGGGATGTACAGTAGTCGGAGCTGCGGGCGTCATCGAAGTCGGTGGTAAAACCGATCTGGTTGTTGATGACGATGTGCATGGTGCCGCCTGTGTAATACCCTTTCAGCTTGCTCATCTGCAACACTTCATATACGATACCCTGTCCGGCAACTGAAGCGTCGCCATGGATGAGGATGGGGAGTATCTTGTCGTAATCGCTTTCGTATAACACGTCGGCTTTAGCCCGTGCGAAGGCCACCACTACGGGGTTGACCGCGTCCAGGTGAGAGGGGTTGGGCATGAGCTTGAGGTGAACCG
>Ga0105237_10003619_pt1 | contig 18250 bp, 19 predicted proteins | sample KBSC24metaG_FD_81520 | JGI IMG/M metagenome (GOLD analysis project Ga0105237, IMG submission 81520) | Corn rhizosphere microbial communities from Kellogg Biological Station, Michigan, USA - KBS C2-4 metaG | ecosystem: Host-associated > Plants > Roots > Rhizosphere > Soil | place: Michigan, USA... | reverse complement strand
CACTCAACCACCAGGTCGTAATGCTTATCAATGTATACAGATTCCAAATTTTCAGCTTTCAAGATATATGACGCACCGATTTTTTGAACGTTGCATGCATTCTTAAATTAAGATAAAGAAATTGTTGGGACTTTGGGTAAATGGTGGTAGTGTCTCAGTTTGAATATTATTAGTTCTATGGTCAACTTTGCTTTATTTCATGAGTCTTGGTATTGTAAAGGAAATCCCCGGTACCGTAAAACGCGTTATACTTGCTAGTAATATGACCTGTTTCGACATTTAAAGAGGCAATGATGTGTATTTTTATCCAATTATTTGGGTATTGGTCTGTTCTTTGAAAAGAGATACTATATCCTTCTTTGGAACATTGATAATATTCCGTGTTTGTTTTAGCATCACAAGATTTTAAAAAGCCGTCGGGCTCCTGTCCAGCTACAAAACCTTTGGAGATGATGAGAACTAATTTATTTGTATTATCGAAAATTTTTGCTTGAAATGTATATTTCCCGAATAATAACTCGCTGCGGTATTTGTTTGGAGCATCTTTGCCCGAAAAGGTATTGTAAACGCTGTCTTCGGTAAATCTTACAGCGGCGACAGTTAGTTTGAATTTTCCACCTGTGCGAACATCCGAAAAATCAATAACTTGCGCATAGGAATAAGAAATTAACGTGGTCGCTATAAAAGACAGTATGAAACGGTAAACTTTGTTTTTCATGATTAACTGTAAAGGCCTATGGTTAAACATCTTTAAACTTATGAATAAGTTTTTGAAGAATGTATCAGCTAAACCTTGCGGTAGTTTGTCAGTTTGAATATTGATTTATAAAATTCAAATATTACCACGATTTATTTAAAAAAATTATCTATCGCTGCTACAGCACTTCCGTATCTATCCGACCCTGCTCCGGATATGACCGTGTAATTAGCGTTAAGCGCTTGTAATTCCTTATGCCACACCTCCATAAAATGTTCGCGCATGTTAGGAAAATCGCGCAGCGGGTCATCTTCCCAGGGCAGATCGATGTTTAATAACAGGTAAAAATCATAAGGATGTTTTGGCAATTCGTCGAGTACTTCCTGTGGTGACTGGCCGAAAATTTGGTCGCTCCATATTTTTACGGTGATAAAGGTGGTATCGCAAATCAATATTTTGTTGGCCTTAGGCAAATATTCCCGTTCGAGTGCCAGTTGTCCGTAAAACATATTGATCTCATCCTGCCATGTAGGCGGCTTGGTCAATTTCTCGCAGTACTCACGTGCATACTCAGGCACCCAAACCGTTTGGTAATGCTCCGCCAAAAAAGCCGACATGGTAGATTTGCCAGTGGACTCAGGACCCACTACGGCGATTTTTATAATTTCGGTTGGCGGTTGGCGGTTGGCAGTCTGCATTATTTTAATTCTGGTTGTCTTCGGTATTCTTTTTTCCAGTCAATATATCCCATAGCCGCGATGGCAACGTAGATAGCATACATTACAGCGGTTAGATCGAGGTGTTTGAAAATATAGACTCTTACATAAATGATATCTACAAAAATCCATATCAACCAGTTTTCTAAAACCTTACGCGCCAAAAATACCTGGGCGACGAGGCTACACGCTGTACAGAAACTGTCGAGGTACGGAAAAGATGCAGGTGTATATTTTAGTACCGACCCGAGGAAGACAGTGAAAACGACGATAGCGATGACAGATAAAATGGTTTCTTTCCGGGTGATCCGTATAACCGGAGTTTTAGCTTCATCAGCGGGTTTATGGCTCCAGTAATACCAGCCATATATGTTCATCGCCATAAAATAAAACTGCAGGCCCATATCGGCATATAGATGACTTTTAAAAAAGATGAAAATGTAAATGCCTACACTGATGATGGCTAGAGGCCAGTTCCAGATATTATTCCGCGCAGCCAGGTAAACACAAAGCAAACCGGTGATAACACCAATAATTTCGAGCCATGTTTGATGTTGCCACCACTCCTGCAAAGCATGAATAATCTGCATGAGGCCAAATATAGCTATAAATAGAGACGCCCCGATATATCGGGGCGTCTCTACAAGATTACCAGATTCTTACGCATTTATCCGGGTCAAGCCACATCTTATCCCCTTTTTGATGCCGAATGCTTTATAAAACTCCGGCACATCACTGAATGGTCCGTTCACGCGTAAAAAGCCGGGAGCGTGTACGTCGGGGGGTATCTGACTGGCTAAGGACTCATTCCGTTCCTGGTCAAGCCAACCCAAAGAATAACCCAGGACTATTTAGGCAAACTAAAGAAAATAAGCCCTCCTTTTTTATGTAAACGAACAAAGTGGATATGCTAAAGTCACTAAAAGAGGTGGAGAAAGATGATAGATGATGGCAGACTTTGGGTGTTAAAGCAACTAAAGAATGCTGTTTTTATTGTATTTTGTTTAAAAAAAAATACAAAAGTGTATCAAATACTGGAATTAAAATGGTTTTTGTAGTTCCTAAAAAACATACACTTTAATAAATTCCATGAAAAAAACCAGACAATGACACGTCAAAGTAATAGCAAACTTTACGCAAAGTGTCTAGTCTGATGTCAACTTTGCCAGATTCGAGCCGGGCGATGTTGATATTTGTCTCGCTATAAAATTTTTCTTGCGTAACCTGGTTTTGCCTTCTTAGGGTCTTTATTTGCAGCGCAATCTTCTTTTTAAACGCCTCTTCTGAGTCGTTAAGATATTCAAAATCAGTAAGTAGCATAGTTGTTTAGGGGATTTAGGAATTTGTATTTAATGCAATCTAACGAAATTTAATTGGTAAACTAAACAATCAGTTTTAATAATCTTGTTACAATCAATTTGTAAATACTGACGTATTCGTCATTGGGTCTATTGATTTGTGGCTTTACTTTTGTTTATAAATAAACGACTCTGCAAAACATCTGTGAAAAAATAGAATTTCATCTACCTATGAAAAACATATTTTAGAATTCTCAGACGCCCAAGCTGGGATATTTTGTTCTTTGTTTTGGGTTTAATCAATAGTTTAAATTAATTAGGGGAAAGAGAACTTTGAAAAAGGTTCTCTTTTTTTGTGTATCTCTTTTTACTATGCGTGCATAATATTATTTTTGACCCAATAACCTATCATTCCATGTATTTTGAATTATCCGAAGAACAATTGATGATACGCCAGGCGGCGCGGGATTTTGCTCATGCCGAATTAAAGCCGGGTGTAATAGAACGTGATGAGCACCAAAAATTCCCAACCGAGCAGGTAAAACAAATGGGTGAGCTGGGTTTTATGGGCATGATGGTCTCGCCAGAATATGGCGGTAGTGGCATGGATGCCATTTCATACGTATTAGTAATGGAAGAATTATCCAAGATTGATGCCTCTGCGTCAGTAGTTGTATCCGTGAATAATTCGCTGGTATGTTATGGCCTTGAAAAGTATGGCTCCGAGGAACAGAAACAAAAGTACCTGGTGCCTTTGGCCAAAGGAGAAAAAATAGGGGCTTTCTGCTTGTCTGAGCCAGAAGCGGGCTCTGATGCAACTTCGCAACGGACGACCGCTATCGACATGGGCGATCATTATTTATTAAATGGCACCAAAAATTGGATCACCAATGGCGGAACCGCATCTACCTATTTGGTAATTGCTCAAACGGATGCTTCAAAAAAGCACCATGGCATTAACGTGTTGATAGTAGAAAAAGGAATGCCTGGGTTTACAGTTGGTCCGAAAGAAAATAAATTGGGTATACGCGGATCGGATACGCATTCTTTAATGTTTACCGACGTAAAAGTCCCGAAGGAAAACCGGATCGGTGAAGATGGCTTTGGATTCAAGTTCGCTATGATGACTTTGGAAGGCGGGCGTATTGGTATTGCTTCGCAAGCTTTAGGTATAGCATCAGGGGCTTACGAACTGGCTTTACAATATTCAAAAGAACGTAAAGCATTTGGAAAAACTATCTCTGACCTTCAGGCTATACAGTTTAAACTGGCTGATATGGCAACCGAAATTGAAGCTGCGCGTTTGCTTTGTTTGAAAGCCGCCTGGTTAAAAGATCAGGATTTGCCATATGCACAGGCAAGTTCGATGGCTAAATTATATGCATCAGAAGTTGCTATGCGTACCACTGTTGAAGCCGTGCAGATACATGGTGGCTATGGTTTTGTGAAGGAATATCATGTGGAGCGGCTGATGCGGGACGCCAAGATCACCCAGATATATGAAGGCACTTCCGAAATTCAAAAGATTGTCATTTCGCGGGAAGTACTGAAATAATTGGATTGTTTTCGCGTACTTTGAAAAAGTATATCAATTTAATAGACTATTCAAGTAATGCGTTTAAAAAATCTGTTATTTACCTCCCTTTTCTTATCAATAGTTAGTATAAGCTTTGCTCAGAGTAAATTAAAAACCGGTATCTGGCGTGGTGTACTCACAAGTCCGTCAGGCAATAATCTGCCTTTTAATTTTGATGTGACCGATGTCAACGGAAAGCCGCAAATAGTTATACATAACGGCACGGAAAGGTTTAAAGTGACCGCTATAAAGGAAAAAGGCGATTCGGTGTTTATTCAAATGCCATTGTTCAATTCGGAATTCAAGCTAAGGAAAAGTGCGGCGGGCTTAAAGGGGCAATGGATAAAGCATTATGGTGACAAGGATGCCACAATGGATTTTCATGCAGAACCGGGTAAAGCCTGGCGCTTTTTCAATAAGGCAGCCCAACCCAAGTATAACATATCGGGAAGATGGACAGCCATATTTGGCGAAGGAAAAACTAAGGATACAACAGTAGGCGAATTTAAACAGGCTGGTTCAAAACTGACAGGCACATTTTTAACCACTACCGGTGACGACCGCTTCCTTGATGGTTCCGTTGCCGGCAATAAATTATATCTGTCAACTTTTGATGGGGGCCATGCCTTTTTGTTTACCGCTGATATTATCGATGGTAAAACTATAACAAATGGTAAGTATTATGCAGGTGCTTCAAGTTTAGATCAATGGACAGCCGTAAAAAATGCCAATGCAAAGTTGCCTGATGCGTATTCGCTTACTTATTTAAAACCCGGATACAAAAAGATAGATTTTACATTCCCTGATCTGACCGGGAAGAAAGTTTCATTAAATGATTCACGATTTAAAGGTAAGGTAATAATTGTGCAAATGTTAGGCTCGTGGTGCCCTAACTGTATGGATGAAACCTCTTACCTGGTAAATTATTATAAAAAATATCACCCAAAAGGAGTAGAAATAATCGGCTTGGCTTATGAGCGTACTACAGACTTTAAGAAATCTGTTCCAACATTAACACAGCTGAAAAGCAGGTTCAACGTTACTTATCCTTTGCTCATCACTGGCTACACGCCCGGCAAAGGCGACCCGCAAAAAAGTTTGCCAATGCTGGCTGATTATTTAGGGTTCCCAACCACTATCATTATCGATAAGAAGGGTGATGTGCGAAAGATACATACGGGCTTTAGCGGTCCGGGTACAGGCAAATATTACGAGGAATTCACTAAAGAATTTGAAAAGCTGACGGACGATTTGCTGGCAGAGAAATAAATCGTTCTACAGCAGAGACGCGATACATCGCGTCTCTGCAAAATGTATTCACGCCTTCTCCTCCCAAATCATACATAAATGCAAAATAGTTTCAACTGCCTTTTGCATATCCTGGACCGAAACCCACTCGTGTTTGCTGTGAAATGCATGCTCGCCAGCAAAAATATTCGGACAGGGTAATCCCATAAACGAAAGTCGTGAGCCATCTGTACCACCGCGGATGCTGCATAAACGTGCATCAAGTCCGGCACGGCGAATTGCCTCCATCCCGTATTCAACAATCTCAGGATGTTGGTCCAGGGCCTTTTTCATATTACGGTATTGCTCGTGCGTTTGCAATTCATAACTGCATCCCGGGAATTTCTTCAATACTTCACCAGCTATAGAGCGGATCACATCAGCATGCTGCTTTAATTTTTGATCGTCAAAATCACGGATAATAAACCCGATCTCTGCTGTTTCTACATGTCCGCTGATACTTACGGGATGCACAAATCCTTCTTTATTTTCGGTTCCTTCAGGCGAGAGGTCATAAGGCAGGGCTGCGATAATTTGTGCGGCGATTTTTATGGCGCTCTGCATTTTACCTTTGGCAAAGCCGGGATGAGAGCTTATCCCGTTAATGATCAATTTGGCACCATCAGCAGAAAATGTTTCGTTCTCCATATTGCCGGCACTTTCGCCATCCATTGTATAGCCTGCATATGCGCCAAGTTTTTTCAGATCAGCTTTATCTACACCACGGCCTATTTCTTCATCCGGGGTAAATAAGATGCGTATATCCCCATGCTTTATTTCGGGATGATTTATTAACTGATAGCATGCGTCCATAATTTCGGCAACGCCTGCTTTATTGTCGGCGCCCAGCAAGGTGGTTCCGCTGGCAGTGATCACGTCATTACCAATTTGGTGCTTTAATTCCGGATGGTCGCTCAACCGGATAACCTGCAAAGGATCGTCAGGCAATAACATGTCTTGTCCCTGGTAATTTTTGTGTATGATCGGTTTTACATCGGTTCCGCTGCAATCGGGCGCGGTGTCCATATGTGAACAAAAGCAGATCACCGGAATACCTGATTTAATGCTGTTGCCCGGAACGGTAGCATATACATAGCCATGCTCGTCCATGTGGGCATCGTGTAACCCCATGTCTAATAATTCCGTTACAAGTAAAAGCCCGAGATTTTTTTGTTTCGCAGTGGATGGGCAAGTATCAGAGTTGGGGTCTGATTGCGTATCGATGGTTACATAGTGCATAAAACGCCCTGTAACGGTAAATTTTAAGTTCATAGAATACTATTTATATGGATAGAAATTTTATTTTTGGGAGTCGAATAGAGCTCCGATTCAAAAATTGTAAAATATTGACTAATATTTAAACTTTGAAAAAACTCATTTTACTTTTCACATTCGTGTCTTCTGCTATTATGGTTAAGGCCCAGGTCGGCTATAACTATAAAGAATTCGGCATAGGTTTAGATATAAGCTACGAGCGGGGGTATACCAATCTGGCCCGCCAAGACTACCATATAGGACAAAGCGTTAGCTTCACTTATAACTATAGCCCATATATTCCCATTACTGCCGAATTGCAATTTGGTACCCTTTCCGGCGGCGGCCTTACCCAAAATCTGGACAAATATGGACGTATGTATACCAATCACTTTGAGGGGCTTATCCTGCACGGTGATTTGCAGTTAGGTGAATTGATAGATTACAGCGAAAGCTATTTTAATAGTGCCATAAAAGGCTTTTATTTTGGAAGCGGCGGGGGTATTATATTTAACAGTAACACCGTGCAACGCACGAATGTTATCCTGTCAAACGGTCCAAGTACTTATGTGTTCCCGGGCACCAATAGTAGCGTAAACTTAACTATTCCACTTCGTTTTGGCTACGAGTTCAAGATATTTAACGAGTACGAAGAGCCTTTTATGTCGGTCAATATCGGTTATGTACACAGCCTGGTTTTTGGCGAAGGACTTGACGGCTACGACGACCCATCCAGTAAATTCAAAAATAACGCGACCAATCAATACAGTCAGATCGTTGTAGGGGTTAAATTTAACTTTGGTAACGTTACTTCTTATACTAAAGTTATCAGGCAATTATAACAGCTTGTGAATATCGAAGAGATACGTGATTATTGTCTCACTAAGCCTGGGGTAACAGAAGATATGCCCTTTGGCGAAGATACCCTCGTATTCAGAGTAGGCGAAAAACTATTCCTGCTTACCAGTCTTTCCCAGGGTGACCGCTTCAATGTAAAATGTGATCCTGAACGTGCCATAGAACTCCGCGAGCAGCATACCGAAATACAGCCAGGTTACCATATGAATAAAAAACACTGGAATACGGTATATACCAATGGCGATCTTAGTCGTAGGCAGATCTGTGACATGATTGATCATTCATATGATCTCGTTTTAAAAAGTCTTCCTAAAAACATTCGGGGGCAGGTTAAATGATCCCGGTGTTCAGGCTCACGACGCGGTGAACATTTGTAAAAACCACTACCTGGTTGATCGCGGGTAATTTGATTTTTATAAACCTTGACTAAAACAGCCTCCGTGATTCGTGATGATATTTTGTAATATCCCTGCTATCCCGTTTGTTACTCAGCTGCCAAACTTATATTTGCTAAAACATTTCTCAATGAAACGACTCCTACTGGCGACGATGGCCTTTCTTGTTTTTCTCCAGGCCAAAGCGCAACTGACCCCTTTTGAAAAAAGCAGCGATAAAAATTATACAGCGACCTATACCGAGATCATAGCTTATTACCAAAAACTGGCAAAGTTGTATCCGCGGCAGATGAGAATAATCAATTACGGCACTACCGATGTGAGCAAACCGCTAAGCCTGATCGTGCTATCTAAAAACGGAGTGTTTGATCCGGCGCTGATCAAAAAACAGAGCAAAAGGGTACTGCTGATTAACAACGGCATCCATCCCGGCGAACCGGAAGGCATTGATGCCAGTATGATGCTCACTCGTGACCTGCTGAAAAACAATAAATTACCTAATGATGTAGTATTGTGTTTTATCGCGGTTTATAATATCGATGGTTGCTTAAACCGCGGGCTATCGCGTATCAATCAAAACGGACCTCGTGCTTATGGCTTCAGGGGGAATTATAAAAACCTCGACCTGAACCGCGATTTTATAAAAGGCGACAGCCAGAACGCATGGGCCTTTGAGAAAATACTGAACACCTGGCAACCCGAAGTTTTCCTGGATAATCATACCAGCGATGGCGCCGATTATCAGTATGTAATGACCCTGATTGAGACACAAAAGGACAAACAAAACCCTATTCTGGCAGAATATACTTCCAAAACGCTTTCACCAGAATTATACAAACGCATGGCAAAAAGTGGTTATGAGATGACACCGTATGTAGAAGAGGTAAAGGGAACGCCCGACTCAGGCATTGTAAGTTTTTTAGAAACGCCGCGCTTTGCAACCGGTTATACCGCGCAGCATAATATCATCAGTTATATTACCGAAACACATATGCTGAAGCCTTTTGATAAACGGGTGTATGCCACCTACAATTTTATGCAGCACCTGATTGATATCTGCCAGCGTGACGCCAAAACAATAGGCGAAGTGAAACATAAAGCTGACGAACAGGTAAAAAATCAGAAGACTTTCGCGCTGAATTGGGAGGTGGATGAAAGCAAATACGATACCTTAACTTTTAAAGGTTTTACAGCTGGGCATAAACCCAGCGAGATAAGCGGGCTGCCACGCCTATATTATGACCGCAATCAGCCTTATACTAAAACCATCAAATACTTTGATAATTACAAGGCCTCTGTTTTTGCTGATAAGCCTGTGGCCTATATTATTCCGCAGGCATGGCAAAAGGTCATTGAGCTGTTCAAGCTAAACAACATTGCAATGCATCGTTTAAAGCATGATACCACACTGGATTTGCAGATGTATTACATAGCCGATTATAAAACGCCATCCAGGCCATATGAAGGGCATTACCTGCACAATAATGTGAAGTTAAATTCTGTTGATATAAAAGTGAAGTTTTATGAAGGTGATTACGTGGTATATACCAACCAGGCGTTGAACAGGTATATCGTGGAAACTTTAGAGCCGCAGGGTGTCGACTCATTTTTTGCCTGGAATTTCTTCGACCCCGTTTTAGGAGAGAAGGAATATTTCTCAGACTATGTTTTTGAAGATGATGCTGCAGCTTTGCTAAAGAAAGACCCTGATCTGCGCAAAAAACTGGACGATGAAAAGGCGAAAAACCCACAGCTGGCCAATAGTGCAGCGGCACAATTAAATTTTGTGTACCGCAATTCACCGTATTTTGAAAAAACCTATCTTAGGTACCCGGTAGGCAGGTTGTTAACTGATACCAAACTTGATATACAATAATTAATGGAACAATACTTCACTGCGGCCCCTGTGGCCTGCATCATATTTGCTGTAACGATAGCGATAAGCCTTTTTGCTTTTTATAACGACGATCTGTATACCCGCTTTATACTTCAGCCCTATAGCGTATCAAAGGGTAAATATTTATACACACTGATAACCAGCGGGTTTATTCATGCCGATTGGATGCACCTCCTGTTCAACATGATGACCTTTTATTTCTTCGCATTTCAACTGGAGGTAACCATCGGTCACTGGCAGTTTGGGTTGCTGTATGGGTTAAGTTTGATATTGAGCGATATCCCCACGGTTGTAAAGCATAAGAATGATTTTTGGTACCGCAGCCTTGGCGCTTCAGGTGCTATCAGTGCAGTGGTATTCAGCGCTATATTGTTCAGGCCGCTTGATGGCATGAGTCTGATGTTTCTGCCAATCAGTATCCCCGCAGTACTATTCGGTGTTTTGTACCTGGTTTATTGCTCCTATGCGTCAAAAAAAGGAATTGGAAATATCAACCATGACGCGCACTTTTTTGGAGCGTTAAGCGGCGTTTTGATCACGATTATCTTGATTCCGCAGGTGGTGCCTTTTTTCTTCCACTCTGTTACCGCGGGAGTTCAATCATTGACGCATTAATAAAATTACCGTCTGCGTCGAGTAAAAAGCTCATGGGGTTTTCAGGATCTTTAATGATCTCGAATAAAACATAACCCCATTTTTTCCAGAAGTTTTCGAGTACTTGTCCGTAGGTTTTACCCTGCCAAAAGTCGAAAAGGGGTTTGCTGCTTATACCGCGAAGCGGCATGGCTTCAATGTAGGTTTCATCACCGGCAGGGAGCACATTATATTCAGGCAGGCGGTTAAACAGGTAAGCAGAGTAAAATATCCGCGCATTAAACTCTTCAAACTGGATAGGGTGAAGGGGCTGACCTTCAATTTTTTCCAATATCTCTTTATGATATGCGCGATTGACACCGTTATCCTGTAAGCAGATGATCAATCCAAAATCCTTTATCCGCAGCGAAAATGTTAAAGTATTGATCTCATCGCGATAGCCAAACAGGTCCTCTTCATTGTTTACCTTAAACAAAAACAGGCTGAACGGTTTAAAATCTTCAAAAACAATGGGCTGACAGATACTTTGCAGCATCAAATGCAGGTTGCTGAATTTATGAATAAGGGCCTGAGAAATATTGAACTCCTGTCCCTGAGCGTGCTGCTGTTTTATGCCGGCCTGAACTTCATTAAACAAAATGCCATACAGTAGCTTGCCTGCCCATTGGAAAAGCTTGACCTCATCCACATTCTTCACTGCATCAAACCCATTATCAAAAGCCGTAGCAATTTCCGCCTCCAGTGGTTCCAGGTATTGCTCATTTATTTGTGCCGAGCACGGAACTTTCAGGTCTTTGTAAGTGGCATAGCTTTCATCCAGCAATTTAAAAGGCTGGTCTTCCAAATTATACCGATTCATCAGCCATGCAGGGAATACCTGTATCTTTTCCTCTTCGGATGATAAAGCTTGTCCTGTCAAAAAGCAGCTGCGGTTGCTGAAATTAAATTGCTGAAAAGGATAATAAATTTGTGCCGGCATGGCCGCAAAGATAAGAATGAAAATTTCAGCGGATAATTGTTTTTAGGGTGATGACATTGTCGTGATTGGATATAAAGGAATTTGCTACGACTTGCTGCAAAATATTTTAGCTTTGAATTTAACATGGAGCTGACTTACCAACCTTTTGAACTCGAACTAAAGCACCCCTTCACCATTGCTAAATTTTCCCGTACATCTACTCCTTTAATGCTTGTGCAGATAAAGCACGAAGAATGCATCGGTTATGGCGAAGCTTCCATGGTACCCTACATGGGCGAAAGCCACCAAAGCGCTGCTGAGTTTTTAAATAACGTTGATGTTTCGCAGTTCAAGTACCCTTTTCATTTTGATTCAATTGTTCAATACCTGGACAGTATTGCTCCGGGCAACCCGGCTATAAAAGCTGCTATTGATATTGCCTTACATGATCTGGAGGGCAATATCAAACAGCAACCTTGCTGGCAAATATTAGGCAGTGACCCTGCTAAAATGCCGGTTACCAGTTTTACCGTGGGTATCGATACGCCTGAAGTGGTCATCAAAAAAGTGAAAGAAGCGGTGGATTGCAAAGTGATCAAAGTTAAATTGGGCAGAGATAGTGATAAGGAACTCATCGAAACAATACGCTCGGTTACCGATGTGCCACTCTATGTAGATGCCAACCAGGGTTGGACCGACCGCCAGCAAAGCCTGGATATGACCTATTGGCTGCACGAGCATGGCGTAGTACTGATAGAACAACCCATGTTAAAGACAGACCTTGACAGCAACGCCTGGCTTACTGAGCGCAGTCCAATTCCTATTATAGGTGACGAGGCTGTGCAGCGCCTGCCTGATATAGAAAAAGCCAAAGGGGTTTATCATGGCATCAATGTAAAGCTGATGAAATCGGCAGGGATGCATGAGGCGCATCAAATGATACTGAAAGCAAAAGAACTGGGACTAAAAATATTGATTGGCTGTATGAGCGAAACCAGTTGCGCCACATTAGCCGCCGCTGCCCTAGCCCCGAAATGCGATTGGGCGGACCTTGACGGACCGTTGCTGACTAAAAATAACCCGTTTAAAATGCCGGATTTTAGAGATGGAAAGTGGGTGTTAAACAATGAGCCGGGCCTAGGAATCAGGCAACATTAACTTTATAGTGCGTCATAATATAAAGCCGCCGCACCCAATATCCCGCTGTTTTGCAATGCCGATACCGCGATCTTAATCCGTTCAGCCGATTTTGTATAAGCAAAGGTCTTGATCTGATCCCACATAGTCTCCTGGAAAAAATCATAAGCATGACGCACAGACCCGCCTAAAATGATGAGTTGAGGATCATAGGCGTACATCACCATTTTGATAGCATGACCGATGTGCGTGCCTAACTCCCTGTAAAGCTCTAATGCACGGGCATCGCCTTTTTGGACGTCCTCAAAAACTTTCACGCCGTCTAACTGATAGACATTCTGAAAGAATGATCCGCTTGCATAAAATTCCAGTACATTATTCATGTAGTTAAATAAACCAAACTCCCCGGCGCCGCAATTATAACCAGCATATAGTTTACCATTGATTATGACACCCGCACCAAGACCGGTACCTAATGTTAAGCCAATAACAGAATCAAAACCTTTTCCTTTTCCGAAATGGTATTCACCTACAGCAAAGCAATTCGCGTCGTTATTTACAAAAACCGGGATATGGTATTTTTCCTCCATTAATCTTTTTAGCGGTACCTGAACCCATGAAGGAATGTATTGCACATCATAAACAATACCGTTTATCACATCAACAACACTGGGTACGCCAATGCCTATAGCGACAATGCTATCGTCTATTAAGGCATCCACCACCTGGTAAATATCATCCAGCACTTCTTCTACCGTGCCATCGCTATGAATTCGTGCCGAAACGATATTTAGTAAAGTATCCCCTATAACAACAGCACCACGAATATTGGTTGCCCCAAGATCAATGCCGATAACTCTTGTCTCCATTTATAATCTACTCCTTTTTGTCGAAAACTGTTTGATTGGTAATAAGTGGTTTTGCCCAAAAACCTATGCTAAGCATATAACCGAATGTAATGTACAGAAACATCATGCCACCACGCAGACCGATTACATTTCCTAAAGCGCCAATTAGTATTTGTACAATTGCCCCGCCGATTATACCCGTAACCAGTATGCCTGCAAAAGAGCCATGGTCCTCGCTAACTGAACTCAGTGCGAGCGAAAATATGATGGGATACATTACCGACATAAAGAAACCGACAACAGAGAATGAGTAAAGCGAAATCTGTGCGCTGCCAAACAACCCCAGTGAAAGGCAAATAATTGCCGGTATAGTAAATAATATCAAAAGCTTCCGGCTGTCCATTAGTTTTAACAAAAGCAATCCCAGGATGCCACCAGCAGTCATCAATCCCCAAAAATAGGCTACTGCCTTTGCGCCGTCAGTTTGTGGATCGAATTTATGATATTCAAACAGGAATTGTGACATCCAGTAAGATACCCCCTGTTCAGTTCCTACGTAACAAAACAGGGCGATGAAATAAGCAATTACCACTGGCTTTTTGAAAAGCTTCACATGGTTCTCCCACGGGCCGGCTTTTTCGTCACTTTGCAATTCCACTTTCGGGAATTTGGAGAGCAAAAGGATAACGAACATAAACAAACAAATGACCGTGAAAAGCCAATAAAGCGATATCCAGGTAAGCCCATGTGGGACCAGTGGCTGTAAAATGGAAAATACACCAGAATGATCTCCGGCATTTAGGTGGGCTACCATATAAGAATATACCAGGGGACTAACAAAAGAGGCGCCTCCAAATATCAGCTGAGCTAAAACGGACGTAAATGCGTAATTCTCTGCGCCGCCTGCTGTTCTTAATAGCGGATTGATAACCACCTGCAGCATCGCCATACCACAACCGATAAGGAAGAGTGATACCATAGCTGTAAGGTAGTTAGGTACAGCGGCCAACAACAGTGAGCCCAAAAACGCAACTACAAAAGCTGCAACCATAATGGTTTTCTCATTGTATTTCTGAACCAGCATACTTGATGGGATCGACATCACGCCATAGGCGATAAAAAATGCAAAGGGAAGAGCCCCTGCCAACAGGTCGCTTAACTTAAAGTCTTTGATAAATTCAGGAGATAAAGGCCCGATAATATTGGTCAGAAAGGATATGACAAAAAACGTGAGCAGGATCAATGCTACGATGTAGTAGTTACGTTTCATGAAGTTTAATTTAGGCTCAGAGAAAGCAAGTCTAATATCAAGCAAAATTTTAGGATTACCTAACTTCTTTAAAAAATTTAAAAAGCGTTTCGGGTAACATTCACGTGATATAAAAGCGGCCGGCAGATGGAATACTAGATAATCTTTAGTATACTTGATTTAGCAACCTGAATTCACATGGATAACCTATATGAAAACCTTCATGCCGATGGTTTGATCAGCAATGAGTCATTCGAAAAAGTAAAGCAAAGGAGCGACCTGTTTTCTGTTCATTGGGAAATAAAAACGCTGCTTTATCTGGGGGTTTTATTGCTCACAAGCGGCCTGGCGCTGCTCATTTATGAGAATATCGATACAATTGGTCACCAATTTGTTTTAGCATTAATAGCGCTTATTTGTATCGGCTGTTTTGGTTATTGTTTTAAAACAAGCTTGCCATTCAATTCAGGGAAAGTAAAATCACCCAATACGTCCTTTGATTATATCCTGTTATTGGGAAGTATCAGTTTGCTGACCTTTATTGGATATCTGCAATTTGAATACAAAGTGTTCGGCACAAATTATAACCTTGCCACACTGATACCCATGATCGTGTTGTTTTTTACGGCCTATTATTTCGATCATTTGGGCATACTCAATATGGCAATTGCCAACCTTGCAGTATGGATGGGCGTTTCTGTAACACCCAAATCGCTTTTATTGAATACTACTTTTGACAGCCAAACCATTATCTATACCTACCTGGCTCTAGGGATCATATTATTAGCGGGTGCTTATCTAACCCAGCGCTTCAACTTAAAAAAACATTTTAAGTTCAGCTATCAGCATTATGGGGTGCACGTAACATTTATATCATTGCTGGCAGGATACTTTTTTTACTATAATTCTGCACTTGCTATGTTGTGGATGCTGATGCTATCTGCGGTTGCATGGCTCATCTTTCGCGACGCTTTCAAAAATCACTCTTTTTACTTCTTGTTATTGGTAGTATTGTACAGCTATGTTGCAATAAGCAGCCTGGTAGTACGTGTTATGATGTTGGCCGAGGATGAGGGCGCACTTTATTTAACAATGCTATATTTTATCGGGTCGGCCATTGGCCTTATATTCTTATTAATTAATCTTAACAAAAAGATCAAAGCATCATGATTGCATATAATAAGATATGGCTGACCAATCTGCGTTTGCAGGAAGATGTAAAGGAAAAACTGAACGGAGGGTACATTACAAGTGAGGAATTTAAAGATATCAAGGATAAATACCCTGTTGGCTTTTATACTCCGGGGCCGTTTGCCCGCATAGGATTATTTATTCTGACGCTTATTGTGATATCTTTTGCTGACGGAATACTAAGCTTGTTATTTGCTTCAGCATCAAACCTAATAGAGACTTCCGGATGGATGTTCTTTCTTGCAATATTGAGCTACATTGCCCTGGAGGTAATGGTAAGTTCAAAACATCATTACCGTTCGGGTGTGGATGATGCTTTATTGTTCATTTCGGGACTATTGTCATGCGTAGCCTCCGCTATGCTTTTTTCTCACTACAATGTAGTTTACTTCGTGCCTGTTTTTGCGGTCATTTTTATTTTGAGCTTATACTTCAGTATCCGCTTTGCTGACATGCTGATGGCTGCTTTGTGCTGTGCATCATTGCTCGCCTTTGTATACTTTGGGTGGACAAAGGTGATACCTATTGGAATGATGACCATACCTTTCATAATCATGCTGATATCAGGTGGAATGTATTGGATTTCTTACAGTTTCAACAGACAGAAGAGGTTTATTGATTATCATAATTGTTTTATTGTTGCTCAGCTCATCTTTCTGCTTGGGTTATATGCGGCAGGTAACTATTATATCGCCCAAACACTTGGCAATGATGGTATTGGGCAAACACCAAAACCAGTGCCATTCGGCCCATTTTTCTGGCTTTGGACAATTGCCTTACCATTTGTGTATTTAGGATGGGGCATATTTAAAAAAGATACGATTTTACTGCGAATTGGCCTCGTATTGATCGCTGCTGCTATTGCAACCTTCCGTTATTACTATCATGTGCTGCCCCTGGATATGGCACTCACAATAGGCGGTGCTTTAATTTTAGGAATTGCTTACGTAGTTATGAAGTTTTTAAAAACGCCCCAATATGGTTTCACTTACGCTGAACCCGATACAGAGCATGCGATGGATCGCCTAAAAGTTGAGTCGCTGATCGTTGCTGAGGCGTTTGCTAAAGTTCCATCAGCACCAGCAGAGCACCAGGATAAGTTCGGCGGGGGAGATTTTGGCGGAGGCGGATCAAGCAGTAGTTATTAAAACGCCTGATCTGCGTTGCCATTCAATCAATCTTACTTTAACTTATCTATTATTTCATAGCGATCCACCGAACGATCATACTTTGGCCATTCGTTAAATGCGTCGTAGTAGACGTATTTCTTGTTTTGATCAATACCCGCGATAACTTTTCCAATCACCTTTTTTATATTATCGTTTTCTTTTTGCAAACCTTTCACATCTTTTAATTTAATTGCCGACATATAGCTCACCACAGGGTACACACCATCCCGTGTTTTTTGTGTAGATATTCCGAATATCCTTGGATGGGTAGGCACCTGTGTAAGCGTAAATGGATACACATATTTTTTATTCATTACGTCAACCACCTGCAACTCCAAATCATGAATTTTAACCTCGTCGGGGTATTGCCACCCATAACAAGGCACTACACATGTCTGTGCCAGCTGCAAACTGTTTAGCGCATCCACGAAGTATTTTTTTGCAAATAGTTCTTTAGCATAATCTAAAAGCTCGGGGGCTGTTTTACCATTAAAAGTGTACGGATTTACTTCCAGCTGGCTTATTTTCCATCCATAATCATATTTGCAATAGATCGCAGAAATAAGATATTTATTAGGTATACCCTTTGGTATAAAAAACGCCACATACATCTCGCGCCTATCGGCTGTATATTTAAGCGAATAGTTGTTTATTCCTTCGTTGGCCGATTCTAATATTTTATCGCCTTTATCCTTGTTTACAATGTAGTACTCGTCCAGTACTGTATAATTACCTTCCTTTAAATGATTGCTGCATAACTCAATTAATCTCAGTCTGCCTGTATTTTGTATAAGGTCCCGCGACATCAAACCATCCATTTTAAGACGGTCATTTGCTTTAAGTCCCTCCATTACCTGGTTATTTAGTTGGTGAAAGTCTTCTCTTACGCCTGATTCTATTTTATCGTTCTTCCAGATACCGGGCTGAGGTGGTTTGCAGCTTATAAGAATAGCTGTAATAAGTAAAAAACTAAAAAGCTTGATTAAAGTGGGATGGGTATTCATGTGATAATTTAAGGTTGATTATTTAATGCGATAATAACACTTTGGCGGCGATATTGCAAAATAGGGATTTTATTGATAACAAGGCCGCTTGAGGTGATAAACCTAATTTAACTATTATGCAT
>Ga0105237_10003615_pt1 | contig 18258 bp, 14 predicted proteins | sample KBSC24metaG_FD_81520 | JGI IMG/M metagenome (GOLD analysis project Ga0105237, IMG submission 81520) | Corn rhizosphere microbial communities from Kellogg Biological Station, Michigan, USA - KBS C2-4 metaG | ecosystem: Host-associated > Plants > Roots > Rhizosphere > Soil | place: Michigan, USA... | reverse complement strand
TCAGACGCCCTCGCCCTGGTCCACGATCTCGGCGGCGCGGAAAACCGCGAACGCGCGTGGGCACTTCTCTGCCAGGCGCTCATCGCCGCCAATGAATTCATCTACCTGAGATAATCCAGTGCTTAGTGCTTAGTTCTTAGTGCTTAGTTTTCTGGCGCGAGGCGCCATCTGACTAAGCACTGAGCACTTAGAACTAAGCACTTCCGCTCCCATTATGAACCTTCCACCCCCCATAACCCGCCGAACCATGCTCCAGCGCAGTGCGGCCGGCTTTGCCTACGTGGCCCTGCAAGCCATGCTCGGCCGGGAACAGGCGCGCGCCTCCGTGGAGAATCCGCTGGAGCCCAAGCCACCGCATTTCCCGGCACGCGCGAAACGCATCGTCTTTCTTTTCATGAAAGGCGGCCCGAGCCATGTCGATACCTTCGATCCGAAACCGTTGCTCCAGCGCGACGACGGCAAGCCGTATCCGTTCAAGCAACCGCGCGTCCAATTCGCCGAGACCGGGAAGCTCCTCAAATCGCCCTGGAAATTCCAGCAGTACGGCCAGAGCGGCCTGCCCGTCAGCGACCTCTTTCCCCATGTGGCGCAGTGCGTCGACGACCTCTGCATTTTGCGCTCGGTCCACGGCACGAACCCAGCCCACGGCGGCGCTTCGCTCAAGTTGCACACCGGCAGCGATTCCCAGGTCCGGCCCAGCATGGGCTCATGGGTGACCTACGGCCTCGGCACGGAAAACGAAAACCTGCCTGCTTTCATCACCATCTGCCCGACCCTGGCGCACGGGGGCATGAACAACTGGGGCTCCGCCTTCCTGCCCGCCTACACCCAGGGAACGCCGATCGGCAACGCCAGCATCCCGTCGGACAAGGCGCTCGTGCCGCATATTCGCAACGACTCCATGAGCGCTGAAGAGCAACGAAAGCAGCTCGATTTCATCGCGAAGGTCAATCGCGAGCATCTCGCCTTGACCGGACCGGACCATGCGCTGGAAGGCCGCATCAACTCCTTCGAGCTCGCCTACCGCATGCAAAGCACCATGCCCGAGGCGCAGGACATCAGCCACGAATCCGAAGCGACCAAACATCTCTACGGCATGGACCAGCCAGTGACCGCCAACTTCGGACGCCAATGCCTCATGGCCCGGCGCTTCCTGGAGCGCGGCGTGCGCTTCGTGCAGGTCACCCACAGCGACGGTGAAGTGCAATGGGACCAGCATTCCGCTCTCCTCAAAGGCCACACGAAAAATGCCGCGGAAGTGGACAAGCCCATTGCCGGCTTTCTCAAGGATCTCAAGCAGCGCGGCCTGCTCGAGGACACGCTCGTTCTATGGGGCGGCGAATTCGGCCGCACCCCCACCGCGCAAGGCGGCGACGGACGCGACCACAATCCACACGGCTTCACCATGTGGATGGCCGGCGGCGGCGTGAAGCCCGGCATCGCCTACGGCAGCACCGACGACTACGGATACTTCGCGCAGGAGGACAAACTGCACATTCACGACCTGCATGCCACCATCCTGCACCTCCTCGGCCTCAACCACGAAAAGCTGACTTATCGCTACGCCGGCCGCGATTTCCGCCTGACCGACGTGGAAGGACACGTTGCGAAAGAGATCTTCGCCTGATATGTCGGTTTGCTTGCAGCGTGGACTTTTCGCCAACAGTTCCGTTCACTCACACTCTGCGCGCTCCCCCTCCTCGTCATTCTGAGGAACGAAGAACCTCTGATCTCCGCCTTTCCTCACCAGCAATGCGTCAGATGCCGGAAGAGATCAGAGGTTCTTCTCCCGCATGCGGGATCAGAATGACGAGAAACGGGCGCGTCATCTCATTGTAATCTTCCTTCCCTTGTCGTTCGTTTGCCCCCTCCGAATCGGCGCTATCGCGCTCACCCTCGCCGTAAGCCAGGCCTTCGGCAATCCCGCCGAGACCTGGCAGAACGGCTACACGGAAAGCGACGCAACCGGCGCGCACGTTCTCGGCTACTGGCAGTTCAAGCCAGGTGACCCCATCGCGGACTCCTCGGGCCACGGCCACACCCTGACGCTGAACGGCGCCGTGGCGGCGGGCGGGGGCAGGTTCGACGGGGCTCTGGAATCCTTTCCGGGCTGGCCGCGGGAAGACAAGCGCCACGCCGCCATCGCCGCTACGAGCGCGGCGCTATCACCGAAAGGCGCCTTCTCCATCGAAATGTGGATCAAGCCAAAGCCGGAACTGGCCGCGGATCTGTCGCCCGTCTTGATCGACAAGAAGTACGTCGCGCCCACCGATTACCAATGGCGGCTGACCACGGCGGACAAAGGCGGCGCCCGGCACCTGCAGGTGGCGCTCGGGTTTGGCGACGAGTCGGAGACATTTTCCAGCGACTCATTCATTGCCGGCACCGACTGGCAGCACATCGCATTCACCTATGACGGAGCCGGCACGGTGCGCTTCTTTCGGAACGGCGCCCCGCTGGGCGGCGCGACCAAGCCGGGGCGCGGGCCGGTCGCACCGGGCAAGCATGCGCTCTCCATTGGCGACCGGGTCGGCAGCAATTACGCCGGATTCCCGGGCCTCATCGACGAAGTGCGGATCTGTGATGGAGCCCTGGAGTTTCGACCAATGACGGTCGAGTTCCAATCCGAGCGCAAGACGTGGCTGCGCATGGAAAAAGTGCCGCCGGTGAGCGTGGTCATTCACAATCTGGGCAAGGTGGCGGCGAAGTTGACCCAGGTGCGCATTTCTGTCGAAGGACTGGATGAAAAGACCTTCACGGTGGCGGAACTGGCGGCCGGCGCGACTTCCACGATCGCCTACCCTTTGGACACATCGCTGCGGCCGGACACCTACCGCTTGAAAGCACACCTGGAGGCGCCCGGTAACTTTAAATATGTCAGTGACGAGTCCACCGAGATCGTGATCGCACCACGACCGCTCGCCAAAATGCCCGTGGTCATGTGGGGCCTGGGCTCGCCCGGCGAAGTGAAGGGCGAAATGGCGCGGCTGAAAGACCTGGGCTTCACGCTCTGCCTCGGCGGCGCCGCCGACTACGATTCCATCTGGGCGGCGAAAGGGGTGACGGCGCCCGGCCGCCCCGACCACGTGTCCGCGGTCAAAGGCATGCTCGACTATGCCCTCGCCAACGACTTTGGAATCGCCTTCTCGCTCTCGCCTGGCGGTTGGTTGAAAGAACGCCCGGAATTGCAACGCACGGATCGCAACGGGAAACCTTACGCCTCGCGCCCGGACGTGGATGCGGCGCTGCCCGGCCTCGCGGAATTCTGCCTCAACGTCGGCGCCAGCGTGGGAAAAACCTACCGGGAATTCCCCTCGTGGCAGGCCGTCTTGATCGATACCGAGACTCGCGACAGCACCCAGTTGAGCTTTTCCGAATTCGATCGCGCCGCGTATCGCAAATCCTCCGGGGCCGGCATTCCCGCGGAAGTGGAATCCAAGACGGGGTTCGACTGGACGAAGTTGAAGGACTTTCCGGCTGAGCGCGTCCTTCCGGACGATGATCCCCGCCTCCAGTACCTCCGCTGGTTTTGGACAATCGGCGACGGTTGGAACAATCTGCATACCGCGACGCGCGCGGGCATCCGCCTGGCCGGCCGCGACGATGTCTGGACATGGTTCGACCCCGCGATCCGCGCGCCCAGCGTGGGCGGCAGCGGCGGCGCCGTCGACGTGCTCGGGCAGTGGACCTATACAAATCCCGACCCCCTCCGCATCGGCTACTTCACGGACGAAGTCTTCGCGATGGCGGCGAACTCGCCGCAGCATCCGCGCGTGATGAAGATGACCCAGCTCTTCTGGTATCGTTCGCAGGTGGCACCGAAAGCGGCGGGGACGAACCACATCGCGTCGCCGTTCGACGACCACGATCCCGAGGCCGCCTACATCACCATCTCGCCGATGCACCTCCGCGAATCCTTCTGGACGAAGCTCGCCCGGCCCGTCAGTGGCATCATGTATCACGGCTGGCAGGCGCTCGTCCCCACGGACAACATCGGCGGATACCGCTATACCAACCCCGACACGAAGGAGGAGTTCCGGCGATTGCATCGCGGCATCCTCGAAAAGCTCGGCCCCACGCTGCTGCGCGTCGGCGAGCGCCGGAGTGACGTGGCATATCTCGACAGCTTCACCGCCCAGATGTTCGCGCACCGCGGCAGCTACGGCTATTCGGGCGACGAAGCTTATCTCACGCTCCTCCACGCCCAGTTGCAGCCCGAGGTGATTTACGAGGACCAGGTGGTGCAGCAGGGATTGGATGCGTTCAAGGTGCTCGTGCTCGCCAATTGCGACGTGCTCACCTCCGGCGTGGTGCAGCGCGTCCTGGCGTTTCAGAAGGGCGGCGGGATCGTCATCGGCGATGAGGCGCTGGCGCCGGCGATCAAGCCCGACATTCTGCTCGCCACCGTCACCCGCACCAAGCGCGGTGCGGCCGATCACGCTGCGATCCTGGCCGCCGCGACTCACTTCCGTGCGGCACTCGACTCCAGGTATTCCCGCCCCGCCGACAGCTCGAATCCGGAAATCGTCGCCCGCGTCCGCGCCTCCGGCAAATGCGACTACGTCTTTGTGGTCAACGATCAGCGCGAGTTCGGCAGCTATGTCGGACAGCATGGTCTCGTGATGGACAACGGGGTCCCCAGTTCCGGTGAACTCACACTCAATCGGCCCACCGGCCATGTTTACGACCTCGTCCGTGGCGGCGAGGTGCCCGCCTATTCCCGCGAGAACAAGCTCCGGTGGCCCGTGAATCTCGGCCCTTGCGACGGTCGCGTTTACGCAATCACTTCGGAAGCGATTGCCGCCGTAAAACTTGCCGCGCCGGATTCCGCCGCGCGCGGAAGTGCGGTCTCCCTGAACGTCCAGATCGAGGACCATTCGGAACGTGCCATCGACGCGGTCCTGCCCATTCATCTCGAAATCAGCGACCCCGCCGGCCGCGTTGCCGAGTACAGCGGCTACTATGGAGCCGTCGGCGGCCGGCTCAGCCTCCGTCTCGACATCGCCCGCAACGACATCCCCGGCGTCTGGCAGATTCGCGCACGCGAACTCGCTTCCGGCAAAGAAAGCACCGTTTATGTGCGCATCACCCCTTCATGAACAAGATCGACCTCCATCATCGTAACGCCATCGTGACCGGTGGCGCCCGCGGCATCGGCCTCGCCATTTCCCGGCGATTGCTGGAATCTGGCGCCAGCGTTTCGCTGTGGGACATGGACGCCACCGCACTGGAGCAGGCCGGCGAGGAACTCAAAGCATCGGGCACCGTTCACACCGCCCAGGTCAACGTGACCAGCGCCGAGTCCGCCGTGGCCGGCGCCGAAGCGACCGCGCAAGCGCTCGGCAAAATCGACATCCTCGTCAACAACGCCGGCATCGCCGGGACCAACGCGAAGACCTGGGAAACCGATCCCGCCGAATGGCGGCGTGTGCTCGACATCAATCTCACCGGCCCTTTTCACTGCTGCCGCGCTGTGACCCCGCACCTCCTGCGAAACAACTACGGCCGGATCGTCAACGTGGCCTCCATTGCCGGCAAGGAAGGCAACCCGAACGCCGCCCACTACAGCGCGTCGAAAGCCGGCGTGATCGCGCTCACCAAATCCCTCGGCAAGGAATTGGCCACGAGCAATATCGTGGTCAACTGCATCACGCCCGCTGTCATCGTCACCGACATTCTCAAGCAACTGACCCAGGCGCACATCGACTACATGCTCTCCAAAATTCCGATGGGCCGTTTCGGCACGACGCAGGAAGCGGCCGCGCTGGTCGCATGGCTCTGCTCCGAGGATTGCTCCTTCACTACGGGCGGCGTCTTCGATCTCTCCGGCGGTCGCGCGACTTACTAGAACTCTCCCATGAATCTCGCCGAACTCACCTGGCCCGATGTCGATGCCCTAAGCCGGGACACGCCCGTCATCTTCCCCATCGCCGCCCTGGAACAGCACGGGCGCCACATGCCGGTTTTCACCGATTCGCTGCTCATGGGCGAGATCGCGCGCCGGACAGAAACCGCGCTGGGAGCCCGCGCGCTATTCGCCCCGTTGCAGTGGCTCGGCAATTCGCACCATCACATGGATTTCCCCGGCACGCTGTCCGCCGAACCACGGGTCTATCTGGATCTGCTCGGCGGCCTGGTGGAAAACTTTCTCGCCCATGGCTTCAAGCGATTGCTCCTCCTCAATGGCCATGGCGGCAACGATGTCCCCGGCAAGCAGGCCATCTTCGAGGTGCGCCAGCGACATCGGGAACGGATGGATTTGCTCTTGCTCTTTGCCACCTACTGGAATCTGGAACCCGCCGCACGGTCCGCGCATCCGGAACTCCAGCAGACCGTGATGGGCCACGCCTGCGAGTGGGAAACCTCCATGGTGCTCCGCCTCGCCCCTCATCTCGTGAAGGATCACGACAAGGTGACGCCCCAGGAATTTGGGACCGCATTCGAGCCGGCCAGCCGCGCGTGGACGATGCGTGATCGGAGCGTGGCTGGTCACATCGGCGATCCGCGCGAAGCCAGCGCGGAAAAAGGCGAGGCCTTGTTTCAAGCATTCACCCGCGGTGCCGTATCGCTCGTCGAGCGCATGATCGCGTGGGACGGAAAGAGCTGGAACGGATGAGCAATTCCGCAACCGCTCCCGCACGGACAGCCCACTGGAAGTGGTGGATTACGGGCCTCCTCCTGCTTGCCACGACGATCAACTACATGGATCGTGTGGCGTTGACCAATGTGTCCGTGCGCGTCACGCGCGAACTGGAGATCAACGATCAGCAATACGGGAATCTCGAAATGGGCTTCGGCTGGGCCTTTGCCGCGGGTTCGCTCGTCTTCGGCTTCCTGGCAGATCGATGGCGGGTCTACCTGCTCTACCCCCTGCTGCTGACCTGCTGGTCACTCATGGGCGTCGCCTCGGGCATTACGCATGGCTACACGTCACTGTTTATCTGCCGCACACTGCTCGGATTTTTCGAAGCCGGCCATTGGCCATGCGCCCTGAAGACCACGTTCGCCCTGCTCAATGAGAAGGACCGCACGATGGGCAACAGCGTGCTGCAAAGTGGCGCGTCCATCGGCGCGGTGATCACTCCGCAGATCATGAAATTGCTCGTGACGCCGCAAGTCGGGTCGTGGCGCGCCGCCTTCATCGCCGTGGGCGTCATCGGACTGCTCTGGGTGGTCCTCTGGTTCGTCTGCCTGCGGCCCCGTGATCTCGAACCTCACCGGACCGACGCGCCCGAGCCCGGAGCGCTCGACCTCGCGGCCATCCTCGTCGGTCGCCGCTTCTGGGCGCTCGCGCTGCTCGTCGCCGGCATGCAGGCGGTGTGGCACATCCCGCGTGTCTGGCTGATGAAATTCCTCCAGGTCGGCCGCGGCTACAGCGAGACCGCCGCGCTCAATTTCAACTCCGCCTACTACATCGCCACCGATATCGGCTGCATCCTCTCAGGCGTCGCCTCGCTCTGGCTGATCCGGCGCTGGGCCGCATCGCCGCACAGTGCCCGGCGCACCGTTTACATGGGAGCCTGCGTGCTGACCTCCTTCAGCGCCTTCCTTCCCTGGCTCGGCAAAGGTCCGCTGCTTCTCGGCACTCTGCTGATCATCGGGGCCGGAGCGCTCGCCTTGTTTCCCTGCTACTACAGCTTCACCCAGGAGCTGTCTCCCACGCACGTCGGCCGCACCACCGGGTTGCTGGGCTTGTGTGTTTGGGCCGTGACGTCGCCCATGCACAGCCTCTTCGGCGCGATCGCGGATCGCACCAAAAGCTACGATCTCGGCCTCGTCATCGCCGGCCTCGCACCGTGGCTGGGCGTGATCGCCATGAAAGTCCTTTGGGTCAAGGACGCCGCACCCGCCATGACCATCTCTCCGCTATCGCCGGCAGTACCCCGCGCCGATCAGCCGTCCTGACAGCTTCGATTTTCCCATGCTCACCGAGTCCACACGCCAGCAAGATTTCCCCACGCTTTCCGGGATCACCTACCTCAACACCGCCGCGGAAAGCATTCCGCCACGCTGCACCGGCGAAGCGATCGAAGCCTACTGGCAGGACAAGCTCCGCGGCATGAAAGGCCGCGACGGACATTTTGCGCAAGTCGAGGCGTGTCGGGAAATCAGCGCGCGCATGCTGGATCTGCAAACCTCGGAAGTGTCGTTCTGTTCGTGCAGCTCCGAAGCGTACAACCTCCTGGCGTCCGCCTTGCAGCTTGATTCGCAAGACGAGGTCGTCGTCACCGATCTCGATTTTCCCGCCGGGGTCACGCCCTGGTTGCGCGCCCGGAACGCACCGGCTCTCCGCATCTGGAAGGCGGTCGAAGGCGCGCTCGACACGAACGATCTTGCGAGTCTGCTCAGCGAAAAAACCAGGCTCGTCCAGGTCTCGTTGGTCAGCTTCTACAACGGTCACCGCATCGGCTGGCCGCCATTCCATGAAGCCGTCCGGCGACTCGCGCCAAACGCCATCATCTCCGTGGATGTCACCCAGGCGCTCGGCCGCGTGGTGCTCGATTGCCGCGGCGCGGATGTGATCATCTCCAGCACGCACAAGTGGACTCTCGGAATCCACGGGGGCTGCATCGTCGGCATCCCTGCCGCCAGCGCGCCCCGTCTCACCACCCATGCCGGGGGCTGGTTGCATTTGCAGAACGCCTTTGACGCCGACCGGTTCGAACGCGCCGTGCCCAAGACCGGAGCGGCGAGTTTCTCCGTGGGGATGCCAAACTTTGTCGCGCTCTACGCGCTGAACGCATCCCTGCGTTACCTGGAACAAGTGGGTGTGGCGAGGATCGCCGCGCACGCCGACCCCCTGGTGGCGACGGTGGATGCGGGCCTGCGTCACCTGGGGCTGCAGCCCATGTGTTCGCGGCAACCCCGCAATGCATCAGGCATCCTCGCGTTTCAACATCCCCGCAGTGCGGAACTGCATGCCGCCCTGGAGCGCGAGAACGTCCATGTCATGCACCACGCAGGCCGCATTCGCGTCGCCGTGCACGGCTACAATACCCGCGACGATATCGCCCAACTCCTCGGCATCCTCGCCGGAAATTTGAAGGCCTCATAACCAGTCTCCCATGAACACACCTCCCAGCAGCTCCCGCCGGCAATTCCTTCGCACCGCGGCTTTCGCCACACTGGCCGCGACCGGTCGCGGAGCCCCGCCCATTGCGAATGGCGAATGGATCGACGCGCATGTCCACGTCTGGACGCCGGACCTTCAGCGCTATCCTCTCGCCGCCGGCTTCAAGCAGGCGGAAATGCAGCCCGCGAGCTTCACCCCGGAGGAACTCTTCGCCCAGTGCAAGCCCGAGGGCGTGAGCCGCATCGTGCTCATCCAGATGAGCTTTTACCAATTCGACAACCGGTATCTCCTGGACATGCTCGCGCAATATCGCGGGGTCTTCCGCGGCGTGGCCATCGTCGATGAAACGAAAGGCGATGTACGCGACACGATGAAGACCATGGCCACCCAGGGCGTGCGCGGATTCCGCATCTATACCGACAAGGAAAAGGCCGAATCGTGGCCCTCCTCCGGCGGGATGAAGAAGATGTGGTCCTTCGCCGCGGAATCCGGCCTGGCGATATGCCTGCTGGCGAATCCCGACGCGCTCCCCGCCGTGGAGCGCATGTGCCAGGAGTTCCCCAAGACGCGTGTGGTCATCGACCACTTTGCGCGGATCGGCATGAAAGGGCCGGTCAATCCCGCAGACCTTGACAACCTCTGCCGTCTGGCCGCCCACGAGAACACCTACGTGAAGACGTCCGCCTTCTATGCCTTGGGCGATAAGAAGGCGCCTTACACCGATCTCGCGCCGATGATCCGGAAGCTGCGCGACACCTTCGGCGCCTCGCGATTGATGTGGGCGAGCGACTGTCCTTTCCAAGTCCAGGAAGGCCACACCTACGCCAACTCGATCGCGCTGATCCGCGACCGGCTCGATTTTCTCACCACCGATGACAAGCAGTGGATGCTGAGAAAGACGGCGGAGAAGGTGTTCTTTGCGTGAGTCCAACAAAGACGTCAACGCTGGAAAAACCTGGGACTTTCACCCCAGAAACCAGAACCCATTTCCCGCCTTCGCTATTTCAGCGCCGCATTCCACTTGTCGATATTTGCCTTCTGCGCGGTGAACAGCTCGTCCGCGGGATCGAGGATGTCGATTCCGGTGATGCTATCGCCTTGCTTGATCGCATTCACCACATCCTGACCCTTGGTCACTTCGCCGAAGACCGCATGCTTTCCGTCGAGCCACGGACAGGGCACGTGGGTGATGAAGAACTGGCTGCCATTGGTTCCCGGCCCTGCATTGGCCATCGAAAAAAGTCCCGGCTTGGTGTGCTTGAGCGACGGGTGGATCTCATCGGCGAAACGGTAGCCCGGGCCACCCGAGCCCGTTCCCGTCGGATCGCCGCCCTGAATCATGAAGTCAGGGATCACCCGGTGAAATTTGATCCCGTCGTAGTAACCACGCTTGGCGAGATTGAGAAAATTGGCCGCCGTCATCGGTACTTTCGAGGCGAAGATGGTGCCTTCGATAGTGCCGCGGGAGGTTTTGAAAAGGATGCGGATGTCTTGCATAGGGGAGCTGACGATGTCGGCGCAGCGCTTCCTTGGCAAATGATTATTCGCCGCGTTTCCGCGTGACAGCGGAGAAGCACGGCGTTGATGTTCACCCCATGAAGTACCGCCCTCTCTCCCTTGTCGCTGCCGGTTCGCTGGTCGCGCTCCTCCTCTCCTGCTCCCCGCGGGAGAACAATGCAGCGGCGCAACCGCAGGAGACGCCAGCGGGAAAGGAAGCGGCGGCGCGCGCGGAGGCGCCCGTCAGGAAATTCGTCGTTGTCCTCAAGACGACCGAAGGTGACATGGTGGTGGAGTGCTGGCCCGAAGAGGCGCCCGGCACGGTGGAGAATTTTTTCAAGCTCGCCCTCTCGGGCTTTTACGATGGCACGGCGTTTCATCGCATCATCGATGGCTACATGATCCAGGGCGGCGATCCACTGACCAAGGATCCGGCTCAGGAAGCGCGATGGGGCACAGGCAGCGCGCCTGACCGCATCAAGGCGGAACACAATAACCGCAAGCACGAGTTCGGCGTGATTTCGATGGCGCGAGCTGGCAGTCCGGATTCGGCCAGCTCCCAATTCTTCATCTGCCTTGGAGCAGCACCGAAGCTGGATGGAAATTTCACCGCCTTCGGGAAGCTCATCAAAGGCGAGGACGTTTTGAAGAAACTCGGCGCGACTCCATGCGGGCCGGGTCCTGATGGAAACAATAGCAAGCCGCTCACGCGCGTGGGACTGGAAAGCGTGAAGATCGTCCCCGCGGATTCCATCAAGTAATTTCGTCGCCGCGGATTTTGTGCGCGCGGATTTCGCGCATTGCATTCGCCGCCACGCGACACACACTTTTCACGCAACAACGCTTCGCCCAGGCGAAGCGTGACGCATCTTTATCTCCGCATGCCGTCCCACAAAGTCACTCTCGCTCTCGTCCAAATGCGCTGCTCCCCCGAGCCGCGCGAAAACCTCGCCAAGGCGCTGGCCAAGACGGCCGAAGCCGCCGGCCGCGGCGCCCAGATCGTTTGCCTTCAGGAACTCTTCACCTCGCAATACTTCTGCCAGGTCGAAGACCACAAATACTTCCAACTCGCCGAGGAAATTCCCGGGCCGAGCACGGAAGCGCTCGGCCAGCTCGCCAAGGAACGCGGCGTCGTGATCGTCGCATCGCTCTTCGAAAAAAGGAGCGCGGGCCTCTATCATAATACCGCCGCCATCATCGATGCGGACGGCGCCTATCTCGGCAAATACCGGAAGATGCACATCCCGGACGATCCACTATTCTACGAGAAGTTTTATTTCACGCCGGGCGATCTCGGATTTCGTGCATGGCAGACACGCTATGCCAAAATCGGCGTCTGCGTTTGCTGGGACCAGTGGTATCCCGAGTCCGCGCGGCTCACCGCGCTGGCCGGCGCGCAGATCCTGTTTTTTCCAACGGCCATTGGCTGGCATCCCGGGGAGAAAGCGCAGTACGGCGCGCGGCAGCACAACTCGTGGGAGACGATCCAGCGCTCGCACGCCATCGCCAACGGCTGCTACGTCGCCGTGCCGAATCGCGTCGGACACGAAGCGCCGGATGGCGGACCGGGCATCGAGTTCTGGGGGCAGAGTTTTGTGGCCGATCCCGCCGGGCAGATCGTGGCCAAAGCGTCGGTCGGCGAGGAAGAGATCCTGCTCGTCGAGGCTGATCTCGACGCGCTCGACACGCAGCGCACCCACTGGCCCTTTTTCCGCGACCGCCGAATAGACGCCTACGGCGACCTTCAAAAGCGATTCATTGACTGACCTATGAGCGCCCCCGCCGAAAACCTGTCCGCCACTGCCACCCCGACCCCTGCCGCGCTGGGCTACCAAATGCCCGCGGAATGGGAACCGCACGAGGCCACCTGGCTCTCGTGGCCACGTCCCGATGGGATCAGCTTCCCGGATTCCTACGATCGCATCGTGCCGACCCTCGCCCAGATGGTGCACGCCCTGGCCGGGTCGGAAAATGTGAACATCAACGTGTGCGACGCGGAGCATGAGAAGCTCGTGCGCGGGCACCTCGCCGCCGCAAAGGCGAAGACGGACCACGTCACTTTTTTCCATATCAAGACAAACGAACCGTGGTGCCGCGACCACGGACCGATTTATCTTACACGCGCGGAAGCGCCGCGCCTGGCGATCGTCGATTGGGATTACAATGCATGGGGCTGGAAATACCCGCCGTTCGATTTCGATGACGACGTGCCCAAGCGCATTGCCGAACAGCAGGGACTGCCCATCTATTTTCCGAAGATGGTGCTCGAGGGCGGCTCCATCGACGTCAATGGCGCGGGAACTTTGCTGACCACGAAATCGTGCCTGCTCAACCCAAACCGGAATCCCGATCTCAAGCAAAAGGACATCGAGAAGCGCCTGCACGATTATCTCGGCGTGAAAAAGATCCTGTGGCTCGGCGACGGCATCGAGGGCGATGATACCGACGGGCACGTCGACGATCTCACGCGGTTTGTCGCCCAGGCCACGGTGGTGACGGTGGTGGAGGACGACGAGAACGACAAGAACCACGAACCGTTGCAGGCCAATCTGGAGGCCTTGCGCACCATGGAGACCGCCGATGGCACCCCGCTGGAGGTGCTTACGCTGCCCATGCCGCGCAAAATCGCGCGCGATGGACAGCGCCTGCCCGCGAGTTACGCCAATTTCTATATCGCCAACAAAGTCGTGCTCCTGCCGGTCTTTGCCGACGCCCACGACAAATGGGCGGTGGCCGTCCTGCAAAAAGCGTTTCCGAAGCGCAAGGTGGTGCCGATCGATTGCCGGGAGTTGATTTGGGGGCTGGGTGCATTCCATTGTCTCACCCAGCAGCAACCCCTCCTCCCATGAAATGCTTGTTCGCCGTTCTTTCCGCCACCGCGCTCACCGCGTCCGCTTTGGCCGCTCCGCTTGATCCGGTGCTCTCCGGCGACAAACTGTGGACGCAAAAGCCGGATGAATTCATGGCGGCCGCCGGGAAGCTCGGCTTCGAGTGGACTTCGAACGCGCACGATACCGCGCGCGCGGCGGTCCGCGAGATGACCGCCTTTTCCCTCCCGACTACGGAATGCATTGCGCGGTTCGAAGGCGACGCGCTCAAGCAAATCACGGTCGTGCTCTATGCGCGGGGAGATTCCGGGACGTGGACGGAAGACAAGTTCGACAGCCTGGTGCGCGACGCCGCGAGCGCCCTGAACAATGCCAGCAACGCGAAGCCGACGGTGCGCGGAAAAGACCCCACCAGCGCAGTCAAGGCGGAGGGCATCATCTGGGTCAACGACAAGGCGCGCTACCTCCTCGAGTACAGCAAGACGAAGGAAGTGAAGACTCGCAATATTCCTTTCCGGGCGGAATTCGTGCGCCTGGAAATCATGCCCCCGGAGAAAAAAATGGGAATGATCGCCACCGCGTTGGGCACGGCCAGCAAGCGATTTCACGGGCCGGATCATGTGAAAAAGAGCGCCGAGGGCGACGTGTGGATCGCCGACGTGCCCATGGTGGACCAGGGCCAAAAGGGTTATTGCGTGGTCGCTTCGACGGAGCGCGTCATGCGCTATTATGGCAATGCCGTTGACCAGCAGGAACTGGCTCAGGTCGCCAACTCCTCCGCCTCCGGCGGAACAAGTTTCAAGGCGATGTATGAGGCCCTGAAAAAATTGAGCGCCCGGCTGAAGATCCACGTTCGCGAAGTGGAGAAATCCGACGTCAAAGACATCCAGAAGATGATGGCGGAATATGATCGCGCCGCCAAGAAGGCCGGGGCTCCGCCAATCCCGCCCCAGGGAAATACCATTGAACTCGACGAGGTGTATCGGGCCATGGACCCCGTCGTGTTCAAGGTAATCCGCACCAGGAACAAGGGCGAGGTCAGCAAGTTTCAGCGCACCGTGGAATCGCACGTCAACGAAGGCACGCCGCTGCTGTGGACGGTGATGCTCGGCAAGGTGCCGGAAAAGGGCATCCCGCAAAACGCCGGCGGCCACATGCGATTGATCATTGGGTACAACAGCAAGACGAACGAGATCCTCTATTCGGATTCCTGGGGCGCCGGCCATGAACTCAAGCGAATGCCGGCCGACGACGCGTGGGCGATGACGACCGGCGCGATGTCGATCGAGCCGTTCTCGGGGCCGTAAAGTTACTTCAATTGCCACTCAGGCTTCGATAATTTCTGCCCGGCCGTGTACTCAAATTCCCTGGTCACAGGTGACAAAACAACGCCCGGCAGTCCTTGCGCGGTGATCCGCATCTTGAAGTCCGCCTTGTCGTCGAGGAACATCAAGCGGCCTTTTCCAAGCATGTCGTAACCACTTCCTTTCACCGCCAGATTGTCTGTCGCGATCACCCCATTGCTGATCGTGAAACTTGCCGAAGCACGGTCAGGCACGGCGCGCCCCAACCCAGGCGCGATCGAGTCCAGAACTCCGGTGAGCGGAGCGAGAAACGGGACGGCGAAGACGTTGCCATCGGCAACGGCCAGTTCCCCTCGCCCATCCATCTTGCGTGCATCGTCGCCACGGCTGGTGAATTCGTAATGGCCGTTCAGCCGCCCGTGGGCACTGTCACGGTCGAAGAAAAGCTTGGTCAGTCCCGCGAAATCGAGATTCTCCAGCGTAAGACTTCCCCGGTCACCGGGCTGGCCGGGAAGCAGCGAGACATCTGCGTCCCCTTTCAATGACCCATCGAACAAACCCGCCGACAGTCCGGAGATCTTCAGCCTGTCATCGGTGAAGAGCAGTTTCGCGCTGACCGGGGCGGCGCTGAGTTTTTTTTGCAGGAACGTGTACTCCATGCCGGCCGGCGCATCGATGTCGATCGCGAGGTGGGTGGTTTTGCCGTGTTGCAGGTCCACGATGCCATTGACCCGCAGTTCCGGCGGCGGACTGGCAAAACGATAGGGCAGGAGATCCTTGACCAGCTTCGAATCCATCCACATCGCCACCTCGGGAAGATTGACCCGTGCCAGCACCTCGTCGAGACGCAACTCGCCGCGGCCGAAATCATAATACAAGTTACCGTCGGCATGCCCTTCTGGCCGCTCGATGTGCAATGGGGCGATCGAGAGCACCTGGTTTTCGTAGCGCACTTCTGCCTTCGCATTGTCCGCCGGGACGCCGCGAAAGCTGGCCGACAGAAGCGAGACCTCTCCCGAGATCACGACGGATTCCAGTTCCGGGGCTGCGCCTCGTGCCTTCAGCGTGACAACAGGCGCGTGAGGAAAATCGAATAACGTCAACGTCTCCACCAGCTTCCCGGTGACCAACGGACGCAGGTCTTTGGGATTGATCGTGCTCCGGAGTTGGGCGCGAAAATCTCCGGGAACCGCCAGCGCGTCGCCTGTCAACTCCTCACCGCCGGCCCGCATCAGGCGAACGTCACGTGCACTCCACCGGTCGCCGTCCCAGGAAAAATCCCCGGTTGCGCCGTCAAAGACCACACTGCGGTAGGCGAACTTGCTCGCGTCCACATGCCCCGAGAGGTGGAATCCGATCTTGTCGCCGAGCGCGAGATCGCACCGCAGGTCCATGTGCGGCGGAACGTAGAAAACGAAGTCGGTCAGCCAGGGCACATCGATGCCGCTCCGGACCATCGCTGGCGCATCCAGGCTGGAGCGAAGTTGCAAGCGGGCCTTGTGCGCGGCGGGTTCCCACAGCCCGGAGAGGCGCAGCTCGCCGGCGGTGTCCACCGCCTGGAGTTGCTTGAGATCGAGGACGCCGCCGCGATAGCTCGCCGCCAGGTAGAGGCTCCGCAACGCATAGTTCTGCCGGTGCAACCGCTCGCCCCAGAACGCCACCTCGACGAAGATCTGATCAGGCTCCGCGAGGTCTCCGCTGAACGTCACATTCGCCACCGGGGGCTCACTGTCCGCCTTGAGCCCATTGATCTCATCAAAGATGCGCGCCACGAGATCCGGGGAAATCGCCTCGCGCGAACCAAACTTGAGCCTGAACGCCTCCGGGTGAATGAGTCGCCCGGCGGCGGTGACGTGCAGCCCGAATATCTCGGCGTCGGCGTGCGCCAGATAGATCTGCTGGGGCGGCAGGAACAGCCGGGCATTGAGGTGGGCGATCTCGATCTTCGGACCCCGCGGCTTTTCGGGATTCAGAGGCAACGAAAGGTTGGCGTCGCGCAGTTCCAACGCATCGAGAAATGGATTACCCCGAACCAGGTTCGAGAAATTGACCTGCAAGGCCATCTCATTGATCACCGCCAGGGTCCTCCGCCGGTCTTTGGCGTCGAAGATCTGGACTTCCTTCGCCACCAGTCCGCGCATCGGGTCGAGGGTGAGATGCCGGAGGGTCACTTCCACCCCGCGCTTTCGGAATTCTTCGGTCACGTAGTTGCGCCACTTGCTCGTGAACCCTTTCTCATAGGCGTACCAAAGCGCGCCCGCCATCACGGCGGCGATTAGCGCGAAAAGAGTGAGAAGGACACGGCGCACGCCGCGAAGGTGCCGCGCCGGGCCGTCCACTGGCAAGCGCCGGCGCGAATTTGTGGTTGAACAAACCAGTCACCCTCATCGTCAAACTGCATATGGCACGGCCACTGCTGATACTCCAATTCCGATGATAAAAGCCAATTGTCGGGAACGTTTCACGGCGGCGGATTTCGATTACGTCGTCAAGACCCTCTCCAGATCGGAGCGGGACTCAGTGAATCTGGTCGATCTGCTGACCGATGCGGAAGCGCGGGACTCCATTCTGGACAGCCCGCGCCTCGTCGAATCCATGCTCGCGGATGGAACTCCGCTGTCCATTTCGCCGCAGCTCTACTTCTACGTTTTGCTCAGGCATGTCTTAAAACAGACAGGCTTGAACGATCGCAACGTCAGCGATTACCTCGCTTCGCTCCTCGAAACATTTTCCCGCACCGCGGGAATGAAGTCGCCCGCCGACGGCGAATCGAACCCCGTCCAGTATGTCTCCGACATGCTCATCGCCCTGCGCAATGCCTCGCCGGTGCAGACATTCCTGATTCGCGCGCATGTCGGCAACTACTCGCTGTTCATCAGCGGGATCTTCCGTGACACGGTGGAGAGCCGTTCGCAGCGCGGGGCGCCGGATGTGAGCTTTTACGAGGATGTCGGGCGTAGCAATTTCCGCGTGGCGGCCGGCCATCAAGTAGCGCGCTCCTGGGCCTTGAGCGAAGTCTTCGAGATCCTCGCCGATGGGTTCCACGATGTGCGGCTCGCACTCAATCGGCTGTCGGATTCCCTGCTTCACCTCGACAGCGCGCCCTCGCCGTTCCTGGCATGAACGCCACGCTCTTCAGCGAAATTCAGCGGCTCTTCGAGCGCACCTACGTGCAAGTCGGGATCAACCTGGAGGATTGCCTCATCGACCGCCAGCGCTGCGGGCAGTTGAGCCGCGCCGCCGGCGCCGCCGCCCGGGAGCTGAGTGAATTGGCGCGGACGTTTTTGCGCAAGGCGGACGACCGGCTCTACGTCGGCATCTACTATTCGCGCTGGCTGATCGAGCAACTCGAGAAGCACGACCCGCGTCAAGGCGTCACCGATGTCAATATTCGCTGCCTGATCGCGTTCGTGGAGGAGATCAATCACGCCCTGCACGCCGCGATCCAGTTCCAGCGCGGCGTGCGCGAGATCGCGAGTGAGGACTTCGCCCGCAATCTTGAATTGCAGGCACAGGTGGACACCTACCTCGTGCTCCTGCTCTTCGTCGCCTTCTT
>Ga0105237_10003613_pt1 | contig 18262 bp, 17 predicted proteins | sample KBSC24metaG_FD_81520 | JGI IMG/M metagenome (GOLD analysis project Ga0105237, IMG submission 81520) | Corn rhizosphere microbial communities from Kellogg Biological Station, Michigan, USA - KBS C2-4 metaG | ecosystem: Host-associated > Plants > Roots > Rhizosphere > Soil | place: Michigan, USA... | reverse complement strand
GGCAGTATGCGCCGATCCGCCTTCCATCTTGCTGGCGGCATCGGCGGATTCCGGTGTTCATGCCGGCAATCTGTTGAAGAGTGAATTGCAGAAAACCGGCGGCCGGGGCGGTGGCAATGCTCAACTGGCTCAGGGGAGCGCTCCGGAAGTAGGGGCGCTGGATGGATTGCTGGCGGGCCTTCAAATCTCTAACTGATACAAGAGCCACTGCTGCTTTCGCTTCGCCCCCAAACGCTCATAAAAATCGATCGCATCTTGGTTCCAATCGAGGACTGTCCACTCGAGCCTGGCGCATCCTCGACGCCTTGCCTCTTCCATCATCTCCGCGAAGAGCGCATATCCAACCTTGCGTCCGCGAAATTCCGGCAACACGAAAATGTCTTCCAGATAGAGCTTCGGCCGCGCCAGAAAACTGGAGTAGCTGTCGTAAACCAGCGCATAGGCAACGGGCTGGCCTTCCAGTTCCGCCAGCCATGCGCCGATCCTCGGCTTAGGACCAAAAATATCTTCGATCAACCGCTCACGCGAGGCGCCTGTAGGCGGAGTGAGTTTCTCGAACGCGGCCAGCGCATCCACCAGCATTAAGATCGAAGCGCCATCTTCAGGGCGCGCGGGACGAACGAGAACGGCGTCGCTCACGTTGGTACGATAGCATGCGATGGCATTAATCACCGTCTCGGGTGCGCCCGGCTGCCGGACGGAAGAAGTCGCTCGGATCACGGCTCAGCGGCTACGCTTCGAACTGATCACAGAAAGCCGGCTGCACAAAATGGCCGAGGAGGAGTTCGGAGCCGGAACGCCGATTCCCGGTCACGCCTGGCGTCACGTGGCGGCATCCTTTCTAACGCAACTTGGCACGCGCCATCATCTGGTGGCAGTTTGTCTTGGCGCGGAATCGCTTTTCAAACACTTTCCCGGGCTTCTGCGTGTCCAGGTAATCGCTCCCGAATCGCGGCGAGTCGGATCCTTGATGCTCGACTTCCAGATCGAGCGTCCTGCCGCCAAGGAACTGCTGGAGAAACTCGAGAGCGACGAGAAAGCGGACAGGAAACGCCGCTTCGGACGTACCGTTGCCCGGCCGCTCGACTTCGATCTCACGCTGAATGAGCAGGTGCTCAACACCGAGGCGATTGCATCGGTGATTGACAGTACTGCCTGTTCCCTCGGGCTCGCTGAGCAAGGGCTGCTTTCTCCAGCAGCCGAAGCGCAGATGCAATTTCAGACGCGCTTGCAGTTCGCCAAATATGGGCTCGTTCCCACGGGTCAGGCGAAAATGAAGCGTGCGCCCTTTGTGCATCCGAGCGAAGAGACGTTCGCGAATCTCCTCGACTTCTATCGCATCGCCTGGGATTACGAGCCGCGCAGCTTTCCGATACAGTGGGATAAAGACGGCAAGCCGCTGGAATTCTTTACGCCGGATTTCTATCTCCCGGAGATGGATCTATACGTGGAACTGACTACCATGAAGCAGGCGCTGGTGACTAAGAAAAACAGAAAAATTAAACTATTGCGCACCATTTATCCGCACATCAATATTCAGGTTTTCTACCAGAAAGATTTCCAGGATCTTGTTTTTAAATACGGGCTGACCGAACGCACTGTGAAGGCATGAGCAAGCTGATTCCAGCCAATCTGGACCGCGTGCTCTTCGACGAAGCGCAGATCCAGACTCGCATCGCGGAAGTGGCCGCCGCGATTTCTGAAAAATATCGCGGCCGCGAATTGAAGCTGATCGGCGTGTTAAAAGGCTCGGTATTTTTCCTCACCGCACTGGCCAGGCAGATCGAAATTCCAGTGAAAATCGACTTTTTGGCAATCTCCAGTTTCCAGAGCCAGAACGCAGTGCCGGGATTGGTGCGAATTGCCAAGGATCTCGACGACAGCATTGAAGGCGAGGATGTGCTTCTGGTGGAAGACATCGTAGATACCGGTTTTACCACTCGTTATCTGCTGCAGACGCTCGCTGGACGCGGGCCTAATTCCTTGGCGATCTGCACGCTGCTCGACCGGACCACGCGCCGAATTGTGCAGGTTCCTGTCGAGTTCCGTTGCTTTGAGATCGATGACCGGTTTGTGGTCGGGTTCGGGTTGGATTACCGGCAACTCTATCGCAATTTGCGTTATGTCGCCGTTGTTAAACCCGATTGAAAAAGAGAATTAACCAACCGCTGCCGGCTGCCGGCACGGCCCCATATGTCAACGCATCATCCTGCCGCGCCCTTCCGTCAGCCACGGCGATGTACCTGCTATGGGCTCGGAGGCCGCGGGTTTCTCTTTATTCAACACGGCGACTAGTGCGGCTACCGTCTCCAAGCTGGGATCGCTTTCCGCTCTCGACGATTCTCGCGCGAAGAATTCCTCGATAAAGCCGGTGTGCAGATCGCCCTGCCGAAACTTTTCATCACGCAACAACCTGCGGAAGAAGGCGATGTTCGTCCGGATTCCCGCGATTCGCGTTTCACCCAGCGCGCGCTGCATTCGATCGATAGCCGCGTCTCGCGAATCGGCCCACACGCAAAGCTTCGCCAGCAAAGGATCGTAATCCATGGGCACTACCCAACCGGGATAGACACCCGAATCGAGACGGATACCGGGCCCTGACGGAACTTCCAGCGCGCTAATGCGTCCAGGTGACGGAAAGAAGCTGTTGTCCGGATCTTCCGCGTACAAACGGCACTCCACCGCCGCGCCTTCCCAGCGGATATCTTCCTGCCGCAACGTGAGGCGTTCGCCGGCGGCGATGCGAAGCTGCCATTGCACGAGATCGAGACCTGTCACCAGCTCGGTCACCGGATGCTCCACCTGCAACCGCGTGTTCATCTCCAGGAAGTAGAAATTCCGGTCCGCGTCCACCAGAAATTCCACCGTGCCGGCATTGTAGTAGCCCGCGGCTCGCGCAGCTTTTACAGCCGCCTCGCCCATCCTCCGGCGCAAATCCGGATCGATCGACATCAGCGGCGAGGGACATTCTTCGATCACCTTTTGATGGCGGCGCTGCACCGAGCATTCCCGCTCGCCGAGATGAATGAGGTGGCCGTGCTGGTCGCCGAGAATCTGGATTTCGATGTGCCGCGGTTGGACAACATACTTCTCGATATACACTTCGCTGCTCTTGAAGGCACGCTCCGCTTCGCTTGCCGCATCACGCAAGGCACTTTCGAGGTCCGAATCCTTATCCACGCGGCGCATGCCCTTACCGCCGCCGCCCGCCGCCGCCTTCACGATCACCGGGAATCCAATTTCTCGGACGATACGCCGCGCCTCAGCCGGATCGCTCACGCCTTCCGCGGTTCCGGGCACTACCGGTACGCCGGCCGCGATGGCGATTTTGCGCGCCTCGGTCTTCGAGCCCATCATCCGAATCGTGCGGGACGACGGACCGATGAACGTGATTCCCTGCCCCTCACAGGCGGCCGCAAATTCAGCATTCTCGCTCAGGAATCCGTAGCCTGGATGAATAGCATCCGCTCCGTGCTTCTTTGCCGCATCGAGAATGCGATCGATCCGAAGGTAACTCTCCGATGAAGACGCGGGGCCGATGTGCTCTGCTTCATCCGCCATCTGAACGAACAGCGCAGCACGATCTGCATCCGAGTAAACGACGACGTTCGGAATGCCCGCTTCGCGCAGCGCCCGGATCAACCGGACCGCGATCTCTCCACGGTTGGCAACCAGAACTTTCCTCATTTCGCGGCCTTCGGTTTAGAATGTGTTGCGCCATAAGCGCGTAAAAGGTTCGCGAGTTCCAGATATGCCTTCCGAATTTCTTCCGAAGCGCCATTTTGGCCTTCTCTGCGTGCGATATCCAGCGCTGTAAGTTTTTCAGCGGAAGTAAGATTTGGGTCGGCCCCGCGCTCCAGCAGATATTTAACGATTTCTTTCCGGCCGCGGAGAACGGCCCAATACAACGCCGGGGCATATTCGTCGCGCTGGTCGATCAGTTCACGGTTTTGATGCAAGTAGTTACGGAGCGACTCCAGGTCGCCCGATGCCGCCGCCCGACAAAACTCCTTCACCAACTCCACTCGTTGAAAGATACCTGGAGAATGCCGTAACAGTCAATGTTGTACGCTGATGTCTGGCATGAAATTGAAAGAATTGTCGCAGGCTTTAAGCTGCGCTCTTACCGGCGACGGTGAGATTGAAATCACCGGAGTGGCAGGATTGGAACACGCCGGTCCAAGCCAGCTAACGTTCCTCGCCAATCCGAAATATGCCCACAAAGTGAAGCACTCACAGGCAGCGGCCATTCTAATCGGCAAGGCGCAACCGGACGTGGAAATGGCGCAACTGGTATCAACGAATCCGTACCTGGATTTCGCCCGCGCACTTGCGTTGTTCTATCAGCCGCCAAAGCCTGCGCTGGGCGTCCACCCGCTCGCTTCTGTCGACCACACCGCGATCATCGGCTCGCATGCCTCCATCGGGCCGTTCGCGGTGGTCGGGCCCGGGGTCAAGATCGGCCGGCACGCCGTGCTGCATCCTCACGTCGTAATCTACGAAGGCGCGGAGATCGGCGACGATTTTCTGGCGCACTCCCATGCCTCGGTACGCGAGTTCTGCCGGATCGGAAATCGCGTCATCCTGCAGAATGGCGTCGTGGTGGGCGGCGATGGATACGGCTTCGCCAAGCGCGCCGATGGAACACACGCGAAGATCCCGCAGTCCGGCGTGACCGTCATCGAAGATGATGTGGAAATTCAGGCACTCACTTCTGTCGACCGGGCAACAGTCGGAGAAACGCGCGTCAAACGTGGCGCCAAGATCGACAGCCTGGTGCAGATTGGACACGCCTGCGTAGTGGGCGAAGACAACATCATCTGTGCACAAACCGGCCTGGCGGGCAGTTCGATTCTCGAGAAGAACGTTCTGCTGGCCGGACAAGTAGGCATCTCCGGACATCTCACCATTCACGACAACGTGATCGTCTACGCACAAAGCGGTATCGGCGGCGACATCCCGGCAGGCGCGGTGATGTCCGGCAGTCCGGCCTTCGATGCCAAGGACTGGCGCCGCGCGATCACTGCTTTTCCTCGTTTAGCCGAGCTATTGAAGACAGTGAGACAATTGGAAAAGCGCGTACAAGAACTCGAATCCGCGCGGACAATCGACCCCAAAAAGTGAGTGAGTGTGAGCGACTCTATCGATAGCACGCACCGGCGAATTCCTGTTGCCTATAAGAACGAAGATTTCATCGATTCACCCGATGCCCGGCCAATCCGTATCATCTCGGAGTATTTGCAGCCACTCTCGCATTTCCGCGACGAGAAGATTCAGGACACCATCGTATTTTTTGGGTCGGCGCGCATCGTTGATGACGGACCAATGGGGCGCTTCTATCGCGAGGCTCGCGAACTGGCGCATTTGCTAACGAATTGGTCTGACAATCTGCCCGATAATACGCGTCGTTTTGTGGTCTGCACCGGAGGCGGTCCCGGCATTATGGAGGCGGCCAACCGAGGGGCGCACGACGCGAACGGCAAGACGATTGGACTCAATATCGGATTGCCGTTTGAACAGTGGCCGAACCCGTACATCACACCGTCGCTGGCGTTTGAGTTCCACTACTTTTTCATGCGAAAGTTCTGGTTCGCCTATCTTGCCAAGGCTCTGGTGGTGTTCCCGGGCGGATTTGGAACGCTCGATGAATTGATGGAAATTCTCACGCTGGCGCAGACGGAGAAGCTGGCAAACAAGATCGTGATTCTTTTGTACGGCACTTCGTTCTGGAAAGAAATTGTGAATTTTGACGCTCTAGTGAAGTACGGGACCATCAGTGCCGACGACCTGAATCTCTTTTCCTTCGCCGACGATCCGCGTACCGCGCTCGCACTGCTTCAGCAGAAATTGACCGAGTACTATCTCGAGCCGGAAGCGCCCCTCACCGAACTGGAGGCGCCGACGCCGGCCATCTCCAAGTCGCGTGTGTAACGTTCAGGTCGCATGAAGATTAAGATCGGCCGGGTCGAAATCGCATTTCTTGTTCTGCTCGCCGCGTACGCCGTATTCTTGCTTCTTGGCGCTCGCACGCTTCCCCTTTTTCTGCTCAAGCTCGTCGTCATCGGCCTGGGCGTTGCTGTTGCCATCCGGGTTTCCCGCTCTTTTGTATCGAAGTCTCTCTGGCACCTGCGAAACCGGCTGATCGTTGCGTACATCTTCATCGGACTCGTCCCGCTGGTGCTCATCATGGCTCTCATCGGACTCGGCGTTTATATTCTCGCCGGCCAGATGTCGGTTTACCTGGTAAGGGCGGAATTGGAGAGACGTATCGAGGTACTGCATTCCATCGCAGAGCACATAGTTCAGAATCCGAGCCATCGGGTCGATTGGATCCAAAATGTTGGACCTTACCTGAGCAGCGCATATCCGAATCTGGTCATTCGCATGGTTACGGAGAACGAGTGGACCTATCCGGCCGGAACAACGGTGCCCCCTCCGCCCGCAGGATGGAAACAGTCGACCGGCTTGGTGGTGAAGGATGGGCTGTTGTATGGCTGGACGCATGTTCGGAGCAACGATGTGACGGTGACGATGATGTTCCCGATCACGCGCGAGTACCTGGGCAATCTCGCGCCCGGCATCGGCGCCGTGACGGCTCTGTACAGAGACCGTTCGATTATCCGTCCGCGGCGCCTTCACTCCCAATCGAACAAGGAACCAACAGGTAATCGCCTTCCACCCGCCCTCGGCTGGTTTGATGTCGAGGTTATCTCGCTCTCCGATGTTCCGGCCGCAGTTTGGGAAAAGCCGGGGACCATTGGAGTCGAATATCTAAGCGTGCAGACCAGGCCATCGGCTCTTCTGCGCCGGGTCTTTTTCTCCCGCCAGATAACTGACTTCAACGAGGATTTCATCGCATTCGTTTTCTACTTCGTCGCAGTCTTGTTCCTCGTAGCGCAGGTTTTCTCCATACGCATCGGCATGGCGATCATGCGAAGGGTCACCGGGGCGGTGCAGCAACTCTACCAGGGGACACAGCGAGTGCAGACCGGAGATTTTGCGCAGCGCATCCCGGAACTTGGCCGCGATCAGCTTGGCGAACTGGGCCAGTCGTTCAATGTGATGACCGGAAACCTGGAACGGCTGCTGGTGGTGGAGAAGGAGAGGGAGCGATTGCATGGCGAACTCGAGATCGCGCAGGAAGTGCAGAATCAGCTCTATCCAAAAGTGGTTCCGAATCTGCCGACCGTACGGATCACCGCCACCTACGAACCGGCGCAGCTTGTTTCGGGCGACTATTATGACTACGCCCAACTCTCCGATACTCGAATTGCAGTGGCCATGGGCGATGTGGCCGGAAAAGGCATCTCAGCGGCGCTGTTGATGGCCACATTGGTTTCGGCGTTTCGCAGCCAGTTGAATATGGCTGCGAAGGATATCACGCCCTCACGCCTGACCGCCGATCTGAACAAGCACCTGCACGCCCACACCGCATCTGCCAAATTCGCCACCAGCTTCATCGGGCTTTATGACGAACCTTCCAGCACGTTGACCTACACCAACGCGGGACACTTGCCGCCAATTCTGGTGCGCGACGGCACGGCCTCGAGGCTTGATGTGAACGGAATGATTGTTGGCGCGTTCGCGTTCGCGAAATATAACGAATCGCGACTGGAGATGAAGTCAGGCGATCTCCTGGTATTCTTCACTGACGGCATCAGCGAGCCGGAGGATGAATACGGAGAGATGTTCGGCGAAGACCGGCTCGGCGATCTGGTGGTGAAGAACAATCATCTGCCCGACGATCAAATCGCTCAGTTGATTATCAAAGCGGCGAGGGACTGGTCGAACACCGACTACTTACAGGACGATATGACATTGCTGCTTTTGCGGAGAGTCTAGCGGATGCAACATCTGAAGCGGCGCTTCGGCTTCATCGCCCTCACCATCAGCGCAGTCCTGTTCATCGGCACGGTTGGATTCGTTCTGATCGAACACTGGTCGGTGTTCGACGCCTTCTACATGGCCATCATCACCATCTCCACTGTGGGTTACAAGGAGATATACGACCTAAGTTTTGCCGGCCGCGTATTCAATTCGATTCTGATTATGGTGGGCGTGAGCACCATGTTTTTGGCCGTGGGAGCGATGACGCAGACCATCATCGAACTGGAGTTTAACAAGTATTTTGAAAAACGGCGAGTACGAAAAATGATTGAACAATTGTACGAGCATTACATCATTTGCGGGTTTGGACGAGTGGGGCGCGGAGCCGCGCTCGAGCTTCAGCGAGCCGGCGCGCCGCTCATCGTGATCGACAACGATGACGACAAAATCGAATGGGCGATGAAAGCCGGCATGCTGGCGGTTCATGGGGATGCCTCCCGCGACGAGAATCTCCGCGATATTGGAGTGGAACGGGCGAAGGGGTTGATCGCAGCGCTGGAAACAGATGCGGATAACTTGTTTCTCATCTTGTCGGCAAAGGGTCTTAACCCGAACTTGAAAGTATCGGCAAGAGTTTCGGAAGAAGAGTCGGAGCAAAAGTTCCGGCGAGCCGGCGCGGACTCGGTGTTCGCCCCCTACACCATCACCGGATCGCGATTGGCGCAATCGATTCTGCGGCCGCATGTGGTTCAGTTTCTCGACTTCGCTGCCGGTAGTATGGGAGTTAAGGTGACTATCGAGCAAGTACGCGTTGAGGAGAGTTGCCCCTACGTTTCGCAGTCGCTCAGGGAAATGCAGCTCCGATCAGAGCTGGGTGTAATCGTCCTGGCAATTCGGAAGGCCGGTGGCGCGATGGTCTTCAATCCGGAACCCGAAACTCAAATCCAGGGTGGCGAGTTCCTGATTGCTATGGGAGAGGCGAAACAACTTCGGAAATTGGAAATCCTATTGGCGAGGCCGAGGCGATGAAGGTTCTGACGGCAGCGGAAATGCGCGAGGTAGACCGGCGCACGATCGAGCTTGGAACTTCCAACGAGACTCTGATGCAGAACGCCGGGCAGCGGGTGGTGGAGTTTTTGGCGGACCGCTTTGCGCCACTTACCGAGCAGCGCATCGTGGTGTTCTGCGGTAAGGGAAACAACGGCGGCGATGGTTTAGTAGTCGCGCGGGAATTGGAGACCCACTTCCATCCCCGGTCGTTGGACATCGTTCGGGCGGAGCCGGCTGATGAGATTACACCGGCGATGCGAGATGCCACCTTAGTCGTAGATGCACTGCTCGGCACTGGTCTTCAAGGTCCGGCGCGCGGACGGACGTTAGAGCTGATTCGTGAGATCAATTCGGGTTTCCCGTTGGCAAAGGTAGTCGCAGTGGATATTCCGTCCGGCATGCCCAGCGATTCGGGACAGAGCGAAGGTGAATTCGCTCGAGCGGATGCGACGGTTACTTTCACCGCGCTGAAGATCGCGCATGTGACAGCACCCAATTGCGACGGGATGGGAGAAGTACGTGTGGCCGATATTGGGAGCCCGCCGGCGTTGTACAAAGAAGCGCAGTTGAACTCTACCGAGCCGTCTGAGTTTCGGTATCTTTTCCGCCCGCGCCCAAAGGAGTCGAACAAGGGCCTCTATGGACACGTGCTGGTTGTAGGCGGAGCGCCGGGCAAATCGGGCGCGGCTGAGATGTCCGGCCTGGCCGCGCTACGATCGGGCGCGGGGCTCGTCACCGTTGCATGCTCCACGCAGAATTTGCGGCATCCGGAACTGATGACCGAAGCGCTGCCACAATCCTATGACGCGCTGGTGAAGACCGCGGCGCATAAGACGGTTCTGGCGGTTGGACCTGGATTGGGAAGCGATCCGAATCATGTGGCTTTGGTGCGCAGGCTGGCGGTGGAGATCGAGCAGGCCGCGGTGATCGATGCCGATGGGTTGAACGCCCTCGCTGGGCACGAATGGCAGGCCGGCAACAGGCTGCGCGTTCTGACGCCGCATCCGGGCGAGATGGCGCGGCTTTGTGGAACATCCGTCACAGACGTTCAGAAAGAGCGTTTGGCTGCATCGCGCTGGTTTTCCGCCAAATGCGGAGCGGTGGTCGTGCTGAAAGGGAACCGAACCGTGATCGCGATTCCTGACGGGCGCGCGTGGATTAATCCGACGGGCTCACCCGGAATGGCCACGGGCGGAACGGGCGAAATTCTTACCGGATTGATCGCAGGCATGCTCGCGCAGTTTCCAGCAGCGCCGGTCGAAGCTATCATCGCGGCAGTTTATCTGCATGGATTGGCCGGCGAAATCGGCGCAGCCAAACTGACCGAACAGTGCCTCATCGCGACCGATTTGCTGATCTATCTGCCGGAGGCCATCCGCGCCTGTGCAGCGCTTTCACACTGAGTCCGAGGAAGAGACCGTCGCGCTGGGCGAGCGTCTGGCGGCGGACATCCGGCGCCCCTCCGTAGTGCTGCTGATTGGAAATCTTGGGGCCGGAAAAACGACTCTGGTGAAGGGCATCGTGAAAGGACTTGGCGTCGCGGCTCCGGACGAGGTCACGAGTCCCACTTTTACGTTGATTCACGAGTACGGCGGCGGAGTGTATCACGTGGATCTCTACCGGCTTGAGACCGCGCGCGAAGTGGCGTCACTTGGTCTTGATGAATTCTTCGATCGCGACGACGCGATTGTCCTCATTGAGTGGGGCGAACGTTTTCCGGAACTGATGCCGGCGGACCGGATGGAGATTCGCATCGAAGGCCACCACGGTACGCGGGAGATCAGCTCATCTCTTCGCGGCCTAGATATAGCTCATTGACCTCAGACCGGAAGTTTTCGAGCACTTGCGTACGCCGCACTTTCATGGTGGGCGTCAATTCGCCGTCCTCGATCGAAAGTTCGCGATCCAGAATGCGAAAGCGCTTGATCTGCTCAAACGGGGCCAGGTGCTGGTTCACGCGTTTCACAACTTTGCCGACTTCCTCCATCACCGTCCCTTTCAGCGATTCCGCGATGGCAGGGTTCAGTGTGAAAAGAGCCGTCACGTACGGCTGGCGATCGCCCACCACAATCATCTGGCTGATGATCGGCTCCATCTTGAAGAGCGACTCGATCCGGGAGGGGTAAATCTTCTTGCCGTTGGACGAGACGATGAGTTCCTTCTTGCGGCCGGTGATGTAGATGTAGCCGTTCGAATCGATCTCGGCAACGTCGCCGCTATGGAACCAGCCGTCGCGCATCACGGCACTGGTTGCGTCTGGATCGTTGTAGTAACCGGAGAAGAGGCACGGGCCCTTGATGAGCAATTCTCCATCATCGGCGAGCTTGACTTCGATGCCCGGAAGCGGCTTCCCGATGCTTCCAGATCGCGGATTGCCGATGGGATTGAACGCCACAATACCGGCTTCCGTAAGACCATAGCCTTCGATGAGCGGCAGACCGATCGCCTCGTAGAAGTGCGAAAGATCTTGGCCAAGCGGCGCCGCGCCCGACGCGGCGATCCGCAGCCGGCCGCCCAGACGGTCGCGAATTTTGTGGAAGACCAAACGGTCGGCCATCTTCAGCGAACTTTTCATCCAACTTGGGATCGGTTTCCCCTCGTGGCGCAGATGTGCCGCTTTCAATCCAAGCCCTAGTGCAATGTAAAAGAGCCTGCGGGTTATGGCCGGGCGCTTGCGGATTTCAGTGGTGATGTTGGAGTAGATCCGCTCCCAGACTCGCGGCGGAGCTAACAGAAATGTGGGACGCACATCGCGGATCTCCAGCGGCATTCTGGAGAGTCCCTCAGAAAAATAAATCTGCGCGCCGGAGAAGATCGGCAGAAACTCGAGCACCACGCGCTGGGCAATGTGGGCCGACGGGAGAAAGACGAGCGTGACGTCGTCCGGGCCGAGCGGCAGAACCTCCGGTCCCATTTCGATGTTGCGGACCACTGCCTGGTGCGACGTAATGCCCATCTTGGGCTGTCCTGTTGCGCCTGATGTCAGGTAAAGAATTGCCGGATCCCCGGCGCGCACTTCACTGCTGATGCGGTCGAACAGACCTGGATCTGCCGACAACGCGTTACGCCCGCGCTCGCGTAGTTCAGCCAGAGTAATAGCTCCTGGCGCTTCGCCGGTTAGCAAAATCCAGAGAATCGAGTTTGATGGGGCGCCGGCCTCTCGTAGCGAGCTCATGTCCTTGGGATTCTCCGCAAAGATCGCCTTGGCTTCCGACTTCACGATTGCCTGCGCGCGCTCCTCGAACGGAAGGCTGGTATAGAGCGCGGCTGAGATGGATCCGTTCGCCAGCACAGCCAGATCGGCCAGGTAGAATTCCGCCCGCGTTTCGGAATCGAGCGCGATCACATCGCCTTTGCCCAGACCGGAAGCGCGGAGCCCGCAGGCAGCTTCGCGCGTGGCGTCGCGAAATTGACCCCACGTATAGATGCGATACTTCTCGCCCTTTTTCGCGCTCGTGGGTTGATGCAATGCGGGCCGGTCGGGGTAGCGGTTTGCCGTGTCGTCGAGGACAGAGAAAAGTGTGCGCTCATTCATGCGTTTTTGGGCGTCGAATCTCAGTCTACAAGGTAGAATATGACGATGCCGTTTCAGCAGGAACTTGACTTGGCGCGGAGTGTCGCGCGGCGCTCCGGGGAACTCGCTCTTCAATATCAGACGCGCGGAATTACGCCGGAAGATAAGGACGATGCCTCGCCAGTGACCATTGCGGATCGCGAGTGCGAGAAGCTGATCGCACGGACTATAGAGGAGCACTTTCCGCAAGATGGCATTCTGGGGGAAGAGGGTGCTGCGAAGGAACCGTCGAACGGGCGGAAGTGGATTATCGACCCCATCGACGGCACTCGCGATTTCGTGCGCGGCCTGCCCTTGTGGTCCGTACTCATCGGCCTTGAGGTGAATGGCGTGATGGAAACAGGTGTTTCGTTTCTCGCTCCGCGCAACGAGATGTTCTTTGCCACACGTGGCCAGGGCGCTTACAAGGATGACGTCCGTATTGGTGTTTCGAAGATCGAATCGGCGTCGCGCGCGGTGCTATCGGTGAATGGAATGCATGCCATTAACAAGCAGCCGTTTGCGCCTCGGCTCGTGCCGTGGATGTCGCGTTTTTGGGCGGTTCGGAGCCTTGGCGGCTGCGTGGACGCGATGCTGCTGGCGTCGGGACAGATTGATGTGTGGATCGAGAACACAGCCAAGGCCTGGGACCTTGCTCCGCTCCAAGTGATTCTGGAGGAGGCCGGCGCGTACTTCGGAAACTTCGACGGCCGGAGAACTATTTACGGCGGCGACTGCTTCGCGTGCGTACCGGCGCTGCTCCCCGAGGTGCAGGGGTTGCTTGGGTTGAGTTAGGGCCGCCGTGCTGCCGGCGCCGGGCAGCAATCTGCCGGGCACACATCTGGACAGGGGCTCGAGCGGCCGAGAACCAGGCGCGGCGTTCCGGGCTCCACACGTTCCAGAATCAATTGGCGGATCATTTTGATGAAGTCCAGATGAGTACCGACCGTAGCGGCCCGGATCATTCGCATTCCGAGCTCGCGGCAGAGTTCGGCGGCTTCGGTATCCAGATCGTAAAGAACTTCCATATGATCCGAGATGAAACCGATTGGAGCGATCACGATTTCCTTGCGGCCTGCGGCTTGGAGTGAGCGGATGTGATCGGCGATGTCCGGCTCGAGCCAGGGCTGCGTGGGCGGACCGCTTCGGCTCTGATACACCAGTTTGTAATCACCCGCGCCCGCGCCTGACGCCACCAATTTGCATGCCTCCTCGAGCTGAGCTACGTAGGGTGAGGTTACGGCCATCGAGATGGGAATGCTGTGCGCGGTGAAGGCGACGGACGCACCGGGAAGCTGTTCCAGCGCCGCCCGAACTTTGTCGATCATCGGGTTCAGAAAACCCGGGTGATTGTAGAATGCGCGAAGCTTTTCGATATTCGGACGGCCATTGCCGGCGGCGGCGATGTTCTCGCGGTATTGACGGCATCCGGAGTACGAACTGAACGCAGAGGTGAAAAATGCCAGCGCGTTCTTGATGCCGTCTTCGCGCATCTGGCTGAGCGTGTCGGCCAGCATGGGATGCCAATTGCGATTGCCCCAGTAAATTGGTAGATCTGGACCTTCGGCGTCGAGCAGCTTTTGCAGCTCGGAGATCAGCGCGCGGTTTTGGTCGTTGATCGGACTACGGCCGCCGAAGTGATAATAGTGTTCGGCGACCTGTAGCATTCCCTCGCGCGGTACGTTTTTCCCGCGCAGCACGTTCTCGAGGAACGGGATCACGTCATCGGGCTTCTCAGGCCCGCCAAAGGACACGATTAAGATGGCGTCGTACATTGGACAATCTAATTATCGCGTTAAGGGGTCTACCGACCGCTTGAATCCCACGCAGAAGCAGGAACGGTTACTTTCACTCGATGCATTCCGCGGCGGCACGATCGCCGCCATGATTCTCGTAAACAATCCTGGGAACGGCGAGGCCGTGTATACGCCCTTTGAGCATGCGGAATGGCACGGGTGGACGTTCACCGACCTGGTGTTCCCATTCTTTCTCTGGATTGTCGGCGTGGCGATCACATTCTCTTTTGCCAAGCGAATCGACCGCGGCGACGATCGCGGGAAACTGTTTCTCCACATCCTCCGGCGTTCGGTTTCCATCTTTGCCCTCGGGTACTTCCTCAACCTGTTTCCGACTTTCGACTTCGCGAATGGCCGTATACCGGGCGTGTTGCAACGGATCGCCATATGTTATCTGATCGCCGGCACGATCTTTCTGTTCACGAAAGTACGCGGTCGCATCGTTTGGATTCTTGGGCTGCTCAGCGTCTACTGGCTGTTGATGAAGATGGTTCCGGTCCCAGGATACGGCGCTGGAGTTCTGGGAGTTGAAGGCAATCTGGAGCAATACATCGACAGCATGTTTCTGAAGGGCCATATGTACCGGTTGACCCGCACGCAAGACCCGGAAGGCATCGTGAGCACGCTGCCAGCCATTGCTACTGCCCTATTCGGCACGCTGGCGGGCCAGCTTCTGCAAGCGAAGCGGTCGATGGAAGAAAAGACTTCGTGGCTGTTTTTCTCCGGCAACTGTTTGATCTTCGCCGGCCTGATGCTCTCCACCTGGATGCCGATTAACAAGAAGATTTGGACGAGTTCCTTCTCGGTCTTCATGGCCGGTATGGCTTCGGTGGTCTTCGCGTGCTGTTACTGGCTGGTCGATGTGAAGCAGTGGAAACGCTATTCGAAACCGTTCATCATTTACGGCATGAACGCGATCACGGTCTACGCACTGGCCGGGATGGTTGCCCGGCTACTTGGTTTCATCAAAGTAGGCGGGATTTCGTTGCACGAATATCTCTACGAGAATCTATTTGCCCCACTTGCGGCGCCGCAAAATGCGTCGTTGATGTATGCCATAGCGAATGTCCTGTTCTTCTATCTAATCGCGTATGGCATGTATCGCAAGAAGTGGTTTGTGCGGCTTTGATCAGCCTCACCACACTTCATCCGGCACCAGGTGCGCCCGGGCCACGTCCGGGTTCAACTCGATGCCGTAGCCGGGTTTGTCCTGAATTGTGAGGTACCCGTCCTTGAAGGTTTGCCCTCGTGGATAAACGGGTCCCGCGAATTGCGAATGGACGAGGCCGCGTCCGCAGATGCGATCGTCCCTAGGGGGCTGGCCGGATTGTGCGCCGCAGTCCAGATATAGTACGTATCCGCTAGATCGGCCATGCGCTTCGATTCGAGTAGTCCGCCGGATTTCGGAATATCGATGTGCACGCCCGCGCAGGCTTGGAGTTCGATTAGCCTGCGGAAGCCTTGACGAGTGTAGAGGTTCAATCAGGTTCCAATCCCAGGTGCCGCGGGATCATTACCTTCACGTCCGTGATCTTGACTTCTTCATCAGGCCGCGGCTGCACGCTGATGGGCTTCGGCGAACAACGGGGCTTCAGCCATCGATTGGAGAAACAACGCCGGTTCATCATGACTTCACCTCGTGGTCTAAACGGTATCGGAATGCGTTAGCGGCTAAGCCCCGAATTTCGGGCTCACTGAACCCAAACTCAGTGGAGGCAATCTCGTATTCTTTCGTCAGCGTTGTATGGAACATAGCTGGATCGTCGGTGTTGAGGACGATTGGCACACCGGCATCATACAGTCTTCTTACCGGATGATCTTTGAGTGCGGCGATCGCACCAGTACACACGTTGCTGGAGATGCAGATTTCGAGCGGGATATCGTTGTCGCGGAGATGACGAAGCAACACCGGGTCGTCGATGGAACGGATGCCGTGGCCGATGCGGTTCGCACCCAACTCGAGCGCGGCCCACACGGAATGCGGCCCGTCGGTCTCTCCGGCGTGCGGCGTGGCGCCGAGACCGTGGGACCTGGTGAATGCGAATACGTCCTTGAACCAGCCGGCCGGACCCTTCACTTCGTCGCCGCCGATTCCGAATGCGACAACACCGTCCCGCGCCTTGGAAACGGCTAGTTCAGCCACTCGCATGGCCGGTTCCGCTCCGAACTGGCGGACGGCATCGAAGATCCAGCGCACATCGACTGATGATCGCGCGGCCTCGGCGCGCACGGCGCTGAAGATACCTTCGAAATCCTGCTCCTTCCAGAGAATGACGCCGACGGACAAATTGATCTCGGCGTAGGTCACATTCTGCGCCGCAAGCCGCTCCAGCAGACACCGCGTGATGAGCGCATAATCTTTCGGCGCGAGCAATTTCCTGGCCACCCAGACATAGCTGCGGATGAACCCGGTGAAGTCGCTGTATTGATAAATCGATCGCACGTCGCCGGTGGAAAGGGAGGGGTCGAGCTCGAGCATGGTTTCGGGTTCGACTGACCCTTCCAGGTGCAAGTGCAGCTCGGCTTTTGGGAGTTCGCGAAGGAAGTGAAGCATTCTTTGCCATAATAACGGCGATGACAAGAGCGACGGTGGCGCAACCAAGTGAGATTGATGCGATTGTGGGTAGCTTCCATGGCGATGTGTTCCGAATTCTTGGGCCTCATGCGGTTGAGGATGTTAAAGGCAAGACAAAACAATGGGAAGTTCGCGCGTTTTTGCCCCAGGCTGAAGCCGCGGATGTGATGGTGAATGGTGTGGCCGTCCCCATGGAGCGCGTCCACTCCCAAGGCTTCTTCGTCGCATCGGTCGAGACCGAGCCGCACAATTACCGGTTGCGATTGCGCCACTCAGGCGGGGCGACAGAAGTGATCGACGATCCCTACCGCTTCCCTCCCCTACTATCCGACTACGATATCTACCTCTATGCCGAGGGCACCAATTTCGAGAGCTATCGCTCGATGGGCGCCCATATCACCGAGTGCTTGGGCGTGAAGGGAGTGCGCTTCGCGGTGTGGGCTCCGAACGCTGAAGTGGTCTGCGTGGTGGGCGACTTCAACCATTGGGATACGCGGCGGCATCCGATGCGCGCGCGCAACGGCGGCGTGTGGGAGATCTTCGTCCCCGGCGTCGGCGATGGCGCTCCGTACAAGTATTATGTGCAGTCGCGGCTTTTGGGGCATCGTCAACTCAAAGCCGATCCCTACGCGTTCCGATGTGAGACGCCGCCGAAGTCGGCTTCCGTGGTTTGCGAACTTTCGGGATATCAGTGGGGCGACGAGCAGTGGATGGAGGAACGGGGCAACCACGCTGCGCTGAAGGAACCGGTATCCGTCTACGAAGTGCATTTGGAATCATGGATGCGGAAGCCCGATGGCACCAGCCTTTCGTATCGTGAGCTGGCCGTGAAACTGGTGGAATACGTGAAGCGGATGGGCTACACGCACATCGAGTTAATGCCGGTGATGGAGTATCCTTTTTCCGGCTCGTGGGGCTACCAGGTGATTGGGTATTACGCGCCCACTTCCCGGTTCGGTTCCCCGCATGACTTCATGTATTTCATCGATAGCTGTCACCAGGCGGGCATCGGCGTGATTATGGATTGGGTGCCGGCGCACTTCCCGAAGGACGCGCACGGTCTGGCGTTTTTTGACGGCACGGCCCTCTTTGAACACGAAGACCCGCGCCTGGGCGAGCACCGCGACTGGGGCACGCTGATCTTCAATTTCGGACGGAACGAAGTCCGCACATTTCTGATTTCGAACGCGCTGTTTTTGCTGAAGATATACCACATCGATGGGCTGCGCGTGGATGCCGTGGCTTCGATGTTGTATCTTGACTACTCCCGCAAGCCGGGCGAGTGGATTCCGAATATGTATGGCGGCAACGAAAACCTGGAGGCAATCTCATTCATCCGGAAGTTCAACGAACTGGCGCACAAGGTGCCTGGTGCGATCACGATCGCGGAGGAGTCGACGGCGTTCTCCGGAGAACGCCGTCGACTCCTCCGCGATCGTGATCGCACCAGGCACCTTGTGC
>Ga0105237_10003612_pt1 | contig 18273 bp, 14 predicted proteins | sample KBSC24metaG_FD_81520 | JGI IMG/M metagenome (GOLD analysis project Ga0105237, IMG submission 81520) | Corn rhizosphere microbial communities from Kellogg Biological Station, Michigan, USA - KBS C2-4 metaG | ecosystem: Host-associated > Plants > Roots > Rhizosphere > Soil | place: Michigan, USA... | reverse complement strand
TCGTCAAGCAGCAAATAGACTATGCGCGTGACAGGGCGACGGGATATGACAAAGACAATCTCATTTATCATTTCATGACGGGTGATATACCTAAGAACTATCCATTGATAAAAAATGAGCTGCTTTCTGCAGGTATTGCCACATCCATCACCAAAACAAACTCTCCGCTTACAGAAAGATGGAGCAATGGATGGGGGCAGAGCTGGGAGGGGAAGGATCCGAACGACAATACAAGCTTCGATCGGTACTTATGTGACGAAGGGCTGGGCGTCACAGCAGGCCTGCAATTTATACAAGGGCGGGATTTCGATTTGAAAAAATTCCCTACCGACTCGACGGGATTGATCGTCAATGAGTCGTCGCTGAAAGTGATGAAGTTCAAAAACCCGATAGGACAGAAAGTCAGTGACCTTGGTATCGACTGGCATATTGTAGGGGTTATTAAGGATTTTATTCTCACCAGTCCTTATGAGCCGACAAGGCCGATATTGATATGCGGTGCAAAAAGTAAATTCATGACTTTCGATGTGGTACATATAAAATTGAATGGAAAGAATCCTACTTCGGCCAATATAAAAGCGACAGAAGCCATTTTCAAAAAATACAACCCCGATTACCCATTTGAATACAAGTTCGTAGACGAAGCCTATGCAAAAAAGTTCGAAGACGAACAACTCCAGGGGACTTTAGCCGCATTGTTTGCCGGGCTTACTATTTTTATTTCATGTCTTGGCCTGTTTGGTCTCGCTACGTATATGGCAGAGAGCAGGATAAAGGAGATAGGAGTACGAAAAGTGCTGGGCGCTTCTGTGGCCGGGATTACAACGCTGCTATCAAAGGACTTTGTTAAGCTCATTATTGTTTCATTCATCATAGCTGCTCCGCTGGCATATTGGGCCATGTCTAAATGGCTGATGAACTATACATATCGTATAAATATCAGCTGGTGGGTGTTTGCATTAGCGGGCTCTCTATCCGTAGTAATAGCATTGCTGACGGTAAGTTATCAGTCTATACGGGCGGCAATTGCCAATCCGGCGAAAAGCCTGAGAACGGAATAGGTTTATGATATTCGGCATAAAAATTGCCTCATGTAATTACCTGCAAATACTCCCGCTAATTTTCCAATAGCTTTCATTAGGGCCGCAAATCAACCTATCATGAAAAGTATGCCCGTCCGTCCGCCACTCGCCATTGCTGCAGCAGTGCTGACATTTTCAATCCTGGCCGCCTCCATCGGCTGCAAAAAAGTACAACATGAGAACCCGGCCAGTGGGTCTTTGTATTCCGCAGATGGGAATTGCTTTGTCGACGCCCCCAGCGGAACTTATTTTACAGGCATCGCATCAGATTCCAATTATGTATTGGCATCCGTCCATGTCTCCAGCCCTGGGTCTTATAATATCACTACAGACAAGCAGAATGGGGTCATATTTTCCGCTTCCGGAACTTTTACGGATACGGGCAAGACATCGGTAAAGCTCAGAGCCACCGGCACCTTTATAAAGCCTGTCCTCACGTATTTCAACCTCACCTTCGACACTACCATGTGTCAGTTCTGGGTCCCGGTAGAGGACAGCACAGGGCTTTCTATGACCCCCGGTTCATGGAAATTCACCGCCGGAGGACGCACTTATCAGGGTACTGGCACCGCAGTATGGTATGAACTTCCAGCGCTTGGCGATAAATACAGATGGTATGGGTCCATGTCCGGATACACCGACACATCGTTGAACATACAGCTTGCGGTATTCTATGACACCGCCGGAGGAGCTAATCCAACCTACTTCATCGATAATAATTTCGACTTCAAATCATCCCGGTTTGACACCGCTGAAAATGTCCATTTCTTCGCTAACTATCAGACTACCAACGCGGTGATCTATATTCGCCGGATCAATGATTTTGTGTACACTTTCAACGGCATGGCGCTCGACGCGAACAATAATATTGTGCCCATAACAGACGCCTGGTGGAGGGAGGCCGGCCACCGGTTTGTCAACGAGGAATAACATTGTTTTTTTATATCTGCTGACATAGGGTTGTCACTCGACCATTCCATCTTTGCCATAACAATAAATCATTATATTATGACAACCCAGGAAACAGCAGCTCGTTATCACGAATTAGCCTCCCAACGGAAATTCATCGAGATCCAGGATACCCTCTATGATAAACAGGTCGTTTGCCAGGAGCCTGATAAAGCGGCCTCGATGGGTATGCCCGTCTTTACAAATGGCCTGGAATTAGTCAAAGCAAAAGGCATCGCACGGCGCGCCACGATTGAAACAATGCATAGCTATACCTGCAGCGAACCGTTAGTCGCGGGTGATTTTTTCAGTGTCGTCCTGAAACAGGAAGTCACATTCAAAGGCAAACCCCGCATTGCGCTCGAAGAGATTGGGATTTTCCACGTGAAGGACGGTAAGATCATCAAAGAGCAGTTCTTTTACTAAAATGACAAAGCCCCCACGGTGTGGGGGTTTGTTATGCGTGAGTATCCGTTATTGGATCATAATCTTTCTTACCTCGCCCTTGTTCTTCACGGTGCTGATCTTCAGGAAATAGATCCCCCGGCCCAGACCATCCAGGTTCAACAGGTTCTGTCCCTGCCGGATAGAATATACTCTCAACACCTGGCCGATAGGGCTGATCAGACTGGCGGCAACAGGCTCGTCATCCACACCCGTGGTGATGGTCAGCTGCACGGAATGGGTATAGGTCGGCACGGGTGAAAGAGCGATGGTCACACCCGAAGCGTCAAATCTTACCAGCCTCACGGGTGAGTATGTCAGCTTGCCATCAAGATCCTTTCCGGCCACGCGGTAAAAATTACTTCCTTCCAAAGGCCTGTCGTCGACAAATCGATAGCTTTCTTCCCCACCTTGTGCGGCAACTTCACCAATGGCAGCAAAAACACGTCCATCCCCGCTCCTTTCTACAATATAACTGCTGAGATCGAGCTGGCTATTGACCCGCCATTGCAGCAAGCTCCCACGATCCACCTTATTGGCAGTGAATCCCAGGAAGTTCACAGGAAGTGGGCCCGCTCCCATTCCCGTTACATTGCTGGTCCGTGACAACACGGTAGCGCCGCTCGATGCGGTACTCAGGCTGACAACGCCAGACTCGTTCTTCAGCAGCACGTCATCGATGTACCATCCCTCGCCGCCTACAGAATTATCACTTGCAAATCGGAATCTTATCCGCGCGGTGGTACCCGCAAACCCTGTCAGCGTCAGCACGGTCTGGATAAATGCCCCCCCGCTGCTGCCCGTGAACGCCTGACGATTGGCCAATGCGGTGTTCAAGGGCCCGATCGAACTATTATAGCCGTTCTGGACCATATAGGGACCTGCATCCTGCCACGTGGCTCCGCCATCCGTCGAGATCTCCACAACCCCGCCGTCATAAGCGGCATCCGTCTCGAAATAATGCCAGAACGACAAGGTGGAAAGGGTATCGAGTTGCAGATCGTTGGTCGTGATGGCAAAATCTGTGACAGTACTCATATCTGGCGCATACCAGGAATGAGTAGGGCTATGGCTGCGGGTCGTACTTTCCAAAAAGTAGGTGCTGCCGGTCTGTATCCTGGAGTTCCAGAAATAGCCGCTGGGATCCTTGCTATCGTTGAGCAAGGTGTCGGGTACGGCATAAGCGCCATTGACGATTGCCTCCACGGTAAGGGTCTTTGTTTCACCCGCCGTAAAATTCAATCCGTCAAAATGCACTGCCGGAGAGGTGTATACGCCACCTGGGGCAGATACAAAACCAAGATTGCCCGACAAGGTATCTACGATGGAAACATTGTTGAGAGGGCTGCAATCGCAATATGCCTTGATCGTATAAATGATATGATCACCCTGTGCGATCATACTCTTATTGGCGGACTGCCCCAGGCTAAGACCCGAAGGCAGGTCAAACGCGGCAGTTCCGTCCGTATAGCTGTCCGAGCTGCCCTGCGACGCGCTCCTGCCCATGCCCCTGCGTGCAAAAGCATTCCATATAGCGCATCTATGTTTATAATTGTAGAGAATGGAGTCAGCCTTCAGGATGGCATCCCGCCCATCCATGAACCCCGGGCTGCAGGGTTGATATTTCAGACCCTGGATGACAAGCTGCAAGGCAATATTGTTCCCCTTCACCCCATGATAAATATGGGGATCGATACCTTCTTGTTGTATGATATTCCAGGTCATATCCCAGAGTGCAGCACACCATATCTCCCCTATCGTATGTACCTCTCCGCCCGTATTGGTCGCCAGCATGGCATAGGTCCAGGGATTGACGGTCATGTCCGTTGAATAGGGATAGGTACGCAGACCAGGACCTGTCGCAGACTGAGCCAGCGCATAGGTAGCAAGAGGCCTTTCCCGGCCGCCGTCCCCTACGGACGCCGTACCCCAGTCCGTAGTGACCATCAATGCCATATAGTCGCTCCAGCCTTCTCCCATCTGTTCCGCATTAGCCAGACAGTCGGAATTAGCCGGTCCTCCAGTGAGCCGGTTGGATATGCCATGTGTATACTCGTGGGATATAATGCCATTGTCGAGCGATCCGTCCCGGTATTGTCCCGTGGCCGACATGCTTACGTTCAATCCGGACGTATTGGCAAACAGCTTATTGGCGGTCGTATCCGATACCATGACAGCAGGAATGGTGATCGTCGTATCCACGCCTGTCATCGTTACCGGATCCCCGTCGACATTGTTGGTGACAATGACGGCAATAGCGCCCGCATTTTGGGCATACTTCACTTTTGTGATGAAATTGCATCCGCCTCCCCTCACCACCAGCGCGATCTTGCCGGCCAGCGCAGCAGCATTGGTTAAAGCACTACAGCCCAGAACCGTACCCGAGCCATCCACCACTTTTACGACATCGGCGGTGATGGGCCCCTTGTCGACCAGCTTGTTCTTATAGCTTAGGCTCCCTTCCACGGCCGTATAATCTCCAGCTATGGCGGATGGGCTGTTGACGTGAAATTGCAAGGTCTGTCCCGCATTCCACTGGTACATCCTCATTCTGCCGTTCTCCCCATCAGGCGGCGTATAGAAGTCGGCGTTATTGACGCCCGCCCCATCCAGCGCAAAGGCATTGACATAGTCGCCCCCTAACCCACCCCGTCCCTGGTTGTCGGCCTGAAAATTTCCGGCAGCCTCATCGAACCCATACTGATAGGAGATGTCATGCATGATATTGTTCCAGTAGAAGAGGTTGTCGATACCGGCCCTGCTGTTGGTATACGCCGACGGACTGGCCGATATATCGATAGTGCGGTCGAATGTCAGCGACGGCACGGATGTCAGCGAAGTATCGGAGTATCCTGTCGTAGCATTATTTCCCGCCAGGTCCTGCTGCGCCCACACATTATTTCCACGGGTATACGCGTAGTTCGTACTATTGTCGAATTGCCAGCCCAGCGTAATGGCGTCATTGCCCGTCCCGGCCTTCAACCAGGGATTGTTTTCCAATGTACGCGCCCCGAAATTGGCAGATTCCAGGGGAAATGGGTAGACACGATAGTTTACATCAGTGACGGCGGGCGGCGGCATATCAGCGGGCTTTTCTGCCAGTGCCCTATCCCATGTCGCCACAGGCGCAGGCCCCGCCTCCTGACATCCTTCCGAAGGCCCTTCATGTACGATAAAACTGCTTTTGCTGAGAATAACGCCTGTCTGGGCATCCACACGCACCATCCAGTCTTCCAGGTTACCCTCCGGGGCAATACGCACGTTCCAGGAAAGCCTTAGCCCGCTGCCATCGCGGGCAGGTAGCCAGACCAGGTCACTGCTGACGTCCTTGCGGGCCACACCTGCCGCATGGTAGACAAAGCGCTGATGGATATCATCCTTTCGGATCAACATGGGTTCTTTCGTAACGCCCAGGGCCAGATGGCTGGCGGCATTCCGGACGGCCTGGTTCGGACTGATAGAATATACTGGCTTTACGGTCGCCTTTTCCTGGACATGAAATTCATCCGGCCGCTTGCCGATGAGCGTATCATTTTTGAAAATGTATACACCTATTTTATTGTATACCGGGATACCCTGATAAGTCTGCTGCAGATAGACGAGGAAAGTTCCCGACTTCCTGTCGGCATAGGCATCGGTGATCACATAGTTCTTTATTCTCTCCTGGCTCAGTCCCGTAGCGGGAAGGTTTTTGCGCAGAAGTCCCGCGGCCCGTTGCCTGGTATCACCCTCCTGCTGCGCCGTTGTCTTCTTGACAGTCAATACAATGGTCAAAAAAATAAGAGGGGTTAATAGCAGTTGGCGCATGGTTAAAAATATTTCGCCAAAAGTAGGCGAAGACACTTTCCACACCATGTCAACGGCTAAACCGTTTCTGTCAACTGCTCAATGCCCGGGCGTTCCCTTGTCTGGCCAATAAATAGATGAGAAATTAATAGTACATTTAAAAATGCACCGCGGACCTGGCCTCATATTCATATGCCTCCTTTGCTCTTTCTGCATGAATATCCCTGTCCACGGTCAATCGACAAAGGCTACGCCGCTCCGCACCGGTTATATTACCCGCAACATCGATAACACCAGCGGTCTCGATTGCAACGATGTCTATTCCATCACACAGGACCATCAAGGTTATATTTGGATAGGCACTAAAAATGGATTGCAGCGCTATGATGGGCTTCGGTTCGTCAACTGTTTCGACTCCACCATCAAACCAGGCGACCTGGCGGTGTCTGGCCTTGCTCCCGACGACGGACATGCAAGAGTGCTTTACAGTCAGATAGATAGCCGCCTCAAGGAGTGGGATATTCTGCATCACACATCGCGGGACATCACACGCCGGACTGCACCGGGCCAGGACCTGATTTATCAGGACGGCTCGAACAAACAATGGTTCTTCCGCGTAATTTGGGTGCACAGCAGCAAAAAAGACAGCAGCGGCATCATGCTGATACACCAGCCGGGACAGGAACTGGACAAACAGGGCTACTTCATCACGGACAAAACCCACCATCAGACATGGGTGCTCCATCCTGGCAGCGGACTCCTGCTGCTGGACGACATCGGCAAAAAATTGCTGCCCTTGCCATTTCCCATTGCTCCTACTACGACACGAGGCATACTGGCCGACTCGCATGGCAATCTTTGGATCAACAGCTGGTCCTACCAATTCTACCGCTACCATCTTCCGACACAAAAACTGTATACCTATTCACTATCGGATATCCTTCAACAGGAAGGAAATAAGAATACGCTTCCGGTGTGGATATCTTCCCTTCTGGAAGACGATCATGGCACATTATGGATCGGGACAGGACAGGCGGGACTGCTTCAATATGATTATGCCTCCGATGAATTCCATTTTCTTCTCCGTCAGCCGGGCAATAACCTGTCGCTTCAATACATCGACCAGATCAATACTATTTTTCAGGACAAGGAAGAGAATATCTGGTTTGGTACGGACAGAGGGATCAGCATCATCAACCCTTACCGGCAATATTTTAGTGTTCTGAGCAACCAGGACACGGCGGACCCCTCGAAAGTAGTCAGCGACATCATCCCCGCTGCCCTGGTAAAGGATCAGCTGTGGGTCGGCACCTGGGGCGAAGGTATAAAGATCTACGATACGGCCTGGCGTCTAAAAAAACATCTCTTTTTTAAAGGGCAATACGAGCAGAACATGATATGGTGCTTTTTGGAACAGGCCGACGGTTCCGTATGGGCAGGCTGCCAGCAAGGCGCCATACATATTATTGCGCCCGACGGCCATAGCGTTCGAACCATTCAACCGCCGGAAATGGGAGGAAGAACGATAAAAGCCATGACAAAAGACAGGGCAGGCAATATACTACTGGGGCTGCACAGCGGCAAGATCATAACGTATGACGTGAAGCTGAACAGCTTCCTGCCCTACAATATGTCCAGCTCCTCGTTCCATTTGTCACCTATCGAGAGTCTTTTCGTGGATGATGAAAGCGTCTGCTGGACTGGCACAGCACAGGGCCTTGAGGAGTTCGACACCCGCAAAAGAACTTTTGTCGCCTGTTATCAGCCACGCGCAGGCGCCGAAATACGCTGTTGGGGCATCTATCCTTACCAGGATTCGCTGTTGATCGTCGGCACGGAGCATGATGGTATTTATTTTTTCCACCGTCATAAAAAGACGTTTAGCAGAATACCCATTAACGAAGATCAGCCTCATTGGTCTGTACATGCCATCACGGTCGATGAGTCAGGCAAAATATGGTTCACCACCGACTTCACTATCTGTTGCTATGATCCCCTGACAAAAAAATGTTTTGTCAGCCAGCCGGAAACGGGTCTGATAAAAAGCACTTTCCAGAGCGCCTGCTTCATCACCTCTCCCGGTGGGAAATGGCTGACCTGCACAGGTACAGAGGTCGTTGGTTTTTATCCGCAGCAGCTTCGCGCCGTCCAGCAGAAGACGGCTCCGGTGAACATTACAGGATTCAAGGTCTTTGCAAATCCGCTGTTCATCGACTCCCTTATCTCCCGCCAGGAGCCCGTTCGGCTGTCCTATAAACAGAATTTTATCAGTATTGAATTTTCCAACCTGGTATTCTCGGGCACTCAGCGTACCAATTATTTCTACAGGCTCGAAGGCGTGGATCCCGGCTGGGTATACGGAGGACCGCGCGGATATGCCAATTATACCAATCTGCCGCCGGGAACCTACACTTTTCGCGTACGCACGGAGAACGCGGTCAACGACGAAGGCACCGCTGCCTTTCAGATCAGCATAGTTGCCCCGTACTGGGCCGCTCTCTGGTTCAAGGCCCTGGTGGCCGTTACGATCGTCCTTCTCCTGTTGTGGATGGTACGACGGCGTTATCAGCGTCTGCGGCTGGAAGCCGATATGAAACAGCAGATCGCCAATACGGAAATGATGGCGCTGCGCGCCCAGATGAACCCCCACTTCATATTCAATTGTATCAATAGCATCGACGCGCTGATCCAGAACAATGACAAGTACCTCGCGACGATGTATCTCAATAAGTTCGCCCGCCTCATCCGCAATATCCTGGACAGCTCCAGGCAAAATACGATCCCGCTGACACGCGACCTGGAAACACTCCAGCTTTATATAGACCTGGAACAATTCCGGAGTGAAGATAAATTCACTTCCGAGATCCACGTGGAAGATGAATTACAGGAAGAGGATTGCAGGATCCCTCCATTGATCATTCAGCCCTATGTAGAGAACGCTATCCTCCATGGCCTCCGGCCTCGTCAGGACAAGGCAGGCCGGCTGTCCATCCGTATCTGCCGGGAAGGGGAATACCTCGTCTATCGCATTGAAGACAACGGGGTTGGGCGTGACACGACAGCACAAAGATCCCCACACAACAGCTACGGCATGAAGATCAGTGGGGATAGAGTGAACCTGTTCAACAAGCAGGAAAATATACCCGTTATTGTAACTGATCTATACCAGGACGGCCTCCCGGCAGGCACCTGTGTCGAGGTCGCTTTAAAAATAAGCTGATGCTTACTGCTATCATCATAGACGACGAAGCAAAAGGACGAATGGCGCTGAGACAAAAATTAAAAGAATACTGCCCCGGCATACAATTGGAAGGCGAGGCCGAAGACGGTGAAGAAGGGCTAAAGCTCATCGAGGAATACCAGCCCGACATCGTATTTCTCGATATTGAAATGCCCCGGCTGAATGGATTTGACATGCTGCTTAGACTGCAACGCAAAGACTTTCACCTCATCTTTACCACGGCCTATGACCACTATGCCATCAAGGCCATCCGCTTTGCTGCCTTCGACTATTTGCTAAAACCCGTGGATATTGAAGAGCTGAAGACGGCGGTGGGAAAAATACCACACAATACACTGGAGACCAGCAATGGCCAGCGCCTGGAGGCATTAGCCCACAATCTCCGGACAGCCTTGAATAAAATAGCCATATCCACGCTGGAAGGACTGCTGTTTTTCGATCTGGACGATATCATCCATATTGAAGCGCAAAGCAATTACACCGTATTCAGTTTTACCAATCGACCCCGCCTCACCGTGAGCAAGACCCTGAAGGAATTTGAAGAGCTGCTGCCGCCCGAACAGTTCTTCCGGCCGCACCACTCCCATATTATCAACCTTCAATATATCAAAAAATATATGAAGGGTGACGGCGGCCAGATCGAGCTGCAGAATGGGGAGCTGGTGGATGTATCGAGAAAGAAAAAGGAAGAGTTCCTGAAATTATTGGGCATGAAATGAAAATAATAAAATAATGACACCCACTAAAGCCATCAGTTACATTTATCTCTGCTGCGTCCCTGTTCTGACCTTTATCCTCGCATTTCAGTTACATCACATCAGTTACAGGATCTATGTCCCCATCTGGCTGCTGAACTTTTGCCTGATGATCGTTGCGACATGGATATTGGGCGCAAAGGCATTCAGATCAGCGGAAAAAGAAAAAAGATACCTGGCCTATGGCGCAGGCCTATTGATCTTACCCATTTGTTTCCTTTCAATACTGTTTGGGATGGGCGCGCCGCCAGACACCATACAGCAGTGGGTGGATACGGCCACCGAGCAAAAGGTCCGGTTTGATATATTATTGGCAGACGGAATACTGATAGCCCTGGGGCTGTCCCTCATAAAGCTGGTCCTGCAGGAGAAAGGGGAGAAGCTTTATACTCAATTGGGCTATACAGCTATTGTCATTGCCATTCCACTGTTCTTTATTAACACATCATTCTGGCATAGCTTTGCCTTGCAATCCTACAAGTTAAAGATCGCCAATGGCGCACAAAACAAACCATTGGAATGGTTTGGTCCTGCGGCCCAGCAAATATGGATCATCACCATCGGGCAGATACTCCTCACCTATTTCTCTATCGCTATGTTTGCCGCCTCGCTTCGGCAGGTCAAGGTCTTCAGACGGGTGCCCGCAATGATCTACATCGCATTCAGCGCCATTGCCATTTTATCGATCCTGCTGTTCCCGCTGTATCCGGAAGCAACGGCCTTTTCCGGGTTCCCCTATTATCCATTCATGATACCAGCTGTACCGATGATACTATGCTATTATATAGGCGTCAACCTGCTGAGAGCTTTGTCAGCAGAATAAATCAGGATGTGCCGGATAAAATTGCCTAACTCATGATACAATGCCTCAATAATTAGAAAAATAATGCCTGACTGGGACCAAAGCGTTTTTTTTCTGTCTTATGAATATAAATTTCGTACCCATGAAAAAACCGATCTTAAGAAGAATTTCATTAGCCCTCCTGGTGCTGACATCCTGTGTCTTATTTTTTATTTCCTGCAATAAAAGCAGCAGCGGCACCGGTCATCTGGAAGTAAGACTTACAGATGATCCTTCTCAGTATGATGCAGTCTATATCGATGTCCAGAAAGTAGAGGTCAACGTGTCCTCTGACCCAGGCACTAACTCCGGATGGCAGACGTTACCGTTGCTCCACCCCGGCGTTTACGACCTCCTTAAATTTAGAAATGGACTTGATACGGTCCTGGCTTCGGCAGATCTCCCGGCAGGCACGCTGTCCCAGATGCGCCTGGTCCTCGGGAATAATAATTCCGTAGTCATAGACGGGCAATCATATCCATTAGCAACCCCGTCCTCGCAACAGTCCGGATTAAAGTTCAATATTCACAGCACCCTGACCAGCGGCATCGTTTATCGGCTTTGGATCGACTTCGATGCCGGTCGGAGTATTGTAACCACCGGAGATGGAGGCTACAGTCTAAAGCCTGTGATCCGGACCTATTCCGAGACTATAGGTGGCAGTATTAAGGGATATGTCCTGCCTTCCGACGCTAAACCCATTGTTTGGGCTGTACAGGGCACGGATACCCTGATGGCGCTGCCGGATTCGGCCACCGGATATTATTTCTTTGGCGGAGTGAATGCCGGGTCCTGGGATCTAACGCTCCACGCGTTTAATTCGACGTACCAGGACACCACCTTTGCTGTGTCGGTGAGCACAGGCGTAGTAACAAATGCCGGAACAGTGACCCTGAATAATAAATAAAATATATGGAATAGGGTGCAAAACGTTGCACCCTATTCCATTAAAACAATTTGCTGGCGATAATCTCCCCGATACCCTGCCATGGCTGGTACATCCTGAATTCCCAAAAAAGCAAATGAATAATCATTAAGGATACTATTATGGTATTCGCCTTATAAGATCCTTTTCTAACTACATCGCTCAATAAAAATGCAGCGGCTATGGCAAGCTCAACGCCCAATGCGTAAGAAACCGCTGGGCTGAAAGGCATGTGGTAATAAATGATCAATGCCCGCCCCAGGCCCGGACCGATCATCATTATCCCAGTGCCGATCATATAGCGCATGTGGTTATAGGTATTGCGCCGGTTGACAATCGCAAGGCAGTAAAATACTACAAACTGGACAATATCGAATGCCTGCAATGATAATCCGCCTATCCTTTCCTGGTGAGACAGCGGTGGCACCGGCTTATAATAGCTAAATTTTGTGATCAGGTACATGGAGACGACAACCAGCGGCGCGATGATAAAGGTGAGCCTGCCGACGAGCCTGTGAATTGATAGTTTTCCTGTTCGGATAAGCAATGGTTGCACGATCAGGACAGCCATCCATGTTATCATCATGGCGCCATGGAAATGCTGCACCGGCGTAAATCCCTCGAATGAGGGGAAAAAGACGAGATAGGTTCTATAAAAGCCCCAGGTTAGAACCAACAGGATGAGGAAAAAGAAAAAGCTGACACGGCCGTAAGGCACATGCGATGGAGAAGTGGTGGGTTGCATGGTGATCCGTTTAGGGTTAACAAAGTGGTGCTTCCATCCTTTTCATCACTAATAGGATTGCGTAGATTGCCCAAAGGCCGGGCGCTATAACCTGTTATTGAATATATATAATATTATTTAATTTCCAATAACCTAATTAATAGTCAAATAGAAATACTTGAATGTTTACTAGGCCCATCGCCCACTAATTTTGTCTTATATACGTATTGATGCCCCGGGACGGGCGGCTCCGACAGGCGAAATTGTCCCTAAAAATCCACTCCTTCGAAAACCCAAAATCCTGATCCAAAAGAAAGACCAAACGAAATCCTAAGCCTAAGAAAACCACCCCATATCCGAAAAGCCAAATGATCCCAAAGTCGAGAACCCGTTTTTAATCCAGACCTGAAAAACTACAACCATCCAAATCTCAGATTTGAAAAACCAAGGATCTCTTTATCCGACCACCGTAAAAAAAGAGTAGTGCCAATCCAATTCGTCCTATGAAGATCCTGTCTGGGCAAAACCTGGATACGTAATCCACCTTGTGAATGACTGAAATTTGATCGCTTGAGCTAACCCGAGATTACCCGCCCTGACAAAAAAATTGATGCCGTGGATAGTTCCGCGGCATCTTGCTTTGCACCATAGCTGTTTGAAAACGAGTGTTCTCGGCCGCTTTGCTATCCAATACCCAACGAATAAGGCCAGTGGCTGAAGTCGCATAATTTTATGATTGCCGGCTGCGCACAATTTTTGCAATGTTAAAATTGCACTCATCGTTTAATACCTCATGCCAACAAGCGCTTCCCGTGGGATTAACGCCTTAAAATTTGAAACATGCGTAAACAACCAACTGGTAAGATCGTCTTTGTGCATCACGAACCCGACGAAAAGGTATTTCTCGAGGAAAGCCTTTCCCGCCTGATTTGGGACATTCGGTCCGAGTGCTTTACGGACGCCGAAAAAGCATTGCAGTATTTGAAAAGTACAAAAGAAGGGGTTTTTGTAATCATTTCTAGCATGCAATTATCCGGCATTGACGGGTTAGAGTTCAAACAATTGATTGACAGAGATCCTAAGCTTGTCAAAAAAGCCATTCCATTTATCTTCTCCAGTTCTTCGGCTTCGAAAGAAGAAGTAAGCAGGGCTTATGACTACCGTATCCAGGGTTATTTTGAAACGCCGGATAACCTGTATGAAATGGCCGAAATGCTTAATGCGATCATCCAATATTGGATAATCGCAAGGCATCCTAATAATTAGCTTTCACGCTTCAGTTCGTGTTGGAGACAAACTACGCCTGAGCTAAAAACATGCGTTTTCACGAGCTTCAGCGGCTGCATTTCTTTAATGCCTTTAAACACCGGGATTCCGTCACCTAACAACACGGGGTTGACGAAAAGCCAGCACTCATCGATCAGATTTTCAGCCAAAAGTGAGTGGGCTGTGGTAGGACTTCCAAATAACAGGATCTCTCCTGCAGTGTCCTTCTTTAATTTGCGAACGCCAGCAGCATAGTCCTTGCCGATCACCGTCGTATTCGTGAGTGTTTCCTGGTCCAACGTATTTGACAATACTATTTTGTGTGCACTCTTATACCAGGCGGCGTGTACCTTGTCGTGCTTGCTGGCCCCCGGCTCATCTCCCGCCGTCGGCCAATAGCTTTCCATCATCTCAAAGGTGACTCTTCCATATAATGCCGTATTGGTTTTCGCTATCCTTTCCTCTACAAAATCAAAAATCTCTTGATCTACATGGATCCAATTCATTTCACCATTTACTCCGGCAGCAAAGCCATCGAGCGATGCATGCATAAATAATACGATATTCCCCATATTGCTCTAATTTGATGTATGTTTCGTTTGTGATGCAAATTTCAGGAAAATGTCGGTAATAAAACTAGGCAAAGTCGACAAATAGCGGGGGCGATCAGGACAACGATTTCCACCCTGACCTTCTCACAATGTATTGACCACCAACTAAAAGTTGAAAAACTCGACCTATATTTACTAAATTCAACCCCAACGACTACCTGAAACCAACAAATAGCACAATATGAAAAAACTATTTAACAAATCGCTACCGCTATTATTGACCTTTTCGCTATTAAGTTGCAAAGAACCGACAACAAAAGAAAATCGACCAGATGGAGATATACCTCAAAAGATAGAATTGATCATTGATGGTAATAAAAAAACAGCAGATCCAACACCTCTTATTTCATCTGCTTTTACAAGCTCCCATTTTATGTTAGGTTACCTAAGTGATAAAGACGACATTCAATTTTCCATATCAGCTTATATGCCGGATCTGCAAATTGGCTCTTATCAGGTATATGATTGCAAATCTCCCTCTGAATGTAACGAAAAAGTGCCCGATAATAACCAAATAGCGCTGTTTGGGCCTTATCCTAAGGACCCTATGCCACCATTAAACTTGTCTCGTATAGCATATAATGCGCCTCAGCTTGCACTTACACCTTTGACGCTCGTTATCACCTCAATAACTGATGAACAACAAAAAGGCAATCCATTTAAGACTAAAAAGATTGAAGGGCACTTTAGTGGAAGCCTGGCCTATGTAGAACAACAGCAAGGCGGTTATGATTGGCATATTGTAGGAAAAACAACTCAGATTGATGGTAGTTTTAATGTATTTTGTAGCGTAAGATAGTCCTCTCGCCTTACTAATCAATAGTCCAATTTGTAAACATAACTTATGTCGAACTAATGCCAACACCCGCGAAGATCAAACAGTTCCTTATACTATTTTTTTTGTTTTTTTCAATGCAGATACAAGCGCAAAAAACAATGCCTGGCGACGTAGAATCATACAAAATATTGGCCGGCCATTCATTTGGAGGTATTGCCTCAATCAACTGTTTACTTACTCACCCGGCTATGTTTGATGCATATATTGCCATTAGCCCTTCATTTTGGTGGGACAGGGAATATATATTAAAGCCGGCCGATAAAGCATTACAAACGGGGACTGCATTGAACAAAACACTTTTTTACAGTGATGCAAGCGAAGGTATCAGCGATTCTAGTACTTTTCATACCAACCTGTTGAGATTTGATTCATTAGTATTAGCCAAAAAGATAAAAGGGCTTAGGTATGCCTACAAATATTATCCTACAGAAACACACATGACAGAACCCGTAATCGCTTATTATGATGCATTAAGATTTATTTTTAAAGGCTGGAAAGAGGCAAATTAAATTTGCATATTTTCATAATATTACTTTAAACAGATGCAAGAGGCTGTTATAAAAAACTTACGACGGCACATTGAGCCGACCGCGGAAGAAATAGAAGTGTTTTCATCCCTCGCAGTTATTAAAACCGTTAAAAGAAAAGAATTGTTGTTGAAGGAAGGCAATGTAGCAAGGCAGCAGTTTTTTGTTATCAACGGTTGTCTTCGAACCTATACAGTTGATGCAGCAGGCAAAGAACACGTTTTGATGTTCGCCCCGGAAGATTGGTGGTGCAGCGGCGATTTGTCTAGCTTTTTCTCGGGGAAAAAGAGTGTCAATAATCTGGAAGCGCTGGAGCCCTCAACCGTATTACAAATCGGCAAGGACAAGCTGGACATTTTGTACCAGCGAGCACCGAAACTCGAGCGATTTTTCAGAGTATTATTTCAAAACGCATTCGTCTTTCATCAAAACAGAATAAATGCCAACCTCTCACAATCTGCTGAAGGGAGATACGATCTATTCACAAAAACCTACCCTGATCTTGAAAGCCGGATTCCGCAAAAGCATATTGCCTCGTATATAGGGGTTACGCCAGAATTTTTTAGTCAGATGAAGGCAAACATGTTTCGAAAGAAATCTTAAAGTACATTATTTTTCCGCGTGGAATATGATCGTTGCTTTGTTGTATTAAATCATTAAAACCATGGAACACAAAGCAGACGCACAGTCTATTTTCAGCGAAAAGCCCTTTGCCAAACCAAAATTTATTGAAATAAAAGGTCGCCGCATGGCTTATATTGATGAAGGCGAAGGCGATCCCATTGTATTTCAGCATGGCAATCCCACCTCATCCTACCTATGGCGGAATATAATGCCCTATTGCCGTGGTCTTGGACGCCTTATCGCATGCGATTTGATTGGCATGGGCCATTCGGAAAAGATAACCGATTCAGGTCCTGACCGATATTCCTATTTAGAGCAACGTAGTTTCCTTTTTGCGCTTTGGGAAGAGTTGAAACTGGAAAAAAACGTAATACTTGTACTTCATGACTGGGGTTCTGTATTGGGCTTTGATTGGGCGAATCAAAACCGTTCACGCGTCCAAGGTATCGTTCATATGGAAGCATTGGCGATCCCTTTTAAATGGGATGAATTTGAACCTAAAGTACGTGATTTATTCCGGGCATTGCGCTCTCCCGCCGGCGAGGAGCTGATCTTAAAGAGCAATGTATTTATTGAAAAAGTATTGCCAGGAGGAATTTTCAGGGAACTCAGCGATGCCGAAATGGCTGAGTACAGGCGACCCTATCTTAATGAGGGTGAGGATCGCCGCCCGACTTTATCATTCCCACGCCAACTTGCTTTGGACGGAGAGCCCAAAGAAGTGGCTGAAGTAGTGACTGAATATGGAGACTGGCTTAAACAAAGTCCGATTCCTAAGCTTTGGATTCATGGTAACCCCGGTGCAGTGGAAAATGACAGTATGCGGGAGTTTTGCAGCACGTGGCCTAATCAAACAGAGATAACTGTAAAAGGAAAACATTTTCTACAAGAAGACAGTCCTATGGAAATTGGGGAGGCAATTGCCGGATTTGTAAAAAAGTTGCGCAAGTGACTATGTGGCTGCCGGTCGGAATGATTCATTTTGATCCGTAAAGAAATGCTAAAGCCCGTAAAATCATCGTTTTACGGGTTTCCTGGTCTCTGTTGGACCCTAATGGGTTGACCTGCCGGCACAATTTTCGAACTTTCCTTACTTTTATCAAAAAACCGTGTACGATACTTTTCAGCAGTACCTTGACCGAAAGATCGAATTGACCAATGACGAAAAGGAATTGATACGCTCCCTGTCAATTCTGAAAAAATTACGAAAAAAACAATACTTACTGCAGGAGGGTGATGTGTGGAAATATCATGCCTTCATTTCTAAAGGTTGCATGCGTATGTACGCGGTAGATGATAAAGGCATCGAACATATTATTTATTTCGGCGTAGAAAACTGGTGGATCGGCGACAGGGAAAGCCTGCTAAACCAGACGCCGTCGCGGTTGAACATAGATGCGATCGAAGACTGTGAAGTGGTGTTATTCACCGACCCGAACTTTGAAATGATCTGTTCTAAAATTCCGGCTTTCAGGGATATGATTCACGCGATTATTTCGAAGAGTTTCAATGTTAACCAAAATCGTATTTTATCCGGCATTAGTAAATCCGCTGAGGCAAAATACCTGGATTTCATTCAAAAGTATGCTGACTTTGCTATGCGTATTCCGCAGGCTATGATAGCTTCTTACCTGGGCATTAAACCTGAAACACTTAGCCGC
>Ga0105237_10003611_pt1 | contig 18275 bp, 10 predicted proteins | sample KBSC24metaG_FD_81520 | JGI IMG/M metagenome (GOLD analysis project Ga0105237, IMG submission 81520) | Corn rhizosphere microbial communities from Kellogg Biological Station, Michigan, USA - KBS C2-4 metaG | ecosystem: Host-associated > Plants > Roots > Rhizosphere > Soil | place: Michigan, USA... | reverse complement strand
TGAGATATGACGATGCTGAGGTTCGGTCTCTTTATAATCTTCCATCCACTCCTGGATGCGACCGTCTTTGCTGATGATACCTGGAGGCGGGATCTGTTTTAACCTTGCCTGCAAAGTATCACGGAATGTTTTATCGATACCCAGTGTCTCAGACGCGGTAATTACGTTGGTAAATAACTCACGCATGATCTGGTTATCAAAGGTGGCGCCTATGCAGATACTGGCGTGACTGCCATCGGGCAGGTAAAAAGCATTTTCGGGTGATGAAGATGGCGCTGTAACCAGGTAGCCGCTTTTAGGATCTTTGATGAGGATGCTGCTGTAAAACCGCGCCGAGCCTTTTAAAATGGGATAAATGCTTTTTAAATAAGCTTTATCGTTGCTGAAAGCATAATGATCCCAGAGATTGCTGCACAACCATCCGGAGCCGCCTTTGGTTACACCCCATGAGGCGCTTTCGCCGGGCTCTGTCCAGCCCCAAACGTTGGTGATCACGTGGGCTACCCAGCCATCGGCATTGTAATAGGCTTTAGCTGTCCGTTCGCCGGGTTTTACCAGACCGCGTACCAATTCAACCAGGGGCAGATTCAGTTCCGACAGGTTGGATACCTCTACCGGAAAATGGTTCATTTGCACGTTTACGTCCAGGTGGTAGTCGCCGTTCCATGGAGTATGTACCTGGTTTGCCCAAAGGCCCTGCAAGTTTGGTGGTAACAGGCCAACACGTGTACTGCAGATACTTAAGTATCTGCCGAACTGGAAGAATAGCACCGGAAGATCTTTGTGTTTGCCAGGTTCTTTATGAAAGCTGATCAACTGCTGATCGGTAGTTTCGGTACTTTCCGGCGATCCTAAATTGATATCGACCCGGTTAAATAATTTTTGATAGTTGACGATATGCTGTTGTTTCTGTGCAGCATAAGGCTTTTTCATAGCAGCCTCCAGATCACGTAGGATCTTTTGTTTAAAATCGGGTTTCCTGAAATCGGTAGCTGCTGAGATATAGATAATAACTTCGGTCGCATTTTTCACAACCAGGTTATTTGCGGTACTACTTAAGGTACCACCGGTTAATTTTGCCTTAACGCTGGCCTGGTATTGCATGCCATTACCATCGGTACCGTTATCTAACCTCCCCTGCAATAACAAAGTGTTGCCGCTGGTACTGGTAGCCGACCGCTCGGGACGGGAGATATTGATACTGAAATTCAGCTTACCCGGCTTATCAGCCGTTAGCCTGATCATGTCGACATCATCGCCAAAACTGGTGAAGTATTCGCGTTTGTAGGTAACGTCATCAACCTGGTAGCTGGTATTGGCTACCGCGGTGTTCAAGGATAATGCTCTTTGGTAATTGGTAACCTGTGCATCTGGTTTACCATAGTCAAACTTCAGGTCCAGATCGCCTAAAACCTGGTAACAGCCCCATCGTGTACCGCCAGAGCCCGGGCCTTTACACACAAAGTCCTTATCAATTAAAGCTTGCGCTTCTACATTTTTACCAGCCAATAGTAGTTCTTTTATTTGCGGCAATTTTTTATAGGCCTCGTAGTTGTTGGCATCCTGCGGTGAACCAGACCATAGCGTAATATCATTCAATACGATCTTTTCATCGTTCACGCCACCATCGGGCATCATACCCAGGCGACCGTTGCCCAGGGGCAAGGTTTCTTCCCATACGGCAGCGGGTTTATCGTAATGCAACCTCAATGCTTGTTTTTGCGCAAAACTCAACGTTGAAGTTAATAACAGAATACTTGTTATTGATGTGAGACGTTTGGATATCATTGGTTTTAAATAATTAGGCTTTTACGGGTATTACCGGGATGTCCTGCGCGCTTTTATTAAGATCCAGAACAATCACCGAGCAATTTTCATCGGGCATGCTAGCAGGCAGGGTAATCTGATAATTGTTTTTATCCGCTTTAATAACTACCGCGTCCCCATTCATAAAATAGGATTTGGTGATCTTAACACCCGGAATAGCGGGAATAGTCAGCACCCCATCTTTGCGCTGAAAAACATGCAGGTATATTTTATTGCCCTTACGGGTAGCAGCGTAAACAGCATTCGGGGCATAAGGTCCTCCCTGGGTACTGTAGATACTTTCACCGTATTGTTTTAACCAATCGCCCATTTCCTGCAGGCGTTTTACCTGCCGGGCTTCTATATGGCCATCCATAGCCGGGCCAACATTAAACAACAAGTTGCCATTGCCAGCCGCAGTTGTTACCAGTGTTTGGATGCATTGTTTTAATGACTTCATCTGGTCGTTCGGTTTCCAGGCCCATTGATTACAAATGGTGATGCAGCTTTCCCAGGGTTCATTCATGTTGATCTCCCCTACGCGCTGCTCCGGAGTCAGAAAGTCCCCTACCGATTCCTCATTCAGCTTTTCACTGATCTTGCCGAGTCTGTTGTTGACGATCACATTGGCATCGACACTTTTGATAAACTGGTATATTTCTTTACCATCTTCCTTAGTCCAGGGCTTTTCCCAATAGCCATCAAACCAAAGCATAAAGGGTTTGTATTTGGTGATCACTTCCTTCAGCTCATTCTTCATGCGGGTTTTAAAGGCGGTCATATCACCTTTAACATTTTTGGTAGAGTCATAAGGGTTGTGGATCGGATAATCGGGATCATGCCAGTCTAAAACAGTAAAATAGATACAAAAAGTTACGCCTTGTTTTTTACAGGCTTGGGCCAGCTCGCCCACGATATCTCTTTTAAATGGCGAATTGGATATGTTATAATCTGAAAAAGCGGTTGGCCATAAACAAAAGCCATCATGATGTTTGGCGGTGATGGTGAGATATTTCATCCCGGCATCTTTGGCGGTTTTTACCCAGGCATCAGCATTAAACAATTTCGGGTCGAACTCATGGTACAGGTTGTCATAATCAGCCTGCGCTACTTCTTTGTTGCGACTCCAGCCAATTTCGGTACCACGTTGGGTTACCGGGCCAAAATGGATAAACATGCCAAAACGTTTATCCATAAACTGCTCCATAACCACTTTGGGTGTTTTAACCTCCTGGGCAAGTGCCGCGAAAATGCTTAATGCCAGGACCATCATCAGCCCCGCTTTTTTCTTCATCATATCTGGTTTATTTGTTGTTTACCAAAAAATGGACAATCCGGCAGGCATGCCCCTTGCTCGAACTGTTCTTTTTATCGCTGATCTTAATTTTGAGTATATGGCTGCCATTGCTCAAATTATCGCCCAGTAAATGATAAATAGGCAGATGCAGCCAGCTGCTGAACTCTGTGAACAGATCTTTATCTTTATATGGGCCGTTGTCAACCGCGTAGGATATGGTGCCTGCATCGCCACCGGCTACTATGGCAATACCTACCGCGTTACCCTTAAATGGCAAGGAAAGCTCCGCCCCCGGCTCATCCGAATTTAATACCGGCACGTGCACAAAACCATCGCGGGTAGAAAGGCCATCCTTCGGGGCCCAATCGGATGTGATCTGCCATCCTTTGCCCAATTTAGCATTCGTCAAATCGTAATAGCTGCCGTTTTCATAGCGGGCCTTATCAATTACCAGGGGCAGTGCCATTTTAAACGGAATCTTGTATTTATCTTCCACACATTCCTGTAACAGGGTTCTGATTGTGGCGAAGTATAGCTCCTGCCCATAATATGCCGGGTGGATGCTTTTAAAATCATCATCCCAGCTCAGTTCTTTATTTTTGATCTTGTCGTTTACTTCCAGTGCCAGGTTCACATAGGGCAGGTTATAGTGTTTGGCTATCAATTCGTGGTTCAACAGCTCGGGTGATACTTTGCCTTTGGCGTAATTTTCCATTTTCTGCGGATCGACAAAGGCCATCAGGATCACATCGGTATACGGATTGGCATTGCGGGCGTGCCTCACAATACCTTCCAAGGCGCGTACCTGCGTGGTGCTATCGGTACCGCGATCATTCACGGCAGCCTCTAAAAACAGCAAATCGGTTTTGCCCGAATCCAGGATATCGCGCTGTACGCGGAAAGCATGCGGCAAACTGCCTAACGAAGGTATGCCGGCGGCTATAAAATGAAAATCAGTTTCCGGATAGGTCTCTTTTAAATACCGGCAGATCTTATTGCGCCAGCCGGGGTTAAAGGTGATCGATCCGCCTAAAAACGAAACTGTGGCTTTCTTTTTAACCGTAACCGCGTAGTAAAAGTTATTGAGCTTGCGGGCCGGATTCACATAATTGCTGTATGGCAGCGCATTTTTTACAGGGTATGAGTTGTTGTAGATAAAATCGGCGTAATAATCGGGGCGATCAATTTTAACATGGTGCCCTTGCAGTTCTACCGGTCCCTGGGTTATGGGTTGAATGCTCACCGGGCCACCCAAAGCCAGGTAGCTTTTGGCAAATGGATAAGTATTTTCGTCGGGTGGCACCAGCTTATCATTCAGGCCAATGGTATGCAGTACCGGCACGCGGAACGAAGCCAGCCCTTCCAGGTTATCTATAGGGTTATCTTTATAGGCTATAGCCTGTTCTTCGGTAAAATGATATATTTCTTTTAACTCTTTCCAGCTATTGGCATCACCCGGACCTTTACCTTTACCACCGGGCCAGCTTTTAAAATCGCAAACCGGGGTTTCGCCATAAATACAGCTTACCTTATCGGGATTGCGCTTGGCCCAGCCATAAACATACAAACCGCCACGGCTCACGGCTTCCAACGCTACCTTGTGGGAGAATGATTGTTTTTCGGTTAAATAGGCATAAAACTTATCCCAAACCTGTAAGGCCTGCGGACTACCATATTGATTATCGACATTGACAAAGGCTACGTAAAAACCTTTGGTAAGCAATATGCTGTCAATTTCGGTATGCCAGTCTGGGAAGGAGGCGCGCCATACCCAGGGATTACCCGGTAAGGGCTGTTTTGGTTTTACATAATAAGCGTCGTGACCGTCAATGCTTACGGTTACTTTTTCAAAACCTTTCCAAAGGTTATTTGATTTGTCCTGGGCTTTTACAGGCAAAAAAGCGCCGAACGATAGAGCTAAAACAAATAGGTGTTTAAATTTTATCATGCCTTGTATCATGTAATACTACTATAATGGTTTTGCCGGAAGGCTTTTTACTGGTTTGGTAAATGTATTGGCTAATTGTATCTCAAAAAATGGATAAATCTTTGAAGTAGATGGACAATCCCACACCTCACCTAAATCCTCTCCAAAGGAGAGGACTTTAATATTTTGGATAGTGCTTTTGAACCCTCTCCTTTGGAGAGGGCAGGGTGAGGTCAATTCCCCTCAAAATCGTAAACCTTACCTACCAACGTCTTAAAGCTATATGCCATATCACTACCTGCCCCGTTATTTTTTGACACCTCTACGCTGGTTTTTAAAGCATTGGGGCTTTGCAGTTTGCATTCGCCACCTGCTAAGGATTTAATGCTGAGCTTAACAATTTTGCCGTCTTTCCATTCCATATTCACGATCTCAAAATCGCCTCGGGCACGCAGGCCTTGCACACTACCTGTTAGCCATGCTTTTGGTAATGCGGGTAGTAGCTGTAGTTCACCGGTTTGGCTTTGCAACAGCATTTCGGTTACCCCGGCGGTATAGCCAAAGTTTCCATCGATCTGAAATGGCGGATGGGCGCAGAAAAGGTTGGAATATAAACCGCCGCCTTCGTTATAATTAACCCCGGAGCCACCCACAAGGGTTATAAAATTGTTCAGGATAGTATAAGCGTGATTGCCATCCTGCAAACGGGCCCAAAAATTGATTTTCCAGGCCATTGACCAGCCTGTTGATACATCGCCACGGGCCAGTAAGCTTACTTTGGCAGCCTTGGCAAGTTCAGGCGTTTTCAGGGTACTGATGCGGCTGCCCGGGTGCAGGCCAAACAGGTTTGAAGAGTGGCGGTGAGTATCTTTCGGATCGTCACGATCGGTTTCCCATTCCTGCAGTTGCCCCCATTTACCAATTTTCGGTTTCAGCAAATGCTCCCTCATATCAGCTACACGGTCACGGTATGCTTTATCGATACCTAAAACATCGGCAGCTTGAATATAGTTCGTGAAAAGATCATACACTATTTCCTGGTCGTAAGTTACGCCGTCCTCAGTAGGGCCATGCTCTGGCGACCAGCCCAGTGGCGAAACCAGCGTTCCGTCGGGGCGACGTTTCAGGTGATCGTCCCAAAACTCCACCACTTCTTTTAAAATAGGATAGCCGAAGTTCTTCAAATAGGCTTTGTCTTGCGTAAAGGCATAATGCTCCCAGATGCCCTGCATATACCAGGCACTGCCGGGAGTGTTCCATAAAAAGCTGGAACCGCCATAAATATTGTTCTCTGTTTTTACCGTCCAGCCACGAACGCCAGGATATTCTTTGCGCGTACTTTCCTTTTTCACCTCACGCATGCTGTTGATATAGTCGAGGTATGGGAAATGACACTCAGACAGATTGGTTGGCTCGGCCAGCCAGTAATTCATCTGAATATTGATATTGGAATGATAATCGCTGCGCCATGGTGGGTTATTGCTTTCGTTCCATAAGCCCTGTAAGTTGGCAGGCAGTCCGCCTTTGCGCGATGAGCTGATCAACAAATACCGACCGTATTGATATAATAAAGCTTCCAATTGGGGATCGCCATTTGTTTTATAAGCTGTAAGGCGTTTGTAAGTAGGTAAAGCAGCTTGCTCTGCCGGGGTATTCCCGAGATCAATTGCTACCCGGCCAAACAAAGCCTGGTAATCCTGAAGATGAGCCGCTAACAATTGAGTAAAGGTTTTACCCAGCGTAGCGGCAAGCGCCTGTTTTACTTTGATGTCGGGAGCTTCGCCGCGCCAGTGTTGGTCGCGCTGGTTACTGTAATCGGTAGCCGCGGCCAGTAATATGGTAAAGCCATCGGCTTTGCTGATCACCAATTGTGACCCACCTTTGCCATCCGATTCAACACGGGCAGAACCACCTTCTGTTTTAACATTTACCTCGCCATCATAGGCCAGGCCATTATCTAACTTACCGGTAATTTGCAATGTTGTACCATTAGCGGCAACCACTGAGTTATGGGCATCTTTAAGTTTAATGGTAGCAGAATAGGCGCCCTTTTTATCAGCGCCAAAATGCAGTACCATCACTTTACCTGGGAAGCTGCAAAAATACTCGCGTTTGTAAGTTACACCGGCGTCGGTATAGCTGATCTGTTGTACTGCCTTACTGATATCCAGCTCACGGCGATAATTTGCGGGTATTTTTTGGGTAGAATCTTTACCCTTAAAGTCGATGTACAGATCGCCAAAAGCCTGGTAGGCGCCGGTTTCGTTCTCGTCGCCTGTCCACAAACTGATCTCGTTGAACTGGATATGTTCCTGGGCCAATCCGCCAAATACCATACCACCCATGCGACCATTACCTATGGGATAGGCTTCGGTCATCCAGGTTTTAGCGGGCTTATCATCCCAAACCACCAAACTTTTTTGATGCAGGCCTGGGTTAACCTGTTGGGCACCTGCGTTAACCACCCATACGGTTTGCGTTAAAAAAAGCGAAAAACAAGCAATCTTTTTAATCATCAGAAACGAAAATTTATGTGTTTAATTGGTTTTATTGCTTGCTCCGGTATTCATACCGTATTCTATCTCCAAAAGCACCCAGATGTAGCAATTGGGGTTAAAAATATAAATTAAATGTAATACTTACAGTTTTAATTTAAACACATATGATATTTGTTACATTTTGCCGGATATCATGATCAATCGGTATGGAAAACCTCTTCCATATTTTGCCATATTTTTTGCTGGGCAGCAGCTTCTGGCAAGGGGTTTTGTGTGGGATTAGTTTCTTTCCACCAGCGTTGGGTGGTAGTATCGGCAGCCATCAGGGCCATATCTTTGTCGAAATCAGTCCCCGCATATTCAAAATAACTGAACAGAAAATATTTGCCTTCTATTTTTTGAATGTAGATGGAGTAGTTGCGGATATGGCACTCTTTGATCTTTTTTAATACCCCCGGCCAAGCAGCTGCGTGCAGTTTTTTATAGTAAGCCATCTTTTCGGGCTTTAGGCCGGTAACCATGCCAAAGCGTTTTACTTTAATCGTATCCGTTGCTGATTGCTGTGCCTGCCGATGGTTACACGCGGTAAAAGCCAGCAGGCAGATGATCGCTATACAAAGTTTTTTCATATACATAACCCGTTATCTAAAAATGTAAAAAAGCACCACCATAATGAGCACCAGTAATACCGAAAGCACTTTGTAATTTCCTAAACCACTCCATGCCGGGCCGCGTAAAGGCTCCCAGGGCGATCGCCAATAGAGTACCGAGCTTTCTTTGGTGTGTTTTACCGGGTAGGCATAGGATAACGTTACCTGTATTAGCACACAGATCACAAAAAGGTAAAAAGCCATCATCATAAATGGCACTTGCCCTATCACCGTATCGGGGAACAACTTATTCATAGCGAATACGATCACCCCAATAGCCGAACCTACCCACAAGGTATATTTAGCTGATACCGCCGATGCCTTTTTCCAGAATACGCCCAGCAGAAACACGCAGGTTATAGGTGGAGCAATATGCGCGATGATATCATTCAAGCCATCGAAAATACTGCCGTACCGGTTAAGCAAAGGCAGCAATGCCAGCGACAAAACCAGCGATACTCCGGCAGCTATTTTGCCCACTTTTACCAGTCCGGCATCCTGGGCATCGGGTTTATAGCGTTTATAAATATCGTAGCTTACTATGGTAGAAATGGAGTTTAAGGCACCCGAGATCTGGCTCATCAAACCGGATAGCAGGGCCGCAACCAGCACACCTATCAATCCCTGCGGTATCAACTGTGTGATCATGAGGGTGTAGATCCCTTTGCTATCAACCACCTCTTTTCCACCAACAACCGATTTTAATGCCGAAATATCCAGGTGGCCACTTTGTGCCAGCGTATAGGCAAACAGGCCCGGCATCACAAAAATAAAAACGGGTAATATTTTTATAAAACCGCAAAATAAAGGTCCTACGCGGGCATGGTTCTCATCTTTGGCACCCAATACCCGCTGCACAATGGTTTGGTCGGCACACCAGTACCAGATACCTAATACCGGGTAGCCTAAAAATACAGCGTACCAGGGCATCCCGCTTGGGTCGCCATGAGGGCGAAGCATCGAGAGTTTGTTCAATTCCCCCGTATGTTTTAATACATCAACCATCGGTTCCCAGCCGCCCATTTTGTTGTAGGCGGCTACACTCATGATAATTGCGCCTCCTAACAGCACCAAAGTTTGGATAGACTCGGTTACCACCACAGCGGTTAACCCGCCAACAATAGTATAAATGGTGGTGATAATGGAAATAACGATAACGCTGGTATACATATCAACCCCAAACAGCGTATGTAGCACTACCCCACCCGCCAGTAAGGAAAAAGCGATATGAATAAGCACCGCGGATACCACGGATATAATAGCCAGCCAATCGCGACTGGCACGATCATATCTTTTCTCCAGAAAATCGGGTAACGTAGCCACGCCAGATTTGATGTAGAATGGCGCGAAGAACAACGCCAACAAAATCAAAGTAAAGGCAGCCATCCATTCAAAATCGCCATTAAGCAGACCTTTATCAAAGCCACTTTGGGCCAGGCTCACCAGGTGCACACAGGATATATTGGTAGCAAACAAGGCCAGACCGATCATAGGCCAGCGCAATTTTTTACCCGCTAAAAAGTACTCTCCCGCCTCGTTATTGTTATTCCGGGTTTTACGCTGGTGACGGATGCCCGACCATAGCCCTATAATAAAAATAAAGGCAATGTATAAGGCACTGATAACTAAATCGGGAGTGTGGATCATGGGTTGTTAATTTAGAATCAAGAGACAAGAATCAAGAGTTAAGACAAAATTTTGTTGCTTCATCAATCCTCTTATGATTCTCATGTCTTGACTTTACATTCTTTATTTTCCTTTTCTTGATTCTTGTCTCTTGATTCTTGACTCTAACCTAACGCTATCAGATCACAACTACTACCGGGCTCCTGCGGGGTGATGTATACACCTTTACTGATATGCACCGGGTTTACAAAATGTTGTTGTAAATGCGGTATATGCTCTAAAAACAAAGCCTCGTGCCCCATCGAAATATGATTGAACAATACCAGATGCTGATGCAACTGCCCCATATCGCCTACATGCGGCACAACGGGCACACCGTATTTTTTACATAAAAGGCTTACCGTTATAAATTCGCTTACCCCACCTACACGCACCGCGTCAACCTGGATAAAGGAGGCACAACCGGTTTGTAGATAATTTTTAAAGATGATCTTATTAGGTACATGCTCACCCAAAGCCAGTTTTACCGGTGCTACGGCATCGGCCAGGGTTTTGTGGGCCAGTACATCATCCGGATGGGTAGGCTCCTCTACCCAGTAAGGGTTCATGCTTTTGAACTTGTTGCAAATAGATATAGCCTGCGGTAAATTCCATTGCTGGTTGGCATCCAACATTACTTTTACGCTATCCCCCGCCACTTCACGTACGATATGCGCCCTGCGGATATCTCTCTCTGGATCAACAGAACCTACTTTGAGTTTCATGGCAGTGAAACCTTCTTCCAGCGCCTTTTTACAGTTTTCGCGCACTTTTTCGTCAGAATAATTGAACCAGCCAATAGACGTATCATAGCCCGGATAGCCAGTTTGTAAAATATTTTCCCGTTGAACACTGGTTGACCTTTGATCCGCGAGCATTTGGATGGCCTGCGCGTGGGTCAGTTCATCTTCCAGGTACGAAAGATCAAGTGTTGCTACGATTTGCTCGGGCGAAAGATCGGTCAGCAATTTCCATAAGGGAACGCCCCTTTTTTTGGCCCAAAGATCATAACAGGCGTTGGTAACTGAAGCCAGGGCCAGATGCACCACACCCTTATGCGGCCCCAACCAGCGGAATTGCTGATCATTGGACAGTTGGTTAAATAAGCGACCAAAATCGGCCATGGTTTCTTCAATATCTTTACCTGCCAATTTGCTGGCATAATAATGGGCGGCTTTGCAAACCAGATCGTTACCTTCGCCAAGGGTAAAGGCAAAGCCAGTGCCTGTTAGTCCGCTATCATCAAACAAACGGGTTACCGCGTAGGAATAAACCGGATCGGTATGTATGGCATCACTTCCGGCGCTACCGTCAAGAGCGTAGCGTACGTCGTCAACTTGAATATTCTTTATCATTTATTTTAGATCTGATTTAATGGGTTTGATGGATTAATAACACGACGATAGCCTAATTCGGCCCCGCCGCTGACGGGTAAAATACAGCCGGTAATAAAACGGGCCTGTTCAGATACCAGGAACAAACAGGCATCGGCCACTACATCACCTTCGGGGCAATAACCTAAAGCGTGTATGCCATCCAAATAATTTTCAATCGTAAGCGGATCCGGCTGCTGTTGGCTCCAGCTGCGTAACATAGGTGTCCATACACCCGCCGGGGAAACCGCGTTCACCCGGATACCGTAAGACGCATAATCAAGCGCCATAGACTTGGTAAGGGCATTAATAGCACCTTTGGTTGCACTGTATGCCGCGTGGATCTCCTGTCCTATCTCCCCAACAAGACTGCTGGTATTCAGAATATTTCCCCTTGTTTTCTTTAACTCATCAATACCAAACCTGGTGGTGTTATAAATACTTTTTACATTGACGTCAAATAGTCTCTCCCACTCTTCGCCGGTAGTTTCGTGTACGGCTTTGGAGGGGTTTGATATACCGGCATTATTATGGATCACATCGATGCCGCCAAAATGAGCTACGGTTTCGGCAATCGCCCGCTGCATGTCATCGGCTATAGATACATCAGCTTTGATGAACAATATTTCGCCTGCCGGTAGTTTTACTTTAGCCTGCTCAATGCTGGTTTCGTTATTGGAGATGATGCTCAACCGTGCCCCGGCAGCACTGTATACTTTGGCGCATTCCAAGCCAATACCCTCGGTACCACCGGTTAAAAAAATCACTTTATTCTTGAGTAACATATATTTTTATAGTTAAAGTCAATGAATCGCATCAGCTACTTAATGTGTGGCTTTTCAATACGGTATCTCCTTAAAATTTATTTATAGTCCGGTTAAATTGGTGCTTACAGAACAATTCAAAAGTAAAGCCCTGTACTATTGTTTATAATAGGCAAAACATTTTTTTTAATGGATTATTCAACTAAAAACAAACCAATAAGTGTTGGATATTGGCAAAATGCTGTCATCAGTTTACAATATGCCTTAAATGATTGTATTTGCAGATTGTTTTATCTATAATAGCATCATATATTACAGGCAAATCCTTTGATGATGTAATATTCCATTATAAAACCAATTGTCACCTTCATGAACAGCAGCTTAAAAAGACGGGACGGCTTTATAGGAGAAAAGCTTTTGGCCATTCCACAAAAAATACTGAGGCAAGCTAAAGATAAGAACCCTGAGCTTTTCCGTATTTATATTACTTATATGGGCTATTTTCCAAAAGCAGCCGCGCATTACCGCGAACGGCGGAAGGGTTGTGAAGATAATATCCTTATTTATTGCCTGCAGGGAAAGGGGCATTATATATTGGATAATAAGCGCTATGAGGTAACATCGAACCAATTCATGATTATACCGGCTACGGATAAATACATCCGCTACTGGGCCGACAAGGCTGATCCATGGACAATTTATTGGGTACATTTTACCGGCGATAACATCCACGCTTTTAACCAATCACTCAACCTAAATATCACCAAAGGCCCTATACCAATACCTTTTAATGAAAAAGCCATAGAGATATGGCAAAATATTTATCAAACATTGGAGATGGGCTACAGCATAGAGAACCTGTGCAACGCCAGTTTTTGCTTGCACCATTTCATAGCGACGTTCCTGTTTCCGCAGCGGCATGCTCAACATGATAAAGAGGATGATGGCGATATCATTACCAAAACCATCAATAATATGCGCGGTAATATCAGTCAAAAACTCACAGTTGAGGATATGGCCACCAGGCACAGTTTATCGGTATCGCATTTTTCCAATATCTTCAGAAAAGCTACGGGTATGCCACCTATTGATTATTTTATCCACTTAAAAATGCAAAGGGCCTGTCAGCTGCTTTATAGCCATGATGATAAAATAAAAACCATAGCTGTTACCCTTGGTTATGATGACCCTTATTACTTTTCGCGCATCTTTAAAAAGTACGTTGGCTCATCACCGGAGCAGTATAGGGTTACGGCGAAAAATACGGGGTGACCTCACCCTGCCCTCTCCAAAGGAGAGGGTTCTAAAAACACTATTTTTAAAGTTCTCTCCTTTGGAGAGGATTTGGGAGAGGTCATCTACCTCCCCCATGCCTTATTAGGTTTCGGCCCCATGACCAGTTCTAAAGTAGCACCTGATGCGATAGCAGCATAATCCAGGTAGCAATGATGGTATGGCCTGCCATTCAGCGTAGCGCTTTGGATATATACATTGGCCGCTGAATTATTTTTGGCTACAATGGTAAACGCTTTACCTTTGGCATATTTAGGATCAAGGTTGATCTTTACCCTGCTAAACACTGGGCTGGTGATCTCATAACGCATATCACCGGGACAAACCTGTGCTATGCCGCTCGCCGCCAACACGTACCAGGCCGACATCTGCCCCACATCTTCATTGCCCACCAATCCTTCCACCTTGTTGTGATAAGCACGCTGACAAATGATCCTTGTCCATTTTTGGGTGAGCCATGACGCACCTAAACGGTTAAATAAAAACGGCACATGATGTACCGGCTCATTGGCATGGTTGTAATAATCGTTCCAAAGCAAATTGGCTGGGGCCTTTTCAAAAAAGTTGGTCAGGTCAGCTATGGCCTTTTCATTACCGCCCAACAGCTTGGCCAAACCCGGGACATCCTGCGGAACAAACCAGCCTTGTTGATACGGGTTGCTCTCCACTGTACCGTAGCCTTGCTGCAATCTGCCGGCGGCGGGCCATTCTTGCCAGTCGCCATCATTGTTTTTCGGGCGAAACCAGTTTTTACCTTTATCCCATACATTTTTATAGGCCAGGGCTTTTTCGGCATACTTAGCGACATCTTCTTTTTTACCAAGCGATTTGGCCAGTTGGACAATACACCAATCAAAATAAGCATATTCCAATGTACCGGATATACTGTTACCACCAGCGGTAAAGCCCCGCTGGCCGTTACCGTCTTTGGTATTGGTGTTTACACTATACTCGTAAGCTTTGTTTACATCATAACCGCGGATACCTTTCGCGTAGGCATCGGCAATAACAGATATGGATGGACTACCGATCATACAGCCGCTATACGCGTTCAATAATTCCCAGCGATCAAAGAAATGCGAGCCGTTTTCGGTAGCCAATGTAACCTGCGAGTTAATAAGATCATTTATCAAACCCGGATTGATTAAAGTTTGCAAAGGCATTTGGCTCCGAAACACATCCCAGCCGCTAAAGATGGTTCGTTTGGTAAAATGATCGGCCACATGCGGTTTCAGATCACCACCAGGATATTTTCCGTCCACATCCTGAAACGTACGCGGATCTATCATGGTGTGATACATCGCCGTATAAAAATTATACTTTTCTTCGGTTGATCCGCCGGTCACCTGTATTTTTGACAGAGCCTTATTCCACAATGCGCGGGCCTGCCGATGGACTTTATCAAAATCCCAGTCTTTAATTTCGGTCTCCAGGTTATTCTTTGCACCTTCAATGCTATTATAAGAAATGCCAGCTTTTAATATGACCTGTTCATTGGCTTTGGTATCAAAATCGGTATAAAAACCCAGGTGTTTACCCAGTTTTTCTTTAGTCCCAGGCAATATGGCGGCGTGGGCTATGATGTCCTGGTATTTAGCGCTTTCAACATCTTCCAGTTTGCGGGTTTGACCCTGTGGGATATTGGCGCTCCATACACCATATTCTTTTAAGGGTTTATTGAATTGGGCATAAAAGTAAACCGTGTAAAAAGCATGACCGGCGCCATTGCCCCAGCCACCACCTTCGGGTGTACATTTTATCCAGCCTTGTATGGTATGGTCATCAACAACCTTTACATATTGATTAACCGAGGTACCGCCAACACGACGCGCCAGGTCTATCTGGATCCGGGAGCCGCTGCCTTGCGGAAAGGTAAACCGCATGATACCGCAATGTGGCGTGGCCGTAAGTTCCGATTTGATCTGATGATCGGTCAGCATCACCGAATAATAGCCGGCTGATGCTTTCTCGCTTGCTTTATCATAATAGGAACGGTAACCATCATGATGACCTTCTTTACCGGCGCTGGTTTTTAATGTGCCTGTGGTAGGCATCACCAAAAAATTACCCAGATCGCCATACCAGCCTATGCCGCTCATTTGGGTTAAGGCGAAGCCTTCTATCGTTTTGTGCTCATAGCTATAACCCGGACCATTATCTCCGCCGGTGATCGTATTAGGACTTACCTGCACCATCCCAAAAGGAACAGCAGCACCCGGAAAAGTTTTGCCCAAACCAGCCGGGTTACCCGCCGACTGCATATTGGTGCTGGCGCCAATGAAGGGATTAACATAGTCTGCCAGCTGTTTTTGTTGGGCAAACAATGTAGTATTGAAAGATAGCGATAGACCGATACCTACAATTTTTAGTATATTATTTTTGAACATGTTTTATTTACTAAGGTGTTGAAGTAATGCCTTTGTATTCTGTTAAATATTGATACCCATCATTATTTTTTTTAAGCACAAAATTGTTCCAGAAATCGCGGTCATCAAAATTGCATCTCGGGTCATGAATGTAATCCACGCTATCCAATTGCGATATGGGTGAAAAAATTTTCACAATAAGGTCGTAATCGAACTTTTCCTTATAAGGATGTAAGTCAAAATATATCCATTTATATAGCTTATTTTCATGTAAATGGTAGAAGTAAAATTGCGGCAATTGCTTTCTCTGCCTCTTAACTACAAAAATCATCAGGCAAAACTGCCTGTGTGAAGGAGTTAAAAAATTACAATCGTCTCCGTAAAATCCCCAAACAGTTTGATATATATCCGGGTAATTTGTTTTGAGACTAATGATCAAAGGATGATAAACAGCCTTTTTAATATACCCCTGAAATGAAAGGTTTAGCCCCTGCTTTTTCTCAGTCTTAACCAATGCTACCAAGTTTGAATGGCCAACAAAAGGCTTTAATTCCGAAGGTATGGTAATAGGTCGATTTTCATCCTTCGCGTATGCATGTTTCATCAGCATTGTATGATGCTCCAATGTTTCCTGAAAAATAATATCATTATTAAAGAAATAATTTTTTAATGTATCCTCCTTAATCCAATTCAGCCTGCTTTTAAGTATTCTTTTTTCATCCTTACTATCTGAAAAACAACAATCCCTTAAAATATTCCATTCGTCAAAATCAAATTCACCGGTGTAGGTAATTAAAAGACTTTTATATATTCCTTCCTCAATCTGTTCTTTACTTGATTTATATTGAAAAGTATTTTGGTCAATATATTTTTTTGTATTCTCCGGTATTTCAAGTGAGAAATAAGTTGCAGAATGCCCACTGTTTGAAAGTTCAAAAAGATAATCATATTCATAAAACATTGATTTCTTTATCGGCATAAAGGCAAAGGCAACAAAGCGGGTTTTTGTTTCATCAAAAAAGCCCCCCATCAGCCGTTTAAATATCTTTTCATCAAGATGCGGCTTTAAAACCGTTTCAATTTTACCCTTTTCAGATTCAAGTAACAAAAGAAATTCCTCAAACATTGGCTGTAGATTTATTGTCTGCTTAAATTTATTGAAAAAGGATAAACGGATCCTATCGACACACTGTAAAAATATATCCGAACCCGATTGCCCGACATAGACTAAAACACGATGTTGATGGATTATATATGGAAACGATAGCAAATTTATGATTTAGCCCGGCTTTATGAGATACTGGGTTATTATTAACGCTATTTTTACAATGGTGGCGGGGCAGGTAAAGCTAAACGCCATGTCGACTCACCCCGACATCGCTACGCTCGTCACCCCTCTCTCCGCTTCGCGCATAGAGGGGTATTTTACTTTTATTTTCCTTACCCTCTTTCCGGCGAAGCCGAAGAGAGGGTGGTCTAGCGAAGCGTGGACCGGGTGAGTCGATTCTGCGACTTGACTTTTACGCTAGGCCAACCGCTTTTTCAGGAACTATTACCCTTTAAAACCAATTAATTATTTATACCCGTGTCAGCTTCACCGGAGCAGTATGATACGCATTCCACTGGCATACGTAAACATTTTTGTCCTCATCAACACAAACGTCATGACCATGCTGAAAAATTGGGTTCACCGCCTGTAAGGTTTGCTGCAATACGCCGTTCTTATAAACGGGGGCGGCACCACCGGGATTTGATACTACTTTATCCTTCGCATCCAACACCGTTACAAAGCCCGAATAATCAAAACGTTTCCCAGCGGCATCTTTGGACCAGCATACACCGGCATAAATATTTTGCTCGTTGATCACCGCCCGGCATACGTACATACCCGGCATATCAATGCGTTTGATGAATTTACCGTCGAGCGTAAATACTTTAAAGCAGTTTTCCTCACGCGAGGTACATATCAGTGTTGGGTTATTTTTATCACGGGTATCAACCGTTACACCATGCGCATTCACCAGGTTATGATCCTTATTGGTGTTGTGATGACCGCCAAAGTGGTTGATGTATTGCCCTTTGCTATTGTAATGGATAATATAATCGGAGCCATAACCATCGGCTACATAAATATCACCATTAGGTGCTACAGCGGTTTCGGTGGGTTTAAAAGGTTCGTCGTCCTTGTAAATACCAATGGTTCGTGGGTGGCCAATAGCAAATATCAGTTTACCGTCGAGCGTGGTTTTCAACACCTGGCCCGATTGGCCATAGTTATTGCCTGTTCTGTCCAAAGCCCAGCCGCAATCGGTCAATAATAAAAAATCTTCACCACCCTCTTTACTGATACTTAAACCATGCCCGCCGGGTAATGAAGTACCCCAATAATCAAGCAGTTTACCCGATTTATCAAATATCAGGATGTTGTTATGGGTATGGTCGCCCAGCATGATCAGGCGGCCTTTGCTGTCCTGTACCATTTCATGGCAATTGGCCAGCGGGTTACTGTTCACACTGATCTTCGCCCAGTTTTTATCGGCTTTGTAGGTAAATTCTCCTTGTCCGATGGTTTGGTCATTTGGTTTCATATCCTGATGTAATATAGCAAAACTTTTTGCGGGTGCAGTGGCAACCAG
>Ga0105237_10003610_pt1 | contig 18277 bp, 10 predicted proteins | sample KBSC24metaG_FD_81520 | JGI IMG/M metagenome (GOLD analysis project Ga0105237, IMG submission 81520) | Corn rhizosphere microbial communities from Kellogg Biological Station, Michigan, USA - KBS C2-4 metaG | ecosystem: Host-associated > Plants > Roots > Rhizosphere > Soil | place: Michigan, USA... | reverse complement strand
GGCTCGCAGAACACCCTGATTCTCGTGAACGGCCGCCGCCGCGCCGCCTCCTCAACCTTCGGCGATGGCACGGTGAACCTGAACACCATACCCGTCAGCGCCATAGAGCGAGTCGAGGTCATTACCGACGGCGCTTCGGCGATTTATGGCTCTGATGCGGTGGCCGGCGTCATCAATTTCATCCTGAAGAAGAACTACGAGGGTGCCGAGACGCATGTCCGACAGGAGCTGGGTAGCAACGGCGGCGATGCAGTCTCGGCGGACCAGTCTCTGGGCCTGAGCTGGTCATCGGGCAACATCACGATGGGCGGACGTTACGCTCGCAGCAATCCGGTTCTGAGCAACCGAGCGGGACTCACCACCGAGAATTTCAGCGCTCGCGGGGGTAGCGATCTGCGTACGACATTTCTGGGGCAGCCCGGCGTGGTGCTGGACCCGATGACCGGGGCGGTCGTCGGATCGCTGCCCGCAGGTGATTCGGGCAATACGGGAATAGCTGGGAAGCTGTCTCCAGCCAACACGGTGGCTTACGACGCGGCTCGATATCCATTTGATGTGGTGAGCAGGCGAACAACCCTCTCGTTCGATGTCAACGCGGAGCAGAGTCTCAGCGAGTGGGCGCGCGCCTATGCGGAAGTCTCGTATGCCAATAATACTTCCCACGCGTCGGCCGGTGCACCTTTGGCCCCCTATGTCACCGTGCCGACGACCAATCACTACAATGACTCAGGTGCTCCGGTCCTGGTCAACTACGTGTTTGGGCAGGAGTATCTCGACGGGCTCGTTGGCAACTCCTATGCAAGTGACCAGAGGTCCCTGGCGGCGACACTCGGTTGGAAGATAACCCTGCCTCGCGACTGGACTGCTGACATTTCGGGGAACCACTCGCGGGAAGATGCTTCGCAGATGATCGTGATGCTCGACCCCGCGGTTCTGGCCGAGCGCGCCGCGGGAATAGATGCCCACGGGATTGCTTTGCCGGCGTCCCAGCAGCTCAACCTGTTCGGTAACGGTTCGGCGCAAAGTGCTGCGGCATTGGCCGGGCTGATGTCCTCCAGCATTCCTGGCACCTATACGCCCTCCAACATCTCCACCACCGATTCTGCGCTGCTCTCGGCGGAAGGACCGTTGCTCAGCCTGCCAGGCGGCGCAGTGAGGTTGGCTACGGGAACCGAGTTCCGCAGGGAGAAATTCGATTACACAGGCGATTCCTCCAGAACGGGCTTGTATGTGGACAATCCGTCGCGGAAGGTGGCTGCCGTGTATGGCGAAACCAACGTTCCGTTGCTCGGCGAGGCAAATCGGGTGGCGGGTATCTATGCCCTGGACCTGTTTGCGGCGGCGCGCTGGGAAAGGTATTCGATCTCGGGGCAATTCGCTGGGCTCTCTGCGCCGTCGCGGACCCAGGTCTTCAGTCAGACCTCGCCGAAATTCGGCGTCAGCTGGTATCCCTGGTCGCCACTGAAGCTGCGAGCTACCTACAGTCACGCATTCCGGGCGCCTGCCTTGACCGACCTGTTTGTCGCGAGTTCCGGCCCTTACAACTTCTTCGGGATGGTCGATCCGCGAAACCCGTCGGCGGGCGTAATCTATCCAGATGTTTACAACATGGGCAATCCCGCCCTGCGGCCGGAAACCTCGGATAACCTCTCTGCCGGTCTGGACTGGAAGCCCCGGGGATTCCTACAGGGCCTGTCTGTGGCGCTCAGCTACAACAAAATCAACTTCAAGAATGTAATCAACGGCCTGGGCACGATCGCGGCGTTTACGCCGGAGCTCCTGTTCAATGTTCCGGGTGTCGTGGAGCGCGATGCCGGCGGCAACATCAGCCGCATCAATCTGGGGCCGGTGAATATCGCCGGCGAACACAGCCAGAATGTCGATTTCTCCACGACCTATATCGCCAACACACCCAGCGGCGATTGGGTCTTTGGACTGAACGGCACCTATGCGCTACAGCTGACGGAATCCACGGTACCGGGAGCGACGCCACTGATCCTGGTGGGAACCGAAGCCGGGCCGGAGAAAGTGAAGTTGCGAGGTTCGGTGGGTTGGTCGCGGGCCGCCTGCGGCCTCAATCTATATGCCAACTATTCGGGCCATTACCTCAACAACAATTTCGGCGGCTCCGGACCTCAGCCCGTCGCATCCTATCTGACATTCGATCTGACGGGATCATACAATCTGCGTGGTGTCTGGTCGCTCAGCGGCGGTGCGAGAAATCTTCTGAACCGCTCCTTCCCGTTCTTCAACAATGCCGCCGGTAGTGCAGTCTCCGGGTTTCCCTGGGATTCGCGGCGGGTCGACCTGCGCGGCCGGGTGATCTACCTGGAGGTTGCGAGGAAGTTTGATTGGTCGCAGCACCGAGAATGACCGAAGGAGCACTGCAATGAAAACTCGCTGGCAAGCATGGTCGCTCGGGGTGCTCCTCGGGACGGCGGGTTGCGTGGGCGTGGCTGGGCAGCTCCAGACTTCCGGAACCGCTCTGCAGATAGATCCACCGAGCGAGCTCGTGCCCATGACGACTAACGCCGTATTGACGCAGCCGAGTGGTGAGCCCGGCAAGACAGTAGCGGTGTTGATCGGCGTGCGGCTGCTGCCGGGATGGCATACCTATGCGTACGTTCCTGCAGAGGAGCCCTATGTGCAGACCCAGTGGCTGTTGGAGCCTGGGACTGGACTGACGGCGATGGGAGATTGGATCGCCCCTCCACCGGTACCCGACGCACAGAACCCGCGCATGAAGTTGTACCAGAGCGGATCGCAGCCGCTGATCTTCATGCACTCTATTCGAATTGCGGACAATGCCTCAGGTGAGATTGGTGTGCGTACCGGACTCGTGTTCCAGACATGCAATTTCATTCGCTGCCTGCCGCCTACCCGCAAAACGTTTGATCTCAAACTGACGGTCGCGACGCAATCACAATGATTTGTTACGGAAGAATCGGGATGAGACTCATACTCGTGGGCATGCTGGCCGCCCTCATGGTGAGCGCGCATGCGCAAGCCGCGGAGCTCTCGGCGCTGCGGATTCTGTTGGTGGGTAGCGACCCGGCAACGCTCACCCTGACCGCGGAAGAGAAGACCCAGCCCTTTGCGGATCGAATGTTGGCATTGCGAAAGGTCCGCACACCGCAGTTCGAGCAACTGCTGCGTCGATATTTCAAGACCGTCAAAGTGGTGTACGCCAAGGACTATCAGGAAGCCCTGTCGGCGGACTATGACGTGACGGTCTTCGACGCCGAGCCGCGTCCGATCCAGGAATCGTTCATGGAGAACGATCCGAAGACGGGACAACCCGTGCGGTTTCACGCTGCCGAGTACCTGACTGCGCAGTTCTCCGCTGCCGCGCTTCTGATCTCGACCAACTCACCGAAGCTCGCCGAGCCGTTGGAGTACAAGATGGACTGGCTCTGCGAGTGCCTCGAGGCGCACGCGCACGACATCAGGTTGGATCATCCCATCTTCAACACGCCATACAAGGTAAAGCCCACGCTCGAATACCGTCCGACACCCGAGAGCTACCGGCATTATTACGCGGGGCGCGACTTGCCGAAGGTCATGCCGATGTGGCGCGCTCAAAAGGAAGCCCATGAGGATGGCAAGGGGTACCCTTCAGGCCTCGTGTCCACGGGGCGAGGTTTCACGGACGCGAGTGATGCGGAAGTGATCGCCGACGGTGTGAATACGAAGACTCAGGACTCGGTGGCGCTCGCGCGCCATGGCAATTTCTTTCACTGGGGTTTCAGTGCCAGTCCGCAAGACATGACGGATCAGGCGCAACTGGCGTTCATCAATTCGGTGCATTACATCGCCAGGTTCAAGGGCCAACGTCCCTACAGCCGCCGGCCGTTCCGCATGGCTTTCCCTCATAACCGCCAAGTCGCATTGGACCTGGCCTACATTCAGACGCAACAGACCTATGAGGATTGGGTGAAGCAGCAGAAGGACAGTTACGAGATGCGACAGGACTACCTGCACCGCATGCAGCAAGCCGGTCAGCAGCTCGATGAGTCTGACGTGAAGGCCATGACGGAGCCGATGCCGGCACTTCCGACCCGCGAGCAATGGTTGAAGGAGGCTGCTCTGAGTCTCCAGGCGCCCAGTGTGGTGGCTCAGTTTGGTTCCGCTCTCGACAAATATTTGCCGTACTACCAGCAGAATCTGGGATATCTCGTCCCGGGTCCCAAGCTGTATACCTTCGAGGTGGACGAGGACGTGCGATCGCTGGCTGTGCCCAATCACGACGTGGAGTTGCTCGAGCTGTGCGTGGCGATGCTCGAGAGCAACCTCGATGTGACGAAAGTGACGCGCATCCTGACCCGCTACAGCGGCGAGAAACTGCAGACCCCACAACAATGGCGGAAGTGGCTCGATAGCAATCGCAGCCGACTGTACTTCTCCGACGAGGATGGTTATCGCTTTCACGTGGCTCCGGTTGTACTCCGGCAATGAAGACAGATTTCAGGAACCCGAGGACTTTCATGAAGTGGATTAATTTGAGCCAGCCGCTGCGCGCGTGGCCGCTGGGTTGCGTCATTGGAATTTGCGGCGTGCTGCTGGGATCTCATGCAGTGGCAGCCAGCAGCGGGACTCCGGGGTTTTCGCTCGTCAAATCACTCGGAGGAATTGACGAATACCGCCTGGACTCCAATGGCCTGCAGGTACTGTTGATGCCCGATCACTCGGCGCCGGTTGTCTCGTTCAACGTCATCTACCGAGTGGGCTCCCGCAATGAGGTCACGGGTACAACGGGGGCAACGCACCTGCTCGAGCACCTCATGTTCAAAGGCAGCGAGCACTACAACCCACCGGCGGGCAATGACATCAAGGTATATCTGGAGAAGGTGGGTGGCGAGTACAACGCCACGACCTTCCTGGACCGCACCCACTATTTTGCAACGGTCGGACGCGACGCCCTCGACGGTTATGTTGCAATTGAAGCGGACCGCATGCGCAATCTGTGGCTACACGAGAGCGACCGCCAATCGGAGATGACGGTCGTGCGTAACGAATTTGAACGCGGCAAGAACGATCCACAGAGCCTGCTGTTCGAAGAGGTGACGGCGGCTGCTTACCAGGCCTTGCCGTACCACCACTCGACGATCGGTTGGCGCAGCGACATTGAGAACGTCCCGATCGAGAAGCTGCGCGAGTTCTATGACACTTTCTATTGGCCGGACAATGCCACGATCATCGTGGCGGGCGACATTGAACCTCAGGCGATGCTCGCGATGATTCGCAAGTACTACGGGGCCTATCCGCAGGCACCGCATCCGATCCCGGTCATGTACACCCAGGAACCGGAACAGACGGGTGCGCGACGGATCATCGTCAAAAAGCCGGGCGAGTTAGGGTCGATCGCTATTGCCCACAAGACGACCAACGGGCTCAGCCCGGATCAGCCGGCCCTGGCAGTCCTGGATTCCATCCTGGGAGGCGAGGGCAAGGACTCCCGCCTGTATCGCGCTCTGGTGGACAAGGGGATCGCGCTCAGCGCGTCCGCACAGACAACGACATATCGCGATCTGAACCTGCATTTCATGAGCGCGGATCTCGCTCCGAATGCTACGCACGAGCAGGTCGAGAAGGCGTTCCTCGAGCAGATCGAGCTGATCAAGGCACAGGGCGTCACCTCCGAGGAGGTTGAGCGCGCCCGCCATAAATACCGGGCCGACCGCGCTTACCGCCTCGACGGCACGATGTCGGTCGTCTATGAGTTGAACGAATGGGTTGCCACGGGCGATTGGACGCAATTCGTGCGGTTCGCAGATGCAGTACAAAAGGTAACCCCCGCAGACGTACAGCGCGTAGCGAAGACCTACCTCAACGAAGACCAGAGCACCACCGGCTGGTTCGTGCCAGTGGCGCAGAGCAAACAGGAGTGATTTGAGATGAAGAAAATGGTATTTGCCCTGTTCGCGACCCTGGCGGCGCCCGCAATCGTCTCAGCAGCCATGGCCGAGCACGTGGGACGTAAGAAAATCGATGGCATTGATGTACTCACCTATCCAACCGCCATCCATGATGTCGTGACCATCCTGGGTGCCCTGCCAGCGGGAACCGCCTTGGCGCTGGCCAACCGGCAGAACGTGTCGGTGGCCGTTCTGACTGCCATGATGTTGGACCAGGGGACTACGAAGGAAGACAAGTTTGCCATCGCTAAGAGGCTGGAGGGCGTCGGCGCGACCATACAGTTCACTACTCGCGACCAGCCGCTGCGTATTCAGGCACGTTGCCTGAAGAAGGACCTGCCTCTGGTTCTGGAGCTGATGGCGGAACAACTGCGCTCGCCAGCCTTCAACGTCTCTGAATTCGAGCGGGTCCGACAACAATACATCGGCGAGCTCAAGAACCGCAGCGATGATGTACAGGCGCGATCGAGTGAAGCGTTCAGGCGGGCCGTCTTCCCGGCGGGACATCCAAACTATGCGGCCTCGACAGCCGAATCCCTTGCCGCAGCACAGAACGTGACTTTGGAGCAGGTCAAAGCCTTCCATCACGAGCACTACGGCCCGAGCCATATGACCCTCGTGCTGGTGGGCGATGTCAACCTGGCCCAGGCTCGGAGCGCGATGGGCACCGCGTTCCGAGGTTGGAAGGGGGGTACGGACTACCTGCGTGATTCAGAACCCGCCACCCTGTCGCAACCGCCCGAGCACACCACTACAGTGGATATCCCCGGCAAGACAAGCACCGTCCTGACGATTGGCCAGGCCACAGGCCTGCGCGACAAGGATCCCGAATCTTTGGCGCTCGATGTGGGCACTGTCGTCCTGGGCAGCGGCTTTACCGGCCGTCTCATGCACGCTGTACGCGATCAAGAGGGTCTCACCTATGGCGTTGGCGCGCAGCTCGCCAATAATGTTTTCAGTGACGGAAGCTGGCAGGTGAGCGGGTCATTCGCCCCTCAATTGCTCGACCGCGGCACTATATCCACGCAGCGCGAAGTCCAGCGTTGGTGGAAGGACGGCATAACCGATCAGGAGCTCGCTGCCCGTAAGACATTCCTGGTCGGGAGCTATCAGGTCGGATTGGCCACCACTTCCGAAATGGCCGGGATGCTGCTCAACACAGTGCTGACGGGTCGTGACCTAACCTGGCTCGATGAATATCCAAAAGCCATTCAAACCCTCACCCTCGAGCAGGTGAACACCGCGATCAAACGGCATCTCGATCCTGACAAAATGGTGGTCATCAAGGCGGGCACGCTTCCCTCATCCTGACGATGCAAGCCGTTACGGAGAAACATGTGGCGACCGACCGATCGAAGCGCGGAAACAGGATTCCCATGCGTCTGTGGGCGCTCATCTGTGCCTCATTCCCACTCCTGGCCAACGCAAGCTCCGCTGAGTTCAACTCCGTTAAAACTCTGGCCGAGCTGAACCAGGCGATTGCCAACGCCAGGGAGAAACACGAGCCCGTCATGCTGGACTTCACTGCCACCTGGTGCGCGCCCTGCAAGAGAATGGAACGCACCACTTTTACGGACCCGGCTGTTCGGGCCGTGCTCGCGCAGTTCGTGCTGCTGCGGGTCGATGTGACCCGGAACTCGATGGAGGACCAGGCCCTGCTCCAGCGTTTCGGCGCGCAGGGGCCACCCCTCATGGCCTTTTTTGACGCGCAGGGACACGAGCTCAAAAAGTGCCAGCTGAACGGCTTCACCGCAGCCGTCGAGTTCAAACAACATGTGGATGCCTGTCGCAAACGCTAGTTGGTGTCAGCAGGTATGATGTGAAAATGCTCAAAGCACTCACCGCCCTGGTGGCACTGTGGCTCCTGGCGCCTCTGGGCGCCGAAGCCCAGGTCAGGAGCTCGCTGGTCGCCGCCGATACTGCAGTACAGCCAGGGAAGCCCGTGACAGTCGCGGTGCGCCTGGAACACGATCCCCATTGGCACACCTACTGGATCAGAGCGGGTACGGGTTACCCCACCTCACTCAAATGGGATTTGCCCGCCGGCTGGGTGGCGGGACCCATCCAATGGCCCACACCGATCACCATTAAGGGCTCACACGGTGAGGTGACCGGTAACGGTTATGACGGAGTGCTTTACCTGCCAGTGGCTGTAACAGCTCCCGCCGATGCGCAGCCCGGCAATGTCAAATTGAAAGTTCACATCAAGTGGCTGATGTGTGCCGATATCTGCATTCCGGGTGAAGGTGATGCCACAACGACATTGAAGGTGTCCCCGGGCCCACCCACGCCGAATGCGGTGGTGAGGGATGCGTTGGCCAACATGCCGATGCCGCGGACCGAAGCTGCCTGGCACATCACCGCTAAACGCACCGATAAGACGGTTACTCTTCAGATTGGCGGAGCCGCGGGAATCGATGCCCCCCATTTCTTCAGTGAAGATGACTTCATTCAGTATGACCAGCCCCAGCCGGCCACCGGCGACGGTGGCAATCTCAAACTGACTCTGCAGGTTGCCGATGACGCCGATCTCTCAACCAACAGGCTCGTCGGGGTCCTGGCGTATATCGACGAGAAGGGTATCTACCGCGGTGCTCAGATGAGCACCCCGTTGGACTCAACCGCCGCCGCCGGTAGTCCGGTATCCGGCCCGGACTCGGGCGCGCCCAGCGGTTCCAATTCGAGCACGGTTGGCGCGGCGATCGGCACGGGATCACCTGCAATAGCCCGGGCGAGTCTGTTTGTCACGAGCCTGTTGGCCCTGGTAGGGGGGCTCATTCTCAATCTGATGCCGTGTGTCTTCCCCGTGTTGGGAATCAAGGTTGTCGGTTTCGTGAACCAGGCAAACAGCGACCGGCGCAAGATCACGATCCACGGTCTGGCGTTCACGGCCGGAGTACTCCTGTCCTTCTGGGGTTTGGCTGCGGTACTTGCCGTACTTCGCGCCGGCGGGCAGCAACTGGGCTGGGGCTTCCAGTTGCAGTCCCCTGTGTTCGTCTTTGCTCTCACCGTGGTGATGCTGATCTTTGCACTGAGTTTGAGTGGCGTATTCGAGTTCGGTCTCGGTGCGATGGGTGTGGGTTCGAACCTGCAGATGAAGGATGGTTACAGCGGCTCCTTCTTCACTGGCGTGCTGGCCACCGTGGTGGCGACGCCCTGCAGCGCGCCGTTTCTCGCACCGGCCCTGGGCGCCGCGCTGGCCCTGCCGACGGCCCAATCCTTTGTTGTCTTTACCGCAATCGCTTTAGGCCTATCCACGCCTTACCTGTTGCTTGCGATTTTCCCCGGCGCCGTAAAAATACTACCGCGACCCGGTCGCTGGATGGAAACCTTCAAGCAGGTAATGGCCTTCCCGCTGTACGCCACCGTTGGATTCCTGGTGTGGGTAATGGCCGGTCAAGTCAGCGAAAATGGCCTGTTGATGGTGCTGTTCGGGCTGACCGTGATTGCGATGGCGGCCTGGCTCTATGGCCGCTATACAGCCCCGGGGGCGAGCACTGCGCGCATGCGTTTTGGCCTGATCGGCGGCGCCGTGTTACTCGCCACAGGTTTGAACCTGGGATGGCCACGGCCCGCGGCCCCCTCTGACATTGCGTGGGAAGCCTGGAGCACCCAGCGCATCGAGCAACTGCGCGCGCAGGGCCGGCCGATCTACGTGGATTTCACCGCCCGTTGGTGCGCTACCTGCCAGGCGAACAAAAAAGTCGTATTCGCCTCCACCGACGTCAGACGCTACTTTCACGATCAAAACGTCGCGACACTCAAAGCGGATTGGACCAACAGCGATCCGCATATCACTGCGGAGCTGGCGCGCTGGAACCGTAGCGCGGTGCCATTCAACCTGGTGTATCTCCCAGGACGAGCAGCGCCCAGGATATTACCGGAAGTGCTCACTCCCAGCATCGTCCTACGAGCCTTCAAATAAGCCAGGAGGCGCGGCCGATCGGTCGCGCGAGTTGGAACGACTGCACTTCCGGCAGTACCGTTGACCGGTGTAGCCTGGATTGCGCGCGTTTGTCCGCGCGCACGCACGCGTTTCTCACTCAATAACACGTCCCTGCGCCGGCATCGCCGCGCCGTTCCAATGTGGTAAATCCATCACGCCACGAAATTTTGCTTCTCCGCGGTAACCGATCGCTCACAAATCGCTCTTCTATAGCAGCGACGGTCCAATTTGATGGCGCGTCGTCCAACAATTCGAGCTAAACAGCCTCTCCAGGGGCGAGGAGCGATGGTCTTATGCGAGCAGGGGTCTTCGCAACTGTGATCAGCCTGAGTGCGGTCGGGACGGCGCATGCCGATGATGTCACCACGTCAATTCATCTGGCTCAAACAACTGACGGGACCGCTGCGCGGCCTGTCACGGGAGAAAAGGCCGACGTCGAATCGACTTTGCGGCGGAAACCCATTGAGTTGGAAGAGGTGGTCGTAACGGGTACCCACCTGCGGACGGAAAAAACTGCCTCGCCGGTCGTTGTGATTACCGCGGCCGACCTCGAAAAACAGGGGTTGACCACGGCCGATGACATCATCCGCTCGATGCCCCAGAACTTCTCAGACATCAATGCCGGTTCGTCTCTGAATAACGCCCTTGCACCGGGTGGCGCGCAGGGACAGTCGGCGGCCGATCTGCGCGGACTGGGGTCGGAGAATACGCTGATTCTCGTCAACGGCCGGCGTCGCGCGGCTTCGTCGACATTCGGTGACGGCACCGTGAATCTCAACACCATCCCCGTCAGCGCAATCGACCGCGTGGAGGTGATCACTGATGGAGCTTCCGCAATCTACGGTTCCGATGCAGTGGCCGGTGTCATCAATTTCATCTTGAAGAAGGACTATCGAGGTGGTGAGACCCATGTGCGCCAAGACCTCGGTAGCAATGGGGGTGACACGATCTCAGTAGATCAAACCGGAGGCTTCACGTGGTCGTCGGGCAATGTCACGGGGGGCGCGCGTTATTCCCGTACCAACCCGATCATCAGTACCCGAGCGGGACTTCACACGGTCGATTTTACCAATCTCGGCGGCACCGATCAGAGAACTTCCTTGCTGTCGGGCTTGGGACAACCCGGCGTGGTCAATGACTTCGACGGCAACACTCTGGGTACGCTGCCAGCCAATGACAACGGCACTTCCGGCGTTGCCGGGAAACTCGCGCCGGCTAATTTTGTGCCTTTTGATCCCGGTAAAAATCCATATGACGTCGGCGCGAAGATGGACAGCTTCTCGCTCGATTTCAACGCGGAGCAAAGTCTCGCAGAGCGGGTGCGCGCCTATGCGGAAGTATCGTATGCCAAAAATACGGCGGAAAGTGTCTCCGCCGCGCCGGTCGCCGGGGCTGTCGTACCGACCACCAACCGATACAACGATCTCGGCATGCCCGTCATTGTGGGCTATGGGTTTGGACAGGAATATCGGCAAGGGCTGATCCCCGGCTACACCACTGAATCTGATCAGACCGCCCTTGGCGGCACGCTGGGATTCAAAATCGCGCTGCCGGGAGGGTGGTCAGCAGATCTGTCGGCCAACTACCAGCGTGAGAAGGCTCTCGCTGCCGCTTTGATCCTCGATCAGGTGCTGCTGGCTGAGCGAGCCGCGGGCGTGGATGCGCAAGGCAATCCGCTCCCGGCAGATCAGCACCTGAGTCTGTTTGGTAATGGCACCGCACAGAACCCCGCCGCACTGGCCGGCCTGATGTCATGGAATGTGCCCGGCGTGAACCTGCCCGGCAACATCTCCACGACCCAGTCCGCGCTGCTCAATGCCGAAGGTGCTGTATTGACATTGCCGACCGGCGAAATCCGACTCGCGACGGGCGGGGAATTTCGCAGGGAGGGATTCAAATACTCCGGCATTGCCGACGATCTGGGTCTGTTGACTGCAAGCCCGAGCCGGAATGTGAAGGCCCTCTATGCGGAGACAACGGTGCCCATAGTCGGCGGGAACATGCAGGTTCCCGGCGTGTATTCACTCGACTTCTTCGCGGCCGGACGTTGGGAGCAATACTCGATAACGGGCCCATTTGCCGGCTCGGACGCGGCGGAGAGTACCAAGACCTTCACCAGGACGAGTCCGAAGTTTGGTGTCAGCTGGTATCCGCTGCCGGAGTTGAAATTGCGTGCCACCTACAGTCACGCGTTCCGCGCGCCGCGGCTCTCTGACCTGTTCTCAGTGAGCGCTGGACCGTTCGTGCTCTGGCCTGTCATCGATCCGCAGAACCCTTCCGCCGGCCTGATCTTTCCAAACTACTACACGATGGGAAACCCGGCGCTTCGGCCCGAGACGTCCGACAACCTGACGGCCGGATTGGACTGGAAGCCCTCGGGCGCGCTTCAGGGTCTGTCCACGACCCTGACGTACGACAAAGTCAACTTCAAGGACAAGATCGACGATCTCAGCACGATTGCTGCTTATACGCCTGATCTGCTGTTCACCATTCCCGGAGTGGTGCAGCGCGACGCGAACGGCGATATTTCGCGGATCAATCTGGGACCCACCAATCTTGCAGAGGTCCGCAGCGAGAGCGTCGATGCCAGTGTGAGATACGCGACGCAGACGCGGGTCGGCGATCTGGACTTTGGACTGTCGGGTACTTATACCTTGCGGCTGCAACAGGTTACCGTGCCGGGCGCACCTGTGCAGGTGTTGTCGGGAACCGAAAACGGACCGGAAAAAGTCAAGGCCACGAGTTGGGTAGGCTGGTCGAAGTCCGGTTATGGGCTGAACCTGTATACCCATTACTCAGGTCGCTACATCAACGACAACAACAATAGCATCAATGTCGGACCCATCTCCGTCCAGACGGTGCCGGTGGCTTCGTATACCACGTTTGATTTGACCGGATCATATACCGCGAAGGCGGGTTGGTCGGTCCAGGCCGGTGCCCGGAACCTCTTTGATAAGGCATTCCCATTCCTGAGTGGGTATCGCGTCCCGTGGGATGAGCGTCGGGTCGATCTGCGTGGGCGCGTGATCTATCTGCAGATCGGGATGAAGTATTGACAGTTGACGAGTCGCGCTGAAGCGCCCACGCCTGTGGGGGCTTCAGTGACGTGACACGCCATCACCTTACAAACACAGGTGAGGAAGACCTGCGCGCCAAACAAAGCCACCGTCAATATCCGCCATGTTCAACACATCGCAGGAGGATGCGGTTCGTCGCAAAGGTATCGACCCTCGGGGGCAGGTTCGGGAAATATATCCAACACCATGCTGATCTCTCTCAGAAACTCATTGCGCCGCCCTCGTGTTATATTAATCGGACTGGGCGGGCTCGCCGCGGTTGCATTCATGGCGGCTCGATATTTCGGTGCCCACCGGAATTCGGAATTCGTGACCGCGCCCGTCGTCATTGGCAATATCGAGGCAACCGTGCTTGCCACGGGAACTATCCAGGCCTATAAACAAGTGAGTGTTGGTGCACAGGCTTCCGGGCAGTTGAAGGCGCTGCACGTCGCCCTCGGCGACGAGGTCAAGAGTGGCGATCTCATTGCAGAAATCGACCCCATGACCGAGCAGCAGGCGCTCTTGAATGCGCAGGCTGCGCTGGACGTGGTACGCGCCCAACGCCTTGCACAGGTCGCGGTCCTGAAGCAAGCCCAGCTCGAGTTCGAACGACAGAAGCAAATGCTGGGGGAGAATGCGACCCCGCGAGCCACCTATGAGACCGCGGAGGCCACACTCGGCAGCACCCGAGCCAACATTGCGGCCTTGGATGCTCAGATCGTGCAGTCCCAGGCGGCTGTCGATGCAGCCAAGGTGAATCTGGGATATACCCGGATCAGCGCTCCCATGGCTGGCGAAGTGGTCGCCGTCATCACTCAGCAGGGCCAGACGGTCATCGCCAGTCAGATAGCCCCGACGATTATCAAGCTCGCCCGGTTGGACCTTGTGACCGTCAAGGCGCAAATCTCCGAAGCCGATGTCGTGCGCGTCAAACCGGGCCAGGATGTCAACTTCACCATTCTGGGTGATTCCGATCACCACTACGTCGCGAAACTGCGCGCGGTTGAGCCCGCGCCCGACAGCATTAACTCCGAGGGGGGAATTGGTGGGGCGGCGGCTGCCGCCGCCGGGGCGTCAGGAGCTGCCGCCAACTCCGCGGTCTATTACAACGGCCTCTTTGACGTCCGAAACGATGACAGGAAGCTTCGTATCGCCATGACGGTCCAAGTGAATATTGTGTTGGACCAGGCAAAGCAGGTCTCCATCATCCCTTCGGCCGCGCTGATATCGGGTCCCGGCCATGAAGTCTCGGTCCGGGTTGTCGATGCCGGAGGCAAGCCTTCGACTCGTCGAGTGGTCGTTGGAATCAACAACAATGTCAACGCGCAGATCCTGTCGGGGCTTCGGCCGGGTGAACGAGTTGTCATAGGCACTGCAAACGCCAGTATTGACCAGGACGCGCGCCGCGCGCTCGAGATGTAGCATCCGTGCCTCTTCTTCAACTCAAAGGCGTTCGACGCGAATACCCCTCCGGAGAGAGCGTGTTCGTCGCGCTCAAACAGATAGACCTCACTATCGAAGCCGGTGAAAGCGTGGCCATCGTCGGCGCCTCCGGGTCGGGTAAGTCCACGCTCATGAACATCATGGGCTGCCTCGACCGTCCCACCTCGGGCAGTTACTACATCGGAGGCACTGATACTGCGGACCTCGACGCCGATGCCTTGGCAGCATTGCGGCGTGAACACTTCGGGTTTGTTTTTCAACGCTATCACCTCCTGTCAGATCTGTCGGCGTTAGCCAATGTCGAGACGCCCGCAGTCTATGCCGGCGTGGGCCGAGCCGAGCGCCATTCCCGCGCAGAGCAGCTCCTGAATCGGCTCGGGCTTCACGGCCGCGCCCACAGTCGCCCCAATCAACTCTCAGGTGGCCAACAGCAGCGTGTGAGCGTAGCCCGAGCCTTGATGAATGGCGGCCAGGTCGTCCTTGCGGATGAGCCTACAGGCGCGCTGGACAAGCACTCCGGTGAGGAGATGCTGAAGCTCCTCCGGGAGCTGCACCGCGACGGCCATACGATCATCATCGTGACCCACGATCCTCGTGTTGCCGAGCACGCTGATCGCATCATCGAGATCAGTGACGGCGAGATCATCTCGGACACCCGATCTTCCACTTCGGGCAACACGGGGGACCGCGGTCCACCATCCGAGTCAGCGTCGAGATCGCTCTTCCTTTCATCGAGCCAGGCGACGAGCGCTCTGACTTCGGACCGATTCAGCGAAGCGCTCCGCATGGCTCTCATTGCAATGCGCGCCCACCGCTTGCGCACGTTCCTGACCATGCTCGGGATCATCATCGGCATCGCCTCCGTGGTCTCGATCGTGCAGCTCGGCCAAGGCGCGCAGCGCCGCATACTGAGCGACATCAGCTCTATCGGCACCAATACCGTCGATATCTATCCGGGCAAGAGTTTCGGCGATACGCAGGCGGCAGCTATTCATACCCTCATCCCCGCCGACGCTGATGCCCTGGAGCGGCAGTCCTTTGTCGACAGCGTGACACCCGCGATTTCAACCCAGGGCACCGTGCGGTACGCAAACATATCCGCGAGCGGAATGGTCAACGGAGTGGGGGATCAATACTTTCGCGTCCATGGGACCCCCATCGTCACGGGGATCTCTTTCGATCGCGCGAGCGTGCTTCGCGAAGCTCAAGAGGTCGTCATCGACGAGCATATGCGCGACAAGCTGTTCCCCCATGATCCTCACCCTCTTGGCAAAGTCATTCTCATCGGGAATGTTCCCTGTCGCGTCATTGGAGTTGCGGCCACAAGAAGTGGCCTGCTCAACAGCGGCGAAATGCTCAACGTGTGGGTGCCCTACACGACCGCCATGATCCGGATCCTGGGTCAACCTCACCTGCGTTCGATCACCATCCGGATTTCCGACTCCGTTTCCGTCCAGGCAGCCGAACAGAGTATCGAGAGTCTCATCAGGGCGCGGCACGGCACACAGGATTTCTTCCTTTTCAACACGGACATCATCCGCCAAACTGTCCGCAGCACCACAACAACCCTGACTCTGTTCGTGTCGGCTATCGCCGTGATCTCGCTGATCGTGGGCGGTATCGGTGTCATGAACATCATGCTGGTGTCGGTTACCGAACGCACGCGTGAGATCGGTGTGCGCATGGCCGTGGGCGCCCGGCAAAGTGACATCATGGCGCAGTTCCTCGTCGAGGCCGTCCTGGTGTGCCTGGTGGGCGGTATGCTCGGCATCGGCTTGGCTCTGTGTCTCGGCATCCTGTCGGCGCAAATCGGCGGTCACTTTGCGATGGCCTTCTCGCCGCTCGCCATGCTCGCAGCTTTCGGCTGCTCGACCCTCATTGGAGTGGTTTTCGGGTACCTTCCCGCGCGCAGTGCCGCCCGGCTCGATCCCATTGCGGCGCTGGCACGCGAATGACATGAATCAGCCCGCCGCACAATCCACAGTACCGCACGACTTACGACGGTACGTTTTTTTGGCCGCGGTAAGCCTCCTTCTCGCGAGCTGTACTCTCACCCATACCCGGTATACCCGACAGTCACTCGATACACCCGCACAGTGGCAATACATTGAGCACTCAGCGGGCACCGCGGAAAGGCCACCACCGCGGCACCAGTGGTGGCTGCGCTTTCAAGATCCCGACCTGAATGCGCTGATAGACCAGGCGCTCCAGCGAAACGCCGATCTGGCCGCGGCGGCGTTGCGAGTACACCGGGCCCAACTTCAGTCGCAACTGGCGAGGAACCAACAACTTCCCGACGTCACGGCCTCGGTAACGTTCGAGGGGACTCGTACACTGCACAAACCAACTTACACCACGCGCACAGCGGGCACATCGCTGGCGGCCTCCTATGAGATTGACCTGTGGGGCCGTCTTTCGTCCCTGAGCGATGCTGCCCAGTGGGAGGCCAAGGCCACCGAGCAGGATCGTGAGAGTACCGCACTCACCTTGATCGGGACCCTCATGCGGCTGTATTGGCAGAGCGCTCATCTGAGCCAACTGGTCAGATCCAGCGAGGCGAGCATCGACTACGCTCAACGGACCCTCGCACTGATCGAAGCCCAGTACCGTGCGGGGGCCGTCACTGAGCTCGAGGTTGTGCAGGCCCACCAGAATCTCGAAACCCAGCGAGCCAGTCACGCCCAACTCCTGGATCAGCAGACCCAGGCCGCCCATGCCCTGGCTTTGCTGTTTGATGCGCCCCCTGAACGGATGCAGCCAGTCGCCCTGCAAAGCCTGACTGGCGTGGTCTTGCCGGCGGTGGATCCCGGAGTGCCCGCAGAAGTGCTCAGCTATCGTCCCGACGTCCATGCGGCGGAACTGCGTCTGCGCGAAACGCTGTCCAATGTCGATGCGACACGCGCCGGCTTCTATCCCACTTTCACGCTCACCGGTAGCCTGGGCACTGCCAGCACCCGCCTGGCTGAAGTGCTCCAGAACCCCGTTGCTACGTTGGGAGCCGGGGTTGTGTTGCCATTCATCCAGTGGCGGGATGCGAAGTACACCATCGAAATTTCCAGAACCGAATATCAGGAAGCAGCCATCTCGTTCCGGAGTACCTTCTACCGCGCGCTGTCAGATGTTGAGAACGCGCTGTCAGCACGGGGGCGGCTCGCAGAGCAGAATGAATCTCTCAATGGCGCTCTGCAGGACGCAGGCAGGGCGGAGCGCCTGAGTGAAGTTCGCTACCGAGCGGGTGCGGTGGCGCTCACTTCCTGGCTCGACGCGCAACAGACGCGGCGGATTGCCGAGGAAGCCTGGGCCCTCAACCGATTCAACCAGCTTGCGGCGCAAGTTGCTCTCTACGAAGCACTCGGAGGCGCATGAGCGCAGATGAATGCACAGTGGAAGCGACTGGGACTCACGCCGGCCAGGCTGTTGGACTCACATCAATCTCCAGCTTTTCGAAGGAGTCAGAAATCACATGAACAGAGTTACTTTCGCAGCCTGCGGGTTGCTCACAGTTCTGGCACTGGCCGCCGGTTCTGCGACCGCCCAGTTCAACAACGCCCCCACGCTCAAAATCGGCGACCCCGCGCCGGCCTTCCAGGTTCAGACCTGGATTCGGGGTCAGCCGGTGACCCGGTTTGAGAAAGGCAAGGTGTACGTGCTCGATTTCTGGGCGACCTGGTGCGGCGGCTGCATCGTCGCTTTTCCTCATATCAGCGGGATTGCCGAGAAGTACCAGGACCGCGTTGCCTTCATCTCAGTCGATGTCGGTGAAGGACTGGTCGAGGAGAAGAAAAACGCAGATCCCGTGGCCAAGGTGACGAAATTTCTCCACACCCCCTATGGACAGCCCCTGAAGCTCAATGTAGCGGTCGATGGTAATTCCAACACAATGTGGGACACCTGGATCAAGACCATACGCAGAG
>Ga0105237_10003606_pt1 | contig 18291 bp, 16 predicted proteins | sample KBSC24metaG_FD_81520 | JGI IMG/M metagenome (GOLD analysis project Ga0105237, IMG submission 81520) | Corn rhizosphere microbial communities from Kellogg Biological Station, Michigan, USA - KBS C2-4 metaG | ecosystem: Host-associated > Plants > Roots > Rhizosphere > Soil | place: Michigan, USA... | reverse complement strand
TCGCTCGTCGCGCACGGGCACCACGGCGACGTTCGGCTCGATCGTCGTGAACGGGTAGTTGGCCGCCTCCGCGCCCGCCTTCGTCAGCGCGTTGAACAGCGACGACTTGCCCGCGTTGGGCATGCCGACGATGCCGATGCGCGTGCTCACGCCGCGCCCCGCGTCGGCGGCGGCGTCGCAAGCCTCACCGGCGCGTGCCCGTTGCTCTGCGCCGCGGCGCTCGCCTGCTCGAGCGGACGCGCGGCGCCGCGTTCGCCGCGCGTGCGGGAGCGCAGCTTCGCGACGGCCGTGCCCAGCATCGCGCCGGCGAGCACGTCCGATGGATAGTGAACGCCGAGATACAGGCGCGAGTAGGCGAGCCCTGCCGCGAGCGCATACAGCGGCAGCGCGGGCAACCCCACGCGCGAGTACGCAAGCGCGCCGGCGAACGCCGTCGACGCATGCGCGCTGGGAAAGCCGAGCGTCGTCGGCGTGCCGACCAGCGGCGCCAGCCCGTCCAGCCGCGGGCGTCGCCGGCGCACGACCAGCTTGACCGCCGTGTTCAGCGCGTACGTGCCAGCCACCGTCCCGGTCGCCCGTCGCCAGCGCCCCCGCCGCGGCGCGTCCGCGACCTGCCCGGCCACACCGATCGCCAACCACACCGCCGCGTGCTCGCCAAGCAGCGCGAACCGCCCAACCGCCCGATCGAGCTCCGGCGTATGCCCCCAAGTCCGCGCCACGCGCAGCAGCCGCTCGTCAAAAGACATGGCTCAGCCTAAGCGGTCGAAGGGCAAGCGATACAAGGACGCACTGAGCGAAATGTGCTGGCCGATCAGTCGATCGCATTAGAGCGTCGATCGGTACATGAGCGAGCGAGGACGCCGTAGCGCGCCGCCCAGCGGCCACTTAGGCGCCGAAGCCTACGCGGAGGTCGTTTGACTCCGAGCGAACGTAGACGACCTGACCGAGATCCAGCCGCACCGGCCCCTCCTCGCTGGCGAGCTCGTGCCAGCCGGCGCTGCCCAGCGCCTTGTGCAGCGCCTCCAGCTGTTCGTCGTTGACGCGCAGCGCGAGCACCTGGCCGCCCTGAAAGCCGATGCTGATCTGCTGCTTGCCGGAGGCCATCAGTGCGCCTCCGCGCCGGCGGCCGGCTGCACGATCTCGGTGAGCACGCCGGCCGTCGCGCGCGGGTGTACGAAGGCCACGCGCGAGCCGCGGATGCCCGCGCGCGGCTGCTCGTCGATCAGCGCCATGCCGGCCTGCTTGAGCGCGCCGAGCGTCGCGTCGATGTCCTGCACCTGGTAGGCCACGTGGTGCAGGCCCGGCCCGTTCTTGGCGAGGAACCTGCCGACGGGCGTGTCGGGGCCGAGCGGCGCCAGCAGCTCGACGTGGTTCTCACCGACATCCAGCAGCACAGCCTCCACGCCCTGCTCCTCGACGATCTCGCGGTGCGCCAGGTCGAGCTCGAGGCTGTCGCGGTAGAGCGCCAGCGCCGGCTCGATCTGCTCCACCGCCACGCCGATGTGGTCGATTCGCTTGAACACGCCCCGCAGTCTATTCGCGTGGGCCCGGCTGGCGAGCGCCGCAGCGCAGGGAGATATCGCCGTTGCGTGCGGCGATAGCTATAGTAGCTACATGTATATACGATCGCGCACACCGCCTGCAACCAGTATCGCGTCGCCATCCCGCTACGACGTATATACGATCGCGCACCAAGCTGCGACGCGAAGCGCGCGCCGGCGCGCATGCCCGTTACCGCGGGTCGCCGCCGCCCGCCACGTCGACGGCGCTCGCCGCAGCGACCACGCGCAGCCCGACGCCCGGCGCGCGCTCCAGGCGCGGCACGCCGGCCATGATGCGGTCGATCGAGTCGCGCTCCAGCACCTCGCGCTCCAGCAGCTCGTGCGCCAGTGCGTCCAGCTGCGCGCGGTGGGCGAGGATCATCCGCTGCGCCGCGCGGCGCGCCTCCTCGACGAGGTCCTGGCGCTCCTCGTCGCGGATGCGCAGCGTCGTCTCCGAGAGCTGCACGCCGCCGTCGGGCGAGCGGCCCAGGCCCGCCGTGCCCATGGCGAAGTCGTGCACCATCTGGTGGGCGATCGCGGCGACGCGCTTGAGGTCGTCCGACGCGCCCGTCGTGATCGCGCCGAACACGATCTGCTCGGCCGCGCGGCCGCCGAGCAGCACCGTCATGTAGTCCAGCAGCTCCTCGCGCGTCTTCAGGTAGCGGTCCTCCGCCGGCAGGTTCAGCGTGTAGCCGAGCGCCTGCCCGCGCGGCACGATCGAGATGCGGTGCACGCGGTCGACCGACGGCAGCAGCTCGCCGCACAGCGCGTGGCCGGCCTCGTGGAAGGCCACCACGCGCTTCTCGTGCGTGTTGAGCACGCGCCGCGACTGCACGCCCGCGATCACGCGCTCGATCGCCGCGTCGAAGTCGCCGATCGCGATCGTCTTGCTCTTGCGGCGCGTCGCGAAGATCGCCGCCTCGTTGCAGATGTTCGCCAGGTCCGCGCCCGTCAGGCCGCTCGTCTGCTGCGCGATCACGCCCAGGTCGACGTCCGCCAGCGGCTTGTCGCGCGTGTGCACGTTGAGCACGCCTTCGCGCCCGCGCACGTCCGGTGGCACGACGAACACCTGGCGGTCGAAGCGCCCGGGACGCAGCAGCGCCGGGTCGAGCTTCTCCAACAGGTTCGACGCGGCGATCACCACGACGCGTCCGCTGCCGCTGAAGCCGTCCATCTCCACGAGCAGCTGGTTGAGCGTCTGGTCCTTCTCGCCGGAGATGTCCGAACCGCGCCGCCCGCCGACGGCGTCGAGCTCGTCGATGAAGATGATCGCCGGTTCGTGCTTGCGCGCCATCGCGAACAGCCGGCGGATGCGCGCCGCGCCGAGCCCGGCGAACATCTCCACGAACGACGACGCCGACTGCGCGAAGAACTGCGCGCCCGATTCGTGCGCCACGGCCTTCGCCAGCAGCGTCTTGCCGGTGCCCGGCGGCCCGTGCAGCAGCACGCCCTTGGGCACCTTCGCGCCGAGTTTCGCAAACGGCTTGGGATCGCGCAGGAACTCCACGATCTCCTCCAGCTCCGCCTTCGCCTCGTCCACGCCCGCGATGTCCGCGAACGACACCGACTGGTTCGACGCCGGCTTTATCTGCTGCGGCTTGACGCGCGGCATCACCTTCAGCGTGCGCCACATCAAGAACAGCAGCGCCGTGAAGAACAGGATCATCACGACCGGCGACCAGTTGTAGGCCGCGTTCTGGATCTGCGTGACGATCGACGCGTGCGGCGTGGCAGCCGCGACCGCCGGCGCGTGCACGGCCGCGACCGGCACCAGCTCGTGCGACGTGTGTGAGTAATTCACCAGCGCGTCGGCCAGATGCCGCGGCGGCGCGTTGATCACGCCGCGAATCGCCGATTGCACCCCGGCGTTCACCTGCTCCAGCAACTGCGCCATCCTTGGCATCGGCCAAGTATGGCTAATCAAATGTTCGATTGCGAGGGTTTTCCTCGACTATTTATGAACGTCCACGCGCCGACCTGCGCAAAGCTGCGCAAACCTGCGCAGCACGCCCGACGTGCGTTCGCCGGCCCCGCGGCGGACGGCTGCTGCGCGCGTTCAGCCCAGCGTGCGCGTCGCCAGGTCGGCGTAGAACTCTGTCGCAAACGCGATGTCGCGCACGTCGATGCGCTCGTCCGCCGCGTGCACCAGCGGCGCCGTCTGCAGCATCGTCTGGTGGCGCTGCGGGAAGAAGCCGTAGGCCACGCACTCGGGGAACGCCTCGCGAAAGTGGCGCGAGTCGGTGAAGCCCGGCAGGATCACCGGCACGACCGCTGCCGAGGGATCGCGCTCGCCTATCCAATCGATAATCGTCTTCATCAGCTGTGACTGCATCGGCGATCGGTTGCCGACCACGCGCTCGCTGAACTCGACCTCGAAGCCGTCCTCGCCGAGCACTTCGGCGATGCCGCGGCGCACCTCCGCCTCGCCCAGGCCGGGCGGCACGCGGCAGTCGACCTTCAGCTCGGCGCGGCTGGGGATCACGTTGATCTTCTGCGACGCCGCGATCTGAGTCGGCGTGAACGTCACGCCGAACATCGGCTCGAACATCGTCGCCAGCAGCGGGTCGGCGGCGCGCATGCGCTCGATCGAGCCCTTCGCGTCGTCGGGGTCCTCGCCGATCCCGCGCAACATTCCGCGCGGCTCCTCCGTCAGCTCATACGCCGGCTGGCGCGCCGCCAGGCGCTCGAGCAACGGCGCCATCTTCAGCAGCGCGTTCTCGCCCATGCCCGGCATCGACGCGTGGCCGGCCACGCCGTCGGTGCTCAGCGTGAAGCGGAACACGCCCTTCTCCGCGCAGCACACGCCGTAGTAGCGCCTGCCGGCGTACTCGAACACCTCGCCGCCGCCCTCGTTGACGAGCAGGTCGCAGCGCACCTTCTCCGGGTGGTTCTTGCAGACCCATTCCGCGCCCAGCGAGCCGCCCGTCTCCTCGTCGACGACCGCCGCGATCAGCAGCTCGCCGCGCGCCGGGCGCCAGCCCGAGCGCGCCAGCGACGCCGCCGCGGCGATCTCCGCCGCCACCTGCGACTTCATGTCGAGCGCGCCGCGCCCCCACAGGCAGCCGTCGGCGATCTCGCCCGACCACGGGTCGTGCGTCCACTCGTCCGCGTTGGCCAGCACCGTGTCGACGTGCCCGAGCAAGCACAGCGTCGGGCCGTCGCCGGACGGCTCGTCCGCGGGGGGCGCGCCGGCTGCACGCAGGCGCGCCAGCAGGTTCGGGCGCCCCGGCTCCGCGCCCAGCAGCTCGCAGTCAAAGCCCGCCTGGCGCAGATGGTCGGCCAGGTACTCCTGCGCCGCGCGCTCGTCGCCCGGCGGGTTGACCGTGTTGAAGCGCACCAGCCGGCGCAGCAGCTCCTGCGCCTCCGCGCCCGGGCCGTCTGCGCTCATCCGCGCGCCGGCGGCAAGGCGGCGCTCATCGTGCGCTGCGCGGGGACGGGACGATCATCGCGCAGATCGTACGCCCATCCCCGCCACCTCCTCGCGGCTCAGCGGGAAGTGGCACGCGGCGCGCGTGCCCGTGCCCTTGTCCTCGAGCACCGGGTCGTCGATCGAGCAGCGCTCCTGCGCCTTGGGGCAGCGCGTGTGAAAGCGACATGCCTGCGGCGGGTTGGCAGGGCTCGGCACATCGCCGCTGAGCAGCTGGCGCTCGCCGGTGCGCGCCGACGGGTCGGCGACCGGCACGGCCGCCAGCAGCGCGCCCGTGTACGGATGGCGCGGCAGGCCGTACAGCGCGTCGCTCGGCCCGATCTCCGCGATGCGCCCCAGGTACATCACCGCCACGCGGTCGCACATGTGTCTGACCACCGACAGGTCGTGCGCGATGAACACCAGCGTCAGCCCGAGCTCGCGCTGCATGTCTCTGAGCAGGTTCAGCACCTGCGCCTGGATCGACACGTCCAGCGCCGACACCGGCTCGTCTGCGATCAGCAGCTTCGGCTTCAGCGCCAGCGCGCGCGCGACGCCGATGCGCTGGCGCTGGCCGCCGGAGAACTCGTGCGGGTAGCGGTTGTAGTGCTCGGGGTTCAGCCCGACCGTCTCCATCAGCTCCTGCACCGCTCGCTTGCGCTCGTTCTTGCCCGAGTTCAGGCCGTGGATCGTGAACGGCTGGCCGATCGTGGCGCCCACCGTTTTGCGCGGGTTCAGCGACGAGTAGGGGTCCTGGAAGATCATCTGCATGTCGCGCCTGATCGCTTTCAGGCGCGCGCCCTTCAAGCTGGTGATGTCCTGGCCGTCGAAGCGCACCTCGCCGGAGGTCGGCTCCAGCAGGCGCATGATCAGGCGCGCCGTCGTGCTCTTGCCACAGCCCGTCTCGCCGACCAGGCCGAGCGTCTCGCCGCGGCGCACGTCGAAGCTCACGCCGTCCACCGCCTGCACCGCTCCCACTTTGCGCTGGATCACGATCCCGCGCGTGATCGGAAAGTGCTTGACCAGGCCGCGCACCTGAACGAGTGCGTCGTCGCTCACTGCGGCTCCTCCGTCACGCCCACGGCGGCAATCGCCTCCTCGGGCGTGCGCCCCGCGTGCAACTCCGCCCACAGCCGCCGGCGCACGTCGACCTCCAGCAGACACGCGACATGGTGGCTGGGCTGGTCGGGGACCGGACGAAGCTGCGGATCGATGCGCGCGTGCGAAGGCTGCGCGTAGGGGCAGCGGGGATGGAAGTGGCAACCGGAGGGGCGCTGGATCAGGCTGGGCGGCGTGCCCGGGATCGGCACGAGATCCGCCTCGCGCGAGCCGTCCAGCGTCGGGATCGAGCGCAGCAAACCCCATGTGTAGGGGTGCTCGGGACCGCCGAAGATGAGCTCCGCGGACGCCGTCTCGACGATCCGTCCCGCGTACATCACCGCGATGTCGTCGGCCATCTCCGCCACCACGCCCAGGTCGTGCGTGATGATCACGATCGCCATGCCCAGCTCGCGCTGCAGGCGCTCGAGCAGCGCGAGGATCTGCGCCTGTACGGTCACGTCCAGCGCCGTCGTCGGCTCGTCGGCGATCAGCAGCTTGGGCTCGTTCGCCAGCGCCATCGCGATCATCGCGCGCTGGCGCATGCCGCCGGAGAACTCGTGCGGGTACTCGTCCACCCGCCGCCGCGGGTCGGGGATGCCGACGAGCCCCAGCAGCTCGATCGCGCGAGCGCGAGCCTGCTGCTTCGAGACCTCCCGGTGCGCCCGCAGCGCCTCGATCAGCTGCGCGCCGACCTTGAAGAACGGATGCAGCGAGGACAGCGGGTCCTGGAAGACCATCGCGATGTCGTTGCCCCTGATCGCGCGCAGCTTCGCCTCGGACAGCGCCACCAGGTCGCGCCCCTCGAACAGGATGCGCCCGGAGACGCGCGCGCCCTGCGTGCGTGTCAGCCCCAGCGTCGTCAGCGAGGCGACCGTCTTGCCCGAGCCCGACTCGCCGACGATTCCGAGCGTGCGCCCGGGCGCGACCTCGTAGGTGATGCCGTCGACCGCGTGCACGATCCCGTCCTCGGTCGAGAACTCGACGCGCAGGTCCTCCACACGCAGCAGCGGCTCCTGCGCGCTCATGAGTACCTGACCCGTGGATCGAGAAACGCGTAGGCGACGTCCACGAGGATGTTGGCGAGGATGATGAAAAGGGCGGCCACCAGCACGGTTCCCTGCACGATCGGGAAGTCCGCGTGGGTTATGGCGATGTAGTTCAGGCGGCCGATGCCGGGGATGTTGAAGACCGTTTCCACGAGCACCGAGCTGCCCAGCAGCACGCCGATGTCGAGTCCGAGGACCGTCACGATCGGGTTGATCGCCGAGCGCAGGCCGTGGCGCAGCACGACGCGGCGCTCTGTCAGGCCCTTGGCCCGCGCCGTGCGTATGTAGTCCTCGCCCATCGTCTCGATCAGGCTGCCGCGGATCAGCCGCGCATAGACCGCCGCGGTGCCGGCGGCCACGACCAGCCACGGCAGGATCAGCGACTCGAACCATTTGACCGGATCGCTCGTCAGCCCGACGTAGCTGCCCGCGCCCGGGAAGATGCGCACCTGGCCGATATCCGACGCGAACAGGTACAGCGTGATCAGGCCGAGCCAGTATTCGGGAGCTGAGACGAGAACCAGCGCCGTGCCCATGCTCGCGCGATCCACACGCGAGCCGGCGCGCCGGGCCGACACTATGCCCACGCCCAGGCCGGCGACCAGCCATACGATCGCGCCGCCCAGCACCAGCGAGAGCGTCGCCGGCAGGCGGTTGAAGATCAGTTCCTTGACCGGCGCGTTCGAGTAGTAGCTGTAGCCCAGGTCGAAGTGCAGGAAGAGGTTCTTGAGGTAGACCCAGAACTGCGCCAGCAGGGATTTGTCCAGCCCCAGGTTGTGGCGGATCTCGGCGATGATCTTCGGGCTCTGCAGACGGCCCGCGCGGAGCTTCGCCGGGTCGGCCGTGGGCAGCACGCGGAACATCACGAACAGCAGCGCCAGGACGACGACCAGCAGCACCACGCCCCACAGCAGCCTGCGGATGATGTAGCGGCTCATTGTCTGTCTGTCGGCATCGCCTGGGCTGTGGTCGGGTGCTGCCGCGCGGCGAGCGAGCGCCGCCGGCTGACGCGGCGCCCGATGCGGCGCCGCGGGGGGCGGGCGTCTCGCCCGCCCCCCGGCCGCCGCATCGCTGCCGCTACTTCAGCGACGTGTACGAGTAATCCCAGGTTCCCGAGTTCCAGTACTGCCCGACGCCCGCGACGTCCTTGGACTCGATGTAGGGTTCCTTCGCCCACTGGTACGGGACCGCAACCGCTTCTTCGACGAGTTCGCGGTCGATCTTCGCCCACGCTTCGCCACGGGCCTTCGTGCCGATGACTTTCGCCGCCGCTTCCATCGCCGCGTTGATTTTCGGGTGGTCGACGAGGCCCCAGTTGGAGTTGGTGCCGTTCTTGACGATCAGGTTGCCGTTGAACGGGACGTCCAGCACGGCCTGCGGATCGCCGAAGTCCGGAACCCAGCCGACGTTGGGACAGACGTCGATCTTTTCACTGACCACGCCGCAGTACTTCGAGTACATGACCGTGTGCTCGACGAGGTTCAGCTTCGTTTTGAAGCCGAGGTTTTTCAGCGTCTGGTTCACCGTTTCGGCGACGTTGTTCGCGGGCGCGGACGAGTCGCCGACGACCTGCACGGTTTCCGAACCGGTGTACTTGCCACTCGGGTACCCCGCGAGCTTGATGTACTTTTCGGCTACCGCCATGTCGCCCTGCGCGTGCTCGTTGTAGTCGACCTGCGGACCCGGGAAGCCGCCGGCTTCTTCGAACCCGGAGATCCCGTTCCAGAGGAAATGCGTCATCAGGTCGGCCACGGTTTTGCCGCCGCGCAGCTTGTTCAGCGCTTCGCGGTCGGTCGCCGCCCACAACGCCCTGCGCAGGTTGACGTTCTTGAACGGCCCGTAGCTGTTGTTGATCGCGATGTAGCGGTCGCCCGCGCCGCCGCCGGCCGAGATCATTATCTGGCTGCGGTGCTGCTGCAGCGCGAGCTTGAGAATCGGCGCCGCCGGAGCATCGGACTGGACCATGTCGCTGCCTTCCAGAACCTGACGGCCGATCACGTTCGCGTCGCCGCCGATCGAGATGTTGATCTGGTTCAGGTTGGCCGGACGGAAGTCCGTGCTCGCATTCCAGTTGGGGTTGCGCACGAGCGTCATGGACTTGCCGGGCTGGTAGCCGGTGCCGAGGACCTTGCCCTGGCTGTTGGCCTTGAGCATGTACGGACCCGTCGCGACCAGGTAGTTGGCGTATTCGCTCGGTTTCTTCGCGTCGAACTTCTTTGCGTATTCTTCCGGCACCGGGGCCGTGTACGGCAGCACCATCGAGGCGACCACGATCGCCGCCTGCGGTTCGGTCAGTTTGATCTGCAGCGTGTACTTGTCGGTCGCCTTCACTCCCGGGATCGGACCGCCCTTTGCCGTCTTCATCCCTTCCACGCTGCTCAAATAGCCTTCGTAGTAGGGATTGGCGACGTTCGGATTGGCGACGCGATCGATCGCGTAGACCTCGTCTGCGGCCGTCACTTCGCGGTTGACCGGCGGGCTGAAATGCACGCCCTTGCGGATTTTTATCGTGATCAGCTTGTTGCCGTCGGAGATCTGCGGCTGACCTTCGGCCATGTCCGGCGTTACTTGCGTGAACGTGTTCGGCTTGTAGGAGTACAGCCCGCGCTGCGTCGCGCTCGTGATCTGGTAGTCCAGCTGGAAGTAAGCCTGACCGGGGTCCAGGTGTTCGAAGTCCTCGCTCTGCACCTCGTTTAGAACCCCGCCTCGCTTTCCGCCCGTGAGCGACTCCGTCGCCGGCGTCTGCACGCCCGCTGGTATTGAGCCATTCGCGCTCGCGCTGCTGCTCGACGAGCTGCTGCTGGAGCCGCACGCGGCCAGAGCAAGCATCAGCGTCCCGGCCACCGCGGCGACCACAATCGTTCTTAGCGACCGCATCCGGACGCCTCCTTTGGTTGTTGTTCGTGGCACCGGCGCATTCACCGGGCCGTTCGTGGGTTTAGTGCATCGCGCAGGCCGTCGCCCAGCAAATTGAAGGCGAGCACCGTCAACAGCAGCGCAATGCCGGGAAATGTCATGTACCACCAGGCGGTGTTGAAGATCGGCGTCGCAGCGGCGATCATCTGCCCCCAGCTCGCCGTCGGCGGGCGCACGCCGACGCCCAGGAACGACAGCGACGCCTCGATCAGGATGTTCAGCGGGATCAGCAGCGTCGCGTAGACGATCACCGGAGCCACCAGGTTGGGCAGGATCTCCTGAAACATGATCCTGGCGTTGGACGCGCCCAGCGCGCGCGTGGCGTCGACGAACTCGCGCTCGCGCAGCGACAGCACGAGCCCGCGCACGATGCGGAAGATGTAGGTCCAGTTGACGAGCATGATCAAGAAGATGATCACGCTGGTGCCGGGCGAGACGAGACCGGCGAGGCAGCCACGCACGGCGCAGGCGGCGCCGATGCCGAGGCCCAGCAGCAGGATGGGGACCGACAGCACCACGTCGACCGTGCGCGACAGCAGCGTGTCCACCCAGCCGCGATAGAAGCCGGCCATCGTGCCCAAGGACACGCCGATCAACGTTGCGATGGCGGTGCCGACGATGCCGACCTCCAGCGAGACGCGCGTGCCGTAGATGACGCGCGACATCACGTCGTGGCCGAGCTGGTCGACGCCGAACGGGTGGGCTGCGCTGGGGCCGAGCGGGCTGCCGAATTCGTCGGTCAGGTTGATGTTCTGCACATACGGGCCGGGCAGGCCGAGCAGTTTGACCACGAGCGGCGCCGCGATCGCCAGGATCACCAGGAAGACGATGAAGGCGAGCGACACGACTGCCACGCGGTCTTTGCGCAGCCGACGCCAGAAAAGTTGCAGCGGCGAGCGGGCGGCGATCTGCTCGCCGGCCTCGGCCAGCCCGAATCCTCCGCCCCCCGCGGGGAACATCTCGGCGGCGCCGATGCTCATGTCAGTTGGGTGCCCGGCTCATGAAGTTTCTCGTCCAGATAAACACGCGACGTACCAATTCGACGTCCACGCCCGGCCAACCTCCTAACGACCGATATCACACCTGGCCGGCGCGGCGGGCTCGATTCAGCCCATTGCCCGGTTTGCGCTTTTGCTATTCGGCAATGGACACGCGCGCGATACTGCGCAGGATGGACACGCTGTTCGACGCCGATCCGGACTCCGGTCGTCCAGACGACCGGCGCGACCCGGACGCGAGCGACCAGACGGGCGGCGAGCGGCCGGGCCGGCCTGGCGCGCCAGCGCCGGGCCACGCCGGCGGGCGTCCGCTGGCTGTGCGCATGCGCCCGAGCAGCCTGGACGAGTTCGTCGGGCAATCGCACCTGCTCGGCCCCGGCTCGACGCTGCGCAGCGCGATCGAGCACGGCCGGCCGCACTCGATGGTTCTCTACGGCCCGCCGGGGTCGGGCAAGACGACGCTCGCGCGGCTGGTCGCCGAGCATTCGCAGGCCGCCTTCGAGGAGCTCAGCGCCGTGCAGGCGGGCCGCGCGGAGGTGCGCGCGGTGATCGAGCGCGCGGCGCACAGGCGCTCGTTGGCCGCGCAAGCCGCTGGCGCCGGTCGCACGATCCTGTTCCTGGACGAGATCCACCGCTTCAACAAGGCCCAGCAGGACGCGCTGCTGCCGGCCGTCGAGGAGGGGCTGGTGACGCTGATCGGCGCGACGACCGAGAACCCGGCGTTCGAGGTCAACGGCGCGCTGCTCTCGCGCACGCGCGTGTATGCGCTGCAGGCGCTGAGCGCCGAGGAGGTCGGCGAGCTGCTGCGCCGCGCCGCTCGTGCGCCGCGCGCCAGCGCCGGCTCGGCCGCCGGCCCGCCCGTGGACGACGAGGCGATCGCGTTCTTGGCCGTGCGCAGCGAAGGCGACGCGCGCACCGCTCTCAACGCGCTGGAGCTCGCCAGCGAGACGGCCGTCGAGTCGGGTGAGGACCGCGTGACGCTGGCGCGCGTCGAGGATGCGCTGCAGCGGCGCGCGGTGCTCTACGACAAACAGGGCGACCGCCACTACGACTACGCATCCGCCTGGATCAAGGCGACGCGCGGCTCGGATCCGGACGCGTCGCTGTACTACCTGGCGGTCATGCTGGAGGGCGGCGAGGACCCGCGCTTCATCGTGCGGCGCATGGTGATCCTGGCCTCCGAGGACATCGGCAACGCCGACCCGGGTGCGCTGTCCGTGGCCACCGCCGCGGCTGCGGCGGTCGAGCACGTGGGCCTGCCCGAGGCGCGCTACGCGCTGGCGCAGGCCGCCATCTACCTAGCGCTCGCGCCCAAGTCCGACGCCGCCGGGCGCGCGCTGGGCGCCGCGCAGCGCCACGTGCGCGAGCACGGCGCGCAGCCGGCGCCGGCGTGGCTGCGCTCCGGACCCCGGCCGGGACAGGACAAGGCCGACTACGACAACCCGCACGCCCATGCCGGCCACGTCTCGCCGCAGGAGCTGCTGCCCGAGGCGGTCGCCGGCGCGCGCTTCTACGAGCCCGGCGAGGCCGAGGCGGCGCTCGACGCCCGCCTGCGCGAGATTCGCCGGGCGCGCGGGATCGACGAGCGATAATCGTGCGGATGACCGCCATGTCCAGCGAGCCGACGCGATGAGCGCAACCCCCTGCGGGCGGGCGCGATGAGCGCGACGGCGAGCACGGCGACCGTGGCGACGACGCTGCAGGCGCGCGACCCCGCCACCGGCGCGCCGCTGGGCAGCGTGCAGGCGACGGCGCCCGTGTCGATCGGCGAGCTCGTCGCGGAGGTCGCCAAGGTGCAGCCGCTGTGGGCGCTGCTGCGCGTGCAGGACCGCGCGCGCTACATGCGCCGCATGGCCCAGGCGGTGATCGACGACTTCGACGAGCTCGCGACGGCGCTGGCGCGCGAGCAGGGGCGCCCGGCGGCCGAGATCGCCGCGCTGGAGCTGCTGCCGGCGATCGACGCGCTGATCTGGATCGCCGACGACGGCGCCGACCTGCTGGGCGGGCGGCGCGTGGGCATCAGCCGCGGCATGTCGCTGGCCAAGCGCGCGCGTGTGGCCTTCGAGCCCTACGGCGTCGTCGGCGTGATCGGCGCCGGCTCGGCGCCCTTCGCGCAGCCGCTCGGGCAGATCGCGGGCGCGCTGCTGGCCGGCAACGGCGTCGCCTTCAAGCCTGCCGCGCGCGCCGCGCTGGCCGGCGAGCGCATCGCGCGCGTGCTCGCTCGCGCGGGCCTGCCGGAGGGCCTCGTGCGCATCGCGCATGGCGGCGCCGACGTCGGCATCGCGCTGGCGAAATCGCCGGTCGACAAGATCCTCTTCACCGGCTCGCCGGCCGTCGGGCGCGTGGTCGCCGGCGAGGGCGTCTCGCGCGAGAAGGAGGTGACGGTCGAGCTCGGCGGCAAGGACGCCATGCTCGTGCTCGCCGACGCGCGCCTGGCGCAGGCGATCGACGGCGCGCTGTGGGCCGGCTGCGTCGGCGCCGGCCAGGCGCGCGGGTCGGTCGAGCGCGTGTACGTCGCGCGCGAGCTGCACGAGCGCTTCGTCAACGGCCTCGTCGCCGCGGCGTCGGCGCTGCACGTGGGCGACCCGGCCGATCCGCGCACCGACGTCGGCCCGCTGGCCTCGCCCCGGCGCCTGGAGCACGTCAGCGCGCTCGTCGCCGACGCGATCTCCCACGGCGCGACGCTGCACTGCGGCGGACCGGTCAGCCCGGCGGGCTGTGAGGCGGGTTCGTTCTATGCGCCGGCCGTGATCACCGGCGTGACGCACGAGATGCGCCTGATGCGCGAGCCGCTGGAGGGGCCGGTGCTGGCGGTGATGGCCGTCGACTCCGTCGGCGAAGCGGTCGCGCTGGCCAACGACTCCGATTACGCGCTGGGCGCGTCGGTGTGGACGGCCGACCGCTACCAGGCGCTGCGCATCGCGCGCGAGCTGCACGCGGGCATGGTCTGGTGCAACGACCACCTGCCCTGCCCGACCGTCTCGCGCGGGCCCTGGGGCGCCGCTGCCGGCGGCGGGCTCGGGCGCACGCTCGGCGCGGCCGGGCTGCGCGCGTGCGCGCAGGAGAAGCTGATCACCTGGGACCCCTCGTCCGCGCGCGGGCTGTGGTGGGGGCCCTACGACGAGCTGACCACACGCGCCGCGCGCGCCGTCGCAAAGATGCGCTCCGGGCGCGAGGTCGATCGCGAGCACGCCTGGCGCAATGGCGCGCTGGCGCTCACGCGCATCGGCGCGCGCGCGTTCGGGCGCGGGCTTCCTCGATAGCCATACGGACGTCGTTCAGATGGCGCATGCGCCATCTGCGGGAGCGCACATGTGCGCTCCCGTCGAGGCCGCACATGTGCGGCCTCGGGCAGAGCCGCATGCGGCTCTGCCGGCATGGCCGCATGCGGCCCTGCCCTCCGTGCCGCCATATGAAGACGATGAAGATAAAGGCAGGTGCGAGCTTTACTTTTGCGCCGAGCGGTAGCAAAGGTATATACGCAGCCGGGGCATTGTAAATACCATGGCTATCGCGCGATGTGGAGAGAGCAAGTCCCGCGCCGGCGTGCGTGCGAGGCCAGACGCTGCACTACCCTTGGGGCATGCCCGCTCAGGCCTATGCAGGTAAGGAGTGCGTGTGCCAGCTGCGCAGGGGGATCTGCGATCAGAGCTGCGTGCAGGGCATGCTCGACACGCCCTTCTACATCGCCTGCCTGAAGCTGACGGGGCGACGCTGCGTGGTCGTCGGCGGCGGGTCGATCGGCCTGGAGAAGGTCGAGGGGCTGCTCGCGTGCGACGGCCAGGTGACGCTGATCGCGCCCGACGCCGAGCCGGCTCTGCGGGAGTATGCCGCCGAGGGCTCGATCGAGTGGCTGGCGCGCGAGTACGCGGGCCCGGACGACCTCGAGCGGGCGTTCATGGTGATCGCGGCGACCGACGACACGGACGTGAACATCGCCGTGTTCGAGGACGCCGAGCGGCGCGCGATGCTGGTCAACGTCGTCGACGTGCCGCCGCTGTGCAACTTCATCCTTCCCGCCATCGTGCGCACCGGCCCGCTGGCCATCGCGATCTCCACCGCCGGCGCGTCGCCGGCGCTGGCCAAGCGCATGAAGCGCGAGATCGAAGCGCAGTACGGCGAGCCCTACGCGCGCCTGGCGGTGCTGCTCAACGAGGTGCGCGGCTGGGCCAAGGGCACGCTGCCCACCTACCAGGACCGCAAGGAGTTCTTCGAGGGCATCGTCAACGGCCGGCCCGACCCGATCGAGCTGCTGCGCGGACAGGACGGCGACGGCGACGGCGAGCGCGACAGCGGTGACGAGCAGGCGTCGGGTGGCGGCGAGGACGCCGTGCGCGAGTTGATCGCGCGAGCGCAGGAGCAGGCCGAGCGAGCGCCGCAGGTGACGAGCGCCTGAGCGCCGCGGGCGCGGCAATCCGGCTTGCCGCCGGATGCTACGTTGCGACGACCCCGACCGACTGCGAGCCGAGCCATGGCGAGAACCGGCGACCGATTCGAGATGCCCGACGGAAGCGTCTATGCCGTGACCTCTGCCGCGGGCGATACCGGCGGCGAGTTCGTCGGCATGGAGTTCACGCTGCCGCCCGGCTCGATCCCGCCGCCGGCGCACGTGCACCCCGGCCCGGTCGAGGAGTACGAGGTGATCGAGGGCGAGCTCGACGTGATGGTGGCCGGACGGTGGAGGACGCTGAAGGCCGGCGAGTCGGCGTCTGTGCCCGTCGGTGCCCTGCACACGTTCAAGAACCGCTCTGGAGAGACCGTTCGCGTGCGCAACGTGCATCGTCCGGCGGCTCGCTTCGAGGACTACATCGAACACATCTGCAAGCTGATGCGAGCGCGCGGAATCACGGACACGAAGAACCTCCGGGACACGAAGAACCTCCGCGCGCCCCTCTACCTGTCGATGGTGATGCTCGAGTACCCCGAGACGCTCGCGCCGGGGCGCAGGCGCGAGCGTCTCGTCATCAACGCGCTCGCCCGCGTAGGTCGCCTGCTCGGGCTGCGGACGACCGTGTAGGCAGTTGCCGGCGATCGCAGCAGCGCGACGAGCGCAGGCCGGCCCCGCTGCCGCGGCGATCCAGGTCGCCGGGCTCGCTCGCCACTACGGTGAGCGCGAGGCGCTGAGCGGCGTCTCGCTGTCATTGCGCGAGGGTCAGACGCTCGTCGTGTTCGGGCCAAACGGCGCGGGAAAGACGACGCTGCTGCGCGTGCTGGCGACGCTGCTGCGACCGCACGCCGGCGACGTGCGCGTGCTCGGTTCGAGCATTCCCGAGCAGTCGTGGCAGGTGCGCGGGCGCATCGGCCTGCTCGGGCACGAGCCGCTGCTGTATCGCGAGCTGAGCGCGCGCGAGAACCTGCGCTTTCACGCGCGCCTGCACGACGTCGCCGACGAGCGCGTCGAGGAGCTGCTGGTCGGCGTGCAGCTCGAGCACCGCGCCGACGAGCCGCTGCGCTCGCTGTCGCGCGGCATGGTCCAGCGCGCGGCGGTCGCGCGCGCGGTGCTGCACGACCCCGAGCTGCTGCTGCTGGACGAGCCGCGCTCCAACCTGGACCCGGCCGCCGTCGAGCTGGTGGACCCGCTGATCGGCGCCATTTCCGGGCGCACGCGCGTGATCTGCAGCCACGACCCGGGCGGCGGGCTGGCCGAGGCCGACGTCGTGCTCGGCCTGCGCGACGGGCGAGCGGCGCTGCTGCGCGCGGCCGCCGACGTCAGCGCCGACGAGATCGGCGAGCTGTACCGATGAGCGCCGCCGCGCCCGAGACGCGCACCGCGAACGCCGCCGAGGGCGTGGCGGGCACGCCGGCGGCGGCGGGCACGCCGCGGCGGCGCACGTTCGCCGTCGTGCGCGCGCTGCTGCGCAAGGAGCTGCTCGTCGAGCTGCGCACGCTGGAGTCCGTGCCGGCGATGTCGCTGTTCGCCGTCACCACGTTCGTCGTATTTCACTTCGCGCTGAACCGCAACACCGTCGACGGCGACCTCGCCGCGGGCATCCTCTGGGTGACGCTGCTGTTCGCGGCGATGCTCGGCGTCAACCGCCTGTTCGTCGCCGACGCCGACCAGGGCGGCTTCGACGCGTTCTTGCTCGCGCCCGTCGAGCGCAGCGCGATGCTGTTCGCCAAGGCGCTGGCGCTGCTCTGCTACCTGGTCGTGCTCGAGCTCGTGGCCGTGCCCGCCTTCGGCCTGCTGCTGCTCGGCCCCTCACTGTGGCACGGACTGCCGGCGCTGGTCGGCGTGCTCGCGCTCGGCGACCTGGGCGTCGCGGCGATCGGCACGCTCGTCGCCGCGCTGGCCGTGCGCACGCGCGCGCGAGACCTGCTCGGGCCGCTGCTGGCGCTGCCGCTGCTCGTGCCGATCGTCATCGGCGGCGCGCGCGCGAGCTCGCCGCTGCTGGCGCTGGGCAGCCAGGGCGAGCCCGCAGCGCGCTGGCTGCTGACGCTCGGCCTCTATGATCTGGTCTTCGGGCTGATCGCCTTCGCCCTGTTCGATTTCCTCCTGGAGGACTGATGGCCACCTCGCTCGCAAATCCAGAGCGCCCTGCGCAGGCCGGCCCGGGCGGCCGGCAAAGGTGACTGCCGTGGCGGGCCGAGCGGCCTCCCGCAAACCAGAAGCGGAGCCCGGCTCGGCCCGGAGGCCGGATGCCGTGTACGGAAAGGGCCTGCGCGCGCTGAGCATCGCCACGGTCGCCGTGATCGCGATCGCGCTGGCGCTCGTGTTCTTCTGGGCGCCGCTGGAAGCCGACCAGGGCTTTTTGCAAAAGATCTTCTACGTGCACGTGCCCTTGGCGATCGTCGCGCTGTGCGGCTTCGTCGCCGGCGGCATCTTCGCGATCCAGCACCTGCGCACGCGCGACGCGCGCTGGGACATGCGCTCCTACGTGGCCATCCACATGAGCCTGATCTTCGGCGTCGCCACGCTGATCACCGGCTCCATCTGGGCGAAGGGCTCCTGGGGGCACTGGTGGGAGTGGAACGAGCCGACGCTCGTGTCGTTCTTGATCGTCTTCCTGCTCTACGCCACCTACCAGCCGCTGCGCTTCGCCATCGAGGACCCGGAGCGCCAGGCTCGCTACGCGTCCGTCTTCGCCGTCACCGCCGGCGCCTTCGTGCCGCTGAACTTCATCGCCGTGCGACTGTCCAGCGCCTACCTGCACCCGCGCGTGCTCGGCGCCACGTCGAGCGTGCCGTGGCAGATGTCGCTGACGTTCCTCGTCGCGCTGCTGGGCATCGCGCTGCTGTTCGTGACCTTCTGCAAATACGAGCTCACGGCCAAGCACACGCGCGCG
>Ga0105237_10003605_pt1 | contig 18292 bp, 18 predicted proteins | sample KBSC24metaG_FD_81520 | JGI IMG/M metagenome (GOLD analysis project Ga0105237, IMG submission 81520) | Corn rhizosphere microbial communities from Kellogg Biological Station, Michigan, USA - KBS C2-4 metaG | ecosystem: Host-associated > Plants > Roots > Rhizosphere > Soil | place: Michigan, USA... | reverse complement strand
GACTGATGCAACATCCAAAATATGGGCTCATTTCAGATCCAAGGAGACTAGATATGCATCTTTCCTTTCCATTCATGGTCTACGAGGCTAAATGGTGGAGTGGTGATTGCCGTTCGGCAAGGCGACAGGCTTGTGAGGCTGCTGCCGTCTACCTTGACATGCTTGATGACCTAGGACGACGGCCCGGACAAGTGGGTAGCTCAAGGCCCTATCAAACAAAGACCAGCCATCACTGCCTGGTTTTCGTCCTCACATCATTTGGTGCTTACTGGCACCTTCTGGTGGGCTACAGAAGACCTCGTCTCCCGGCAGAACATGCTGGTACATTTGGTATGAGCGAAACGGTATATGTAAGTTTCCAAGGAGCCAGTCCAACTAAGAGTCCTTGCTGAACCAAATGTCTTCCCAGATATTTCAAAAATTTTGGAGTGGTCATGTTATATTTGAAGAGCTCGCCGTGGAGCTTCTATCGCTTATTGACCAGAGCCACGTTTGGGCGATTACAGAATTTCGTACCTTCGTCATCGACCACCTGAGACCCTGGCTCCGACTCTGCGATGAAAACTTTCTTCTTGAGTGGGACTCAAAATACGATGTTTCAGCTGCTAGGAAAAGGAAGCGAGCCCCAAACGAGTCGGAAGATCTGATGGTTCCCGGTTGGGTAGCAGACTTTGACGAGCCCAGCAGGACTCAATTCCAGCATCGAGCAAAGCTCTCCCTGCGAAAGGCTATCCGAAAATCACAGTTGATCAAGGGGAAATCTAAGAGCCTTGCGGGAACTGATGACATAACCTGCATGATAGACGGCTGTGATTCTCCGACCGGTTCCGCGGAGGAATTCCTGGATCACACTAGAAGGGTTCACAGAATGGAAGACCGCGACGTGGCGCAAATACAACGGCTTCTAGCAGAGGAACGGGTTGGAGAGCGTGGTATTATGCCAAACGGCCTTCGGTGGCTGGGATTCCTCGGACAATCTCCAGCTGAAGCAGACCAAGATGACAGTGAAGAGGGTGCCTCCAGTCATCAAAAAAAGCGTCGAAAGGGACTCAATAGTCTTCCGATATGATCAGAAGTATTTGAGAACCCTAGTAAATGAGGTATGTCGGGATTTAGGTTGATTTTAAAACAATGAAGTTAACGGAGACCTGTGATATTGTCATTCCAGTAGACCTATAGAAGCTACGACTAGCACTGATTACTCAAGAAACGGTTTGAAGCCAGCTTTGAGATGGAGCAGAGCCAGCCCATGAGGCTCAACTGAATGTGTCAAATGGTTTGCGGGCATAGCGATTGTTCACACCCAAGTCGATCCAGTATGCATCCATCCTGATCGATCAAAGGCTTGACGTCTGGACCTCCATTTTGTAAAGGGGTTGATTTAAAAAATTGGGGCCCCGTTGGGATCCTGACTTGGCAACAGAACAATTGGTCAAGTAAAGCAAATGCTGCTCCAGCTGAGATGACCCAGGTCGTGGCTTAATGTTCCACCCATCATTCAAACGAGGCCAATAATCTGGTCAGTTGGTGTGCTGTGGTATACGCTTCAGCGCCTCCAGGGCTTCCTCTACCTGTTCTGAGATCAAAATCAACATCAGAATTCTTGGGGTTGCAGCGGAACAAACATACCGGTCATGCCATTCAGAGCCTCAAACGCGATTGCATAATTTTTCAGGGCCCTCAAAACTCGGTCGACCCCGGAATATAGGTCCTCAAGACCCTTGTCGGCCGCTGAACTTCTATGGTTGACGCATTGTATTTCCAGGCTTTTGTAGCACAATGTGAGCAGCGTATAGCAGCTTTGCATAGCGCAGCAGGCAAATGACGGCATTGTTCGTGGGGCTGGAGTCGAGGAGACAGTTGACAGTGTTGGTGAGGAAGGTATAGGGAGTGTCACCTGCATTGGATTGGGATAAGGGACTGATTCAAATGCTCGACCAATGGCAAGCGCAGCTTTGAGACAAGCCTTTGCAGCAGGCATGTCGGGAATCGATGTTTCCTTGGTTAGTACGCTTGTGTGGTCGCTAGACGTATCTAAAGATGCCCGTTGAGGCGACTGCGGCCAAATTCTAGGAAATATCCCTTCCTGAAAGCCATTCGGAGAACTGTTTGAGAGTGCAGATGGTAGCATGGCGTGACAGGAGCATCCGAGTTGACGTGGAGAGGAAGCATCAGCTTGATCTAGGTCGCAGTGACGGCGAGTAAATATTGGGACGTCTTGAAACGCTCGATATCGATGGAGTTTGATTCTCGCACTGTTGAGCTTGATCAGCGCCTGCAACCGCAGCGACCTGGACAAGGTGTGTTCTTCAGCGTCTGTAGGCGAGGAGGCCAACGTTCCGTTTGGGGAGGACACATATCTAATCAGGGTCGATTCAATTTCGCCCTCAAGGATAGCCTTCCTTTCATCCAGGGCGCTGTCCCCCAGACCACCGTCGAGGGCCTTCTTCAGCGCCACAGTGTACTGAGTACACCTTAGGATGCACTGCTGGGATTCGATGAAGAACGACCATGCGTCAGCGTCCGCTGGGGATGTCGGGAACGGAGTCTTGAACTGATGGAAATCAATCGAGATGATTGGAGGCTGGTTCAACAGGATTAAACAGTGTTTCCAATCGAGCCTTAATGATCAAACTTACCGTACTGCTAACAATAGAGGACTGTAGAACGACGATATACTGAGTTACAGGTCAGCCCATTCTCCACCAGACATGGCCACTTACGGTCATCCACCAGGCGCGTCGACGGGCTTCTGTGAATTCGTTCAAAGGCAGATCCGAGATGTCATGCAGGCAGAGTCTTATAGCACCATCGTAAGCTTGGCTGGCTCGATTCCTCATTTTCGCCAGATTTCCTCGCTGAGCGTATTCATAGATACTCAGCAATGTGTATGCCAGCACACCTTCCAGCTCCACTGGCACATATGGATGGAGCTTTTCACGATCTACCAACGGTCGACGATGATCCAAAGCTTCAGATGGGTTTGTGGTAGATTCGATCAGCTCGTTCTCAATCTCAATGCTCTCCATGGCCATCTGGGAGAATGAGTGCGCTCGCTGCCTTCTGAGACACACAGACTCGTCACTGTCGGGATATTCGTCTTCTGGATGGGGGATCAAAAGAAGAATTGCCATTAATGCCATTGCCAAAGGAGATGCTGGCTCAAAAAATTTCGATTCGCTCGGCGGGTCATCAGCCTTCAGTGTCGTCGCTGGAGGCGGCAGGATTGGGAAGTACGGATGAATGAAGATGTAGTAGGCATTGACAATGGCTTCGTTCTCTTGATAGTTCCGAATGATTGGTGTGTATGGTTTGCCCTGTGAATCATCGTCCAATGTATTTATTGTGTCATCGCCATCGGAGGGTGGCATAAAAATATTGTCAAAGATTTGATCGCTGTCATCCTCATCATCGACGTGAATCAATCCTGCTCCGGGAGCGATCATGGTAGCAATGAAGTCGTTATGTATCTCCTCGGATGAGAGTATCAATGAATCCCAATCAATATTAATGTCTGAGGCCATTTCTTGGGCCTGAAATGCTGCTTCGTCAGCACGTCGTTGTCTTTCTGTTGCCATAATGGCATTTTTGCGCGACACCCGCGGTCCCCCACGATTGCTTTTGACGTAACGGCATTCTCTGCCCCTAATCAAACACTAGAAAAAGTATCAGGAATGGTCTAGTTCAATTGCAGAAACACCTTCACATACATTGTTACACGGAGCCTTTGCATCACATCGAATTCGAGACGCACGGCTTGAGCAGAGTCATAAGAGGATTTCGCAAGTAGACGCTCTGTCCAGCAGCGCTTACCAAGATGTACACGCCACCTTCACCGGCGGTTGGATACCTCTCCTCCGGTGGCTTTGACTGGACGCCCTCGGCCCGTTCTCCACGATAGTAGAAGTTGACATGAGGACTGCAGGGGTGGTTCGAGACGCTGACTTCCTAGAGCTGCATAAGTCTCAATGTGCTCGTGTGCCCCTTCCTGAGCTCCAAGACCCGCCGTCGATATTCGCCTTAGAAGTGGGAGATTTTGGGCGAGAAGTTGGGACTTGGAAATAGATCAGAAAGGAGAGTCGAAGTGATATATCAAACAAATACTTATATACAGTTGGCTTGGTGCCCCGGGCTTGGCACCCATCTCACCTAAGTCCCATAATCCTTGTAAATCGAGATAAGCAGCCTCTTATCACCCAATCAGAGGGCCCCAATAGTTCAAACTGCACTAAACCTAAATTGGCCCTGGCCTGGACGGCAATCTGGAGCCAGTATGAATATGCAATATCTGACAACTGGTCACGCCACATTACAGGTGGCGAGGCTCTGGATGAGGGGACTATAGGCCATGGATTGCTTAGTCACTGAAGATGACATTGTTTCCGGGCTTTCTATTGACAGTTAATGTGAAAATATCTGGCCTTGCGTAGCTTCCAACCGGATCGAAGTCCATTCTAGCCTGTATAAGATCGTCCTTTCTTATATGTCCATATACAATCTCTTCACGATCCCAAACGGGCTCGGTAATAAATGTACCCAACGGTCCGACGATACAGGAGCCACCGTGGCTAAGAATTGCGTCGGGTGTCCAAGGGGAGCCATCTGGTTGTCTGTCATGGTGTCCAGGTGAGAAGGGTGGATAGTCGGATGGAAAATCGGCTACCTTGCAGAATTGGTTGCATGAAATAACGAAACAGCGGCCTTCTTTAGCAATGTGTTGCATCGAGGCCACCCATGCGGGCAAGTCATCTGCATTTGGTGCAATATAGATCTCAATTCCTTGTTGATATAGGGACAGTCTCGCAGCAGGCATATAGTTCTCCCAGCAGATGAGTCCGCCTACTCGGCCCATCTCCGTATCCACAACCTGAAGCCCATCCCCTGCTCCTCTTCCCCAGACGAGCCGTTCAGCAGCCTATGAGAAGGAATCGTTAGTTACTGAATTCCTAGATATCCAGAGATGCAAGAAAATCTCTGGTCTGAGCTGCAGAAACTTGACCTACTGTTGGGATGAGTTTGCGATGAGCATATAGTAAGTCGCCTGTTCTCGAGAGGAGTATTGCTGTGCAATACAAGGTTGCTCCTTCTTTCTCGATTATTCCTAGGGATACGAACACTTTGTATTCTCTTGCGATGACCTGGAGCTCCTCAAACTCGGGGGAAGGAATCGCCACGGCCGAGTTATAGTACTTTGCAAACCATTGGCGACCTCGAGGCTCTCGTGTACCTATCGTTGCATCAAAGGCGTAGCGCCATGGATATGCGCTGAGAAACCCTTCTGGGAAGACAACCAGATCAGCACATTCCTGCGCCGCCGCCTTCGTGAAGTGGCGGACTTTTTGTAACGAAGCAGGGAGATCGAATGCGGCCGGGGCTGCTTGGACTGCGGCAACCTTAAAACTTGTCGATGTAGACATTATTGCACCGAAGGCGGTGTTTTGGGCAAGCAGCAGGACTTTGACCAGAACACAACACCCTTTTGTGCTTTGGAGATGGCCCTCGCCTCTGGCGATTGACAATACCTACATAAAATTAGTTTCCCATGTTCGCTTATCATGAGACAACCGAGAGTTTTGAATATCGCATTGATGTGCTCCGTACTCCGCGGTAAGTTTCCAGCGTCAGACCCACTTTCCGGAGGAACCACTTCCAAGCAAAGCCCGAAAAGCAAACACCGAAAGCTGCATGGGCGCCTCACCCTGATTGGTGACCGCCCTACATTCAGCAACGGCCGGGCCCGCAGAGTTGCCTCTGGTTCATCGATATAGGACACAAACAATACCTGGTAGCAATCAGGAAAAGCAGTCAAGAAAGGACGACGTTAACAAGACAAGGAATCTGCGCGTCTATAAACGACGAACAAAGGCGAGATGGAGGTAGGTATGTTGACTCTTGCAAGCGATTTACAATCCGATTCTCTAATCCATATGTAGAGCTTAACTCCCTGCCAGAATGCAATTACTACACGAAACTAGTGCGAAACTTGAAAAACGCCATTATACCGACCTTTACGTTAGAATCGGGTCAACAGCTCGACCGAGTACATGTAGCCTACAACACCTGGGGCAGCTTGAATGGGGAGGCAGACAACGCTCTCTTGATCTGCCACGCACTCACTGGAAGTAGCGACGTGGAGGATTGGTGGAAACCTTTGATCGGCCGGGGGAAGGCTTTCGATACTAGCAGATTTTTTATCATTTGCTTCAATTCACTTGGGTCACCTTACGGCTCCGCATCGCCACTAAGTACAGACCCGACAACTGGGAAGCCCTATGGACCAAGTTTCCCAGATACAACATTCAGAGATGACGTGAGGATACAAAAGGTTGTTCTTGATGCTCTGGGAGTCAAACGGATCGCATCGGTTATCGGTGGATCGATGGGTGGCATGATTGCCCTTGAATGGCCTTTGTGTACACCTCCAGGTTATATCAGGACGGTCATCCCTATCTCAACCTCAGCTTATCAGACTGCATGGGGTATTTCTTGGAACACGTCGCAAATACGATGTATCCAAGCCGACTCACAATTTCGCGCAGGTTCCTATGCGCCCCATCCTCAAAGCCAGCCCGTGCAAGGCTTAGGGGCCGCAAGGATGATTGGATTGCTCACCTACCGTTCATACACTTCTTTTGAATCACGATTTGGTAGACGAAAGGCTGGATCAAAACAGATGTTGCCGCCTTTCTCAAGACCGATGACTTCCATGCCCTCTCCCCCATTAGTTGAAGCTAGATGCGAGATTGCTGAGCCTGAAGTATTGAAATCTGAGGCGAGGAATTTCGGTCCGACAACAATATATTCAGCACAGAGCTATATGCAGTACCAAGCCGACAAGTTTCTCAGGCGCTTTGATGCCAATTGCTACATCCACCTTTTGCGAAAGATGGACTCTCATGATATCACAAGAGGGAGGACCACGACAATACCACTGCAGTCTGATGAGCATCCCAGCACTGGGAATGTTGCTGAAGTTCTTGCGACATGCAAAGCACCCGCACTTGTGGTAAGCATAGATTCGGATTTGTTGTTTCCCTCTGAACAGCAGGCACTCCTGGCAAGTTCTCTACCTCAGGCAAAACTTGTGAGACTTGATTCGTCCGATGGACATGATGGTTTTCTGCTGGAAATGTCAGCTATGGAAGAATCGATTAGTACATTCCTTCAGTATCACTGTGCCAATATCTTCGAAGCTCCTGCCTTCGGCGATGACGAAGTCGATGACGAGGAAATTTTTATTACAGATAGTGTGTTTGGCGAGTTGGATTCTGGCTTTTGATGATAGGATAATCTTACGAGATGCTCGATAGATTATTCCTTCTTCTTTCGCCATGGTGGCCCAGAAGAAGGCTCCACCTTGTGTAAAAAATCAGTATTCGTGCTGCAACACTTTTTCAGGTCAATTCGTACCGTGGCCGACTTTTAACTTGATGGACCCAGGAGTCAGGAGGATACATCTCCTACAAAATTTAGGTGGGAATGGTACGGGATGTATTGCTTAGAATTCTATAGTGAGGGATATCAGATTAAGAATAGGGGGTATAGGTTAAGGGTAACCTTTTGTTTCACGACTAAATCATACATCCCCGGAGAGAGTCCTCTGAGTCTTCTCATTCACATCGGCTGGGAGAATCCTCCTCTTCTTGCTCAAATGGTGAGGTGACGCCAATGGGAACTAAGGGATACAGGAAGCATTTACTTAGTTACTCCAATTTTCAGCGCCCACGGGGAGCGAAGGTCCTGGTAAGAATGCCATATTCTTGACTCGCAAGAAGGCTATTGGGAATTCGCCAACCCCGGTAGCTCGCGGGGATTGTCAGGGTAGAGCATGTCGAAGCCATGGAATTATCCGGGCCAAATAAGATCAATCCCCGTTAGATTATCGTTCTGTCCTTATCTATTACGGCAGGTAGCTTTCGGGGACTGCTATTCCCAGACTTAGTGTCCTCAGGCTCACACCTCGGTCAGTCATTTGGTATGGCCCCTACGGAGAAGAGTTATACACCTATAATACTGTCCGGATGTGGTCTGTAGCATCCTCACTTGTTGCGGTATTGTACGATTCAAACCAAAGAGGGCAAGAATGAGCAAAATGATTGCACCAGCAGAATATCGACCATGGCTTGTCCAGAAATATGGCGGCACCTCCGTTGGAAAGCTACTGAATACGATTACAGAATCGATCATTCCAAAATACCTGAAAGACTACAATGTCGCAGTGGTCTGCTCAGCGCGTTCGAGCGCAAGCAAATCAGCCGGTACCACGAATCTTCTTTTAAGGGCTTTGGCTTTCGCCATGTCAGAACATGCAAGTTGGGTTGAGTTCGATAAAGTCGTCGATATCATCCAAAATGAACATCTTTTGGTTGCAGAATCTCTACCCAACGAGGGCACCTTCCAACTAGCCTCGAATATCATTCAGCAGTTACGACAGGACATTATCAGAGAATGCAAAGCCTTGAGGAGCTTCTTACGGGCGGCTCGTATTATTGGCGAGGTTTCTGACAGAACACAAGATAAGGTGCTTGGTGTTGGAGAAAAGTTGTCCTGCCTGATAGTTTCTGCGGCATTGTCCCTGAGAGGAGCTGAAGCAGAGATGGTGAATCTTGAAAACATTATCCAAATTGCGGACAAACGGTCGACTCGTGAACAGCAAGCAGCGTACAAACATAACCCAATTCTATTCCTCCAGGGACTTCGTGAGGGCGTCAAAGATGCAATTCTCCAGTGCTCTGTGGCTGGCAAAATACCAGTCGTTACCGGATTTTTTGGCTCAATGCCATATTCACTCTTATCTACCGTCGGCCGTGGATATTCAGATTTGTGTGCCGCCCTATGTTCGGTCTCATTAGGTGCTGAGGAGCTTCAGATATGGAAAGAGGTCGCTGGTATCTTTACAGCCGACCCTACCAAAGTATCCACCGCCAGGGTTCTGCCCATGATAACACTCGAGGAAGCGGTCGAGCTGACATATTACGGCAGTGAGGTGATACATCCTCTGACAATGTCACTTCTGAACAAGGAAGACGTCAACCTGCGGTTGAAGAATGTAAGGGATCCTGCTGGCGCCGGTACTGTCGTCTACTCGACATCGTCTAGCCCGAGTCCGATACATACACCCAGTTCTGGGGAGATGGACACCAGCCGTTCGTTACTCATGGTCTCAAATGGGTATTACGGCAAAGAGCTGGGTAAGCGTGTTCCTACCGCCATCACAACAAAGGATGAAATCGCACTTGTCAATATCACTTCGAACGGCAAACTACCTCCACAGGCATTCCTTGGTCAAATTACTAGTATACTTGGACAACATCAGCTTTCAATCGACCTTGCAAGCAGCAGTCGCCAGTCGCTCAGCCTCGCTGTATCGACTCATGGGTCGGCGAATCTCTCTGATTCCATCGAGGAAGTCCAATCTGCTCTCGAAGAGTTTGGTTCAGCGAGCATTGTGCTGGAAATGTCAATCATCTCGGTTGTCGGCCATAAAATGAAGAATATGGTAGGGACAGCAGCCGAAATATTCTCCGCTTTGGCAAGCGCTCGGATCAATATCCATCAAATTTCGCAAGGGGCGAGTGAGATCAATATTTCATTTGTCGTAAGGTCGCAAGACGCGCTATTGGCTATGGAAGTCATCCATTCCAAAGTAATGCGAATTCCTGGGCATGCGGAGCGCGAGATTTCTTTCATACGAGGTAAGGAAACATACATTACACTTTCCCCCTCCAGCATGCTGATCATCTCTAGGTCCATGGCTTTACTGAACACGATTTTTATGCCTCCCCTCAGGATGCTCTGGGGAATCAACTTGGGCCTCTGCTGGAAAATACCCTTTTAGCTTCTTGATAGAATATACACTCATGAATACACGTAAAGATTTGAACACCTTGTCCATCTACCATCTATGGCCATCATCTGATCGTCGCCGCACTTCCTCCGCCTTTGCTTCGCTCCAACTAGACTCAAATCCCTAATCCTATGATCTGCTTGGACGATGTCTAACAATCACTTATCAATACCGACACAGAAGATCATCTGATATGCAGAGTGACCTCTGAGAAATAAGGCCAGGGCCGATTTCATCTGCTGTCCCTCTTCCTCGGGGTTTGCTTTTGATAAGCAGCGTTCCCCACACAGCGTTCAAGGGACCAATCACAAAAGCAACATTTTTCTTCGGCCTTTGCCGAAAGCAACTAGTAATTGCAGGCATGCATTGCGTACTGGCAATTAGATAGACATTACTTGATGTTAGAGATCCGAAGTTACCTGCTGCCCGTGATAGATGAGCGCGTTCTCCCTTACTTCTTTTGCTATCTCGCATTGGCCGGTCTTTGTCGAGATAAGCAGGTGTGTTGGTCCATGTTCGTAGCAAATGCCGTGATACAGTAGACATTCATGTCGACTAAGATTGCTGCCTCATAGATGTATGTTGAATATACATTATGTCCAGATAGACACCCACCGTTACCACCTCTGAATGATTCTGTCCATTACTGCACCACAATCAACTGCTCGCAGTTTTTGCCTCATCACACAATTCATCGCCATTTCCAACTGCGACGATAGATCAACAGAAATATGGTTTCCGGGCACCTAGGGGAAGTGAGCAAGGCTCCAGAATATGAGACTGTTGCTCTGCACGGTGGACAACAGCCAGATCCCGTCAACGGTTCAAGGGCCGTGCCCCTGTATCAAACATGCGCATACAACTTCACCGACGCCTCAGATGGTGCAAGTAAGTTCGCGTGGTCAAAGGATGGATATGTGTATACTAGAATGGGCAATCCCACAAACTCGGTGTTCGAGACCAGGATGGCGATGCTCGAAGGAGGCGTGGGCGCCGTCGCCACTGCCAGCGGCCATGCCGCCCAATTTATGGCCATTACCTCAGTATGTGAGCCAGGTCACAACTATATCAGCACCATGAATCTCTACGGCGGCACACACAACCAGTTCAGAGTTTACATGAAGAAGTTCAACATCATTTGCAAGTTCATGCAAGGACAAGACCCGCAAGGGATCAAAGCCCTTGTCGATGACAAGACCCGGGCCGTGTACATTGAAACCATCGGAAACCCGCAATTCAACGTGCCCGATATCAAGGCTATCGCCGATGTGTGCCACGAGGTGGGAATCCCACTGATCGTGGACAACACTTTCGGTATGGGCGGATACCTTGCGCAGCCGATCAAGCAAGGCGCAGACATCGTCACGGCTTCATGCACTAAATGGATTGGCGGCCATGGGACATCGATGGGTGGGATTGTGATTGACGGAGGCCACTTTGACTGGTCGGCCTCTGGGAAGTTCCCCGGATTCACGGAGCCGTCAGAGGGTTATCACGGCATGCGCTTCTGGGAGACTTACGGCTACCAAGCTCTGGCGGCTAAACTTCGAATGGATGCCATGAGAGACCTGGGTCCCTGCATGTCACCCTTCAATGCCTGGCTCTTTCTCCAGGGCCTCGAGTCGCTCCCAGTTCGCGCCGACAGACATGTCGCTAATACACTTGCTTTTGCACAGTGGCTTGAGAAACACCCATGTGTTGCATGGGTCAACTATCCCGGCCTGAAATCGCATCCCGACTACGAGCTCGCCCAGCGTGTGCTACCGAAGGGGCAAGGAGCCGTCCTCACCTTCGGTGTAGCCGGTAATATAGATGAAGTCGAGGCTGTCGTTGATAATCTCAAACTCTGCTCCCATCTGGCTAACGTCGGTGATGCTAAGACACTGATCATTCATCCCTGGCGAACCACCCACCAGCAGATTCCCGACCAGGAGAAAATTAAGGGAGGTGTCACGCCCGACATGATCCGTATCAGCCTCGGCTTAGAGCACATTAATGATATTATTCACGACTTCGAGCAGGCCTTCAAGTCTGCGGGTCTGAAGGGGGCCAAGGACTGGGTCCCGACGTGGAAGAAAGGAATGGAGGGAGAGGAATGGTCCAAGGGCACATTATACGCCCCGAAGCCCAACGCCACTGAAAATGGTGTCAAGAAGGAGGTTGTCACGAGCGTGTAAGGAACGTATGGTAAATAAAGAGAGTGATTGGTGTCAGCGCCATCGAGCAAGGAAGAGTCAAGCAATAATCGACAATTGTGTGCCTTGAATTATTGGGGAAACGTTGTTCTAGTGAAAATTGCCCAGTTCACGGGTAGGCAGAGAAATGAGTAAATAGGATACAAGTTAGAGAGGCGAAGAGTTCGCGGGGAACGTTTCGGATGGATGTCTCTTATGAGCCAAAGCTAATGTCCTTAGTGGAATGGAGTAACACTGCACAGCTCCACATTACCAATAAGTACATACATAATAGTACCGAGTCCAGACCCGATGACTGGGATGCCCCTTTGCCCATGTCGTCTAGAGGCATCTTTCACGCCAGGTCTACTGGAACATAGAGCCACCGCTTCTTCTCTTTCTTCCCTCTGCTTCGACAGCCTCGATGAATTGCTTTGGCATGTCACTCGTCGTAAACGCAGCACTCGTGACTAGGTAGCTTTCCTTGAAGGTATTCCACAATGCGACGTCCTTTGGGTGCTCGGAGATGGGACGAGGGTAGTATGGGACATTAAAATAAAAGCCACGTTCAAGCTGTTTGACACCATCCATATGCTCGGGAAAAGGTTTGCACTGGTCGAAATCGAGTAGCCAAATGCCGATCGATCGGCGTCCAAAGTCGGCTTCAGAACCGAGCGTTTGCACGTCAAACCTGTTTGTGGCCTCTAGTTCTGCGATGGTAGGTCGTCTCTTGACTGTAGGCGCACAGCCGAAAACAAACTCAACATCATTGGCATCAAGTTTCGCCTTCCAGTGGATAATTGCTAAGGTCTGCGCCAGAGTTTCAGCGTAGAATGCAGTGTCGAGATGTAAGAATTCCATTTCATTGACCGTCATGTCAAAATTGCGGAGTTTGAAGGTGCTACTTGCTAATCGACCTTGTCTCCGACCAAGATAAATGCGGATCAAGCAGTCCTTATTTTCTTGTTGTAATAAGAAACTCTCCTTGCTTTTTTTGACTTGATTAGGTGCGAAGGCGTCAATGATAGCCGAGCGCACTTGCAATTGGACTGGAAAGATCCGTTCGGAAAGAAAGCCATTCGTAGGCTGGGCAATGCCATCGAGGAAATAGTTGCGGTGTTCATTCCAGAACATCTCATTGCGAGGTGAGATCCATGTGCCTAGGTTTGGTAGGTTGATATTGCGTCTGAAGCCGGAAAAGGTTTGCATAAAGGCTTCTTCAATACGGGCATGGTTGCAATAGTCGTTCCACAACTGATCATCCTTGCCCTCATTCGTGATCTTCAACACATTGATTGTGCCAGTGAGCGCCCAAACAGTACCGCATTGACCTTTCCCTACTTGGGTGAAGGTCTTGAGTTCGGGGTTATCGTGGGCGTCTTGATTTTCGGCAACGAGAAAAGAAGAGGAGATGGAGATGGAGGCTTTGGTCGATAACATCTGGTTAAGAACTTCTTCTGGACGGGCATCCTCCTGTCTAGACATAATTATCGTTTGGCACACGAGTGCACTGCAAGTCGTAATGAGTCCGATGGGAAGAGAGAGCGCATGAGCTGGATTTGCAAATATATAGCCAGCGTAGACGAGGGCGGCTGCCCGATATATAAGAGGGAAGGAGCGTTTACGAGCGATTTTAAAGTCTGCTGAAAGTGTATTTCCATTCTGTACCTGCATATGGTATTATTTAGCTTTGGAAGTAGCAACAATTCAAAGTTTGATCCACGACCATTACAGCAACTCAGCCCCTCAGCCAACCAACCTTTGTTACTTGGCACAACCCAATCAATCAAGAGCTTGGTAGGTTTCGGAGTAAACAAGTACCAAAGATGACTCAACCAACGCGTTTTGGCCGCATTCCAAGGAAAGGCATATTCTTTGACGAACGGGAGGCACTCAAACCTTCCGAAAAGCAAGAAAAAGAAGTCATGAAGATCACTAACGAAAGCGGCGCAATGGTGGTCAAGTGTCTTATGACAGCTTGCAAGGGCCAGATAGAGACTGGTGTTTTGTAGCCTCGGGTTGATTTGCTTTCAGAGGTGTCCTGCCGGTTCAGAGCATTGAGAAAACTTGGCGGCTGGAGATCGGTCGGACTCTTTTAAACTTTGGAAGAGGTGTTGCAATCCATCTTTGAACTGGTGGATCGAACATATCAATTCGACAATTGAAATTCCCGGTGATTTCAGCCTCCGTGTCAATCTTGTCGCAAGGTAGTATTACAGCTTCCTGGCTCGCTCTTGGTGGTCGCAGATACTCACCTCATGATCTCTCTCCGAATTATTTTCATGCGAATGGCTACAGCATATAAACTGAGCGTTCAGACGATATCTATAGAAGCCGAGCGGAGCAATGGTGTGATTACTGGGTTATGATCCTCAAATGCTTGTTCGGGACCTGGAAGTGGGATATCGACCACTTCTAGGGGACAGATTTCATATTCTTTCAACCCGACGGAGAAATGGCCATCCAGTATAATGCATGTCCACATCAGACGTCGACGCACCTCCTACGCCAGAAAGTGGACGTCTGGTCTCTCTTGACCAAGGCAAAAAGCGGGGACGGCCTTCTTCAGCCGGGTGTAGATGCAGTGACGATTGCGTCGAATGCAGTTTGCACAGACAGGAAACTCCCCTGGACAGCGAACTTTCAGAGATCTGCATCGATTACAGGCGAGGGACACCCCTCTTTTCTCCAGTGTTGTGGCTTAAGATCGAGTCGTTCTTCTAGGGTCAGTTGTATCACTGGCCGAATTTTGAAACGAACAGTCGAATCTAAGACGTTTACAATTCCCACAGAATTCCGGCCTCCCATCGCACCGCACCTGAGGCAATAGTGAGTTAAAAAGTAATTAAACTTCAAACTTGCTCTCTTTCCGAGCCCTACACTGGGCACAGGTCTTATTGAGACCGCCGGGAAATGTTGTGGACTTGATCATGATAGAAGTAAGCTTCTGGCCGTGATGAGAACGACCGCTTCAGCTAATCGGTTATCAGCAATCCTGGTAGATTCGCCACGGCAGTAGACAGTCCATTCTGAGCTAGCTGTCGACGACGGGCGCATATGAGGCGCCTTGCCACACAATTGGCTAGGTCAGGTAGGAGTTGGGGAGCAGCTGAAGATAGACATCCCAATCACAAGAATCTGCAGGGTAGAGGAGATGGCATGGAGCTGTATGGAGAATACCTGTTGCTTGAATTTTATGGCACATCTGATAGAAGGAACAGGAGGTAGCGAAATCCGCCCGGGCTGGACACGGGACTCGTGTTCATCACGTAGCTGCCAACCACGAATAAAGGGATAACCAGAGACTCCAAACAAAGCTCAGCCTAACATCTCGGCTGTCCCTGAGGCTCTATCCATCCCTCAAGTATCCTTTGGCCAGTATTTCCAAGGCCAAGGTAGCACCGAATCTCCGGAGAATCTTCTGGCTATCAAAAACAGGAGGGAGCCATGGCATGGTGATTCGAATGGGCAAATAAAGGGGTGTGATATCCACGGTCCTTTAATCAATGACGGTCTCGCCAGGATTGCGGCCCAGAAGATCCCGCATCCATTTAACTCTTGATCTTATTACGTCTATAGCATTCAGAAAACGCCGCCCTTTTGTGACAATATCGCGAACTCATTAGAGGCATCCCTCATCTCCAATGGGAGGCTCACTCCAAGACAGCCTGAAACTTGTCGCAGAAATCGATCGATAATCTAAGGTTACTCTTTCTAGTTAGCTCCTACGAAGACTATCAGGAACGGGGGCAATGAATCTACAAAGGAGAAACGTCGGACTAGCTAATATCGATATTGACTATCGACGAAGAGTCAACGCATGGGGATCTCAAGGAGTTCGCATGGTCGAGAAGAAAATCCTTCAGCCTTGGCGTTTCAGGTAGCCTTGGCACTCTGACTGGTGGCCTTGTCTCCTGACAAAAGCTCTATCAGACTTGATTAGCGGCAATTGGAAACACCACCTTGCCATATTTGGAGCATTTTTGATAGATAATCTTTCAACGAGACAGGAGAAGAACGGAGGAAGAACGAAGTACGGAGTACTCCGTACACCTCGTAAGCGATTGAATGTGCGGGCTTCGATATTGATGTATTTTCCCCTTGCAGCTTCACAGGTCATCAAAATGCCTAAAGTATAGTAGAGAGATGCTGTTACTTGCAGCCACAGAATATGGCTCATCTCAACGGTATTGTAACTGGGTTTTGCTATTCACTCAAGAGCGTTCTTCGCCATTCTGTTTTCTCTAATGCGGTCCTATTGTTAACGACTTGCAAAGAACTCTTCCGCCACATATTCTGACCGCATAAATTCCCAGGTCCCTCCGTTGTACTCATACGCCACCAGGAGTCGCGAGGCTAAGGTAGTCAAAACTAAACCCCATAGCGGCTGTAGCACGTGGGTATTCAAGGTTCTGGTTCGAGACACTGGCCCCAGTTGGATCGGCCCACATCGACTTGTAAATGGCTATTCTTCTCGAAGCATATGTTTCACTAGGGTTAAATGGAGGGTGAATTCGAGCTAAGGGTTAGATGGTCTAGATACTGGTGCCAAACGGCGATTATAGCTCACATCATCTTCGTGGTTTCGAATCCGATTAGCAATACTGGCATGGTCAATTCGAGCGAATTAATCATTGCAACATATAATAACTTGATAATGTCAACCAGAAAATCTGGAATTGCTTTCGTTTTCCATGTTTATTCTTCATCCTTCCTTATATTCACACATTCTCTTCGCACTTTCGTTCATATACTTTCATCCACGTTGATCGTGGTTCTTTTAGAGGAGCGATTCAGAACGGAACACTATTTTACGCATCACCTGACGCAACCTACGCTACAGATATTCAAAATGCTATATCGATATATCGTTCTCCTTCTAGGGTCGAGCAGTGTTATCGCAGGGGCTGCACTGAACAGAGAAGAGGTGGCAAGTGCAAGGCTTCAACAGCGGCAGAACGGTAACCAGCGACAGAACGGGAACCCGACATGTTTGGCTCCTAATGCACTTCAAACGGCCAGCGAAAAAACTGGCCAGGAGCCTGGAACAGATGGTATAAAGGATGGCCAAGCACCTTCAGAGACGTGAGTTTTCTCTTCCAAGTAGCAATTAGTTTACTGACCCCAGACAGCGATAACGCCAATTTTATCAACTTCTGTGCTGGGCAGACACTCACCAATGGCGCCCAACTGACACGCGGCTCTTGCAACGGAATCCCAATGGGAAAGATCCCCGCGGCGAAGAACATGATCTCGGCCATGATTGTAAACCCTCAACCAGGCGATAAAATTCCTGCCGGGGAGACCTTCAATATCGCTGTGCAAACAGTCCATCTTGATGCCGGGTTTTTTGTGAATCCCACAACGAACTATTACACTGCTCCGCAAAATTTGAACAAGGATGGAGATATCATTGGCCACTGCCATGTCACAGTCCAAGAGATCGGCTCCTTCAAGTCACAAAATCCACCTGACCCGGTCACGTTTGCTTTTTTCAAAGGCATCGATGACGATGGCAATGGTCAGGGTCTTCTCCAAGCGGTTGTTACCGACGGTCTCCCAGCAGGCATCTACCGTGTATGTACCATGATTGCAGCCAGAAATCATCAGCCTGTCAACATGCCAGTTGCGCAGAGAGGCGCCCAGGACGATTGCACAAAGTTCGAGGTTGTTGATGGTACCGGTGGCAACAACAGTGGAAAGGGACAACAAAATGCGGGTAACGCAATGACCGGAAAAATGCAGTCCGGGAAGGTTGATGGTAAAGCCTCCGACGAAGACTCGAGTGGAAGTGCTTCGACGAGCAGCAGCAGCCCAGCGGCGAGCAGCACCAGGAACAACCGTGGTGGATCACGCCAATAAGGGAAGACGGGTCAGGCCGCGGGTAAGATTCAGAGCACCATCCATGTGAACGAACATTGCTGACATAATGACTAGGCGATGCTTGGAACAACGCCCTTGGGCTATGAGATATGTGAATAGGTGTTGCGTTCGCCTCTGGATCTAGGCTGGATCAAAGAGGTTTTTACTTTGACTTGAACTTGGCTCACAAGATGCTTGGATGATCTGATATGATTTCAAACTTTGTATGGGGGTGGTGCTTGTCTTTGCTCAATTAACGAGAGAGTATATAATCTCACCTTAAAAAATATCAAAATTGCCCATCATCTAGTCCTAGGGTGAAAGGAAGCACTCTGAATAGTTTTGTGTCAGAGTGGATGCCTTAACTCCTGGCGATTAAGCCAAAAAGACGTGGAGTATCGACACGATG
>Ga0105237_10003599_pt1 | contig 18316 bp, 21 predicted proteins | sample KBSC24metaG_FD_81520 | JGI IMG/M metagenome (GOLD analysis project Ga0105237, IMG submission 81520) | Corn rhizosphere microbial communities from Kellogg Biological Station, Michigan, USA - KBS C2-4 metaG | ecosystem: Host-associated > Plants > Roots > Rhizosphere > Soil | place: Michigan, USA... | reverse complement strand
CGCGAGACGGCCAGCTAGTTGATTCTGCGTCCAGGGCGCAAACGTGCGAGTGGTGCGCGCCCTGGACGCAGAGCCAAACCGGAAGACTAGGCCAGAGGCACCGCGCGGCGGCGCATCACCATGCGTCCACCGGCGGCTGGCGTGTAGGCCACGCCACGGGAGTGCACCTTCTCGTCGGGTGCGGTCGTCGTCTCGATCACGAAGTTGCGCAACACCGTTCGCAGCACGACGTCCATCTCGACGTTGGCGAACACCGCACCAACGCAGCGCCGGGTACCGCCGCCGTACGGCAGGAACGACGACGTCGACGGCCGGTTTCCGACGAAGCGCTGCGGGTCGAAGCGCTCGGGATTGGCGTAGTCGCTTTCGCGTTCGTGAATGTGCGCGATGGGCACCATGATCGAGTAGCCGCGGGGAATCACCCAGTCGCCCAACTGATATGTCGGCGAGTAGACGTGACGGCCAGAGAAGTCGATGACGGTCCGGACGCGCTGTACCTCGAGGATGACGGCCTGGCGGTACTCGTTGCCGTCGGTCGCCGCCTCGGCCTCGAGCTTGGCCAGCACGTCGGGATGCCTGATGACGCGCTCGAAGACCCACGCCAGCGTGGACGCCGTGGTTTCGTGGCCTGCCGCCAGCAGCGTGAGCAGCTCGTCGGCGATGTCGCGGCGGGACATCGACGAACCGTCCTCGTAGGTGCTGCGCAGTAGCAGCGTCAGGACGTCGTCGCGAGCCTCGAAGTCGGGGTCGGCCTTGACCGTATCGATCAGGTTGTCGATCACGGCGTCGTACTTGCGCCGGTACGCGGCGAGCCTGCCCCACGGGCTGTACCGGCCGTACGTCCGCGACGGCACGGGCAGGACCGCCAGGCGCGAGCCGAGGGTGACCCACGGCGGGATGATGCGACGCAGCGCGTCGAGCTGTTCGCCGTCGGCGCCAAACACGGCGCGGAGGATCGCGTTGAGCGTGATCCGCATCATCGGTTCGAGGGTCTCGAATTCTTGCCCCTGGGGCCATTTCGCGGTCTCGCGGAGCGTCTCCTCTTGGAAGATCTTCTCGTAGTTCTTGACGCTCTTGCCGTGGAAGGGCGGGGTCAGCAGCTTGCGGCGCAGGCGGTGGTCGGCGCCGTCGAGCGCGAACACCGAGCCGGACCCGAGGATGCGGCTGAGATTGGGCTGCACGTTGCCGACCTCATCGGTGTTGGCGGTGAACAGCTGCTTGGCGAGGAGCGGGTCGGCCACGGTCACGGTCTTGCCGAACACCGGGAGGTCGAGCGTGAATACCTCGCCGTGGCGGCTCGCGATCCAATCGACCGTGCGCCGCCGCGACAACGAGAACGCGATGGCCTGTACGAGCTTGGGTAGACGCGGCCGAGGCGGGAGGTTGACCTCGCCGTTGCGGACTGCCGTGGAAGCTTCATCGATGGTCGTATGGCTCACGAGACTCTCCAACCCAGTTGTTGGTACTACGGTGTACCATCGGTGTGTGTTGTACGGTACCGCTTGGTACCGCACACGCGCAAGGGTTTTGGAGGTGATGGCATGTCGTCAGTCGTGATCGAAGCCGTCGAGGCGGATTCGGGTGCGCACGCCTTCAGGCAGCGACTGCTCGACGGCCTCGCCGAGTCGATCGTCGAACGCGGCTACCGGGACACCACCGTCGCCGACGTCGTCCGCAACGCCAAGACCTCCAAGCGCACCTTCTACGGCGAGTTCGCCAGCAAGGAGGAGTGCTTCGTCCAACTCCTGCGCACCAACAACGACGCCCTGATCACCTCGATCCAGGCTGCCGTCGATCCAGATGCGGAGTGGGACAAGCAGATCCGCAGCGCCGTCCGCGCCTACGTCGATCACATCTCGGAGCGGCCCGCCATCACGCTGAGCTGGATCCGCGAGGCACCCGCGCTCGAGGCCGTCGCGCAGCCGCTGCACCGGATCGCCATGGAGCAACTCACCGACATGCTGGTGGTGCTCACCGACAGCCCAGGGTTCCGCCGCGCGGGGATCTCGCCGATATCGCGTCCCCTCGCGCTGATCCTGTTGGGCGGCCTGCGGGAACTGACCGCGCAGGTGGTCGAACGCGGCGGCGACCTGCACGACATCAGCGAACCTGCCTACGTCGCGGGCATCGCGATCGTGGGAGCCGGCGTCAGCCCAGCATGAGCCGCGCCGACTTCTCCAGCCGACGGGCGATGTCCTCGTAGGAGCCGTATCCCATCCCGGCGCGCACCAGGGCGCCCGAGTACAGCATCTCCAGTGAGTCGATGACGTCCGGATCGACGTCGGGGCCGAGCGCGGCGCTCAGCCGATCACGGATGTCGCGGCCGATCCGTTGACGCAGCACCTCGACGTCGGGATCGCGGCCGAGCAGGGCGGTGGTGACGGCACCGGCGAACTCCGGTTCGTCGACGACCAACAGTGAGATGTGCCGAAGGACGTCGGTGACGCGGGTGGCGGGATCGTCGGAATCGTGCGCGGCAGGTGGTGATGCCGCTAGCCTGCGCCAGAACACCTCGGCGACGAGGTGCTCCTTGGAGGAGAAGTACGTGTAGGCCGTGGCTGCGCCGACGCCCGCCTCGGTGGCTACCCGGCGCACGGTGAGACCCGCGAAGCCTTCGCTGTTCAAGAGCTCGACCGCAGCCTTGCCCAGCCGATCGACGGTGTCGGCCTGCTTGGCGGTCAGACGGCGCCGAGTCGACTCCAAGGCCGGATCGGACACGTGTCTGGACGCTACTACAGCCTGGGCATGGCGGCAACGGTAAGTTGACCGGCATGGGCCCCGCCGACACCGACCTGCCGAGCGCCGCAGCGCGCCTGTTCACGCTCGCCGACGACGTCATCGGATTCATGCCGGCCGACGAAGGCCGTGCGCTGTACGACGCGGCGCTGCGGTACCTGGGCGACGGTGTCGGCGTCGAGATCGGTACCTACTGCGGCAAGTCGACGGTGCTGCTCGGCGCCGCAGCGCAACAGACCGGCGGCCTCGTCTACACCATCGACCACCATCACGGCTCCGAGGAGCATCAGCCCGGCTGGGAGTATCACGACACCTCGATGGTCGACCAGGTGACGGGGCTGTTCGACACGCTGCCGACGCTGCGCCACACCCTCGACGCCGCCGGGCTTGACGACAACGTGGTCGCCGTCGTCGGCAAGTCGGCGCTCGTCGCCAGGTCGTGGCGTACTCCGCTGCAGTTCGTGTTCATCGACGGCGGGCACACCGACGAGGCAGCGCAGAAGGACTTCGACGGCTGGGCCAAGTGGGTGGCCGTCGGCGGCGCGCTCGTCATCCACGACGTGTTCCCCGACCCCAACGACGGCGGGCAGGCGCCGTACCGCATCTATCTTCGGGCGCTGGAAACCGGTGCGTTCCAAGAGGTCTCGGTCACCGGCTCGATGCGGCTGCTGGAGCGGACGTCGGGCACTCCCGGCGAGGCGCTGGACACATAGCTACCGACGAAATTTCGGGCGATTCATTGCTGAAAGCGTGTCCGACCGGGTCAGCAAGATGAACAATCTTTGCTCTGGTAGCAAAGTCTCGGAGTTCAGCGCACAATGACGCGGTGACGTCGCGCAGGCACCGGGTGACCGATCCGTCGACCGAGCCCTTGATGATCCCCGTTGGACTTGCCCTTCGCGAGCCGCCGTCCCGCGCCGAAGCGGTGGTGACCGCGCTGGCGCAGGCCGATCGTCACCCATCACGGCGGCGCATGCTGTTGCCGCTGACGCTGGTGTCGATCGTCATCGTGGCCACCTCGATAGTCGTCGCACTGCAGATGGTCGATCACGATGCGACCGCTCCCCGTCCGACATCCCACGTCGCCAGCGGTGATTGCCTGACCTGGCCGTCGGGAGCACCCGACCACCCCACCACCGTCGACTGCCGAGGTGACCACCTGTTCGAGGTGGCCGATGCCGTCGAGATCGACACCCTGGCCGACGAGGCCGGCGCCGACCCGGCCAGCCATCTCCAACAGATCTTCCGAGAGACCTGCCCTGCTGCGGTAAACCGTTATCTGGGAAGCCGTTTCGACCCCGACGGCAGGTTCGGCATCGGCATGGTGTGGTCGCCTACCGGACCCGAACCCCAATCCGGCGGGCTGTTGTTGTGTGGCCTGCAGCTCAGCCATCCCGGAACGTCGAGCGCGTTTCAAGGCAGGGTGCGAGACCTTGACCAATCCGCGATCTGGCCCGCCGGGACGTGCCTGGGAATCCTCGACGGCAAGGCGACCGACGTGCCGGTCGATTGCGCGTCGCCACACGCGATGGAGATCACCGGAGCAGTGAGCCTGGCCGACGTCTTCTCCGGTCCCGCACCGGCAACCGCGGCTCAGGACGGCGTGGTTCGCGGCGGATGCGGCGCGGTGACGGACGCGTATCTGGCGCCGGTTTCATTGGCCGCGACGTCGTTGACGGTGCGGTACACGCCGATCGCTGCGGTCAGCTGGGGCGCGGGAAGCCGGCAGATCGCATGCCGGTTGGCCTCGCCGGATTCCAACGGCCGATGGGCGACGTTGGTGGGGAGCGCCAAGACCGGGGTGACGATCGATGGTCAAACCGCCGCACCGACACCGGCTCCGCCGACCGCGGACGCCGCGACCGCACCCGCCGCGTCGCCGCCGCAGAACCCGGAGCCCGCGATGGCCGAGGACGAGCCCCCACCGGCAGGCGACCCCGAACCTCCTGGCGAGGCGCCGGGCCCGGCTGAAGCCCCCGACGAGGTTCCGCCGCCCCCGCCGCTGGACGGCTAGCCCGACTTGCCCGTCTCGCCCTGCGAACCCGTGCTGCCCGTCGAGCCGTCGGCGCCCTTGCTGCCAGTACCCGCCTGACCAGCTCCCCCGGCGCCGCCGGAGCCGAGCTGTCCGCCCGCACCGCCCTGACCGCCGGTGCCACCCGAGCCGACAGAGCCCACCGCACCACTGCCCCCGACGAACCCGCCCGATCCGGCCGCACCAGCGCTGCCTCCGGTGCCGCCCGTGCCACCGGTACCGCCCTTGCCACCGTCACCACCGACACCGCCGGTTCCCCCGATTGCGCCGGAGGTATTCCCGAATCCGCCTGTACCACCCGTGCCACCGTTGCCGCCCGTGGCGCCGGTTCCCCCGGTGCCCCCGGTGCCCCCGTCGCCGCCTGCCCCACCGGTACCGACGAGAAGTCCCCCACTGCCGCCAGCTCCGCCGGCTCCGCCTGCCCCGCCCGTGTCACCCGATGCCCCGGCCCCGCCGGTGCCCCCTGCCCCACCAGTGCCAGCTACCACGGGGTTCGGGCCGACGCCGATGAGGCCGCCCTCGCCCCCCTTGCCGCCGGCGGCGCCGGTACCGCCGGTGCCGCCAGCGCCGCCAGCGCCCGCAGCCGTTCCTGGGAATCCTTGCGCCAAGCCACCGGCTCCACCCGTGCCGCCGGGGGCGCCCGCCCCACCAGTACCGCCAGCGCCGCCCGCACCGCCAGTGCCGATCCCGCCGAGGGCGGGGTCAAAAAAGCTGTTGCCAAAGCCACCGGCGCCGCCATTCCCGCCAGGTGCGCCCGGTCCGCCGTCGCCACCCGCGCCGCCTGCACCGCCGGATCCGTTCGGACTGTCTGGCGGATCATTGCCGTTGGACCCGCCGCCGTGCCCGCCGTTACCGCCGGCTTGCCCGTCGGTGGTGCCGGGCTGGCCCGGGCCACCGTTTCCGGCCTGCGAGCCGTCGGCCACGTTCCCGGCGTCGCTGCCATTTCCGGCGGGTGCGGTGGGGGGCTTCGGACCGGGATTGACACCGGCCGCGCCAGTGGCTCCCTGCCCGCCCTTACCGCCGGCCCCACCGTTGCCGATCAACAACCCGCCGTTGCCACCTGTGCCGCCGTTGCCCGCAATACCGCCGTTCGCGTCGGCCGCCACCCCCGCACCGCCCGCACCGCCATTGCCGAACAACCCCGCACTGCCACCGGTGCCGCCGTTACCGTTGTTGACCCCGGCCATTCCGACGCCGCCCGCGCCGCCCGTGCCGAACAACAACCCGGCGTTGCCGCCGTTCTGACCAGGTAGCCCATCGAAGCCGTTGCCGATCAGAAGTCCGGCGTTCGGGTTGTCGGCGGTCCCGTTGCCGACGAAGATCCGGATGAACGCACTGATCGGATCCGTGCCAGGGGCGGCGGCGGGCACGTCGAGTGCAGCCGACAACTTCGGCGGCGTCGGTGCCGAGACGGCCGCCCCGAACAAACTGCTGCACCACAACTCGCCACACGACGAGGTCGCCGGCGAGAGCGGGGCAGTCGACAACACCGATTCCACGGAGGCCAACCGCACTTCAGGGGCATCGGGCGTATCGGTCAGCGAGGCGAGCCAAAGGCTGGCCCCGGCAACGGCGATACCTGCGACGACACATGGGCGAACGACGTTGGCCATCATCGATCCTTCGCTACGATTTCGAGCTGAATTCGACGCAGAGAAGTATCCACCCGCCGGACGTGCTGCTGGGCGTCTTTTGGTACAAGAACCGCCGAACTCTCGGCGGTGGGCGCTACCGGTCGCTGGCCGCGCAGGCGCAGTCGAACTCGCCTTCCAGACCGCGAGGCAGATCGCGACCGCGGAAGATGCCGCTGGCCCGCGTCGTCGACGACAGCGCATCGGCCGCGAGGATCATCGCCGCCCCCGTCCAGGTGGTGCGCTCGACGGGCCAACGCTTGCCGTCGGTGAACACCAGGCCGGTCCAGTACGAGCCGTCGGTCTCGCGCAGGTGGTGCATGGCCGCGAACTGTTCGTGCGCGCGGACCGTGTCGCCCATGGCGTCGAGCGCCATCACCAGCTCACAGGTCTCCGCGCCGGTCACCCACGGCCGGTGGTCGATGCATCGGATGCCGAGGCCGGGCACCACGAACTCGTCCCATCGGGCGTCGATTCGTGCGCTGGCTGCGGCGCCGCGTACCGCGCCGCCGAGCACCGGGTAGTACCACTCCATGGAGTGACTGTCCTTGAGCAGGAACGACTCTGGGTGCTGGGCGATCGCGTGGCCAAGGCTGCCGACCGCGACCTCCCACTCGGGTTGCGACTCCCCGAGATAGGTCGCCAGCGCCAGCGCACACCGGATGCTGTGGTAGATGCTGGCACACCCGGTCAGCAATGCCTCCGGAAGAATGCCAGAAGCACTCCTGGCCCAGGCGATTTCACCACCATCGAGCTGCATGGTCAGCACGAAGTCGATGGCCCGGCTCACCACCGGCCACATCGCCTCGGCGAAGGCGCGGTCCCTGGTGATCAGCACGTGGTGCCACACGCCGGTGGCGACGTAGGCGCAGAAGTTGCTGTCGCTGTTCGCGTCCTCGATCACGCCGTTGCGCAGCTGGATCGGGAATGAGCCGTCGGCGCGCTGGGTGCCACGGCACCAGTCGTACGCTGCCCGTGCCGGCTCCCACAGCCCGGCGACGGTGAGCGCCATGGCATTCTCGACGTGATCCCACGGGTCGGTGTGGCCACCTTCGAACCAGGGCAGCGCGCCGGTCGGCTCCTGGGTGGCGGCGATGGACTCAGCGGTCTGCAGGCACTGCGCTGGCGTCAAAACACTTGGGACACCGGGTATCTCGTGAGCCCTCAATGACTGACCGCCGGCTTTTGGAAATACAAAGCAACACTCTTGCCGATCAGCGGGTTGAGCGCCGCCTCGGCGTTGCGGGTCAGCCACGGCCGCGCCATCATGTCCCACACCAGCAGCTTGTGGTAGGCGCTGACCACCGGATGGTCCGACTTATCAACGCCCACCGCACATTTCAGCCACCAGAACGGCGAGTGCAGTGCATGTGCGTGGTGGCTGTGGTCGAAGTTCATTCCACGCCTGGCGATCAAGGCGCGCAGCTCGTTGGCCTTGTAGATCCGGATGTGACCACCCTCGTTGGCGTGGTACTCGTCGGACAACAGCCAGCAGATCTTCTCCGGCAGCCAGCGCGGCACGGTGACCGCCAGCCATCCACCCGGCTTGAGCACGCGCACCAGCTCGTCGATCGCACGCTCGTCCTCGGGGACGTGTTCGAGGATCTCCGAGGCGATCACGCAGTCGAAGGTGCCGTCGACCCACGGCAGGTCGAGTGCGTCGCCCTTGACCGCCTCGGCCTTGGCCGAAGCCGGCGCCTCGCCCTGCTCCTGCATCGCCTGCAGGATCGCGTCGACGTCGTTGAGCCCCTCGCCGTCCTGGTCGAAGGCCACCACATCGGCGCCGCGACGGAACGCCTCGAACGAGTGTCTGCCTGCGCCGCAGCCCACGTCGATCACGGAGGTTCCTGGGCCAACACCCAGCCGGTCGAAGTCGACGGTCAACATGTCTTGGTCCGCTCCATTGCGCGTTCGTACACCGAAACCGTCTGCGCGGCAACGGATTCCCAACTGAATACTTCGACCGCGCGGCGGCGGCCTGCTGCGCCGAGGCGGCGCAGCTCCAACGGTGAGTCCAGCAGTTCGCCAAGCACGGCGGTCAAGTCGTCGACATCTCCAGGGCGAACCAGCCTGGCGCATTCGCCGTCGGTGCCAACCACTTCGGGAAGCGCGCCTGCGCGGCTGGCCACGATCGGCGTCCCGCTTGCCATCGCCTCGACGGCGGGCAGCGAGAAACCCTCGTACAGCGACGGAATGCAGGCCACCTCTGCCGATGCCAGCAGCCCGGCGAGCTCCTCGTCGCTGATGCCGCTGCAGCTGTGCACGATGTCGGAGATGCCGAGTTCGGCGATCAGCTTCTCGGTCGGTCCGTTCGGTTCGAGCTTCGACACCAGCTGGACGTCGAGGTCGCGTTCCACGCGCAGCCGGGCCACGGCGTGCAGCAGGTGGCTGACGCCCTTCAACGGCACGTCCGCGCTGGCGATCGCGATGATCCGATTGCGCACCCGCTTCTCGGACGGCTGGAACAACTCGGTGTCGACGCCAAGCGGAACGACGTGCAACTGACTGGGCGACACCCCGAAGTCCTCGGCGATGTCCGCGCCCGACGTGGTGGACACCGTCAGCAGCTCCGGGATCTGGCGGGCCACTCTCTTCTGCATCTCGGCGAAGCCATACCACCTGCGCACCAACGGCTTTCGCCACCACTTGGCCGCCGCGACGTCGACGACGCGGTCCCTGGTGATGGGGTGATGCACCGTGGCCACCAGGGGCAACCCCACATCGGCGACGGAAAGCAGTGCGGTGCCGAGGCTTTGGTTGTCGTGCACCACGTCGAAGTCGTCGCGTCGTTCGGCGAGGATCTTGGCGACCCGCATGCTGAAGGTCCGCGGCTCGGGGAAGCCCGCTGTCCACATGGTCAGCAGCTCGAGCAGATCGATGCGGTCGCGGATCTCGCTCGGCCGTGGGACGCGGAACGGATCGGGCTCACGGTAGAGGTCGAGGCTGGGCACCTTGGTGAGCCGCACCCTGGGGTCGAGACCGCCGGGATAGGGCTGGCCGGAGAACACCTCGACGTCGTGACCGAGTTCGACGAGACCGCGGCTGAGATGGCGGACGTAGACGCCCTGCCCACCGCAATGGGTCTTGCTCCGGTAGGACAACAGGGCGATCCGCATGGTCAGTTCACCGAGGCCAGAGTCGACGACAGGGCTCTGGACATGTGTCCAGACTATAGTTTGACGGTCTAGCCACCGCAACGCGGGGCGCTCTACCTAGGTACCACGGCGCCGTCGTCACCTCGCTGCACCGCCCGGGGATTCCGGACCGTGCCCTGCGGGTATCCCCGCCTCCAGGGAGACGAATCGAGGAATCATGACGACGAGAGTCAAGGCTGAATTCGAGATCGCGAGCTGGGACGAGACACCGTTCGACGAGGCCGTCGGTGTCGCGAAACTGACCGAGGCACTGGTCGAGAAGAAGTACTCCGGGGACATCGAGGCCACCTCGACCACCAAGTGGTTGATGAGCTACGCGCCCGACAAGACCGCGACGTTCGTGGGGATCGAAAGGATCAAGGGCACGGTCGGCGGCAAGCACGGCAGCCTGGTGATGCTGCATGACGGAGACTTCAAGGACGGCGCCGCGACCGCGACCCTGCGCATCGTGTCGGGCACCGATGAACTCAAGGGACTGACCGGCAAGGGCACGTTCCGCGCCGACCCGGCGGGGTCGGTGACGCTCGAGCTGGACCCGGTCTGACTGCGCACGCGAGGAGCAATCCAGAAGACGCCTAGGCCGGCGGGAATCCTCCCGTAGCGACCGGACCCCACCGGGTGGGAGTGACCCTGATCAGGCACTTCCCCTGGTCCACCATGGCCTGCCGGTACTCGTCCCAGTCGGAGTGCTCCCCCGCGATGGCACGGAAGTAGTCGACAAGCGGCTCGACGGCGTCCGGCAGCAGCACCACCTCGGCGTCGCCGTCGACCTGGACGTACGGCCCATTGAACTCGTCGGACAGCACCATCACGCTGGCGCGGGCATCGCGGCGCAGGTTGACCGACTTCGCCCGCTGCGGATAGCTGGCGATCACGATCCGGCCTGCGTCGTCAACGCCTCCCGTCACCGGCGAGCTCTGCAACGAGCCGTCGGCGCGAAAGGTGGTCAGGACCATGTGATGCCGGGGCCGGACGAAGTCGATGAGTTCGGGAAGGCCGACCGCGTTGGCGGTGGCGTACGTGCGAGCCATGACTCCACCGTAGTGACGGATCAACCCTTGGCGCGCTTGAGCGTCCACGCCGGGATCCAGTGCGTGACGGACCGCCGTTGCGTGCCGTAAGCGACCTCGTAGGTCACCCAGCCCCACCAATGTCCCTGCTCGCAGAGTCCCCAGCAGCTCAGCCGGCCCTCGACGATCGTGTGCATCTGCAGGCCCGCCGGGTTGTACCCGCCGGTGCAATGCGGCTCGCGCGGGAACACCGCCACGAGGTCGACCAGCACGGCGACGGGCGGATCGACCCGGCGAAACGCCTGCTGGACGGGTTGACCGTGGTAGCCGATCGACTGGAGGTCACCCACCGATCGATCATACGTTCGAATGACGCCTGCGCGGCAAGACGAACGCGAACGCCCGCGGGAACCCGAGCCCACGCAGCCGCGCACCCCGCACCGCCGCCACGTCAACCGATCGCACCTCCCCCGACGACGGCTCGTAGCAGCGCAGCACGTCGCCCTTCGTCTCGACGATGAGCACCCAGTGCCGCGGGATGATCCGGCCGACGAGCATGGCGACGGGCCATTGCGCGTCGACGTCGGCAAGGACATCCGCCATCGCGTCGCGCCGACCCCAGCAGAGCCGCCAGCGGTAGCGCACGCCACGGGCACCGCTGTGCGCGCTCATCGCGCGGGCCACCCCCATCGGCGTCGTGCCCAGCTTGCGTGGCCACACCCGGTTCACCTGGTGGTGCACCCGGCCCTGCTCACCGGCGAACCATGCCCTGCCCGCGGCGTTGCCGGTCAGCTGCTCGCGATAGGCGGGATCCAGCAACGCACCGGCCACCACCGCGACGGCCGGTCCGCACGTCACGGTGTCGCGCTGCCGAAGGTGCATGGCCGCGAGTTTCATCGTCACCAGGCTAGGCCGAAACCTGCCGGGGCCAGGCACGATCCGCCTAGGCTGCACCCATGCGACTGTCCACCAGAAATCAGCTCACCGGAACCATCACCGAGGTCACGCTGGGCACCGTCATGGCCACGGTGAAGGTCCGCCTCGAAGGCGGCGATCAGATCGTCACGGCCTCCATCACCAAGGATGCCGCCGAAGACCTTGGCCTCGAGGCGGGGAAGGCTGCGACGGTGCTGATCAAGTCGACCGAGGTGGCCATCGGGGTCGAGTAACCCGGCCGCTGCTCGTGACCTTCCGCGATCTGCACTACGGCGACCTGCCGTTGGTCCTGCCCAATGCGTGGGACGTGCCGTCGGCGCTGGCCTTCCTCGAGGCCGGCTTCACCGCGATGGGGACGACGAGCTTCGGCGTCGCGGCCAGTCACGGCGCCCCGGACGGCGGCGGTTCGACGCGGGACGCGAACCTTCGGCTGGCTGCGGCACTGCGGCCGCTGGACTGTCACCTGAGCCTCGACATCGAGGACGGCTACAGCGCCGACGCCGACGAGGTCGCCGACTACGTCGCCCTGCTTCCCGTCGACGGCATCAACATCGAGGACAGCACGGCGGAGACGCTCATCGAGCCAGAGGTGCACGCCGCGAAGATCCGCGCGATCAAGGCCCGTTCACCGCACGTGTTCATCAACGCGCGGATCGACACGTACTGGTTGGGGCAGTCCGCGACGGTGGCCGAGACCCTCGACCGCGCAAGTCACTACGTCGACGCAGGCGCCGACGGCATCTTCGTGCCTGGCGCGTCCGACCCCGAGGTACTCCGCACCCTCGCGCGCGCCATCGACCGGCCGCTCAACGTGCTGTCGATCCAGGGGCAGTCGCCCGCCGATCTGGCCGCCCTCGGGGTGCGCAGGGTGTCCACCGGATCGCTGCCCTACCGCGCCGCGCTGAGCGCCGCCGTCGCGGCAGCGATCGCAACCCGTAGCGGCCTGAAGTTTCCCGCTGCGCTCTCCTACTCCGACATGCAGGAACAGCTGATCCGGTACGTCCACGGCCGTTAGTCCAGGTAAATACCTGGGACCTCTGGTTTCACTTTAGGAAATCGGGCAATATTACCGACGGGTAGGAACAGTTGCTCGAAGTCTGCACTAGGGGAGTGAGTGGCTATGACATCGGAGACGTTCGTCGCGGCGGCCAACGAGGGTGGCGGCGCCGCACTCGACCAAGTCATCGGCATGTCGGCGGTCGCGATGGTGGTGAGCATCGCCCTGCTGTGGGTCGGCTACCTGCACCGCATGCGGCGCATCACCTGGCTGAAGAACCTGTCCGAGCGGGTGGGCACCAAGTTCAAGCGGCCACCGTGGGTGGCGCTCCAGGTGTTCCTGTTCACCGCGACCATCATCGCCGCGCTGTTCGGCTTCATCTGGGACGTCAGCCTGCACATCGGCAACGGCCGGGACCCGGGGCCGCTGGCCAACCCAGCGCACTACTTCATCCTGTTCGGGCTGTTCCTGCTGTTCATCGCGGGCACGTTGGCGATGGTGCTGCCGTACGACAAGCCCGGCGCGTCCGCGATCCGGATCACCCGCACCTGGTTCGCGCCCGTCGGTGGTCTGCTGATGGCGATGTGCGGGCTGTACGCGCTCATCGGATTCCCGCTCGACGACATCTGGCATCGCATCTTCGGCCAGGACGTCACGCTCTGGGGCCCGACCCACCTGATGCTGATCGGCGGCGCCGGACTGTCCCTGATCGCCGTGCTGCTCCTCGAGTACGAGGGCCGACGCGTGATGGGACCGGACGTCGCCGACGACACGATCATCCTGAAACTGTTGCGCTACCTGTCCTTTGGCGGCCTGTTCATCGGGCTGTCGGTGTTTCAGATCGAGTACGACTTCGGCGTCGAGCAATTCCGCTTGGTGCAGCAGCCGATGCTGATCGCCGCCGCGGCCGCGTTCGCCGCAGTCTGCGCCCGGCTGACGCTCGGCCGTGGTGCGGCGATCATCGCGGCCGTGTTGGCGATCGTGATCCGCGGCGCCGTCTCGCTGGTCGTCGGACCCACACTGGGCGGCCCGACCAGTTGGTTCGCGCTGTATCTCGGCCCGGCGCTCGTCGTCGAGCTTATTGCGTTGACGCCACTTGCCAAGCGCCCCATGCTGTTCGGCGCGGTCGCAGGCCTCGGCGTCGGTACCGTCGGACTATGGCTGGAATCGTTGTGGATCGACGCGGTCTACCACTACCCGTGGCCGACGAGCATGTGGCCGGAGGCGCTGGCCATGTCCGTGCCGGTGGCCGTCGCGATGGGCGTGTGCGGTGGGCTGCTGGCGATGGTCCTCACCGGGCAGCGGTTGCCCCGGCCGGCGATCGGCATCACCGCCGTCGTCGTCACGGTGCTGATCATCGGCGGCGCGGTGGCCAACGGCCTGCGCACCGAGGTGCCCGAGAATGCCAGTGCCACAATCGCATTGACGGACCTCCCGAGCGATGCCGGTCAGCGGATGGTGTCGGCCGACGTCCGGATCTCGCCAACCGACCTGATCAGCGACGACCCGGAATGGGTCAGCATCCTGTCCTGGCAGGGCAGGATCTCCAACCACCGTGGTCTCACCATCGACAAGCTGGAGAAGGTCGGCCCCGGTCACTACCGGTCGACGCAACCGATCCCGGTCTGGGGTTCGTGGAAGACGTTGCTTCGCGTACAGGACGGCCGCACCATGGCCGGCGTGCCGATCTTCCTTCCCGCCGACCCCGGCATCGGCGCCGAGGAGACACCTGCCCTGGCGTCGAGCACGCGACCGTTCGTCCAGGAGCTCACCATCCTGCAGCGGGAACGCAACTTGAACCACCCGTCGTGGTTGTTCAGCGTCGCGGGACTGGTGGTGCTGTTCTGCACGCTGGTACTGGTGGCCGTATTGACGTGGGGCGCAGGACGCATCAACGCGCGTGAATCGTTCACCGACGCCGAGGCCGTGCCGAATCCTGGGCAGGGTCCGGGGCCGCAGCAGCCGGTGCCACACGCTTGACCGTCCTCGCTCTCCCCGTCGCTTCGCTCGCCCCTGTTGCCGATCACACGCTGCTCCTGGCGCTGCCCGCGTTCGCGCCCGCGGTCGTCGTCGTTGGCGTCGTGGTGTTCGTGGCGATGCGCGACCGTCGCAACGGTGCCGATGGCGACGATGCCGAGACCAGCGATGACGGGGCTCGTGGTGAGAACTCGGCTCCCGGCGACCATGATGGTTCCCCGTGACAACGCTGAATCCAAGAACGCTGCAGACCCTGACTGCCCTCGCCGCGGTGGCGCTGATCGCCGCCGGCTGCGGTGGATCCACGACTTCGGAGACCTCGAGCTCCTCTGGGGCTCCCGCAGCTCCCGCGTCCACGGACGCCCCGCAACTGTCCGACCAGCAGACACCGCCGTCCCGGCTGGTCATCGACGTCACCATCAAGGGCGGCGAGGTCAACCCGACCAACGCGCAGTTCGACGCGAAGGCCAAGGAGCCCATCGTGGTTCGGGTCAACAGCGACGTCGCCGACGAGTTGCACGTGCACTCCAATCCCGAGCACACGTTCAACGTCGAGGCCAAGGACGGCCCGCAGTCGTTCCAGTTCACCGTCGACGTGCCCGGCAAGGTCGACATCGAACTGCACCACTTGAACAAGACCGTCGCGACCGTCACGGTGCAGTGATCGAAGGTCGGTCGACGGCGGTTCTAGCCCACGGTCTGGGCGGCTCCGCCGATCTACCGATCCCGTACACCTACGCGCTGATCGGCGCGGCATGGGCGCTGACGTTCACGTTCGCGGTCGTCGCGCTCGCCTGGCGCAAGCCCCGTTTCGACCCGGCCAAGCCGGGCCGACCGCTGCCCGCACGGCTCACCACGGTGGTCGACGCGCCAGCCACCCGATGGGCGGTGGCCGTAGCGGCGCTGCTGTTCGCGGCCTGGGTGGCCGTGGCCGCAGTCTTCGGTCCGCAGAACGGTCAGAACCCGCTACTCGGCGTCTTCTACGTGCTGCTCTGGGTGGGCTTGGTGGCGCTCTCCCTGGCGATCGGGCCGGTGTGGCGCGCACTGTCGCCGGTACGCACGCTGTACCGCCTGACGCCACTGTCCCGACGGCCCCCGCCGAATCAGTACCCGCGACGCCTGGGCTACTGGCCCGCCGCGCTGGGGCTGTTCGCGTTCGTGTGGCTGGAGCTGGCCAGCCCCGATCCGGGTTCGCTTGCGGCCGTGAAGATCTGGCTGGTGCTCTACCTGGCGGTGACGCTCGCGGGCACGTTCGTGTTCGGCGGCCGGTGGTGCGCGCGGGCCGACCCGTTCGAGGTGTACGGCGTTGCGGTGTCGCGACTCTCGCCGTTGCGCCGCAACCCGGACGGGCGGATCGCGATCGGCAATCCCTTCGATCATCTGACGTCGATGCCGGTGCGGCCGGGGACCGTCGCGGTGCTTGCGGTGCTGCTGGGGTCGACGGCGTTCGACAGCTTCTCGGCGATGCCGCAGTGGCGCAACTTCGTCGACGCCCATTCCGGCGGGCTGCCGTTGGGCGCCGTCGCGATCCGCACCGTGGGCCTGCTGGTGTTCGCCTCCGTCGTGGGCGTCACGTTCCATCTGGCGGCGCGCGCCACCGGTGGCGTCGACGGTGCGACACGGCGCCGACTGCCGGGGTTGATGGCGCACTCGCTGATCCCGATCGTCATCGGATACGTGTTCGCGCACTACCTGACCTATCTCGTCGAACGCGGTCAGCAGACCGTCATCCAGTTGGCCGATCCGCTCGGCCCCGGCTGGAATGCATTGGGGCTTGGCGACGCTCAGGTGAGCTACGTGCTCTCGATGCACCCTTCGGTGCTGGCCACGCTCAAGGTGTGCTTCGTCCTTGGCGGGCACATCGCCGGGGTGATCGCCGCACACGACAGGGCGCTGTGGCTGCTGCCGAAGCGCCACCAGGTGACCGGCCAGTTGGCGATGATGCTGGTGATGGTCGGCTACACGTTCACCGGGCTGTACCTGCTCTTCGGCGGCTAGCACTCGTCGGCGGGTTTGCGTTCGAGCGCGCTCGAACTTCTACCGTCGCTGCCATGACGACACTTACGGCACCACAGACCTGGATCATCACCGGAGCCTCGAAGGGATTCGGACGTGCACTGGCCGAGGCTGCCCTTGCTGCAGGCGATCAGGTCGTGGCCGCGGTCCGCAATCCCGACAGCGTGGCCGACTTGAGGACCACATACGGCGACCGCATTGTCAGCGTTCAGTTCGACGCCAGGGACACCTCCAGAGCCGCAGGCCTCGTCGAGTTGGCAGTCGAGCATTTCGGCCGGCTGGACGTCGTGGTGAACAACGCGGGGCGCGCCATCGTCGGCGCAGCCGAGGAGGTCACCGACGCGCAACTGCGGGACCTGATGGACCTGCACCTGTTCGGTCCCGCTGCCCTGGTGCGCGCGGCGCTGCCCGTCATGCGGGCCCAGGGAAGCGGAACGATCGTGCAAATGAGCAGCCAGGGCGGCCGGACGTCCTTCCCGGGCGTGTCGACCTACTCGGCGTCGAAGTTCGCGTTGGAGGGATGGTCAGAGGCCTTGGCCGGAGAGGTTGCCCCGTTTGGGATCCGCGTGATGCTGGTGGAGCCAAGCCGGTTCCGCACCGCGTTCAATGCCGCCGACGTGCTCGATTTCACCGAAGTCTCGCCGACCTACCAGGAGATCCTGGCTGCCGTACGAGCCGACATGGCCGGTACGGACGGGACTCAAGAAGGCGACCCCGCCAAGGCGGCGGACATCATCGTCTCCTTGGCCCATGCCGAGGAAGTGCCCCTGCGACTGCCACTCGGCGCCGAGGCGGTCCAACGGCTCACCGCCGCCTACCAACGCGGTCTGGAGGGGGTCGGCCAGTGGGCTGACCTGGCCCGCAGCGCCGACTTCACCGGCGTCGCTGCCGCAGCGCGACCGATCTAGGATCGGGTATGTCCACCGACGACCTGATGAGCAGGGCGCTCGCGGCACTCAGCGAGATCGACGGCCCGATGTCGATCGAGGTGATCCATCGGCTCGCCGACACCAGCGACGTCAGCGAGCCGATGACCATTGCCGAAGTCGCCGATCTGCTCGACGTTTCCGCGCACACACTGCGGTACTACGAACGCGCCGGGCTCGTCGAGGTCGACCGCGACGGCAATGGTCACCGCAGCTACCATCCCGAAGCGGTGCGCCGACTCGTATTCCTCACCCGAATGCGGTTGTCCGGCATGGCTATTCGCGATCTGCAGCACTACATCGAGCTCGTCGACAGTGGCGAGCAGACCGTGCCCGAACGACTCGACATGCTGCTCGAACACCGCGACACCATCCGCCGCCAGATCCGCGAACTGACCCTCTCCCTTGCCGCCACGGAATACAAGATCACTACCTATGGCGGCACCACCGGCGACACGTGTTAGTGGTGGATCGCGATCTCGATGATGCGAACGACCAACGGAAGCGGCAGGGAAGCAAAGGAATTCCTGGAATCCGTCGCCAACACCGCACACGAATCAACGCCTCAGGACGTTAGTTGTTCGAGGGTGGTGGTTGTGGTTGGAAGGGTTGGTACCACCACCAGTCGGCGCGTTCCCCGGTCGGCCCGGAACACGGTTTGACCTTGGGTGGGGGTTTCGTCGGTGGGCGCGCGAGTGATCCCGGCGGCAGTGGTGCGCCGTCGGCGTCGGTGACGACGAGGTGTTGGGCGGTTCCGGTGATGGTGATGACCCCGCGGTGATGAGCCCGATGGTGATAGGGGCAGACCAGCACCAGGTTTTCCAGTTCGGTGGGTCCGCCGTCCTCCCAATGCACGATGTGATGGGCGTGCAAACCACGGGTCGCCCCGCAACCGGGGAT
>Ga0105237_10003596_pt1 | contig 18326 bp, 15 predicted proteins | sample KBSC24metaG_FD_81520 | JGI IMG/M metagenome (GOLD analysis project Ga0105237, IMG submission 81520) | Corn rhizosphere microbial communities from Kellogg Biological Station, Michigan, USA - KBS C2-4 metaG | ecosystem: Host-associated > Plants > Roots > Rhizosphere > Soil | place: Michigan, USA... | reverse complement strand
GCGGGAGGTGAAGCCCGACGGAATCATTCACGCCGCGGCGCAGCCCTCCCACGACCGGGCGGCTGCCATTCCCTTCGACGATTTCGACACTAACGCCGTGGGCACGCTGAATCTTCTCGAAGCGGCGCGGCGTGCCTGCCCGGATGCGCCCTTCATTCACATGTCGACGAACAAGGTCTACGGCGACCGGCCCAACACCATTCCCATGAAGGAAACGGAGACGCGGTGGGATTTTTCCGATCCCGCCTACGCCGAGGGTATTTCCGAGGAATTTCCCATCGACCACTCGACCCATTCGCTTTTTGGGGCCTCCAAGGTTGCCGGGGACATCATGGTCCAGGAATACGGACGTTATTTTCACATGCCGACCTGCTGCCTGCGCGGGGGATGTCTCACCGGACCAAATCACTCGGGGGTCGAGTTGCACGGTTTTCTCAGCTATCTGGCCAAGTGTAACCTGGAGGAGAAGGAGTACACCATCTTCGGCTACCGGGGAAAACAGGTGCGCGACAATATCCACTCCGAGGATGTGGCCAGTTTCATGCATGCTTTTTACGAGAAACCCCGAATCGCGGAGGTCTACAATCTCGGTGGGGGCAAAGCCAATTCATGCTCCATCCTGGAGGCTTTTGAGCTGGTGGAGAAATTCAGCGGCAAGCGCATGCGCCACGTCTATCGTGATGAGAACCGGATCGGAGACCACATTTGCTATTACAGCGACCTTCGCCGGATGCGGCATCATTACCCGGAGTGGGACATCACCAAATCACTGGAGCAGACGGTGAAGGAGATCGTGGCCGGATGGAAGGTCCGCATGAATCTCGCCGCGGCTTGAAGCGGCCGTCTTCGTTTTCTCCCTAGGTCAGGTCAGCGAGGGGACAAGCATGCCGGGGGGCTTATTGCTGCTCGGGGCGGGAACGGGGAGCGCTTCCTTGGAAACATTGGTCACATTTTCCATGACGATGCCGAGACCCACGATAAACCAGATCATGGCAAAACTCATGTCGGCATAGGCATAAAGCGCCAGGCCGAACGAGGCGATGTAACCGGCTATGAGGGAATGAAACTGGCAGAGAACCAGATCTTTCCGGTGAATGCGCATGCCGATGATCATGTGGCGGAACATGCGATAAATCAGGGCCACGGTCAGGCCCACCATAAAGGGAATGCCGAATCCGTAAGCCGCCGAGATGTAACCGTTATGAGCCATGCCGGCGGCCAGCGCACCCTCGTAGTTATCGGAGGAGAAAATATCGGTTTCGTCGGGGTTCAATTGCATGGGCAGGTTGCCATAACCCTTGCCAATCAGGGGAGCCTGCATCACGAGACTGACGCCTTTTTGCCAGACGTCGTAGCGCCATTGGGCACTAGCATCGCCACCTGTGATGGCTTCCGTTTTGGTATCCAACAATCCGGCGATGCGGCCCAGGCCCGGAATGCCGCTCAGGTCCATTAAGTTGCTGGCCTGATGGAGGGCCAGGATGCTGATGACGGACAGAAAGACAAAGGCGAAAAGACTAAGGAATTTCTTTTGGGTGAGCAGGACCACCGGGGCGAAGAGGAGAACGGCCACCGCGCCACCACGATCACCGCTGAGGATGATCATGCCCATGCCGAGGGTAAAAACCACTGCTGCCGTCAGGAAATGGATCCGGAAGAGATTCCGGCAAAGCGCCGCTCCGACTAACAGCATTCCGAATACCGGAAAGGCAATGATGCGAAGGAAGCTGCCCGAGGAGTAGGCGGTGATGCCAATCATGTTCAGCCCCGCCTGGGTGGAAGGAATGAAGGCGCAGACGATCAGGATGGAGCCGAGGACCCAAGCGACCCGGAAAGCCGACCTTAGGGTGGAGAGCACCTTTTCCCGCGTATTGAGAATGCAGCCAAGGGTGATGACGATCACCCCCGCCAAAGCGTAGAGAAAATAGGCATTCGCACCCGAGACCCCTTTGCCGCCCAGAACGCTGCCGCCCAATTTGTGAACGGGATTGATCATGAAGCGGATGGGCACCCAAAGGAAGCAGAGGAACAGGAGCTTGTTGCAGGAGGGGATATAGGACAGCGACTTGGTCACGCAGACTCGGAAAAAGATGGCGACCACAAACCACATCCAAACCAAGCCTATGGTGGGAAAATTCCGGAAGAAAGGGACGGGAAACGTCAGGGGTGCCCAAACCGCAATGGCGAGGAGGAGCGGAAAATTATTGGAGACAATGCAGTAAGTGCAGATGATCGCGACGATCAGGAAATAGCCGCCAATCCAATCGAGCGGCGCCAAGTACGCGCCCAGGTAGATCGCGCAAATGCCGCCCAGAACGATAACGGAGCCGTTGATGAGCCACGATGGTATCACAAAAGGATTATGAAATTCGTTTTGAGGCATTTTATTGCCGGGCTTAATTTATCAGCGGCCGGATTCTCCGGCAAATGATTAAGTTTTTGAAGGAGGTTACGATTTCCAGTCGACGCGGCCTTTCCAATGGAAAGTCGGATGCGGCACTTCCAAGCGGACCCGCTGGTTGGGGTTGGAGAGCACGTAGAGATTACACACAAAATACTGTAATTTGTAAAGCCCTCTCAACAATCGTCTTACCCGGTGAAGTATTACCCAGAAGCGGCGTAGCGCCTGCGCCCATCGGGGGGCTTCGGATGCGAGAGCTTCACATTCGCGCAAGGCTACGGGGCGGAGGCTCAAGTTTTCCCCGGTATCGACAAAAACGCTGAGATAAGAACGCAGGACTCTCATGCAAACCTTGGCGCGGAGCAGACGGACAATCAGGTCGGCATCGCCCACGGCTTTCCAGTGGGTGTTGAGGGTGAAGCCGCGCTTTTTGATCAAGTCGGCGCGGAAGAAAGTCGCGCAGCTGGGGGCACCCAGATGACAGACCCAAGTGTGATAGAGCAGGGGAACGAGGACCTGCCGGCTGCAAACGTATTCACCCGAGGTGTTCACGACGACCACGTCGGCGAAGAGGACTTCCGTTTCGGGATGTTGCCGGAAATAGTCAGCCACCTGCTCCAGGGCGCCCGGAAGGTATTGTTCGTCGCAGTTGAGCCAGCAGAGGATGTCGCCGGTGGCGCGTTCCCAGCCGCGATTGACGGCGTCATACATGCCCTCGTCTTTTTCGCTGAAAAGGCGAACGTTGGGAAAGGGCTTCAGCACCTCGGCCACTTCGGGACCGGAGAGGCTGTCCTGCACGATATGCTCCACGGCGAATCCCTCGCCTTTCTGGTCGGCAACGGAAGCCGCGCAGAGGCGAAGCCACTCCGGCTGTCGGAAGCTGGGCGTGATGACCGAGATGGTGAGGGGACGGGGAGAAGTCATGGTTGGCTCAGGGTCCGGATCATATTGGCAGTGAAACGTGCACTCGTGAAATGTTCGAGGAAGTAATCGCGCAAGGAGCGGTCGGCGGGTTGTTGCGCGCAACGCAGGAGGGCGGCGGCCATGGCCTCAATGTCGTGGATCTCGGCCAGGTTCGGGAAACCGGGCGGCAGGACTTCCGGCACGGCCTGCCAGCGGGTGGTGACGATGGCGCAGCCGTGGGCCATGGCCTCGACGAGGACGAGGCCGAAGCTTTCCGCAAGCAAAGTGGGGAAGATGAAGCAATCGGCTCGTTGGTAGAGCTCGATCTTTTTCTTTTCATCGGCCCATCCGGCGTCGACAGCCAGCGAGGCATTCTGGCCGGGGAGGCGGGTGGAGTTTAATTCCTCGGCGGCTTTCTCGAAGCGGACGCGCTCGGCGTCGTCCTCGAAGGCTCCCGCGACGGTGAGGCGCATGCGCAGGGGAAGGTTTTTTTCGGCGAGACAATGATTGGCGAGCGTTGCGGCGGCCATCGCGTCGAAGAGGCCCTTGGAGGTCATTCGCCCGGAAAGGAAAAGAAGTTCGTAATAGACGGGTGAGGCGGCTGGTCCGGACCAGACGGCGGCCAATTCTTCAGCACGCCGCTGCCGTTCCGGCCAGACCTCGGTATCGAAACGTGGGCAGGGATCAGGAATGCCATTGGGCACGACGGCGATTTTTTTCGACCCGAAGTAGGAGGCTTCCTCCCGGGAATATTGGGTCATGCAGATGGAGAGCGTCGCCTTGCCATAGAGCAGGCGGGCGATCCATCGCTCGGGTGCGGTTAATTTGTTTTCGATGAAGGCAGGTTGCCCGATGCAGTGCCAGTGAAAGATGACGTTCCGGAAAAAGGGACGGCAGAAGAAGAGGACGAACCAGTCGCGGTACATGGCTTCCCGCTTGGCGGGGGCGGGGACGAAGTAAAGCGTATCGAGCCCATGGACGAAGCGGGCGCGGAGAGCGGCGAGGACATGGCGGAAGACCGCTAGCAGTTTGCCGGGGCGCCACCGCCCGATGTCGCCGAGGTCTTTCGAGATGCGCGGGTTGATGTGGTAATAGGCGATGGCGGGGGATGTGCCCGGGGTGGGTTCGGCGGGCAAATGGCATTGACCGGATTGTTGCAGGCCGTCGAGCAGGTGTCCCACCATCACGCTCTGGCCATGCAGCGGGGGCGGCGACTGGGCGTAGACGAGCAGGCGCGTCATGAAGTCTGCTTCTTTTTTTCGCGGCCGTGGCGCAGGTACCAGAACGCCATGCGGACAGTGACTTCCGGCAGGCCGACGAGATAGCGGCGCCACATGCGGCGAGGCTCATACAAAAGACGGAAAAACCATTCGAAGCCGTGGTCGACAGCCCAAGTGGGGCCGCGGCGGCGATTTTGCGTCGACCAGGCGAAGAGGGCGCCGACCGACATGTAGCGGGCGGGTGGCAGCGCGTGCATATTCCGTACGGCCCATTTTTCCTGCGCGGGCATGCCCATGCCGATGGCGACGACGTCGGCGCGGGCCTCGCGCAGTCGGGACAGTGCCTCGGCTTCAGCAACCGGGTCCCGGAAGATGAAGCCATGGTGGGTTCCCGCGATCACGCCCGGCCATTGGGCCTCCAGTTTTTTCGCATAGGCCTCGGCCACTCCAGGCTCGTCGCCGAGGAGGAAGGCGCGTTTGCCCTCGGCGTGAAGCCGCGCGCAGACCTCCTCAAAGAAGCCGGGCATGGTGGTGCGGTCGCGGAGTTTTCCGGCACCGAAGATGGAGGCGAGGACCATAGCGCCGAATCCATCGCAGAAGCAGGTTCGGGCCGTATTAAGGATGTGAAGAAATTCGGGGTCTTTCAACGCGATATTGATCGCATGGGCGTTGACGTTCGAGATCAACTTCGGTTCGGGCGAGGTGGTGGCGAGCTCATCAATGATCTCCCCGCGCCGGATGTCATGTACGCGCACAGGGCCGATCCAGACTTCCGGCCAGGGCGCCGCGCTGATTGCCATGGCTGCGGGAGAAACAGGCGTGGTCATGTCTCAGGATAGCAACGGGCACGAAATCAAACAGCTTTGCGCTTATTGCTGCTTATGCAATTCCATAAGCCATACTCCACTACACAGATGTAATTATATACGGATTGCATGCTGGAGGGTGCGCCTTCTAATTTAGCGCCAACGCGTCTTCAGGTTCGATCTAAATCGATATCTCCAATTATGAAATTCTTCCTGCTTTTGATCATTCTCGCGATGGGCGGTGCTGGTTACTACGAGTACCGGCTTTTGCAGCAAGGCAATGCGACGTATGAGCAGCGGCTCAGTGATCTCCAAGCCAAGCTCGACAAGACCGAGGCGGAAAATAAGAGCCAGCTCGGGGAGATGGAGAAGCTGGCCAAGGAGTTCGCCGATGCACAGGCGAAGATCAAGGATCTGAATTCGCAGCTGGAGGCGGCAGCGAAAGCTACCGAGACTTCCACGGCTGTTGCCAAGACTTCCGCTTCGACAGCTTCCACCCCGGCGGAAACACCGAGATTGGCATCCTCCAATCCCAACGAACTGGGGACGATTCTGACGGTCGATGGGAAAAAATTCGATAATTGTAAGTTGCTGCATGTAGAGATGGACGGCATCACATTCAGCCACGCCTCTGGCATCACGAAGGTGATGTTTCCCCTGCTGCCGGCCGATTTGCAGAAGCAGTACGGTTTCGATCCGACGAAGGGGACGCAGATTACGGCGGATCAGGCACTCGCTCTCGAAAAGGCCCGTTTTGCCGCTGCCCAGAAAGCTATCTCGGCGACGACGACAACTTCGACCACGGCCACGACAGCAACGCCAGCCAAGAAATAATGGGCGGTCGCGTTGCCCGTGAAGCGCTTGATGCAACGCACGATTCTCATTACCGGTTCCGCGCGGCGGCTGGGCGCGGCCATCGGGAAGGCTCTGGCGAAGGAAGGGCATCGCATCGCCCTTCATTATCGCTCCTCGCAGCACGAGGCGGAGGAAACGCTACAGGAAATCACAAAGGCAGGCGGGGAAGCGGCTGTTTTTCAGAGTCCGCTGGCTTCGCTGGCGGACGGTGCAAAATTGGTCGATGAGGTTGTAAGCCGTTTCGGGAAACTCGATACGCTGATCAACAATGCCGGGACTTTCACGCCGGGAAATTTTAATACGCTGACGCAAAGCGATTGGGACGCCGGGTTTGCCAGCACGGCGGGTGCGACTTTTTACGCGACGCGGGCGGCGCTGCCTCATTTACGACGTTCGGGATATGGGCGGATCGTCAGCATCGGCGATGCGTTGAGCGACCGCGTGGGTTTTACCGAATCGGCGATGAGTTATTACATCGGCAAGGTCGGTGTCTGGATGATGACACAGACGCTGGCGCGCACTGAGGCGCCGCACGGGATCACGGTGAACATGGTGTCGCCCGGGGTGCTGGAGGACAGCGTCTGCGCGACGCCGGTGGAGGAGATGCCGATGGGCCGTTACGGAACGTACGACGATGTGATTCGCCCGATTCGGTTTTTGCTGGAGGAGGAATCGCGGGCGGTCACCGGTTCCAATTTTCATGCCGGGGGCGGTTGGAGCGGGGCGTAATTTCTGGAATGCCTCAGGCGAGCCGAACGCACCAGATCGCTTCCTGGCGGCACGCGGTGATGGAGAGAAGCTCGGCCTGAAGCCCGTCGCGGCGCAGGATGTCCTCGAAGAGCGCGATCGTGTAACGCAGGCTGAAGAAGAGCTGGAGCGAATCGGCGGGTCGGGGCGTGAAATGGTGGCCCCATCTTTCGAAAGGGAGATCGCTTTTCCAGCGGACGGTGCCGAGAAAGGCGGCGATTCCTTCCAGTTCGCTGACATTCATTTCGGGCTCGCTGACTAATTCCTCGAGTTCCCACGCCTTCAGAGCGGCGGTGAGCCAGGCGAGTGTTTCGGGATTGCGGTACTGGGGCAGGATCGAGGCCATGGCGGCGGGAAGTTCCCCGGCATTTTCCGCCGGGACGAGATGGGCGCTGGCGAAAAGGAGATCGCCGGGACGCAGCAGGGTGCGCATCAGGCGGGTCATGGCGGAGGGCGCGAAATTGGGGGCGACGCCGAAGAAGGTGAGGAGACGGGGACGCTTGTCGTCGAGCCGGTCGAGCCAGTCGCGGATGAAGTCGGCCTGGGTGAGATCGGAGACGAGGCTGCACCGGTGCTCGGCTCCGGCTTCGTTCAGCTTTTGTGCTGATTCCCGGACGAGATCCTGGCTGACGTCGACGGCGGCGAAGAGAACATTGGTGTCCTTTGCGCGGAGGATCGAAGCGAGCTCGTGTTCTTTTTGTCCCGTGCCGCAGCCGAGTCCAACCAGTAGGACATGTATATTTCCAATTCGCGCGGCGACCTTTGTGAAAGCTTCCCGGTAGATACGGCTGAATTCGGGATTGCCGTGGATGGGCGAGTGCCTTAGGAAAACCTGCCGCCACGCCTCGGATTGACGTGGCGTGACATAGAGAAACTTCGGATCGATGCGGTTGGCCTGGAGTGATGCAATAGCCTCCTGCTGAAGTGATTCTTCTCGCGTGGAAGGGTGAAAATCAATCGCAAGTGAGCACACAGGAGTGAAACTTAGGATAACGGAGATTTTTACATGCGCGATCCCCAAACGAAAATTGACCCGGGGGAGGGATCGGGCAAGTTTGCCTCCATGTCCGCAACTGAATCGCGTCTGGCCTGGGGAATCATCGGGACGGGAGGCATCGCCCGCACTTTCGCGCAGGGTCTCGCGAAATCGCGCACTGGGAAGCTGGTTGCAGTGGGAAGCCGCCAACAGGCCACCGCCGATACGTTCGCGAAAGAGTTCGGTTCCATTCGCGCCCATGGCAGCTACGAAAAGCTTCTCGCCGACCCGGAGGTCCAGGCGGTCTACATCGCCACGCCTCATCCGTCGCACGCCGAATGGACGATCAAAGCCGCGCGGGCGAAGAAGCACATCCTTTGTGAGAAGCCGCTGACGCTCAATCATCCCGAGGCGATGATCGTGGTGCAGGAGGCGCGGGAGAACGGCGTTTTTCTGATGGAGGCCTTCATGTACCGCTGTCATCCGCAGACGGCACGGCTGGTGGAGCTCATCCGCGAGGGCGCTATCGGAAAGGTGCAGCTGATCAAGGCGACGCTGAGCTTCAAGGCGCTGTTCCATCCGGAGGGCCGCCATTTCAACAACGCGCTCGGCGGCGGAGCGATCATGGATGTCGGCTGTTACACGACGTCGATTTCACGCCTGATCGCGGGGGCGGCGCAGGGGCTGCCGTTCGCGAATCCCGACCGGCTGACCGGTGTGGGTGTGCTGCATCCCGAGACCGGGACCGATCTCTACTCCGTAGCCACGGCCCAATTTCCCGGGGAAATCGTGGCACAGCTTTCGACCGGAATCGTGCTGAATCAGGACCACGGGCTGCAGGTCTTCGGCAGCGCGGGCTCGATCACCGTGCCCTCGCCCTACCTGATGGCGAAGGAGGGGGGCGAGAGCGTGATGTTCCTCCAGCGCGACGGCGCGGAGAAGCCGGAGGAGATCCGGGTGAAGACCGACGATTATCTCTACGCACTCGAGGCCGACGCGGTCGGCGATGCGGTGGCGCAGGGCAAGCTGGAAAGCCCGTTCGTTTCCATCGACGACACACTCGGCAACATGGCCGCGCTCGATGCATGGCGCGTCTCCTTTCGGTTCTATTACAAGAGCGAGTTGCCGTCGCCCGCCTTTCCTACGGTAAGCCGCCAGCCGTTGCGCAAGCGGGCCGACGCGGCGATGACCTACGGCTCGATCGACGGCGTTTCGATTCCCATGTCGCGCGTTGTCTTCGGTTGCGACAAGCAGTACGAGATTCCCTACGCCGCGTCGATGTACGACACCTTTTTCGAGCGGGGCGGAAACGTGCTCGATACGGCCTACGTCTACGGCGGCGGTTACCCGGAGTCGATGGTGGGCCACTGGTTGCGGGCGCGCGGCGTCCGTTCCCAGATCGTGCTCATCGTCAAGGGAGCCCACTCACCGCTCTGCACGCCGGAGCATTTGAATTCGCAGCTGCTGGAGAGTTTCGAGAGGCTGCAGACCGATTACGCCGACATCTACCTCATGCATCGGGACAATCCCGCCGTGCCGGTTGGCGAGTTCGTCGATGTACTCAACGAGCATTATCGTGCCGGCCGCATCCGGACCTTTGGCGGCTCGAACTGGACGTTGAAGCGTCTGCAGGAAGCCGATGCCTATGCAGCCAAAAAAGGGCTGCGCCGGATGAACTGTCTGAGCAACAGCTTCAGCCTCGCTCGCCAGGCCGCTCCGCTTTGGGACGGCACGCTGGGGATCGAGGAACCGGAATTCCAAAAGTGGCTGGTCGAAACCAAAACGGCGTTGCTTCCATGGGCGAGCCAGGCGCGCAATTTTTTCACTGATGCCGTTCAGCCCGGTCAGGGCAACGACTCGGCGCTGGGGCGGGCCCATTACAGTCCCGACAATTTCCAGCGCCGCGAACGCGCTTACGAGTTGGCGCGGAAAAAAGGCGTCCTGCCGATCAACATCGCGCTCGCCTACGTTCTGCACCAGCCGTTCCAGACCTTCGCACTGATCGGTCCCCGCACCGTGTCGGATCTGGTCCGCTCGATGCGCGGCGCTTCCGTGACGTTGACGCCGCAGGAAGTCCGCTGGCTCAATCTCGAGGAATAGAATCGCGGCGAAAGGCGCGCGGGCTTTGTCCTGTGACTTGACGGAAGCGGCGCGAGAAGTGGAATTCGTCGCAGAAGCCAAGCGTTTCTGCAACCTGTTTGTTACTGAGGCCGCGCTCCGAAATGAGCAGGCGCGCCTGGCCGATCAGCCGGTTCAGCCGGTATTGCCCCGGGGATTGGCCGGTCTGACGGGCGAATTCCTTCCGGAACGTTTCGTAGGAAAGGCTCAGCGATCGTGCAATCGCCGTTGGCGGAATTCTTGGCGTTTCCGCCAACTGTCGGGAGGCTGCATCCAGCCACGGGATGGAGGATGGCTCGGCGGGTGATTCCTTCGCGACGTCGCCAAGGAATTGTTGCAGGCGGCAGACACGCCGCAGCATTCCTTCCGGAGTTTCGGGAAGATCACGGGAGGCGATTTTCTCCAACTGGGGCAGCCAGCGGTTGATGCGGGGCAGATGCCTAAGCGGTGTCTCCGGTTGAAGCAGGCCGAGGCGGCGCCAGAGATCAAAGACCGGGCCATTGAAGACGAGGTAAAACTCGCTCCACGTCTCCCGCGGACCGGGACCGTAACCGTGCGGAATCTCGGGATAGAGGAAGAGCAGATCGCCCGCATGGCATTTCATCAAGGGCTGATCGCCCGATTTCATTCGCCCGCTTCCTTCCAGTAGGTAAACCAGAGCATACATGCCATAAGTTCTGGGTGCACTAAGGGGAACGCCCCGGCTATGGCGAATAAAACCGGCCAGTGAAACGATTCCCAGTCGGCTTGGAACGGTGGACTGCCAGATCATTCGGGTATGGCTGACCAGCGATTTCATGCCAAATTATACATGTTATTTACCAACCTGTCCATGGTAGTCAAGAAAGCCGGCTGGCAGGATTGGAGAATGAAAATGACGGAAAACATGGCCCCGACCTCCATCGGGCATCGATTGGAAATCTCCGATAAGACTTTTGGGGAATTGCGCGAGAGTTCACGACTGATGGGCAACGCCGGGGCTCTCCGCTCTCGGATGGAGGAGGATGGGTATCTTTTTCTACGCGGCTTTTTTCGGTGTGAGGCGGTTCTGGCCGCCCGGGCGGATATCGTCGCGCGGCTGGAAAAGGAAGGACTCCTGCAGCCGGGCACCGATCCGATGGAAGCGATCATCCGGGAGGGAAGGGAATCGACTTTTCGCGCCGATCTGACCGGTGGCAACGCGGCGCTGCATCGCCTGCTCTATGAGGGGCGGATGATCGAATTCTATCGCGATTACTTCGGCGAGCCGGTCCGGCATTTCGATTTCACCTGGCTGCGCGTCGTCTCGCCGGGGAAGGGAACGAGTCCCCACTGCGACATGGTTTACATGGGCCGGGGCACACGGGAAAAATTGCTGACGGCTTGGGTTCCGATCGGTGATGCGCCACTGCACGTGGGTGGGCTGATGGTGCTTGAGGGTTCGCATCGGCAAAGCGAGTTGCTCCGGCCTTATCTGAAACGCGATGTCGATACTTACTGTGTGAACGGTCGCCACGCCGCCGACATCGAGGCCGGGAGAAAGAGCTGGGAATGGGACGGGAGTCTCTCTCGCAATCCGGTGACTCTACGGCAAAAGCTCGGTGGTCGCTGGCTGACGACCGATTTCGCCGCGGGCGATCTTCTGACCTTCACCATGCATACCGTCCACGCCAGTACCGACAACCGCTCCAACCGCCTGCGCCTCTCCTCCGATTCCCGCTACCAGCCCGCGTCTCTTCCAGCGGACGAGCGCTGGATTGGTGAAAAGCCAATTGGCCACGAACTGGCGGGGAAGCGGGGACGGATCTGCTGATTGCGCCGGAGGTTCACAGCTTTTGCAGAAGCGCGCGAAGTTCCTCTGCCTTGGTGACGGGCAGGCGGCAGGTGAAATTTTCGCACAGGTAGGCGGTTGGGTCCGTTGGTGAGGTGGGCAAACTTGCAACCGCTGGATGATTCGGCGCGAAAAAATCGCGGGATGCTGCGTCGGTAATCCGTATGACCCGAAGTTGCGGAAGATAAGGCCGCCGTGCTTCCTTCAATAGGGCGGCAAGTCCGGGATGGTCCGGTTGCGGACTGTGCAAGATCAAGTGCACGGGCGGTGCATCGAGGAGAGAGGCCGCCGCGAGCAGGAGGGGCATGCCGAAGGGCTGTGCTTCGAGCCGTAGGGCGAAGGCATTGACCGTCCGGCGGGCGCGATCCAGCAACGCGTCGTCGTGCAGGAGATGGCCGAGTCGCCAGAGATTCAGCGCCGCGACGGAACTTGGCGTCGGCTCGGCACCGTCGTAATCCTCCTTCATGCGCAGGAGAATGGCGGGATCGCGGTCGGTGGTGGAAAAGTAACCGCCCCGTTCCCCGTCGCCGAAATGCAGATCGAGTATCTTCTGTAACTGCTGCGCCCATTGAAGCCAGCCGGAATCGAAGTCGGCCTCGTAAAGGTCAAGCAGGCCGTTGATAAGAAACGTGTAGTCGCTGGCGAATCCGTGGATGCCGGAAGGTCCCTGACGATAACTACGCTGCAATTCTCCGCTCGCCGGATCGAAGAGGTGATCCCGGATGAACGTGGCGGCACACTGGGCGGCCTTGAGATAAGAAGTTTCCCCCAGCACTTGAGCGCCACGAGCGAACGCCCCGATCATGAGGCCATTCCAGGCGGTGAGAATCTTGTCATCGAGGTGGGGACGAGGACGCAGCCCACGTCGAGCCAATAGGGCGCATCGGTCGTCGTTCAGGCGGTGCTCCATGTTTTCCACGGGCCGCTGGAAACGCCCCGCCGCCTCGGGAATGGAGAGCCGCTGGATAAGGACATTCGCACCTTCCAGCTCGCCGTGGGGATCGGAACCGGGTGAGACATTGCCGCCGCGTTCGATGCCATAGACGGCACAAAATTCCTCGACACGATCCTCGCCCAGGACCTCGAGCACTTCTTCGTAAGTCCAAATGTAGAACGCGCCTTCGTTTTTTTTGACCGCGTCCGGGCGTGGAAGGCTGTCGGCGTCCTCCGCGGAAAAGAACCCACCTTCGGGAGCGGTAAGATCGTGCTCGACGTACTGGAGGATGTTGCGCGCGACTTTCGCGAAGAATGCGTCGTCCGTGATCTGATAGGCGGTGAGATAAGCCTGCGCCAGCTGCGCCTGGTCGTAGAGCATCTTTTCGAAATGGGGTACGTGCCATTGGGCGTCGACCGAGTAGCGGTGAAAGCCGCCGCCAAGGTGGTCGTGCATCCCGCCGTCAGCCATCTTGCGCAGTGTGTGGAGCGCCATGCCCTGGGCCGCTTCCACGTCCTTTGCGGAAATTCCCTTTTGCGCGGCGGTCTGAAAAAGGAAGTGCAGGTTGACTGGTCGTGGGAACTTCGGCGCACTGCCGAAGCCGCCCTCGGTCGTATCGAACATGCGCTGGTATTGGGAGAGGCCGAGCTGGATCGATGGCGCGGCGTTCCACGTTTCGTTCGCACCCTGAATCACCTCGCTCTCCGCTTCCTTTAGCGCGGCCAGGAGCGAGGCGGCTTTTTCCTCGATCTGCTTGCGGTCCGATTTCCAGAGCTCCGCGATCCGCCGCAGCACAGTGATAAAACCCGGGCGGCTCGGCATGTCTGTCGGCGGAAAATAGGTCCCGCCGACGAAGGGGCGCAGCTCGGGTGTCAGCCACACGCTCATCGGCCAGCCGCCATGGCCCGTCGTCGCCTGCACGAAGGTCATGTAAACCTGGTCGACGTCGGGCCGCTCCTCGCGGTCGACCTTGATGCTGATGAAATGGTCTCGCAGAAAGGCGGCAATGGCGGCCGACTCAAACGACTCGTGCTCCATCACGTGGCACCAGTGACAGGTCGAATAACCCACGGAAAGGAAGATCGGCTTGTCTTCCATGCGTGCCTTGGCAAATGCCTCCTCGCCCCAAGGAAACCAGTCCACGGGATTGTGCGCGTGTTGCAGGAGATAGGGCGATTTTTCACCGGCCAACCGGTTCGGGGACGAAATGGACATACTGCAATCTAACGCATCCCGGCCCGCCGCCAATCTTCAAGCTCGGATCAGCGGCGAACGCGGGAAAGAACTTGCAACGGAGAGCAAGGTATCGTTTGATTATCGACCCGCCGGTCCTACCGGTCCGGTTTTTTGCCGCGTGGTGCAATTGGTAGCACACCAGATTCTGGATCTGGGTGTTCTAGGTTCGAGTCCTAGCGCGGCAGCTTTTCTTTTTCCAAATTCATCCCCTGCCAGAGGTAAAATGAGGGAGGATTCGGCCTAAGGCATCTTTGGAGCAAATCGCACAAAACAGCATGAAGATGTATTTCTGGGCACTCTCTGGGCCCTTTCCGGGAGGCCCTCCAACCCACAGCAAAAGAAATTGATTCTCCCATTTTGTTGTGGTTTACTCACCCCTCCACGAGATTCCGAAGTAGCTCAGTGGTAGAGCGGTCGGCTGTTAACCGATTGGTCGTAGGTTCGAGCCCTACCTTCGGAGCCCCTTTCTAAATCCTTGATAAGAAAGGGGGATACCTCGATCCCGCGTTGTGGGACGAATTCGCTCACTTTCCGCGAATGATTCTTGTTCCGAATATGCGGCGCATTTGAAAAGGACTTCCTGTGCCGTTTTGTCAGTGTTAGCGTCGAACAGAGAACAACCATGAGCACAGCTGGAATTGGAATTCTTGTAGTGGGGATGCATCGCAGCGGAACCTCTGCCCTGACCGGTGCGCTGCAGGCGAGTGGCATCGCTCTTGGTGGTCCCCTGATGGCAAGCGACCAGCATAATGAGAAAGGCTACCAGGAACTCGAGGCGGCCGTCCGGATTCACGAGGACTTCCTAGGCCATTTTTTGCTGGATGGCGCAAGCCTGGCGGTATTGCCCGAGTCTTGGGAAAAATCAGGCGCGGCTGAAACGGCCCGCGTGGCTATTCGGGAACTGTTCCAGCAACAATTCTCCGGCGAAAAACTCTGGGCGTTGAAGGATCCGCGTCTGTGCCGCACGCTTCCTCTCTGGCGGCAGGCGCTTGCGGATGATCGGCTACGAGCAGTGTTGGCCCTGCGTCATCCCCTCGAAGTTGCCAACTCCTTGTTGACCCGGAATAATTTCAGCATCAATCGGACCCTCCTGCTTTGGATGCAGCATGTCATCGAGGCCGAAAAAAGCACCCGCGGGATGATTCGCAGCAAGATTCTCTACGATGAATTGATCGACGATGTCGTTGCAGTCGTCGAGAGAGTCAAGGTCGAGCTTGAAATTGAGTGGCAATTGCCTGACGAGGAGCGCCACAGAAATCTCAACGCATGGATCGATCCCCGCCTGAAGCATCAGCATGCTCCGCCTGCGTCCGTACCCGCTTCCGCTTTTCCGCCCTTGGTAGAAATAGCGGTGGCTTTGTACCGCGTTTATGAAGAGCCCGGGATTCTGAGAAATACCGAAAAACTCGACCAATGCTACGGGGAGTTCATGCAGATGCTTTCCCGGCATTATGGTCACCTGATGCAGACAGAGATCGAGCGATTCGAGGGGCAGTTGGCCTTTCAGGGGGCGGACTTGGCCCAGCGAAACGAGGAAATTGTTCGTCTAAGAGAGACGCTTTCCTGGAAAATCACCACTCCCCTTCGCACTTTGGGAAATTTCGTGGGCTATTCCCCGGCTGAAAAAGGTAGCGGGAATTGATTCAAACGCAGAATGCCATGAACGCCGAGCTGAAGAATAATGTTCCCCTCCAAGCCAGGATCGAATTGGCCATCAAGTTTTTTCTGCGTCGGTTCAATATCGATATCCGGCGCATCCACCAAGGCCAGCACGGCCAAAACCAGCATGCCAGCGAGACCTCGAAATGCCGCGCCCGGTTGGTGCGCTATTGTACCGGCAATGGGCTCGACCTTGGGCCCGGGGGCGACCCGATCCTGGCCTCCTCTGTTCGTGTGGATCTGCCCAAGCCCTATTCTTTTGTCGGCGATCTCCCCGTGCAGTTGACCGGAAGCGCGGATCATCTCTACTGGTTTGCCGATAACACGCTGGATTATATCTTCTCCTCGCATCTCCTGGAGGATTTTCAGGATACGGAAACGGTGCTTCAGGAATGGCTGCGGCCGCTGAAGTCGGGGGGCAGGCTCGTCATTTTTTGTCCCGACGAGCAAGTTTACCGGAAACATTGCCAGTCTACGGGGCAGCCCTACAACTACAACCATGTCCACGCTGATTTTTCCCTGGCGAAAGTTAAGGGAATTCTCTCCCGGATGAACAACAACCGCATCGTTTACGAGTTGGATCTGGTCGATATTTATTCGTGGGAGCTGGTGGCGGAAAAACTCTGATTTTAAACGTGTCGATTCCCGCTGCCTTATCCTGCCTCATTTGCTCGCATCGGGCGCCTCCCGTCATCCAGCATCTCTTCAATTCCCTGATGGAGCAGCGATGGGAGCCGGGGGACGAGATTGTTTTTGTCGATAACGGAATCGCGGATGACCGCCTGCCTTATGTCCATGAGAACCTAGATCTGCTCAGAAAAAAGGGAGCGCATGTCATTTACGTCAAGGAGGAGCGGCCCGGCCACACCAACGCGAGGCTGAAGTCGTTTGCGGCCAGCGGAAATTCCTGGCTGGTCCTGCTCGACGACGATAACACCCTGGGAACTGGTGCCCTGGAACTGCTCCGGCATGTCCTCCGGGAAAATCCCCTATTGGGCGGGATTTGCCCGAGAATCGAACCGATCTGGTTCAAGTCTCCGGGGAAATGGATCATGGTCCTGGGACATCACGTCCTGAGTTACAACCACTCCTCCATCACGGGGAATCCTCAACTATTCGGTATCTGGCGGGGAGGGGCGTTAGGCGCGCGTCCTCCGGGAGGGGGGATGATCATCCATCGTTCCGCCGTGGAAGCATTTATCACCATGTGTGACAAGGCGCCCGTAATTCGGAAGCTGGGGCGCACGGGTTCGCAGCTGGTGGCTTGCGAGGATTTCATTCTCTACAGCCAGCTCTACATGCTCCGGATGCCCACGGCTTATGTGGACGGCATCCAGGTCGGACATCACATTCCCGAATCACGCATGAAATTTGGTTACCTGATGCGACTGGCTTTCTGGGCCCATTTCTCTTTTGGATTTTTGGGAATCATGCGCCGGGGAAAACTCGCCGCGCCCTATTCGGTCTTTCGACATACGGGCGTCCTGATCCTTTCCATCTTCTGGAATGCGCGGTATATGCTGTTCTGGCAAGTCCCGGCAGGATACGCCGCCATGTTTGCCGGTGCGTGGTGGGGCGCTCTGAAGGGGCTTCTCGACCGGGATGCGGTCCGCATCGCGATAGATCCATGAACACTCTCTGGAAAGGCGTCGCCCATGCCCTTGCGGCCGATGAAGGCGAGCTTGCGCTCACGTGGGGGGATGGCATCGGGGATAACCTGCTATTGAGCGCCGTTGCGCATGAATGGAAAATCCGCACTGGAAAAAAAGCAGCCATCTACACCAAGTTTCCCGAGCTCTTCGAAGAAAATTTGGAAGTGGTTTGTTATCCCTACCTCGGGAATCTGGTTTTCCCTTTTCGGTCCTGGATGACCCGTCGCATCCATTTTCCGGTCTATGCGCCCTGGGATCCGAAGGAGGATTCGAGCGTGCCGCCGGACAAACACATTATCGCCAAGATGTGCGAATTCGTCGGCCTGCGTGGCACGGTCGGGCTTCGGCCCTACTTCCCTCTCTCGACAGGGGAAATGGGGAGCGATCCCGGCTACAGAAATGCGATTTTGATCCAGACCAGTGTCTTCTCCGCGCGGCTACCCATGAAAAACAAGGAATGGTATTTCCCGAGATTTCAGCAGATCGTCGATGTGCTGCGGCAGGATTATCAATTTATCCAAATCGGTTCCGTGAAGGACCCGACTCTCCGGCATGTCACCGATCTCCGTGGCAAGACAACGATTCGTCAACTGGCTCGTCTCATGAGGGAGAGTCGGCTTTTTGTCGGCCTGGTCGGTTTTCTGATGCATCTGGCCCGGGCCAACGAATGCCCATCGGTTATCGTCTACGGCGGACGTGAGCATCCGCACCAATCCGGCTACATCTGCAACGAAAACATCGCGAGATACATTTCCTGCTCGCCCTGCTGGCTGTGGAACAGATGCGACTACAATAGGAGATGCATGTCGGATATCATGGCCCACGAGGTGATCGAGGCTTGCCGACGACAGCTGCAGGCTCATTCCCGGCCTTTGCCGGTTGAGGAATGCCTGCTCTGACCGCAGAGCCCAACCGGGTTGTAATACGAGCCCCCTATCTGTTTCTGGCGTCTCATGAAAAGGGTGGATGTCAGGCCTGGCAACGTTCATGATTCATCATGGTGTTCGCG